>Ga0247611_10000945_pt1 | contig 54931 bp, 72 predicted proteins | sample 177DNAGHGhighgp2_FD_192422 | JGI IMG/M metagenome (GOLD analysis project Ga0247611, IMG submission 192422) | Sheep rumen microbial communities from Palmerston North, Manawatu-Wanganui, New Zealand - 1770 DNA GHGhigh gp2 | ecosystem: Host-associated > Mammals > Digestive system > Stomach > Rumen... | reverse complement strand
AGTAGAGCATGCAATCTTATAGGATAAGTATATGGTTGTAATGTTGTATTAAATTCTAATCCTGGGTCTCCTAATATAGTCATTGTTCCATTATACATACTATTAGCATAAGCATCATTATATTTCCATCCTTCTTCGGCAGCTGTTGGTATTGCATTTAATGGTCTCACTTCGCCACCATTTAACAATTGTTTTGTGTAACTTTTTCCAGGTGTTGTATCATCTAATTCTTTTGCAGTTTCTATAAATGTTACATAAGTAGTTTGACCTCCTACATTTTTTGCGTTTACTTTTAAATTTATTTTTTTTGAATCATTATCAAAAGTTGTTACTCCAGACAATACAGCAAATTCATTTTGATTTTGAATACTTAGATCTTTTACTATACTCTTATATGGATTATTTGGTCCCCAAATATATCTTTTAATTTTTGGAATCATTACTGGTTTTCTATAATAAAGAACTATATACTCATGAGATACATCATCGCCTTTAACGTCATTTGTTGCTTTTTTACTAGATACCAAAAACCATTTAAGAGGTGCATATCTTCCAGTTTCACAAGTTTCCACTTCTTCTCCATTTATATCAAATTTTTTAGGTTCATTTTTATTGCTTCTTATTGGTTTTGGTGGGCAAGCATTACAAAAGTCATCTAGTAAATTAGCAACAGTTTTATATAATGCTCTTTCTCCAACCTTGTAGTTTCTTAAAGCAGATTCTCCTCCTAACTTTAATGTTATTTTTTTTAACATTTCAGGTTTTATATCATTGTTATCATCGTTTTCAACTGTATTATCACTTTTAAATTTTGATGCTTCTTCCTCGGACAAACTTTTTAAGTCTATTTGCATATTAAAACATTTTAATATGTCTTTACTTTCGTCATCATTATCTGGCATAAATAGTATTTTTGGAATAGAACTATCTTTTACTTCTCCATATTGATTTGAATTAAATATTCTTTCCAATATATATAAAACATCCAAAGGGTAAGAAGTAATTTCGGCATATCTTTGTAAAAATCTTTTTCTATATACACTTACATTAACAGACTCTATTGCTTTAATAGTATATTCTATACCATTTGCTCTTAATGTTGTATTATATCCTATTATCATATATTTCTTTTGATAAGACATAACTGTTGTTTGATCTGGACTATTCCATTTGTCTTTTTCTGCAACGCTTGATCCTATATCATTTCTTACATTTAAACTATTATCTAATACTATAGCTGTTTCGGATTTTTCTCTAGCACTTCCAGTTATTTTAAAATCTTTTGTTACAGAAAATGCTCCTTCGGTTTTTTCAGCTTTTACATCCCACCAACGGTAATTCCTTTGATCAGAACTTCCTTTATTTCTTAAATATGCAGCTAATTTTTCAGAACCTTCTACTACTACCTTTCTTGCTGATTCGCCCTCGCCCTCCAATCTTCTTATACGTTGATTTCTATCACAATAACCATATCTAATCATTAGATTTTCACAAACCATTTCATTTAAATCATTATTTAATTTTATATAATTTTCTGGCAACAAACTGTTATTTGCACTTAATGGCTCATAACTGTTGTTTGCTTCTACAGTTTCTTCTGTACGCTCTGGTGTATCTGGCTTCAGTGCTTGTTTTATTAATGTTTCCAAAGAATACACTCTTTTTTTAGAATCTGTTTTACTGTCTCTTTCATAATCTTTATTGAATAATATTCCATATTGATAAGAAGCAAAATCTTTATCAAACAATGTAAGAGTTATAGTTTTAACACCAGTATCTTCAACTGTTAAATTTTTAAAATATGGATGATGAACAGAATCTATCATATTCCAATTATAACTTCTATATTTGGTATTATTTTCCTTATCTTCGACCATTGTATAAGTATCTCTAAAATATGCTTCAATATAAGGAGTCATACCAGAATAAAAGTCATAGTATTTGTCAACATTAATTAATTGTTGTTCTTCTGGTTTTTTGAAATTATTTGTTGCTAACCATTCGTTTAATGAATTTGCTATTTCCTCCATTTGAACTCTTGAAGATTTTTGTGACATTTCTTCAACAGTTGTTGGCTCTTGAGTACATATTACATCCATAAAATAGCACTCATGATATTTTTTATCTACAGTTTCAGTGTTATTAAAAATACTTAATTTATTTTCTGATGATTGACTAGCATCTAATTCTTTTCCATCTACTTCTTTTCCATCAGTATCATAAATACATGCTAATCTTTTGGATACTTTCAAACCAGCATTTGATATACAAGTTATTTCTACTTTGCTTATAGTATATTTATCATAATCTACTTCTTCTTCTGCCGAAGCGGCAGAACTTACCTTGGCAGGATCAAAAGCTGCTTTTACTCTTTCTACGAAACTATTACTTCTTGCTACTCCTGTTTTTCTTCCTGTGGTTTCATTTGTTCCTGCTTTATTTATAGCACTAGTTACTAATTCACAAAATTTTCCATATTTATCAGTAGCATTATTTATTGCATTTATCGGATTATTATCTTCATCTTCTAGAAAAGAAAAAAAGCCCGTTGTACCTTCTTTTTCACTGCCTCCTGGATCTCCATTAAAAGCCATGTTTATAAATAAATCATATTGATCTTGTGTTAATTTACTTGCTATTGGCCCTCCACTATTTTTCCATTTAGTTATTTGATTTTTACATGTTATCATATCCGATGCTATGCTTGGAAACATATTATTAAATTCTGGAACTACTTTGCGAAATCTTACAGCAGCATTTCTTATATATTGGTCTATGCATAAACCAAATTGTTCTCTTATACGTTCATCACTAATCTTATATCCACTTAAAAGTTCATTCGCTTCTCTAAAATATTCTGGATAGTTTTCTTTGTTTATTTTTTCAAATGTACGTATGTCATCATTTTGTCCAGTACGTTTTGTTGTTTCTTTTAAAGATAATCTTTTATGTCCACCATTATGTTCTACAATATAATATTCTTTTGTAACACCGTTAACCGTTTTTATATTTGCTTTTAAATAGTCATCTAACCCAGTCCAAACTTCATTTACTTTTTTGACAATACAATTTGTAAAACCAATTCCCCAAGTTAAGTTTCCAGGCTCATCCAAATAAAAATAATTTACTTTTTTTTCGCATGAAACTAAATAATCATACCCAGCATCCGACAAGCCTATTGTTGTCCAAGATTTATTTGTTTTTGGTATTTCCAGTTGCTTGTCACCGATTTTGTTATTTTGAAAATAATAATTATTATAACCATTATGAGGAACTTCGCAAGAAATTTCATAAATTATATCTTCTGGGTTTATTTCTTCTTTTTCATTATAATTTTTTATTTTTTCTGTTATATAAGTATTAGTTTCCGCAGGTGTTCCATGTACTTCTGCTAAATAGCTGTTATAATCTCTGCTTCTAGTATTTGCGTAATTTGTGTTCCATATTAAATCCAATACAACATCTGGTATTTGTTTTAATTTATTTGTATATATTAATTTATCATTACAATTCGGATCTCCCTCACTACCTGTATAACCATATATTTTTAAATCATATTTAACATAATTTTTGTTATTTCCATGATAAACATCTATGACATCAGTTCCACTAATCCAAGGAATTTTTGTTGTAGAAGCAAACGTTGGTTCTTGTATGTCATTTGCTTTATCTGTAATAATAAATAAGTATTTGTTTAACCTATCTTTTATCTGGTTAACTTGCTTTCTTTCTGGTAGGTATTGTGTATATATTGTTTCATTTACAACTTTATTATTTGTATTATCTATTCTTGCATAATATTCTTTAACAGCATTTTTTACATCGTTTTTGTCTTTAGGATCAAGAGTTACTAAAACTGGATATAAATAATATTCATTCTGTTGTGCTATTTGTTCTTCTGTTTGCTGAGCAGTAGTTGTGTTAAAACTTGCTGGCAAACTGAAATTAAATCTATATATATTATAATCTACATAGTATCCACTTTCTACTTCTTTATTAAAAAAAATTAAAGAAATAAAATCTATATCTGATGTTTTATATTTATTAAAATAAATAATTCCATTTTTTATACTTACACCTTTTTTAAATGCTATTGAAAAACCTATTAAGCTGAAATTTTCTTTTATATCATCTATGCTTTTTAGATAAATAGTTTTTCCAAGTCTGTCTATTTTTCGTTCATTTGGTTGTGTTAAATATAATTTTTCTGAAATTGAAAACTTTTTCTTTATAACGCTACTTCCATCTGTTTTATTTATAATATTTTCACCACCTATTGAAATTATATTATTATATACAGTTGCTTTATAGTCTCCTATTTGTTTTTTTTGATTAGTACTTCCATAAGCAGGCATAGAAGATATATAATAATTTTTAAAATCATTATCATTAATATCATTATATTTATCAAAAAAATTTTTCATATTAATATATTCAGATGCTGAATATCCTTTTAATTCTTTATCAAAAATTACAGTATTTTCTATTCCAGTATTTACTTGTGCTGACCCATCTAAAAGATTACTTAATGTATATTTGGTATTTCCATTCGCTTCTATTAAATCTTTTATAATTTGTTTGGTCTCTTCGTCTGTATTATTGCCTAAACGTCCTAAAGCATCAGCATAATTACTCATCTTTTTCCTCTTTTAATTATCTTAATAAAAAAGCCGCCTATATAGGCGGCTTAAACAATTCAAAATAATAAAATTAAGCTGATTCAGTCTGTGATTTGGAATCGCTAACCTTAATGGCAAGATCATATTTGAATGTTGCTGTGATTTCACAAGCATCACCAGAACTGTAATCCAAACCTGAACCCCAATCAATATTTGATGGATAAATACCAAACAAGTTCCAACATCTAATAATATTTCCAGCTGGGTCTAGCTGTGCCAATGAAGCAGAAGTAGCATATTGCGTCTTATAACCCATCTGTCCTGTAAGTGGATTATAAATCATACAAGACCAATCATACAAAATATCACCAGCACTACTCTCATTCATACTATCACTTGAATTTCTAATAAAATCATAGAAAGTACAAGAAATATCAGTCCAAGTAGGATTACCAGCAAATTTATACTGTTCGTTCATACGATTTATAACTGTATCTGCATAAGTAATAGCTGGAGCATTACAAGTTTTGGCTACAAAAGCCAATGCTACTGGTTGCTCAGTACTATTTCCTGGAATAGCAGCAAATTGAAAAATCCAATTATTTTTCTTCAAAGGCTGCATTTTAAATGATCTACTATCTGAAATTTTTAAAGCCATATAAATCCTCTTTCTTTATAAATAACTTTATTTTTTCAGATAGTACAATTATTTTTAGGACACTTTTACAATAAGTATACTAAAAATCTTTTCCTCTATATAAAATTCTTTGGTTTGAGCTTCCTCTGAATCTTAGGCTTGGATCTGCTTTATTTATATCAAACTTTCCATCTATTAGGACATCTATATTATATAATATATCATTACTATATAATTCTTCTATATTATATCCTGTCCAAACCCAAATATCTTTTTTTACTCCAAATTTTTTTCTAAAAGATTTTATTATTTTTTCCAAACTTTCTATATTGTCAAAAGGTTCTCCACCCAAAATAGAAATTCCTTGTATATAATCTGGTTCTATTGATTTGAGAATTTTATCTATAACTTCTTCCGTTAATTCATTTCCAGAATTAAAGTCCCAAGCAATCTTATTAAAGCATCCTTTACAATGAAGTGTACAACCAGACAAATAAACGGCAGTTCTAACACCTTCACCGTTAGAAGCACAATTATATTTTACAGTAAAATAATTTCCCATATTATCTCTAAAAAACAGGATACCATTTTAGGTATCCTGTAAAATTCTACTCTAAATGAATGACTCTATGATATATATCATCCAATCTTCCACGGTTTGTTTCACCAGCATTTACTTTACCAAGATAACCACAAATTCTAGCAACTACATTTAATAAAGCATCATCAGAATTTCCACACTTTGGACAAGTAAATTTAAAATTACCATCTTCTGTTTTTGACAGAGGTATTGTTCCTTGGTATCCACATTTATAACAAACGCCTATAATCCTATTTATTTCAGCATAAGCAATATTGTCATACATAAATCTAAGCAATGATAATATTGCATCTATATTATTTGTTAAATCACCTGTTTCTACATAGGATACTGCTCCACCCTTTGTAAGTGCTATATATTCTCCTTCGAGCTTCAATTTAGAAAAAGCGTCTATTTCTTCTCTAGGATCTACATGGTATGAATTAACAATATAATCTTTATTGGTTATATTTGTAAATACTTCATTTTGTCCAAACTGTTTTTGTATTGCCAAGGCAAACTTATATGTTAGGCTTTCTTCGGGCGTTCCATACAAAGAATAACCAAGATGTTCTTTTTCTTTCCAACTATCAAGAATTTTATTAATATATATTAAAATCTCTTTAGATAATTGTATTCCTTTTTTTGTTGTATTAGATTCTCCTATTAAAGCTATACAAGTTTCAAACAATCCAACATATCCTACAGAAATACTAGGTCTATCTGGATATTTATCCATTATTTCTCCAACTGTTAATTCTGGATTTTCATTGTTTCTATAAAGCCCTCCATACATCCAAAGTATTGGAGAATTCTTTGCTTTTATTTTTCTTACTTGTTCATTTCTAATTTTTAATCCTTCATGAACAAGCTCTAATCTTTCATTTAAAATATTATAAAATACTTCAAATCTTTTATCTATATTATCTGGTTCTGCTTCTCTGGCTTCCATAGCTATATAAGGAAGATTAACAGTTATTACTCCATTGTTCCATCTACCATAGGTTTTTGGAGTTCTTACTATTACTTTATCATTTTCTACTCTAATAGGCCAACCAGTATTACCATTAAAATCAATAGCTACATTAGTTATATCTTTAGGTAAAGAAGAATATTTTATTTGATTATTATAATTTATATTTTCTTTATAAGCACCATTATATTTAATATTTCTTGATGTAATTTTTTGCCAATAAAAAGCAGTATTTATTGGATATTCTACATCTTCCCAAACAGGTGATAACCAAGATCTACATCCCATAGAAGAAATTATTTGACCGCTTTTTATTTCTCTTGATTTCTTTTCTGAATTTATATCTGGCTGATTTCTTATAGAAATACATTTAGCAGCCAACTTTGTCAAATAATAATAAGGATCTCTTTTTTCCAAGTTTAGACCTTCACATTCCCAATATAATAGTTTTGGGAACAAAGGTGATACATATTGCCCTGATTTATCCTTAACTCCTTTGATTCTTCTTTTTAATATTTCTTCTATTATAAAAGCAAGCCATTTTTTATCAAAGTCATTTGATGCTTCTCTCAAGCAAAGAACATTTGAACAGAATGGTGTTTGTCCATTAGAACTATGATGACAAAGGATCTGATACTGATAGGTTTTTATTCCTACGTGTATATCTCTCTTTACCATTTTTTCTACCATCTTATTATAATAAGAACTTGAATTAATAAGTCTTCTTTTCCAATTTGGAATTTCTTCCATTAATGTAAGAAGTTCTATTTTACAATCTTCTATCGTTGATTTAACGAATGGAAGTAAATGTGCCCAAGTTATTGTCTGTCCACCATACTGAGAACCAGAAACTATTAAAGAAATTTGAGCTGCCAAATTACAAGCTGTGGAAAATCTTTTTGGCTTATCTATCCAAGTATCTCCCATCATAAATCCATTGTTTAACATTTCTTCCAAATTAATAAGATCACAATTATGAAGTTTCATACCATAATAATCAGCATCATGCCAATGTATCAAACCTTTTTTGTGAGCTTCCCATAATTCTTTTGGGAGAGTTTTTTCTGCTAATGATTTACAAACAATACCAGCCAAATAATCTCTTGTTGATGAATTTACATCTATATGTTTGTTGGCATTATCTCCTCTTGCTTCCGAGCTTTCTCCAGAAATGATAGCCAAAGCATTTTCTTCAATTGAAGAAAATTTCTTTTTGTCTTTTTTACCTTGCCTAAAAATAATGTAAGCTTTAGCAATTTCATATTTATTATGTTTTACTAAAGCTGCTTCTACCATATCTTGAATATCTTCTACTTTGGCAGAATTAAATTTTGATAATTTCTTCTGAACAGTTTCTACAACTTTTAGAAGTTGTTGTTCATTCATCCTTAAATCTTCTTCTACAGAATTATTTGCTTTCTTTACAGCATTTGTAATCTTATTTACATCGAACTTTTGTTCGACTCCATTTCTTTTAATTACAACCATAAAACTCCTTTATCTAATGTTAGATTAACTTATCAAAAATAATTTTACTATATATTTAGTGTTTTGTCAAATAAAAAAACCAGAGTGCTTTAGCACTCTGGTTAGAATCAAAGAGCAAAATTATTAAGATTTCATATCAAACCTTTCATCATCGTTCTTTAATGCTTCCAAACCTTCTGGCTTAGGAGGATAAAGTTTATTTACCCAATAAATAGAATCAGAAATAGCAAATTTGAAAATATCTTCTACTATCTTCTTGTATTTTTCTCCAACAGTTGAGTCTATTTCTTCGACTCTCTTTGTAGCATTAGGAACTATCTTGGCAGCATTATCCATTTTAGCTTTACCATACTGTGGCGGATTATTTCCTGCTCTTCTAGCCACTATTTCATTGGCTTTGTTTATCATATCTTTGTCTGTCCAATATTTATCACCCAATTCTTTTGAGCTTGGTTTTATCTTGTCAAACTCACTGAACGTCCATATAGCAGATTTATGTCCACCATTCTTTTCCTTCATAGCTTTAACAAATCTATCAGCACTAAACTGATTTATATTCCATTTAGAAACCAATCTTTTTCTTATATCATCCAATACATGATCGTTTACAATTGATAAATTTATCAATTCTGTATTAGATGGAAATGCTTTCTTATATAATGTGCTTATAGCAATCTGGAACATAGAATTTGGCCAATACCTTAATGAATATGGTGTCCTCATTCCTTTCTGTGAAATCAAAGAGGTCATATATCTTGAATACTGTGTTTTTCTATCGCCACCATCAAACAATGTAAAGTTGTGGTGCTGGAAAATTTTTCCTTTTTTGCCTTCTATAACACTCTTAAGAGTTTTTAATTCTTCTTGAGCAGAAATTACGCCTGGATCATTTTTTTGAACTGCTTTTCTTGCTTTAGCATCTGCTTTTGCATTGGCAAGTTTTTCTTTGGCTGCATTTAAAGCTTCTTCATCTTTTTCAGATTTTCTTCCAGTTAAGGCATTTGTCAAATCTTTTTTATTTTTCTCTTGCCATTCATCTCTGGTCATGGCCTTCTTGATTTCTCCACCATTTCTATCTCTATAAGCTTTTGAGTCTGGCATTACCCAATTCTTCTTAAGAATTTTCGGAAGAGCTGCTGCTATCTCTGCTCCAGTTTTCATATCTCCATTTTTTACAGCTTCAAGAAGTCTTAATCTTTCTCCATTAAGCTTTAATCCTTTTACAACATTATTATAAAGTGATACCAAAGAAGTATCGGAATTAAGAATTATCCATTTTGCTACTTTTTCATCTTTCTTAACAAGATTATCATAAATACAAGCTATAATAGTTGCCAAATTACGCTTTCTATTTGGGCCTGTAAAATGCTTTTCTAGGAAGATTGTATTCTTTAACTCTTCTTCTGTATAACCAGCAGAGTCTACCATAGATACAGCTTTAAGATCATCTTTTGACCACAAACCAGGAGCATACTTATCAGCAAAGAATTCTGCTTCTGATGGTGAAGAAACTGCTAAATCTCCTCTCTTAGCTGCCGACAACTCTCCTTGCTCATTTGAGTGGTGGTCTGAACCGAAATCTGGTTTTACCATAGCACACCAATAATCTTTAGCATTGCTTGGTGTTATAACTCCTTTATCTTCTTTTCCCCAAGAACAATAAGCTTTTAATCCATCATACAACTCTTCAATAGAAGAAGCTGTAAATTTATTTTCAGCAACTTTAAACTTAGATTTAAAGATCTTTTCAAAATCTTTTAAATTTGAAATTTTATTGAAGTCTCTGCTATTAACAAATTTTACAAATTCATTAACATCTCCTTTAAAAGCAAGAAGTTTGTTAAAAGTATCCCAAAGTTTTGCTTTTGGATATTTAGCATAATCTGTTACTCCTACCCATTGAGATTTGTTTTTAGGTTGGAACTTTGAACTTTCTTTAACGCCTATCTTTTTTGTTTTCTCATCATCTCCATACTGAGCGAATTCTACCGTGATTCTTTCTTTTGGAATTCCTTGTTTTATTAACTGCTTTACCATAGAAATTCCAGAAACCACACCATCCAAGTCAAGCTAGTCAACATGACATACTACTTTTGCAGATTTTATTCCGTGCTGTAGATGCAAGGATTCTGACAAAAGAGCGTCATGTTGATTGGCTACCTCCTTGGAAAAAATATTATGTTTAAATTTATTTAAAATTGTTTCTGTAAACATTAATTTTTTCTCCTATGAACTTAACTTTCTATAATGGAAGCCTTTTATTTCTTTGTTATTTTTTATATAATACGATATACTGCTTCTACTTACATTTATTTTTTTTGATAATTTTTGTAAAGAATCAAAAATTTCATTATCTATTAATTTTCTATCTTTTCTTTTGGCATAGTTTATAAGCACTATATAATTTTTATTATAATCCATGTTTACTATCTATCTATTTACTCCACCTAACTTATCTGCCCATTTTTCCCATGGTTGATTATAATACCATTTCTCTCTTTTGTTATAATCCCAGTCTATATGATACCATCTGTCATAGATGTTTCCTAAAGCCGATGGTATTCCTATAATTATTAAATATAACCAACCTAAATAAGTTGATTGTATTTGATGACCATGTTCATGCTTTGCTGTATTTTTAATTGAACGAGATTTTTCTTGCTTATAATAAACTAGTATATAGTTTCCCAAAGAAACTCCAGCATTGAATACTCCTTTCTCGACAAACCAAACTTTAACACCATCGATTTCTGACAGATGTTTTTGAGATTTTTTATTTAAACCGAGGATAATTAAAGCAATTAAATTTTGAGGCAACTGCCATAAATATAATAAAAATTTTTTCATAAAATTAACTTTTTAAACCGAACGGACAATTTAGGTTTCAGAAATGGACAAAAATGTCTGTTCTATAGTAATAGTACTAATATAGCTAGAAAATTTTTTTAGTTTACAAAAATTTAAGTTAAATGTATAATTCCTTCGAGAGGTAGAAAAATGAATAATATAAATAAATTTTTCTCAGAAATCGAGGATCTTGTTTATTCTTCAACAAATAAACAAGATGCAGATGATTTAATAAAAGGATATACCAAATTGTTTAATTTGGTAAAATTTGATGATTACAAACTATCTTTTCAAAAAGATCTAAAAATAGCTATCAAGCACAAAGCATTTGCCAACAAAATAATCTTACATTACTCAAATAACAGTTATTATATAAACAACCAACCAATAGAATTACATTCAATAAATGATTTATTACCAACTTATTTTATAATAAATGAACTTGACAAAAAATAAATTATCATTATTATTTCTTAAATAAGAATTAAAGGAGAAAAGATGGAAAAAGTATTTACTTCCTCAGTAAAGAATTATATTCAAAGAAATGGATTTGTAATGGTCTCAAACTTATTATTCGATTATCAGCAAGAATTAGGAATTACAGAAAGTGAATTATTATTTATAATAAAAATCTTAAAAAATAAAAATAACCCAATTATACATGATAGAGATTTAGATCCGACAGTATGTTCAAAAACATTATCAAGAAAAAGAAACTCTTTAAGGGATAAAGGGCTATTAAACTTCTCAACAGTAAAAACTCAAGATGCAGAAACAGGAACTTTCAAAACAGATGGTGTAAGTTATGATCTTTCACCACTTGAAGAAAAGCTTCAGATTATTTCAGATAGAATAGAGTCAGAAAGAACAAAGAAATTAGAAGAAAATTTAAGCAAAGAAAACAAAATAGTAGAATCAAGAGATGATTCTCCTTTGGAAAAATATAAGAAAGATTATCTTAACTATTATGGTCTTGAGTATGTATTGAACGCTTATGAAATAAAGAAATATAATTCCTCGTCAGACGAAGAAAAGAATGCAGTTGCTTATATATTTAATTATTGCTCAGATAATAATTTATTTGGAAAAATAGTACCAAGATTGTCATTGTTCTTTAAAACAAAATTTAGATTTGATTCTTTAATGGAATATTATAAAGAGAATATTCAGATAGAAGAATATGAGGAAAATAAAGATAGACAAAATAATTTAAATGAACGTATTAATGAAATATATAAAGAATATTATCCAACAAAAGAAAATTATGCTTTCTATAAAGCAGTAGAAAGAATACTATCAAGATTTTCATATAATGGAGAAGAAATAAATGAAGCAATCTATAGATTAATAGACAAGGCTTATGAAAATACATTAAAGGAGTAAAATATGTTAAATGATATAATAGAAAATTTTAATTGGTCAGGTAATAGAAGTTTGGTTATAAAAATAAATAAAGATTATAACACTATAAAGGTAGGAGATTACTTTTTTCCATCAGTAGAAGATCTTAATACTTTTATAAACAAACTTTCTGATATATCAGAAAGTTTAACAGAAGGAGAAAGTAAATGAAATTCAAAGATATATTTGACAGAGAAGTAATTACTGAAGCTCATGTTAGAAAAGGATTAAAAATTTTCTATGAAATAGATTTAAATTTAATAAAGCCAAAAGAAGAAAAGCCAGAAGCAGCACCTGCTCCAGAGACTCCACCAACACCAGAGCCAACACAACAGCCCGCACAATCTGAAACTCCACAACCAGAAGTTAATACTACACAAACCACTGAAACACCATCAGCCCAAGCACCACAACAGCCAACAGCAGGTAATAATGTGGATATTAGTGGATTAATGGCTTCTGTATATACAGAAGATGAGGCTTCTGAAAATAGTGAAGATAAAATTATGAGACATTTTAATGGAGAATATGTTTGTTCAGCAGACCAAGCAGATAATATTCAAACATTTGATGATCTGTTAACAATTCTTTCAGAAGTAAAGAAAAACGGTATAAATATATTAGATGATTTTAGCAAAGAAATCATAACGCTTTGTGCTAACCAAAAATATGATGAAATAAAAACAAAGCTTGATAAAAAATCTAAGATTTTTGCTGAGATTTATTTTGGTTATAAAAAGGATGATTCTGTTGGTGTAAGATTTAAGAAACCAGAAAGTTCTGATAGTTTGAGTTCTTCTATTTTGATAAATAATCAAATTGTTACTTTAACAAAATTTAATCTTGAGAGAGTAAATCAAAAAATAATTGAATATAGAAATTACGAAGCAGAAAAATCTTGACAAAATAAAATATAAATGATAAAATAAATTATAAATGCGAAAGCATTTAAATAAATAAATCCTTTATTCTTATCCTTACCCTAGCTTAACATGCTAGGGTTTTTTATTTGACAAAAAAATAATATTAAAATATAATTAATTATAATTTGGAGAAAAATAAATGGATTATTTAGATGATAATTATGATGATGAAGATAATGATTTAATAAATTATGATGAAGAAATAGAAGAAGATAACAGTGAAGAACAAGAAATAGAAGAAAAGCAAAAATCAATTTTAAGCGATCTTGTTAAAAATAAAAAAGGAATGTATTTTGATGAAGAACTCGTCAAAGGATTAATAGTAGAACAATACCAGCCATTTTTGGATTATGAAGTAAATGAGAAAGGCAAAAAAGTTTGTGTAAGTAGAGAAAGAGCTTCTAAAGATGTAGAAAAAGAAATAATGGCAAATTTATTTTTAATAGCAAACGCAATAATCAATAAGTATCGTTATTGGCGATTTGAACCATTAGAAGATTTACAAGCAGAAGCTTTAAAGGCAATGTGGTATTACCTTCCTAATTTTACTCCTGGAAAAGGTAGTGCCTTTGATTTATTTAGTATTATTTGTAAAAGACATTTATTAAATTTTACATTAAAAAATTACAAGCATAGAATTACTGGAGATATAGAAGAATGTTTTGACGTTTCAACTCCAGAAGAAGTAAATTATACAATAGTATTTGATAATTTGGAAAAAAGTTTATTGTCTGTAATCAATAGACATTATATAGGTCAGAAAAGAAAAAAATATATAGAACTTACATCTATATTAATGGAATATATAGTTAAGAATGGTAAAATAGTTGGAAAGAATGATTTATTGTCAGCTTACAAAGAATATAATTTTAAAAGTATAGAATACAAAAAATTTATAGAAGATTTGTTAAAATATAAAGATGAAATTTATGATATGGTAAGATAGATAAAAGGCGAGGGTTTTCCTCGCCTTTTATCTTTAATATCAACCAATGTTTTTTGCCATTTTGTTTATGTGAATATATTCTTCTTTGCTTATTTTATTTTTTAATTCTTTTAATTTTAAAAAATTATATTTTATATTATCATGTACTGATAAATCAAGAAAATCAAAACAAGCTTCATCATCATTATCAAAATCATCAGGATCATCAAAATCTCCATTTATTAATGATAAATTTAAAGAATCTTCTTTATTATTTAATAATAATAAGCCTATATTTTTATTATTAAAATAGCAACTAAAATATGGAATTCCTTTAACTTCTCCTATGTTTCCTAATGATTTACTTATTTTTTTTAATCTTTTTATTTTATAATTATTTTTTATTGGTATAAAATCTCCATATTCGCTTTGTTTTATATAATTTTTTAAAAGTTTTGTATAATCTGCTATTTCTCCGCCTTTGCCAAAAGCATTAGATTTATATTCTTTGGACATATTTATATCTTGCCAAGTTTTACCATCATCAACACTGTATTTTCTAAAAATTGCATTTTTAGGTTCAAAAATTATACAAACATCACCATCATGATTTCCGTGAAAAATAATACCAGCACATTTTGAATGTAATTTAGTACCACTTATAATAAAATCAGTATATTTTTTAATATTGGTTTTAAATCGTTTATTCTGTTCGGCAATTATTTCATTATAAGACTTATTAGTTCCCCAAACTTTATTATATACTTCTGGTAAAAATATAAAAAAATTTTTAATTCCTTTTATATGTATTCTATATAAATATTCACCATATCCTTTATTATTACTAGATTTTGTAAAAACTGTATACAAACCAGGCCCATATAGATTACCAGCACCAGCACCACTTTTCCATTCATTTTTTTCTAACCATTTTGTTATATTTTCTGGTGTGCTTTTGCTTCTGTGATAAACCGTTCCTATATTTCCATAAATTTCTTCATTGAGTATCATACTTTTAACTTAAAAAAGTTAAAAATATATGATAGATTTAGATGATTATTATAAAAGAATAGAAAGAAAAATGACAGGAGAATTAAAATCTTCTGGTCAAATGGAAGGAGGGTTTTGGCAATCTATTGGTAAATTCATAGAAGCTGGCTCTTCTAAAAGAGGACAAATGTTTGAAAATATGCTATCAAATACAGAAAGAATAATGACTGGTCAAAAGAAGCATGGTTTTGAACAAAATAAAAAATCCGAGTTAGATAAATTAATAGAAAAAGGAGCAAAAGATGGAACAGGAGCTTGATTTAAGTAAGATTGCTGAATTTATGAATTCAGAACCAGAAACTGAAATTGATAAATCCGAGGTAGAAAATACATTAGAGTATATAGATACTCAATTGGCAGCGGTGAAAGAAAATACAAAAAATCTGACCACCAAAGAAGAAGCAGAAGTACAAGAACACAGCATAGAAGATTTAACACAAATAGCTCTAAAACAGATGAGTAAAATAGATAAAAAAACAGATGAGATTTATGATTTATTTTATGGCCCACTAGCTTTAAGACAGGATAAGAGTGATGCTTCAAAAGTTGCCTTACTAGATTCTCAAAGAATCAAAGTTGAGATGATCAACGCACTGGCTGGATTAGCATCTGCAAAAGCAAAATTAGAAATGGCAAAACAAAAACAAATAACTGGAAATACAGGTATTTATGTTAATACACAAAGTGGTGCAGATGTTGGAATTTCTTTAAGTAATTTATGGGAAGGTACTAAAGAATAAACGAAAAGGGATACCGAACTGTATCCCTTTATTTATCTAATAGTTAAAATATTTTTTACTATCATAATCTTTTGGATATTTACAATTATAATAGACTATATTATTAAATCCTTTTTCTTTTAGTTTATTTATATCTTCTTTTATTTCTTTGTCATTTTTTAAATATGATGGTAAATAAATTTTATTTATCAAATCAAGAGTTATATATTTGCCTTCTGGAAGCTTTACTCTACTTTCCATTTTTTCTTTTTTGCTATGAAAAATTTTAAGCTCTCTTTCTATAAACTCTAATTCTTTTTTACCATTATTATTTAGATACATTGAAAGCTTTTTCTTCAGGTTTTCAAATTCATCTAATGACATTTTAAAATAATCTTTTTTTATTTTATCTATGCTTTTAATTACAATCGGTGGTTTCATATAAAAATATTTATCTAAGTTTTTAAGATATTTATAAATATTCATTGTTGCTTGAATTTGAAATTCTTGTATAGGTTTAGCCTTACCAAATTTATTTTTTAAAGCATCTTCTTTAAATGTAAACTTAATATCTCCAACATTACCAGACATATCTACATTAACAAAGTCAGGAGTTCTGTCTGAGCGTACTAAGCAAATTTCATTTGAATCCTTATTTAGATTAGCAGCATACTGAGAACCTTTCAAACCTTTGCCACTCAAAAAACTTTTTACTATTTTATGAAATGCTTCTATAGATGTATAATGATATAAATTAGATGTATCTTTTACATATTTGCCATCTATGTTATGATATAGTTCATTAATAATCAAAGTAGTTTACCTCTTAATTATCTTTAAGTTAAAAATATGGGTTTTTGGTCAAATTTATTAGATAAGATAAGAGGTATTAATCAAGAAAATAAAATACAGTCAAATATAAAATCATATATGTTTGGAGTTATACTTGGTGGAACTTATGCTAATTGGAAAACAGATCCTAATCCTACATTTTTTTGTTTTGGTGTGTATATAAAAAATAATCAAAGATATGTTCATGGAATACAACTTCATGCAATCGGTGGAAATGTAGATTATATAATTAAATTAATTCAAAATATGAAATCAAGTGGTGTTATAACAAATCCATATTCTTTTTATAATTATATCAAACTTAATAATCCATATATAATTAAACAAGGATATAGAACTTATAAAGTAGAAGCTTCTAATTTTAAAGTTGTAAATGCAGGACTTACAAATATAAAAGGAAATTTTTCTTCACAAGACCCAAGAGACTATTTTTTAAATCAATTAAATCCAAATCCACCTAAATGGAAAATGAATATAACCGATTTAAAAAATAACATAACAAGGGTAATTAATACTGTAAAAATATGGTAAATTAATCTACAGTTTTTTCAGAAGTGTCAGTAATATTGTTAATATTAATATTATCAGAAGTATTTTCATTTTTTACTGTTTCTTCACAAGGAAGATCTTTTAAGATATTTTCTAATATTGTATAATGACTTTTCTCATCTTTTGCAATATCTTTAAAAAAAGCTTTGTATTTATCAGGAAATTTAATATAATTTTAAGTATAGTTTTAAGTATAGTTTTTAGTCTTAAACTTTTTTGTAAAATAAACTATAATATTAATGTAAAATTTTATTAAAAAGATGTTAAGTACGAATATATTTCTTATAGTAGGTGCTATTTGTCTATTGTATATAAAAATACATAGAATTATCCAGACATTTAATCTTATTTTATTTATTTTTTTATCTTGATTAAAAATAAAAATATTTTATAATTTTTATAAAAGGATTTTTATGCTTAGTTTTTTATTACAAGAAATAATTTCTGAAATTATACAGGTAATTCTCAAGTTCTCCTTTAACAAAATAAAGGAGAATATTAAAGAGGACAAGATTGAGAGACCAAAGGAAGCAAGACTAGAAAAGATAAAAAAGCCAAAGGAAGAAAAAACTGCCGAGAAAAAGATTGCATGTCAAGATATGACAAGTTTTACTTGTGTTGAGAAATTTATCAAGACTTGTTTTGAAGATGTTAGAAATGAAAATCTGCAATATAGATTTATATTTCTTATTTTATTACAGAAGCCTTTTGACAGAATTGATTATGTGAATGATTATGTGAATATTAGACTTATTAATGCTATAAATAATAATTGTTTAGATTTTAGCTTAATAAACCTTTATTTATCACCAATGAATGAAGAATCAAAAATATACATTGAAACTAAATTAAGAAATGCTTGTGAAAAATTAATACATGATCGTTTTGAGTTTAATAAAATTGTTTTTGATGAGGAATTAATATGATTGATTTTGGTTTTTGTGATGAATGTGGTGGAAAGATAGTTCCAATTTTAAATACGTGGACAAATGGCAAATATAAAATAACAGGAATTGACGTGTTGAGATGTGAAGAATGTGGTAAAGATTTTGTTGTACCACCTGATTTCGATATTTGTGAGAGAATTAAATAAATATTTTTTTATCTTCAAGGAGTGTAATATGAAGAAATTTATTTTAGCAATGATTGGTTTGCTTTGTCTTGGAATAGGGTCAGCTTTTGCGGAAACTAAAACAAAGGTGTTTATTGAAAGTGGTAGTTATGAAATTAACTATAAATCTTTTTGGTCTGTAGAAGTGAAAAATTATAGTGGTACATCTATTTATGCCAACAATCAGTATATCGGTAACGGAAGCAAATGGACTTTGTGGGATGATTATGTAATCATTAAAACTGATTTTTATTGGTCAAACGATGTTAAAACTTATTGGGAAGTTAAAAGCGGAAAATTGTATATTACATTGATAAAAGATTAAAACTTGGTGGGCAAACAAATAATCAATAAAAAGCCACTCATAAAAGAGTGGCTTTTTTGTTTACTCTCCGTCACCGCTCTCAGCTTCTTTGCTGATGTATTCAGAATACTGACCCACGATACGAAGGTTTTCATCCAAAATGGCGACAGTGGCAGTAAAACTGCTTGAATCATTCCACAATGTCGAGCATAAAGAAAAGAACTTTACCCTCGCACTGTCCAGACTACCATGCTCAGATACCAAAGAAAAGTTACCGTTAGTAACCTGTACGACCGCATAACGATTGTTCATAAATATTGTTTCCTCCTATTATATAAGGTATATATATAGTTTAACTTTTTCCTTGACTATATCATATTTTTATGATATGATTATTGATATGAATAGTAAAATATATTATATAGAACGATATTGTAAAGATTATGTACTCATAGAGAACTATGATTTGGCACTAGCCGATGATTTCAAAGGCTGGCATTGTCATCACAGATTAGAAACCCATACTTTGGATGGCAAAAGATTGGAAAAAGATATTCCCATGAAAGAACTGAAGGAAAAAGGCATTTATTATGATAGACCACCCGAAGAACTAATATTTATGAAAAGTAAAGACCATAAACAACTTCACATGAAAGAATATGACAATTATGCTGAACATAGAGAGCAATACCTAAATAAATATAATGAGACTCATAAAGAACAAATAAAGCAATATAGGAAACAACATTATGAAAAAAACAAAGAGTATATCAAGCAACAGACTAAAGAATATAGAGATTCCCATAAAGAACAAAAGAAGCAGTATAGAGAAGCAAATAAAGAACATATCAAGCAACAAAGAAAACAACACTATGATGAAAATAAAGAACTTATAAAGCAACAATCTAAACAATACAGAGAAGCCAACAAAGAACTTGTCAAACAAAAAGACAAAGAGAGAAAAAATAGACCTTGCTTATATAATGGTGAAACACTTACACTATGTGCTTTAGCAAGAAGATTTAGAAAAGAAGGAATAGAACATCCAACATTAGAAGCAAAGAAGTATTTGATACAATAACAAAAAGGCTACCTTTATTGGTAGCCTTCCTCCTATATTTTATATCTTCTGCCCAAAGAACTAATGTTCATTAGGTACGAATGTATGAACCTGCTATTCTTAACCAAGTAGCACTTTCTACTGAGTTTATCCTTAATTTACTATCTTCTATAGTACAGTAGACAGGTATAGTTTGAATAATAGTAGATGCTTGAGCTTCGAGTGGTGTTATCTGTCGTATTCCGTTAGGTAAATAGCAGAGTAGTTTGTCTTCAGTTAATTTTTTCTTAACATGAACCTCGCCTGTAACTGTTACGACTCTTCCCATTTGAACAATATCAAGATGAAGATTTTCAAAATTCTCGGTGTCTATAATTGATGTTACGCTTGATACATTTGGAAAAAGTTCCCCACCCACATTTGTAGCGGTGAAATGGCTACTGTTCCAAGCACTAGCAGTATGCTGAACAGTACAACGGTACAACTGTCCATTATATATGGTGTAATCTCCAACCGCATAAGAAGCAGTGGCTGAGAAATTAGGAGCAAAATTCTTTGTATTTTGCTCTGTCTTTGCTTCATCCAGTGCTCGGCTCTCATCAGCCATCAATTTGAAAGCCTGCCAAAAAATTTCAATTCTACCAGCATAAGTTACACTAGATACATTCTCTACTTTTGCTTTGAAGCCATTTACAGATTTATCATAGGCTGCTGATACATTTATTTCTGGTGTATCAATACCCAAAATAACATCATAATTGGTATCAGGCATTGGGGTAGAAAAGGCAATGGTAAATATGCCTGATTCACCAGGTGCCCAACTAGATGTGTCAGATAATTTACTTCCCTTCTGATATAAACTCACACTAGGCACTAACTCACCGCTTGTGCCATTTAAGCCACTTATGGGAACTTCATTTCCTTGATAATCTCTATATTTCAAAGACATATTATGCTACCTCCTTAGTCCTCAGCAAATGAGAAAGTTCCTGTAATGCTATTTGTTGTATAAGAAGAACCGCTGTAAGGGTTTCTTACAACTTTAATCTCACCAGACGATTTGTATAATCGTGCTGAAATTGGAACATCCCTTTCATTGTCTATGCAGACAAAATTGACTTCTGTAAAAGTGGCACCTGATACACGAAACTGAGCAGGTATAGTTGCTACAGTAGTCCATACATTTGAAACGGTTGTTGAAGTAGATTTATTGAACTGCACATATACAACACCACCAACTCTCTTTGCTTTACAATTAGTTCCGTCAATCCAATCTGTATCGTCTTTCGGATAATCATCGGTTATACAGACAAGTATGTTATTTCCAATTTTTCCTTGACTTACCGCTATATCGTGTGCGTTACGGGTACCAATCCATACACGTGTTCCTGAAGCCAATGTTATTAACTCACCTGTCTGTTTATCTATCAAATTCGTACTCATGTTTATGCTACCTCCTTTAGTTCTTCAAATACAAAACATACACAATGACATATTCGGGGGCATATGTTGTAGTTCCATTATTGACCGTTCTTACATTGGCAGTAGTAGCATTATTCAAATAGAAATTGGTCAAAGTAATTCTTCCACCACTTGATATTTGCACTCCAACAATACCCAAAGCAGTATATCCTGTCTTTTCTACATTTATGCTATAATCTTTGGTTTCTCCTATGGCAGTAGACTGCCCTGTTGTGAATTTTGATTCCACGATAAGCATATTAGGAAAACAGTTATAAACGGCATCAGAAGTAACAGGATTTTTGCTACCCTCTATTACGGCATCATCTATTACAGGAAATCCGCTTGCTACATCATCTGTGAAATCCGCTTCATCATAGGACTTCTTTTCCTCAAGGCTGAGTTCATCCCATTCTGCGTGTGTCCCTGTAAAAATTTTTTTATAGTCGTCCTTGAGCGATACTGTGTCGTCAGTAACCTCAAAGTTGTCGCTGTCAAAATCAAGATTGGTTCCAGAAGGAATCCAAGCCAAGTCAACAAGTGCCTTGATATATAATTTCTCTGCCCCATAATTGAATGTCTCATCATTACTGCCGTCAGCATAATGAACACGGAGTGCCTGAGATTCAGCGATAAAATATGCCACCTCTTTATAAGGTGTCAGCGGAGAAAAATTCTTGCATAAGACAACCACGTTGCTTTTTGGTGTGTATTTCTTGTTGTAATCTGAATGAGAGCCTGTTGTGTCAAAGTATTCCTCGTAGTCATCCAGACTTCCATCACTAGTCCTTGAAACGCTCGTTCCGTTTACAAGTTGCTCTTCAGAGCCATCAATATGGTAAACACTTCCCCTTACAAAGCCTGTCTGCTCGGAACGCAAAAGATAGCATTTCTTTTCGTTAAGCAGTTCGGCAGTAGGTGTAGGAAGCTCGTCAACTTCCTCAAGGCGGTCTTTTACGCTTATCGTATCATCAGTTATATCTATGCCGTCACCAGCCTGAAGGTTTGAGCCGTAGACGATTTCAGTCCAAACATACTCATTATCTACATAATCACAACGATAAAAAAATCCGTTTTGATATGTACCGCTATCTCCTGTGTACTGATAAATTCTACCAAATTCATCTTCACTTGCTATAGGCAAAGTGTCTACTTGAATAGCAGAACCACCACCTAATTCGTCATTATTCAACATATTTTGAATTGAATCATAATTTGGAGTTCCGCTCCCTTTATTTTTATCCAACCATATATCTGAACCATATGCTACAGGAAATGAATTTAAATCATTCATTTGTTTCATCGAATCTGCAATTCTTACGGGCATATTTTATTTCTCCTATTTAATTATTTAATTATTCAAAAACCATAGTTAATGCACCAAGTCCACTAACCGAAGTTCTTACAATTTTATAAGTAGTTACTCCACCGCTTGCATTAGTGATGCTGAAATTACCAACATTTACCAATTCAGTCTCGAAACCGCCAATTTTACACTTGTTCGGCAAAGAAAAAGAAGTAGGACAACAAACATAACCATACTGTCCTGCACCGATTGATGAAAAAGCATAAGACCCTTTATATGATGTTGCCAATTTACTATTGCTTAATGCTAACACAAAAGCACTATCATAATCACTAACTGGTTCGGCACTAGAACCCCAATATACACTCCATTTGAATGAAATTGATTTACTTGATGAAACTGATTTTTGACCATCACTAGCATTAAGTGTAAATGTCTTATTGCTTGTAATTGGAGTAGAATAAGTTGCGGTTCTGACAGTTTTATCTGCCAAACTACAATCAGTTAAAGTTTGTGAAACCACATCTTTATTATAAGTCCAATTAAACACAACTTCATTCACAGTCGAGCCAATCTCATATTCTGTTGTCGAAGGTGTTATTGTGAAACTTTCTATCTTTGGTTCAATATAATAAACTTTGGCAAATAAATTATCCAATGCTTTCTTAACATTGTCCAAAGTTGAAAAATCACTGTTGGTATAACTTACATTGCTTGCGTCACTTCCCATAGAAGATACATCAACCAAGGCAAGATTACCCTCATCATTCACTTGAAGAATTTTTCCTTCATTTGCCACACCTTGAGCAGTAGAAACTTTTAAACTTATGCTAGTGTCTACTAGGGTCTTCAATGCGTCCATAGCACCCAAGTTTGGAATCTTAGTCTTGTCAACTTCTTGTCCGCTATAAGTATTAACCACATCATTTGTCTTTGAAACATAATCACTTAAATCTATTGTTGATTGTGGATTTACCAAAGCAAGATTACCTTCATCATTCACTTGAAGAATTTTTCCTGCATTTGCCACATCTTGATTTATATTTACTTTCTTGGCAAATTCTGTATATAATACTGATGATTTTACAGGACTATTGCTCGAAGAACTAATAGTAGATTCAACATCAGATACATTCACCTTTTCATCTAATTCTGTATCAACTAAAGTTTTCAATGCATCCATAGCACCGATGTTAGGAATCTTGGTTTTATCAGCGTCACTTCCTGTATATGTAGATACAACATCGTTTGCCTTTGAAACATAATCGGCAAAATCAACACTTGCTACAGTATCAGTAAATTCAGTATTTTCGATGAATATCGTACTATAATTTACATTATTGTCAGTGTAATAAAATTTCGTCTTATTGTCGGAAGTGATTGTTTTTTCAACACCACCTTGATAATAAGTGATTGTTGTTCCACTTATTGTTGGCTTGGCATCACAAACTATTGCAGTCTGTTTGATTGCGTTTTGTATGCTTGTGTCTGTATAAGATTTACTGTCTGTCAAGCAACTAGCCACTTTCTTGTCAACGCTTCCATTTACAGTGCTATCACCATTAAGAATTGTTATTGCATTTTCATTTGCTGTGACTCTGTTGCCCAAGGCGGTATCATCATAATTTTCAAGGTTATCCAATTTGGTTTTAAGTTCATCTGTAAAATCATTAGTTGAAAGTCCTTTACCGCTAACTTTATCAACTTTTTTTGCACATTCAGTGTCCGTATAACTTGTTGCATTTGAATATGCAGTGGCAACTTTTGAATCAACTGAACCTACAACAGTTGAATCACCATTGAGAGTTTCTATTGCAGTTTCATTATTATCAATCTGCTGCTTGTAAGCGTCTGTGAAATCATTAGTTGACAAGTCTTTTCCAATCACTTTGTCAACTTTTTCATCTAATAAAGTATTTGTTTGTGTTTTTGTATAATATGAGGAAAGATCTGAACTGCCACCTTCTCCTATTTTTCTCCATTTTCCAGTATCTGGATCTACTTCATTACTAACATTATATCTATATTTGCAGCCATCTTCATAACAGTATGCATCAAAAACAGGAGGAAGATAATTTTCACTGAAATCCTTCATGTTTTCTATAGTCTCAAAAGCATCTCTGTTAAAGTTTTGTTTTTTAGCACGTAAATCCCAGTTATCTAGAATACTAATCATATTGTATTATCCTCCTATTTAGCCAATCAAGCAAATGTTATTTGAACATCAGCTGCGGCACTTGGCTCGTTTTGTGTATAACAGTTATAAGTAATACCATCTATAGTAACTGTTGTTTTTGAAAAAGAATTTGTGTAATTAATGTTATTAACCACATCTTTTATGGAACTCAAATTGCCAAAGCTTGCTGGATAAGCATATACTACTTTTCCAAAATCAAAATTAATATTATCATAAACAAAAGATTTTGTGTCTTTTAGATAGTTATTTTGTAATGCTTTAATAACAGCTTCTGTGGGATTACCAGTATCTGCATCAATATAACCATAATAAGATTTTCCCACAAACTTTACAGAAATTGTTTTACTTGTACTCATTGGAGTTCCTGCTTTATCATCATATACTATTGCTTTTATTGTAAAGTTTTTATTTGTTGGTACAGACCATATCATATCATAACTATATGTTCCATTGGCCGAAATAGGTTGTGTATATTTAAGAACGTTGTCTAAATAAAATTCAACCTTTGAAAGATTGTATGTATTTTTTGTACAAGTGGCCTTTACAGTTATAGCACTCACCGTAGTGTCTACAACATCATATAATGTAGTACTAGGTGCTATAGAAATAGCCAACCCTGGAGCAACCTCTTTTATAAGTATATCTCTTAAAATAGTTTCTAATTTTGTATCTTTAGTATAAACCTTACCATTAGAAGCAGAGCCTAATGGGTTAGAAACTGTTAAAGATTGTTCTAATTTAGCACCACTTGATAAAGCATAATCAAGAGCTTCTTTTACATTATCTATTGTAAGAATAGAACTGTTTGTATAATGAACATCGGAAGCATCTTTTATTATACCATTTAATGCTTCATCTAGGCCTTGTTTGACATTATGTATAGAAGGATAATTTGCATTTGTATAAGCAACATCTGTAGCTTCATCAGCAGTAGGTAATAATCCAGTATCTATAACTCTATTATCTGATAATGTAATTAAAAGATGCTTGTCGTTTGATATTGTAGCATCTTTTATAGAAATACCATCTTTTACAAGTATTGTTCTGGTTTGTGTAGCACCTTGTTCATTCTTCCATTGAAAAGTAATATTAGTACCATTGGTTGTTTGTTCTGTTTTACTAATAGTACAATTGGCACCTTTGACAGCACCAAAGCCTTCAGCAGTTGCGGCAGTATAACTTTTAGCAATAGCAATATCAATTATATCCATTGTCTACCTCCTAAAAATTAATTCTGTAGATTCCATGTATCAGATACTGCATCATAAATATATGTATCTCCAGTATCTACACAGAATATAGCAGCTCCTGTATTCGCTCCTTTCTTTACTGCTTCTGCTTTGGTATTTTCCAAATCAATACTAGCACAATAATAAGTAAAAACCCTTTTGTATTCGCTAAATTTAGTCCAATCATGTGAAGAATATAGTTCTTCATATTTTTCAAAGTGATTGGGTAAATGATCATATTTTCTTTTACTAGAAGAACCTATGGTAGTGTTACTACTTGTCCAATCTTGAAGCTTTCCTTCTTCATTTAAAAATTGAGGTTTCATAAGTCTTCCATTACTGGTTAATGTAAATACTCCTGCCATAGGTCTCCTCTTAATTACTCAGCATCTGGACGCTTGAAGAAAAAGTGTGATTCAAGCTTGTTGTTGTTCAAAGTGTTAATAGGTACTCTGACATCTACATTTGGTGTACTTTCATCACTGTCATGATCAGTTGACAATATTGCCTCAAATGTGATGTTATTATTAGCACCAAATTCAGGAACCTTTGCGTATACAACACTATCAGCATGAACCTTGTCTAATTCAGCCTGTCTAGCTGCTTTATCTGCATAATAAGCCATAATATATTTCCTCCATGTCAAATTTATATTATTATCTTTATTAAAGTTTAAAAAGATTAATTATATGGGTAGAAAAAGGATACTGAAAGAAGATTTTTTTGATAGAGTGAGAAACTATAATTATGATTTTTCAAATACAAAATTTATAGATATGAAAACTCCAATAGAAGTAAACTGTTTAATACATGGAATATTCAAAATACTTCCAGCAAATATGCTATATAAGCAAGAGGGTTGTAAATTTTGTGGATTAGAAAAAATGTCTATAACAAAATCATTAACAAAGCAAGAATTTATAAAAAGTGCTAATAAAATTCATCATAATAAATATGATTATTCTTTAGTTGACTATAAAAATAACAAAACTAAAATAAAAATTATCTGTAAAAAATGCGGTTGCATTTTTGAGCAGCTTCCATTAAATCATTTAAAAGGTTTTGGATGTCCAAATTGTAAAGGAGAAAATATTAATGAAGAATGATTATTCTTTAACATTAGGAATACCAACATACAATTGTGAAAAAACAATAGAAGCATTAATAACATCAGCAGAAACAATGGCAATTTTATCAAATATAAAATTAACCATAATTATAGTAGATGATTGTTCAACAGATAATACTATTAAAAAAATAAATAATATGATTAGTATATATGATAATATAAAACTATTTATAAATGAAACTAATAGTGGTATGCCATCTAAAGGAAGAAACAAAATAATAGAAGAAGCAAATACAGATTTTATAACTTTTGCCGATTGTGATGATTTGATAATTGGTACTGCTCATAAAAAATGTATGGAATACTTATATAATTCTTATTTAAACACAGCAGCTTTTAGAGTTTTGCTAATAAATAGAGATAATAATGATGAATATATAAGAAAATTTACAAATGAAGATAAAATACAAATTATTAAAGGAAAACAAATATTAAAATTAAAAAGATTTTCAACTGTTTGGAATAAAGTTTATAAAACTGATTTTATAAAAGATTTAAAATTTAAGCAAACTGCTGGAGAAGATATACTTTTTACTTATTCTACATATAATAAACAATTTGAAATAGTTGTAATACCAAGTATGGGTTATATTCATTATATTCAAAATACTTCTCTTGGTGCCATTTATAAAGACAATAAAGAATTAAAGCAAGCACAAAAAAAGATTAGACAAGAAATGATAGAAAAAGAATTTACAAACCAAGAATTGATAGAATGTTTGGTTTAATGTTTTTCCTCAACAGAATACATTGTTAATTTTAATTTTCCTCTTTTAATTGTATCTATTACTTTTCCATTATCATCCACTATATTATAATTAAAGAAACCATCTGCTCCGTTTGAAGTATTTTTTATAATCTTTCCATTTTTTATGCTTCCATCACTCATTATTGTAGCACCATTAGCCAGTTCTTTTACTGGAACCACTCCTTCTTTTTCTTCGTATTCACTATCAAGCTCAAACTTAATAGAACCAGCATTTAACTCTTTTATATCATAATACAAATAAGCTCTGTCTATTGTTAAGATTATTTCTCTTTTAGAAACTTTATCATTGTTATCACCTACTTCTACAGTTCCTACATTTGTTGGATCGGAACTTTCTATTAATACAAACTGACCATTAAATTTTGTATAATAAGGTCTATGAAAAGGAGATGATTGCATTATTTGTGCTTGCAACATGTCAGCCTGTAATTCAGTAAGAGCGTTAATAGTAACTGTATATTTTATTCTACAAATAATAGGTGCTTTTAATAAATAATTTCCTTCTCTTCTTTGAACAGGTAAATATTTCCAAGCTCCCATTTGAACACCATGATCTATTTCTATACCAGATTGATAAAATGTAATTAATGGCCCAACATTGCTCCCGTTGGCAAAATGTTCTTGCTCTTTTGCATAAGCAATAGGTGCTGTGGCATAAACAACTCTTACACCATCATTGTTTGCCATTTGATAATCATGAGCAACTATTTTTAAATATTCATAAACACATTTAGCATATTCTTCTAACAATGTAAAATCATCTTTCATAATATAGCCCCTTAATATAATTTGTCAGTTTCAACATATTTTTTTAAACATTCAAAAACATGATTAAACTCTGCCATTCCTAATTGTTTTTTTGATGGATTTTTTGCTATATCTATTTGAGGTATTTTTCTTTCTATTTTATCATTTGTAGGAAAATATGTTTTATAATTATTTCCATCAACAACTAGCCAATTATTAGCCCTACCTGTTATTTTGGGAACATATTCACTTTCTTTATATTTTGTCATACCAAATTCTTTCATTATTCTTTCTATTAGTTTTTTGTATCTTATAAATTCTAATCTTTTTTGGTAAGCTTCTTGTTTTGTCAAAGGTCTATTATTATTCCATTTATTTTTTAAATACTTGTCTAAAATATAAACAGGATCTAAAAAATCTTTAGACATTTCCTCAGCACCTTTTCTTTTTTGTTCTTTTGTTATATATTCTAACAAAGCATCACAACAATATTGTTCTTCAAAAACAATAATGCCTTTTTCAGAATCTTTACTTTCACTAATATCTTTTATATAAATTTCTTTTGTTAAAGTCATCTTTTCTCCTTATAATTTAATTTTTCCCAATCCATACTGATTTTCTTCAATTAGTTCTTTAAAATCGTTAGGTAATCCATCAGCCTTTGCCAAGTTAAATAATTGTAATTGTAGGTTCCAACTTATATATTGACCATAGCTATCATTTTTAGGATAAGCTCCTACTACCTGATATAATTTAAACCTATCATTAAGAATTAAATCTCCTCTTGTAATTACGTCATTTACATTTTTATATATTGAATTATTTAATTCTATTTCTCTTTTTCTTCTTGGTAATAGTTTAAATGATAATTTTTCTAAAAATTTTAAATCTTCACTATCTCCAGAATATTCTAAGTTTATTAGATTTGTTTCTTTTAAAATTTCATTTATAAAACTATATATTGTTCCTTCTATTTTTTTCTTAAAAAGGATCTCTGAAAAATTTCTTATAATAAAATAATCGCTAATTTCAAAATTTAAAGGAATTTTACTATTATTGGTTAGAGTTAATTTTCCACAGCTTTTTGACTTTAATTCGTTTATATTGTGAACCATTCTTCCAAAATCATATTCTACTTCAAGACTTTCTTCTTTTTCTGTATAATTGGCAGTATCTAATGAAGATATAAAAGTGTTGGTTTTGTATAATGCTCTTTGCTCAAAATGTGGCAGATAAATTCTACCATGAATTTCTTCTTTATAAACATCAGATAACTCAGTATCTACTCTGTCTAATAAAAATACATATGTTTTTCTACCAGTTGTTTGTACTGCATGATCATGTTGATCGGCAATAAACTGAACATTTGTAGAATTCATCAAAGAGTCTATATAATTAAAATTGGTAGTTTCTTCAGCCATATTATTAACTTTTAGTAGTTAAAATAGCTTTCCTCTCCTAAACTTCTGTTTAAAAGATTTTCTTTCATGTTTGGCTTCTTTTTCTTTTCAGAATAATACCTATCAGAATTAGAATCGTTTGCTTTCTTTTTTGCTAAATAAAATTTAGTTATTTGATCTTCTATTTTTTTATCATGAATTAAATTATCATCATAATCATAAATGTTTATATTTGTTAAAAGGTTTAAATTAGAATCAAGTTCTATTTTTTTTATTTTATCACTTTTAAATTTTCTATTCGCAACCCTTTCTATGTTTTTAATAAAAGTTTCTTTGTAATTATTTTTTAATGTTTTATCGAAATCTTCTTTTCTTTTATTTCTTATTTCTTTTTCTTTATCAGTTAAAATTTTCTCAAAAAAAATTCTAGTATTCATTTTTTTATCTCCTTTTATGCGAAAAAGAATCCCATAGGTGGCTGAGTCTTTTTCCAGTAGTCCAATACTTCATCTACCATAGTTTTTCCCCTTTCGTACCAAGCATCAGAATTGAACTTAAGAGAAGCTTCGCCAGTTGTTATATCAGATCCATATTGTCCTCTTATATTTCCCATAGTCATTAAACATTTACCATGAACATATTTAATCATATCAGGATCATTTAAACATTCTTCTTCTGATAAAGGAGCTTTATACCTAATACTTACATTTGTAAATCTTGCTACTTGTGAAGGGAATATATAAATTCTATTATTCATAATTTCCCAAGTTGGGTTGAGTCCTAGAGCTTGTCTAAAGTCCTGCATTCCCATAAGACTAATATAATAGTCTTGTGTTATTCCTTGACCATTTTTAACAGCACCTCTACCACCAAATAAACTCTCTGCAAGTGTAAGGGCAAATATGTTTTCACAACCATTGTCTATAAAATCAGATCCGTAGAACGTAATTGGGAAAATAGGTCTAAATATTATATCTACTATATCTTTATGATTTTCAATAACGGCTGGTATTTCCCAACCATCCTTCCAATCTCCTTTTAATTGACAAGTGTATTGATTTATATCATCTGCTTTAAATCTTTTATAATAAGCCAAAGCTTCTTTTAAAAATAATTTCATTTGCTCATCTGAAATTTCCATAGGAATTAAAGGAGAACCAGTATAACTTCTTACAGCATCATAAAATTTAGTATAATCTATTGTTCCAGCATTAGCATCTTTTCCATTAACTGTTAATTCTGTATCTTCACCAAAAATTATAGGAGCAGCATCACCAGAAACAGTTATAAAAGCTTCTTTTCCTTTAGTTTCAGAAATTAAAATTACTCTGTCTTTTCCATCTTTTGAACAATTTACTATTCCTTCTGGATAATAGTTGTTTATTGCATCTAAAACATCCTGAATGGTATAATTTTCTCCAGTTTCAAGAGGTTCAAATTCTATAGTAGAAGTTCCTAAATCTGTTGTGATTGTAAGACTTTTATTGGATAAATCTTCTTTTAAAGGTTCACCATCAACACTCCATTCTTTAGTTCCAATAAGAATAGCAGAAGTATTTCCATTTTTGTCTTCATATAATTCATCATCCATTTCAAAATATGGAACATCCATATATGAAAGATTAACACCATCTGAAACAAAAAAACATCTTACAAAAAATTCTTTGCCACTGAAATTGTATTCTTTTAGTTTTTCAGCAAAAGTATACCAATCATTAGTGTGATTAAAATTGCCAGAAGCACTTCTCCAAGCACCAGTAGAATAATAATAGAAATTTCCATTATCACACAAACAGCAATGAATTCCAGATTGTGCTACTGTGTTTAAAGACATACCATCTTTTAAATCATCACCATCAAAATAATAGTCTATATAAGGTTTCTGAGTAGAATACTTTGTAAGCTGTTTTCTTGGTAATTCAAAACTATGAGTATGTATGCAAGACTTATTAATAATTAATTCATCAAAAGAATATTGACAGTTATTATCCCCACTTAAAATTAATGTAGTATCGTTTTTTTCTAATCTATTTTCTAATACTTCTACAGCTTTAATTTGGCCATTTAAATAAATATAAATTAAATTGCAATCTATATCAATTTCAATATTGTCTAAATTTATAGAATCGCTATTCCAAGGAAATGTTATGACTTGATCTTTTTCTTCTCCAGCCAAAGTAAACTTTAAAAATGATTTTGCATTTCCATCTACTGTGTCTTTTACATGCTCTATCTTTAAATTTCTAAACTGAAAAACAGTATTGTCAAATGCTGGAGCTGAACCATATTCTACTGCTTCTACATCAAAATAATCTAACAAATTTATTCCATCTAATCCATCGGAAACTTTTATTTCTTTTCCTTCATGTAATGCTTGTAAAACAATTAAATCTTCTTCTTTGTTTGAAGAATTAAGTTCGTAAGGAAAAATAACAGGATCAAGATTAAATAAAATTTTATTTCTTATTTGTTTTATGGTTGACTTTTGTGTAAGATTTAAAATCATAGTAGATGTTGGATAACCATCTACATTTACAACCAATGAATAAGAACCAGCAGGAATACCATCCTCTGGAAAATTTGCTTTTTTTCGCAAGCCAATTGTAGAGTTATTTACTAGTTTATTAGAACCTAAATAAAAAGAAATCCTAATATTGTTATCTATACTTTCAAAATTTTTAATATCAAAAGAGTATTTGTCTATTAATTTTAAATAAGAACCAAAAGGACCTCCAGTATATACTTCTGGCTTTTTTGTGAATTTTGCAACTTTATCATATAAAGCAAATTCAGCTCTATATAAATCATTTAAAGGTGAGTAAAACACCAAGTCATTCATATATTCTTTTAGTTCTATATTGGAACCTTTTGAAGAAAAACTGTTTTTATCAGATTCTACTTTATAAACGTAATTAACTCTCATACAAATTAACTTAATAAAAAAGGCCGTCATAATGACGGCCTTAAAATTATGCTATAATTCTTTTAATTCTTTTTTGTAAACCTTTATTAGTTTCTTTGTCATAAAGTTCTAATAATTGAATTTTACCATTTTTAGATAATTCACTATCACAAACATAATCTTCTAAATAAAAATCAATATAAGAACTATAGGGTTCTAGCTTTATTATTTTGGAAATTTCTTCATTGTTACTATTAAATACAGGAATTTTCTTTACTATTTTTGTTTCATTTTTAAATGCTAAAAGTATTTGCTTTTTTTCATTCTCATCAATAACATCATACCAAATTCTTTCTCTACACACTTAATTACCCTCACAAATAACCAATTCTTCATTGTCTTTATCTTCTTCGATCTTTTTATCTTTCAAAGCCTGAATGGCTTTAATCTTTGCTTTATCAGAAAGATTAGAATTTATTATTTCATTACATACATCATCGTTTTCATCTATAATCATAATTATTACTCCTAATAAAATTTTATAAAATATTTTATTTTTTGTCAATTGGTGATAAATCACTATTTAACAATTTAATGTCATTATATCCTGCTTTTTTATAAAGTCCAACTCTCATTTTAGAATGTTTACTTAAAAATTCAGCTGTATCAATAAAATCATAAAAATCTACTTCTGTTTTTTCACCAGCTTTAAATCTTAATGAACGTCCTATTTTCTGTAATACAGCTACATTTGACTTACCACCACAAGCAAGTATCATTGCTTTCATATGTGTAATAGAAATACCCTCTTGAAGAATAGTGGAACCAATTAAAATTGGCAATTCTCCGTTATCAAAATCTTTTATAGCTTGTTGTCTAACATCTATAGGTGTTTCTCCAGAAATAAACATAGAATTTGGGATCAAACTTTGAAGTATTTCTCCGTGCTCTACTATATTTACTACTATAAGAACTCCGCTACTATAAATATCAGTAATATCTTTTATTATATTGTTTCTTCTAATTCCATTAATTATTTCTTCTGTATATGCTGTATTATAATCAAAATATTTATCTTCTTTACATTCATTTTTAATTAAATAGATATGTGGTTTTGCCATTACTTCGTTTTCAAGAAGCTCACTACTTTCTATTTTTATAATTGGAGAACCAATAAACTGTCTTATTTTAGCATATCCTAAATAATCACCAGTTCTAGCAGGAGAAGCAGAAAAACCAAATTTTAAAGCACAACCAAATTGCTTAAAGAAATCTTGAAAAGTAGAACTACTAGAATTATGGCATTCATCGACTAGTACACATTTAAATTTTGAAATATTGGGGATTTTCTTTACAGACTGAATAGTAGAAACCATACAATCACCATCTACAACTCCTTTACCAGAACAAATACCACAATCTATACCATCTTTAACAAAACCATCTCTTAATTGAGAGCCAAGCATGACTTTATTAACAAGTATTAAAGTTGGCAATTTTGTAAGTCTTAAAAAAGCAGACATAATGGAACTTTTACCTGCTGATGTGGGAGCTACTATAATTCCTGTATTTGTATTAATCATGGCTTGTAAAGCTCTTATTTGATGTTCTACATATTTAAAATTAGGATTAAAAAATTTTCTTAGTTCATCGTGTGTATATTTTTTTTCTTGAAATTTAAAATGAGTTCTGTTATCATTAAATTTAGAAATCTTAATATTGTTTTGCTTAGCAAAAATAATAATTTCTCTAGCAAATCCAGCAAAACAAACAAAATAACCTTTTATATCTTTTCCAAGACAAACATCTTTTATTTTATCTGGATGAAATTTGCCCCCAAAAAAAGCAGCCTTGCTGTCTTTGAAAGTAACAAATTTTTTAATTAATTTTTCTTCGTTTTTATTATCAAATTTTATAATTAATGTTAAATCGTTAAGTGAAATTTCCATATATATTAAATAATATATATAATATATTTTGTCAATAAAAAAAACCAGCCTAGAAAGACTGGTTTTTTATTTTAACTTTTAATTATATTAAAGTCTATTAAGAATTTCTTCTTTCAAAGATTTCTTGCTAGTTGTATCACAGCTTGTATCACAACTAGGAGCATAACCAGCTGTCTTATCATCTTTAACAGCAGCCTTTGATTTTTTTGACTTGCAAATCTCGGCAGCAAGTTTAAGCATTTCTTTTTCTTCTGGAGTTTCTGGAACAAAGTTGTTTCCAAAACCACCATTTTTCTTGATAAGCTTAAGCATCTCTATTTCTTCAGGGGTTGCTCCAAAATCTGCTGGCATAGCTCCTGTAGAAGCATGCCAACCATCATCATCTTCCTCTTCAGGAGTTCTAGTTCTTTTTGATGATTTACAAGAGCATTTTGTTTTTCCACAAACAGGACATTTTGTTTTTACAGAAGCTTCTTCAGATTCTTCTTCATCCTCTTCAGCAATACTGTCGTTTGCTATATCAAACCCATAATAATCAAACTTTTTATTTAAACCTAAATAAAATTCTACATCTTCTTTAAAACTCATATTTAGTCTCCTTTAATTTATCTTTGAGCACGTTCTTGTGCTTTTCTATTCTTTACATCTTTCTTGTGCTTTTTTAAGTTTTCCTTCCAAGGTTTATATTTAGGTTTTTGCTTTAAGAAATGATTAGCAAAACCATTTATAAGAGCGGTAAAGAAATAAGCCCTACCTTTATATTCTGGATCTCCTGGACCGCCTAAACCTACTGTATCTCCTTTTTTTGCATGTGCATACTTTCTAGGATCGTAGCCTAAATTTTTCTTAGCATAATTTTCAAGATTCATAATCCACTTGGCACCTTTTTCTCTATTATCCCACTCAACAAATTTTTCATATATATAATCTCTTGCTTGTTTAGTAGAAATTGTTTTTCCTTTTTTAGCACAAAGATTTCTAACAGCGGCTACTGTTCTTTCTCTTCCTGGTTTGAATTTAACACCCCCATCATCTTGCCAATCTGGATGTTTATGTGCTCTTAGTTTTCTTTTCATCTCTGGAGAGAGTTCTACAGGTTCATCAACAGTATCATTTTCTCTTTCTTGGCTTCTTTTTCTTTTTTTGTTCAAATTAGAAATACTTTTTTCAAAAAGCATTTCTTCTTCTTTTAGTAATTGCTCGAATGTCATTAGCTATCTCCTTAGTAATTAAAAAGCGGCTTTGGAGCTTCTGGTACTGTAGTGACTGTTATTTCTGCTGTAGCATCTTTAGATTCATCTTTATTTCCAGTCTCTTCAGTTCCTTTAAAGAAATCATCTAACTCTGATTTAATTTTATCTGGCAAACTCTTTACTTTTGATATTAAAATGTTGGTAAGTTCTTTTTTATCCTCAGGTGATAGCTTGTCAGAATAAAGATATGGAGAAGCAGGTCTATCATCGTTAAGCTGGTTATATTCACAACTAACAAAATCTAAAATTTCAGAAACAATATCCTCAATCCTTCTTTCAATCCTTCTTTCTCTATTTTTTTTGTTTATTTTTGAAGCTACAGAATTATTAGCTTTTTCTGGTAAATTATTCAATATATCTGTTATATTCATATTACTATCCTCGTTTTTAATTAACTTATAAAAAAAGCCACTCTAATAAAAAGAGTGGCATTTATAGTTTTAATTAATTAAATTACATATTCAAAAGTTCAACAGCTTCTTTAACAGCATAAACATCTGTACTTTCATCACTAATTGCTTCTGTAAGAGAATCAATTAATGAATCAATCTTAGAAATAAGTTTTTCGTCTGTTGCCTTTTCTTTAGCCTTTTCCAAAGCTTTCTTAATAGCTTCTACATCCTGCTCAGAAGCTTCTGGAGCTGCATTCTCATCCTCAGAAGTATCATCGGATGTTTTTTCAGCTTCTACAATTGCTCTCTTCTCACTAAGAGCAGCGTCTTCTGAGATAAAGTTTTCAATTGCTTCGGTAATTTTTCCTCTTTTTTCCATAAGAGTTTTATTACCAATTACAGACATACCAACCAATTCTTTTAATTCTGATTCGCTAAGGGCAATAATAGAATCATTTTCAGAAATTAATTCTTCTAGCATTGTATTATCACCATTCATACTAAGTTCAGCAGCTTCTGCCAAACCCTTCTTAAATTCTACATTACTCCTAAGCTTTCTTGCTTTTGTAAAAATAGACTTATTAAGAATAACGTTTTCATCTTCGTCAAGAATAGAAACCTTAACAGGTGTTTTCCAGTTAAACATTTTGATATGACTTACTGGTTTTGTTGAAAGTCTTTCTGTGTAAGCCTTAAAAGTAGAATTATCTTTCAAATCACCAATTTCTTCATTGATGCCGTTTAAAGAAGAATAATCAATTACATCTTCCATATTTTTGCTAGCAAGAGCTTCAGTAAGAGAATCTTCAAAAACGTTTGAGTTATTTTCGCAACAATTTTCATATGCTTCTGTTAGACTAATATTTTTATCATCAAAATAATCACCAATTGCTTCTTTTAGAGAAGAATTTGTTTCTTCTAATTCTATTTCGTTAAAATTCTCAAAAACAAAATTCTCACCATCAAAAGAATAATTGGCTTCAAAAATCTGTCCAGTAGTATGATCAGCTAAAAAGCACCTGTCTTCAAACATTTCCATAAGAACTGCATTGCAAGATTCATTTATATATCTTCTGGCAAGCTTTTCAATATTCTTATTGCTTAACATTAAAGCATTGTTAAATTTTTTTATATCCATAATGTTTCTCCATATTTATATATTTATCTTAACAAAATTAAAAACTATCTACGTCCAATTTTTCTAATACTTTTAATAAATCTAAGCTTCTTCTTCTTATTAATGAAAAATTCTTTTTTGCTATTTCTATTTTATCTAATTTAAATTCTTTACGAAATTCATCATCTATACTTAAGTTCTCAACTATAAGATATGACTTTTCTACTTTTTTTACTTTTAGTATATCTCCTTTGTTAAAATCCTTATATATTTGACACAAAGGTGCTTTTTCTTTTAAAAAGAATTTTTTCCATTCTAAAGAGCAAGCCAAGGGAGGAGTAACTTCTGTGCTATTTATTATTATATTTTTTTCTTCCCTAGACGTAGAACCTGAAGGATACAGTGTTTTTTGTGTTTCTAGTAAATCACCTTCTTCTGCCAAAGGTAGCTCTTTTTCGAGTCTTCTCAAAATTTTATTAATGGTCTTCTCGTATTGCATATAAATAAAATAGTGTAGTTTTTCAACTACACTATTAACTTTTAATTTTAATTAAAAAATCATTGTTAGAATACTTTATAGACTATGCTTTATTTCCTCATATAAGAAAGGATTACCACCAGTCTTTGGGCCAGTTCTTTTTTTAGGCTCTTCAAATATATAATATGATTTATTTTCAAAGTTTAATCCACCTAACTCATTTTCATAAATCATACTTATAGCTTGATTATTTGTTGTTTTTGCTTCTTTCTTTCCAGTAACTGTTTCAGCAAGTGCTTTTATCAAATCAGAGCTTTCTATTTCTTCTTCTACTATTTTTTCTTTTGGTAATTTGCTTTCTTTTAATGACTTTTCATATTCTTCAGCAGCTTTAACAAGTTTTACAAAATCCTCTTTGTTCTCTATAAGAATGTCTTTACCAAACAATTTTACAAGTTTCTTTGATAAATCCTCTGTTTTTACAGAAGCCGCAGGGGCAGGAGCTTCTCCGCCAGTAGGTGCTTCACCACCAGCAGGTGCACCTGTATCCATACCACCAGCTCCCATCATACCACCTATCATACTATTCTCTTGGGCCTGTGAAGCTTGAGTTTCCAAATCTTTAAAGAATGAAAGGTTATCTATTTCTTTCTTTGACATTTTCATAACATATTGTAATATAAATTTCTTTGGGAACAATCCTGTTCCATTCATTGCCTGAATCAAATTCATTTTATTAGTTGTATATTCCAACTCCATTATTTCTTTTATATTTGAAGGAGGGGTAAGTTCCAATCTGAAATTCTTTAAATCTGCTTTCTTTTTATGCTTAAAGAACAGCTCTATAGCGGCTATTTTTGTAAGACTCTCAACTATACAATATTGTATTCTTTCAATAAATCTGCTAAATTTAATATCTTGCATAGCAAGAGAACCACGCCCCTGACTACCACCAGACTGGTCTGATGTAAATCCAAGATACTCTGGTGGAATATTCATTGTCCATAGAACCTGATCTCTGAAGTATCTTATATCGTCTATATTATTTAATGCCGTTCCACCCTGTAAAGTTGTAATTTCCGTTCCAGAACTACCTTCTCTAATAGGAACAAAAATATCAGACGTTAACGCCAAGGCTGCTGCTTGTCTGTTGATATTTCCTCTATCATCAAGAATCTGAGAAGTTCTGTAGTTATCCTTAATTCTTTGAACTTGTCTATTAGCTTCTGATTGTGGCAAGTTACCACAGTCAATTTTAAATACTCTTCTTTCTGGAACTCTTGCCAACCTATAAATTGTAATACCATCTTCAAGGAGCTGCAATCTTCTGAATGCTTTAATACCAGCTTTAAGTAAAGAACCACCATAAGGATGAAAATCTTTATCTACAAGCCTAAAATGAATAATCTGCCAAGGTTCAAGCTTATAAATTACTTTGTCTTCGTCTTTCTTTTTTGTAGTAGAAACATCTGTTCTAAATAATATATCTTCTGGATCTGTTGTATCTGCTGTATAAGTATAAAAAGCAAGTTTACCATTTTTTTCAATCCTATTAACTCTTTCTGGTTCAAGATATCTTATTCTCGCAACCATAGTTGGATTTTTATAAGAGTCTGGAATTATTTCATAAAAATTATCACCAAATTTACATGTTTCATAAACTATAGACCAAAGTTCTTTGTCTATATTAATTCTTTCATAAAATAAATTTTCAAGGATTTCCTTATTTTCATCATCATCAGAATATACTTTTAATGTATGGCCTTCATTGTTTTTTTGAGAACAATCATCAGAAATTACTTGTAATCCTCTATGAATAAAATTGCTTTCACTCATTTCTTGGAATGTTGTATAATAATCTTTTCTGTTTTCTTTTGATTTTTTACCTGTCAAAAGCATATTGTTTGTCATGCCATAACCATCAAAATTGTCAAAAGTATTGGTTGCTATATCTTGTAATTCTTTTAATTCTTTATTATTTACTTCTACTTTTGAGTTATCTGGTAATTGTTCTACTTTATTTACTCTATCCTGTATTTGTGCTGCTCTTCTAAAATCAACTTCTACGTCTTTACCGTTAATTAACATTAAAATAACTCCTTTTTACTTATTAACTTTTAAAAGTTAAAAGTTATGAATGACTTATTAAGTATAATTCTTCCAATTTATAATGTTGAAAAATATTTACCTTTATGTCTTGACAGCATTTTAAGCCAAACATATAGTAATTTTGAATGTATATTAATTGATGATGGTTCTACAGATGATTCTGGTAAAATTTGTGATGATTATGCTCTGCAAGATGACAGATTTAAAGTTATTCACAAAATAAACGAAGGAGTTTCTGTAGCAAGGAATACAGGAATAGATTTATCGACTGGAAAATATATAGGTTTTATAGATCCAGATGATTTTATTTCTGATATTTATTATGAAACATTAATAAATGCACATAAACAATTTCCAGATTATATAATTCAATCAAATAAGGTATGTTTCACAAACAAGCAGATACCAATTTCAAAAAGCAACAAAAATGTAAGGTTAGGGGAATTAAATAAAATAGCAGGAGCTGTCTTTAGAGTATTGTATGAATCTTCTATTTTAAAAGAAAACAACATAAGAATGACAAAAGGATTGTCATTCTATGAAGACGCATTGTTTAATATAGAGTATGCTCAAAAATCAAACAAGAAAGGAATTGGTCGTGTAAATGCTAATTACTTTCATTTTTTAGAAAGACCTAATTCTATATGCGGTCTAAAGTCTGATAATTATGGTGAGAACAATAGGGCTTTAAGAGCACTACCTCTAATGAGAGAGTACTACATTAAAGCCATAAAAGAAAATTGGCAAGAACAATTAACAGATAAAATAATGCCATTGATTGTAGAAGCAGAAATTACAGGAACAGCAAGATTAGCTCAACAACCATTTTAAAGTTTCAGCAGCATTTTCATCAGCAGGATTTATTCCTGCTTGCTGATACATTTTTCTTTCCATACTTTTTATTGCTCTTTCTTCCATAACAGTTGTGCTTTTCTTAGAACTTAAATAACTATCAGAAAATTTTGTATTTTCTACACTTTTAAGAGTTATATTACTTCCATCTTCTCCTATAAAAAAAGTGTCATCTTCTCCACGTATTCTTTTAATACCTTCTGCTATATTAAATAGGCCTATAGCCATAGCCATTATATTATCATCATGAGCATTTCCAGAATGGTCCGGTCTTCCTCCTTTCCATACCCAATATTTCATTTGATCCAACAATCTCTCAGAGAAAGGATGATAATTTTTCCACATTATATCATCATAATAGAAATCTATAAATTTGTTTGTTATTAATTCACGAGATTTTACAGAAGTAATCCAACCAGTCATTACTTCCACACCATTTTTGTTTTTCTTTTGTTTAAATAAATTAGGATAATTAAGGTTGTAATACAGTTCACTGAATGTGGCTTCACCTATAGAGTTACATTCTATAACTTCAAATGCCCAATTATAATATTCACCAAGTCTATAAGCGTAATTAGCCATATCTATTGTAGTGCATTTTCCATTATATTCTGCCACTTGTTCGTAAGTAGACATATCTATTACTTGCAAACAGCTGCTATCATCACCACTACCCTTAGCAATATCACCAGATAAAATATATTTATGATCTGGCAAAGGTTCTTTCCATACCCATAACCCCTTCATTGGTTTTTGATTAAGAATATCTTTATATAAAGGAACTTTTGTTTCGGCAGATACTCTATTTATTATTTCATCAGAGAAAACAGTATTTCCAGTAACAACAAAGTTTTGAAGAATCTCCTGTAGATACTTTACTTTTCCAGCAGTATCCATTTGGTATTTTAACCAAGCATTGTTTTTCCAATCATTAATAGCAATAGGCATAAAGAAATCTTGAGCTTCTTTTTTGACTTCTGGATGGTTAAAATAATCTCTTGCTATATAGCTCTTAACCTTGTCATTATAACCTTTATAAGGAGTAATTCCAGGATAGTCCAAAACTTCCCACCAAGCAATATCATAAAGTTTAGCTAAACCATCGATACCTCCAGCTTCTTGAAGTTGTCTTACCTGATTATAATACCAATAACCTTCACTGCCTTCAGCAGAACCGTTAGGAGTAGAAACAACAAATAATTGACCACCAGTTCTAGATAAAGAAGGCATGACTGAAGATACAATACCTTCTATAATAGAGTTAGTAAGATAGAAAGCAGCCTCATCCAAAACTACCATAGTAGGAGAAGTACCACGACCAGCAGACTTAGATCTACTGAATGTATCTATTTTTGTTTTGTTAGAGAAAGATACTCCTTTTACATTATTTTTTATAATTTTTAATCCAAACCAGTCAGGTATATTTTCAAGATTAATTTTTATTTTTTCCAAGAAATCTTGAGCGGATTTACCATCCTTAGAAATAACAACTAACCACTCACTAGGAAATAGAACTGCCTTCCAGAAAAATATAAGGCTAGTAAGTGTGCTGACGCCCGCCTGCCTCGTCTTAGTTAGAACTATTTTCTTCCAGTTATTAAAATCTTTAAGAATTTCTTTCTGAAAATAGTATAATTCTTTACAGCTTAATCTGCCTATACCTGGCAATTCAAATTGTGCATATTTTTCCAAAAATAAAAGAGGGGAACATTTATAAAGAAAGCTTTCAATACCAATATCAATCACTTCATCTGGTGAACCATCATTATAATGGGCAATGACAAATTTGTTTCTTCCATACGGCAAACAATCTCTTATCGTAAGTTTCTTTTTTGTTTTATAATTGTGAATATCGTATTTGTCTATTTTTTCCTGTAGACTTTTTAAAAATAATTGTTCCTGTGCTGTCATCTTTTCTTCCTTCAAAAATTAACTTGACTAAAAAAATTTTTTTTATATAATAAAATTATGAAAGTAAATGATTTGATAATACTTGATAAAATTAATACTTTGTATAATTTTTATATAAAACGTGCTGAAGAAGCTCAAATTCCATATCCTAATTCATTAATAGCAGACGTGAAAGAATATGTTAGAAGAGTAGCTGCTTATGAATTTGAAAAAGCAAAAATGAAATTGTTATATGAAAACAGTACACATATAAAAATACCAGCTATAAATTTTATAGATAATAGCATAGTTAAAACATATCGATCATTGAATTATAATAATAGAATGGAAGTTATAGATATTCTGCTTAAAATTATAGAATCAAATTATATATATGCTGGAGCAACTGCTTTTAATTTTATAAAACTTTTCCCACCTGTTAGAACAACAAATGCTGTTGATGGAGTTATAAATCTTTTAGAAAAAGATATAAAGTTTACAGATGTCATACCAGATAATGATTTATTTTTTATTAATAAAAGAACGGATGAATTAGTAAGTACAACTTTGTTGTATAATATCAACAAATTTATTAATAATGAATAATTTAAGATAATTATATGTATTACTATTTAAGAAACAGAGTAGAAAGACTGGAAAATGAAATCAAAGAATTAAAAGAAATAATCAAAGAATTAAAAGAAGAAAAAGAAGATGATATAGTATTGGAGGCAAAAGATGATGATATCGTTGCCTCCAATAATAAGAATTAGTAATTAAAATACTTTACACTTTCCTGAACATACCCCTCACCTTTGTGAGAATACTTAATTTTTTCTTTGGCATAATCTCTTGCCAAATCTTTAATTATGGTCCTATATCCCCTTAGAACGGTTGGATAACTTACTGTAAATACATTAATCACATCCCTTACAAAAATTTCTGGATCATCATAATTAAATATATTGTCTTTTCCAACTCTTTCTTTTACCCATTTGCCACCAAAAGCAGAATAATCTGCTTCTGTTTTTATATCCTTTCCTAAAACCTTTAAAAGTCCTTTAGAAAAAGCACCTGCATTATCTTCATTTATAATCATATATTTTTTCTCCTATATGATTTTAACTTTCTAAAAAAGGTCTTTAACAAAATTTTAAAAACATTTATAATATTACTGTAAGGATGAGAGAAACAAAATACAACACACAGGAGATAAATATGAAATATGAAATTTTAACTGTTAATGATGTAAATCTTGTAATCCCTGCTGGAAAAATTTCTAATGCTATAACTGTAGAAGAAGCTTTGAAAAATAACAAGCCATTCTGCATATTTGGAATCCCAGAAGATATTAAATCTTACATCAAAAGTAACACCGATAACTACATAAAAGAAGCAGAAGATGATGAAGAAATGATTAATTGTGCTGTAACTGCTCCATACGAAGGAACAATTATTCAAACTACAGAAAGCGAAATAAATGTAGAAAATGAATTTTTCCTTTGGAATATTTCTTGTAGCTATCCTATGACAGAAAAGCAAGCAGAAATCTTTAAATCTTATTTCCCAGAGTATAGTTATGTTTAAATATATAATAATTTTTAACGATAAAACTTCTACAATAAGTAGAAATTTTTATCCTAAAAGTATATATCTTTCAGTTGCCCAAGAACTGATTTATAATTATAATAATTTCATAGAGCCTTCTAAAAAAGTAATCGCTTTGATCTTATTAGAAGGCGATGAAAGAACTGTGCATTTGTCAGTATCCTATGATAAAGATTCTATTCCAATTATTAAGGAAATTTAAAAAATGAAACATATAGATGATGAAACCCAAGCACTTTTGGAAAAGAAAGAAACCTTGGAAAGTGAATTAGAAAAAATAAATCAGCAACTCTCCATATTGGAAAAAGATTTACTGAAAGATTTGGAAGAAGGTAAATGGTATGAATACATAAATGGAACTACCTCTATTTTCTTCAAATATTCTAAAAGTGATTTTATCAAGGATGGACAGCTATGGGTGCATACTGCATTTTCAGAAACTCTTACAAGAATGCAATCAATTTTTTCCCACCAATCTGTTTATATAATCCCCATTAAAGATCTTGAGCTTAACAAAGCAAACGAAGATGAAATAAACAAAATTCTTATAAATGAAATAGAAGCTTTAAAAGATTTTATAAGAAAGGTTAAATAAATAATCGAACACCACTATTTTTTTAGTGGTGTTTTTTATCTCCCTCTATAGGAAAAATTTTCTAGAAAATTTTTTTGAAATCCCTAAATGAGAAATTTCAACTTTACTTTCCAAAAAGCACTATACCCTAAGTAAAGTTTTTTATTAAACCTCTATAGGAAAAATTTCCTAGAAAATTTTTTTGAAATCCCTAAATGAAAAATTGGCAAATAATTTTCCAAAAACATTATATACCCTAAGAACTAAATATAAGTCGTAAATTTCATTAGTTTAAACCAAGAAAACGATTCAATTTTTTCTAAATATAAGTCGTAAAGGGGTGAGACCTGCCCTCCCTAGCCCTCACCCGTATAGTGCCAATCAGCACTATTTTTCAATATAATTTCAATAATAAAAAAAGGTCTTTAACTAAATTGTCATGGTGTTTAGAATAAGGGCATAACGATAAATAAGGTGGTAAACAAAATGAAAATGGTTATGGAAATTGCACCATTCATTGCAAGCGGTATGTTCGTATCTGGCTCTTTTGTCAAGGGTGTAAACAAAATGAGAATGTTCTTTTTAATAGGAGCGGTCATTTTTGCAATCATCTTTGCGATGGCTGGCTTGAACAATTCTAACAACATAGCGAATTTTTCGCTTAATGTTATCAATATTATTTTGCATAGCTATCATTTGATACATGATAATAAAAAAGGTCTTTAAGTAAAATGCAATAGTCTTTAGACTTAAAGCATAAAGCAATCGGGTGATAGAGAGCACTTCTTGAGTGCCTACCCGATTGTAATAGGGGGTCTTAAATGATAGGAAGTAAGTTGATGGAAATTGTTTATGCAGTTGCTAGTGGTATATTTCTTGCTCTTACAGTAATTGCTATTGTAATGCGTATACAAGGGCGTATCTAGGGGGTAATATGGAAAGAATCAGCCATGGGGCAATTTATACAGGTGCTTGTTGTTGGGTAATAGGTGCTAGAGATAGCAATGGAAACTATGGACTTGCTTATACCGATGGTGATGAGATATGGGGTTTTAGACCTTGTAATTGTAAAACCGCTATGAATATAGGTAGTTGACATGAAAAAGATATTAGTTATTATTCTTTCACTGGTTTGCTTTTCTGCTTATGCCAAAACAGTAGACTGGGCAACCTTTCAAAAGGAAGTAAGAAACAAATATGAATGGGTTGACTACATAAGCTATTCAGTTTATGAAGAATGGAATGGCGATGTAGAAGCGTACCTTAAATATTTGGAAGAGAATGGACAGTGTGGATGGTAGAAAAAGGTCTTTAACTAAAGTGTAATAGCCTTTAGAATAAAGTCATAAACAACGAATAAGGAGAAAAACAAGGGGCGTAATGCCCCTTTATTTATTTGCCTAAAACCGTTATACATTTTTTTACACTGGTGTAAGTCTTTGTATAACGGTTTTCAACTTTTCAAAAAAGGTCTTTAAGTAATTTGTAATGGTGTTTATAATTAAAACCGTCAAGAGCGATAAACAAAAGTTCTTGATAAAAACACAAGGTTCAAAAAAAGGTCTTTAAGTAGAATGTTGAGCCTTGTATAATGAAAAGTGTCAAGGGATAAAGGAGAAAAAACTTGACAAGGGAACTAGAAAAAAGGTCTTAAACTTTTTTATCATAGTTCATATAATGAAAAGCGTCAAGAGGAAAGTAAAACCTAGTTTGAAAAATCCTTTAGATGTTTCTAAAATGGTTAGCCAATTATCCTAAATTGGTAAAGGTGGTACTTTATGGACAAAATCGACATTCTTGAGAACTTTGCAATTTACAATGATGACGGTGAACTGAACGGTTTCGATGTTGCTGGAGTTGTTTCACTTATTACAGATGTAGTAGGTGATATTGTGGAAGCAGATGTTTCAGCAGCTTCTGAACTTGTTTCAAGCCTTGCCGACAAAGTAGGCAACAAAGATTTTGCTACTTATAACAACCTTGTTTCTGGTCTGGTTTCAGCAAGGGCTGAAAAACGCCAGGCAAACAAGGATGCTATCAAGGCACAGAAAGAGGCAAAGGATGCTATCAATGGCGAGCGTGGAAAGCTTTACTATGACAGCCTTGAGATTGGGGCAGAGTTTGAAATTGAAACCGCTAACGGGGTTGTCAAGGTAAAGAAGATTGAAACAAAGTCAAAGACCGGTTCAACCGCCGCCTGTGAATTGCTTGATCCTCCAGTTGGTAGCAAGACGGCTAAACGCTATCCCAAGTTCTGCAAGGTGGTTGTCCCTGCTGAATTCGGTGTGGAAAAGAAAACTTCTGAGGAAGTGGTAGCTTAACAAAAATCTAGGGGTTTTGCCCCTAGTTGATGATAACCTTGCTTAACGGTTCATGGTCATGCTAGCTGACTACATAACCCTTTTCTAGGTATCATTACTTTAATGGATAATTATTATGAACTTAGCTATTTACCTTATTGGCTGGTAAATTAAGATAGCAAGATTCCTTGAGGTTGCTTATTTGAGATATACACATTACGGTGGTTAAAAACTTAGTTATAGATTATATAATATTAGATAGCTGCTTTGGCGTGGTGGTTGCGAAAAATCCACCACGCTTTTTTTTATTTGCCTAAAACCGTTATACATTTTTTTACACTAGTGTAAGTCTTTGTATAACGGATTTGCTATATTTTTGCGTGATATAAAAAAGGTCTTTAAGTAAATTGTAATGGTATTTATAATGGAATTATCAAAAGCAAAAATGTTGAAAGTTTTTTAGAAGGGTGTTTTCAAAAAAGGTCTTTAAGTAAATTGTAAAGGCACTTATAATGAAAGGCACTAAGGGAATTAACAATGAAAGCTTTTAATATAACACTGATAAATAGACTTCTTCTTAGATGTAGAAACATGGATAGCCTTTTGTATGCTTATAACAATACCAAAGGAGTTCAGGCAATTTCAAGAGCGACTATGTATCGCAAGCTTAAAAGAAATAATATTATCCCTAATTTCATAAGAGGTAGTAAAAAGTATAAAATTCGTTCTACTGTTTTAGACAGAGTTATGAGTGGAATTTCGATTGATAGAAGGTTAGACGCTTCTATTAAACCAGCAGTTAGAATTGCTTTGGGTAATTGTTGTTGTTGGTGTGGCAATCCTAGAGGTCTGGAAATAGACCATATTGACAATAATCGTTATAATACACAAATAGGCAATTTACAGTTGCTTTGTGGAACTTGCCATAATGAAAAGCATGAAAATTAGTCTTTAACTAATTTACAAAGGTTGTTAAACTAATAAGCGTGAGGTGAAAACAATGGAAAGAGCGGAAATTTGTAAAGCCCTTTTTTGGATTGCTTTTAGCATTATGACTTTTTTAGTCATAAAAGAAGCATGGAAGCTTTCAAAGAAAAAGGTCTTTAACTAATTTACAAAGACTGTTAAAATTGAACCATAAGGCAAGCGACCGAGTGAAGCAAAAGCTACCTGCTTGTCTTTATAGTGTGGGCTGACAGAGAGCAAATTGAATTGCCTAGCCTACACTAGCCAAAAAAACTTATAAGGTGGTAAACAATGAAAAGAGATGTGGTGGAATCTTTAAAATTTATTTTAGGGTATGACATTACCGATTATCAAGACCTTTATGACAATTCTGTGGTTCTTGGTCTCCTTGTTTCAAAAAAGGAAGCTTTCAAAACGAAAAACAGGCTGGAAATTTTGGCTTCTGAATTCGGTTGGGAAGAAAAGTTTGTGGTAGCCCGCCACAAAAATGATGATGAAAATGATGACAGCTACAGCGTCTACACTCAGGAAGATTTGGACGATGATTACGTGATTGTAGAACAATCTTCAATCTTGCCTTATAATAGGTAAGGTTAATAAACAAATAAGGTGGTAAACAATGAAACCAGAAGAAATCGTTTTTAGTGAAGAAGATTACAAGGCAGTAGAAGAGCATATTGATGATATTGCCAAGGTTGTAAGTCATTTGCAATTTGATTTTGATAAAAACGATAGCCTTGCTAAACGTTTTGGTTGCTATTGGAATTTTTGTTTTAGGTCTTTTGCTGATTTTGAGTTTATTCCTATTTGCAACAAAATATGTGAAACAACATATTGGTCTGACATAAGGGATAGTGATGAATATAAAAAATCACTTGATAAACTTAGGGATAATATTTACAATGCCATAAGTGAAACTGAAAACCCGCAAATTTATCAGATTACCTTTGATGATTGGCGTAATGAACATTGCAGTAAAGTGTTTTTTATTAAAGTTAAAAAATCTGAACTTAACAATGCCATAAAAACTCTTACAAAAGAAGTTATGGAGGGAAAGGATTGGCAAGCAGAAGATGGCTTGCCATTGTATGATGTAGCAAAGTTGGATATAAGAGAGTTCTAATTATAGATCCCTGGGTGATAAATACACCCAGGGATTTTTATTTCTGTTTTCGTTATACATTTTTTTACACCTGTGTAAATCTTTGTATAACGAACTTGCCACTTACAAAAAAGGTCTTTAAGTAATTTTGCAAAGTTGTTAAAATTAAAGTGTCAAGCGGTGATAAAGAAAACGATAAAATAAAACGCCGTTGATAACGGTTCAACCGTTTTAAGATAGAGAACTTTCAAAAATAGTCTTTAACTAATTTTGCAAAGTTGTTAAAATGAAAGTGTCAAGAGCAAAAGTAAAACCTAGTTTGAAAAATTGCTCTATGGTGCTAACAATTAGGTAGCTAGTCCTTAACTAGCAAGGTGGTACACTTATGAATAAGACAGATATTCTTTCAGCATTTGCAACTTTTGATGATGATGGTAATGCTACTGGTTTTGATGTAGAAGGTCTTTCAGCCCTTCTTGCTGATATAGCCGATGATTTGGGCAATATTGATTTTGACACTTATAACAAGCTGATTACCGCACTGGTTTCCGCAAGAGCAAAGAAGCGTGAAGCAAACAAGACCGCCATCAAGGCTCAAAAGGAAGCAAAGGATGCCATTAACGGTGAACGTGGAAAAGCATACTATGATTCACTTCCTATTGGTGCCGAGTTTGAAATTGAAACTTCAAACGGTATTGTCAAGGTAAAGAAGATTGAAACAAAGTCCAAGACAGGTTCAACCGCGGCTTGTGAACTTATAAATCCGCCCGAGGGTTCAAAGACCGCCAAGCGTTATCCGAAGTTCTGCAAGGTTGTTGTCCCTGCTGAGTTCAGCGTGGAAAAGAAAGAAGAAGTAGCCTAAACTAACCACTAGGGGATTTTACTCCCCTAGTGTTAAAAAGATAGTCTTATTGGAGGGCTTTATGGAACAAATTGTTTTAAGGGAACTCAATAGGATAAAAGAAGAAATTAAAAACTGTAAAGACTTGTTTATTCGTATGTTGCTGATAAAGCAGTATGACGATTTGGCTAAAAGCTGGTTAATGTTTAAGGGGAACTAAATTGGATATTTTGGCAATTATCTTGATGATTATTGGAAGCATCATCAAAAACATTGGCTTTATTTGGGCTGGTCTTTGGGTTGCTTTGGCTGGTTTTGTTTTGACATATCTTGCTTCTGTTTATTATAAGAAGGAAAAGTCAGACAAGAAGGAAACAGAAGAAACCAAAAAGAAGATGAAACTTATTATTAGTTTTATCGTATATTCAATTTTGATTGTGACTTGCTCAGTCATTATAAGATTTGGGCTTATCTAAATGGTCTTTAACTGGCTTGTTAAACCAGTTATAATAAATAACAACTTAATAAACAATAGGTAGGTAATTGGAATGGTTATTGATGACAACTATTTTTCTGATGGAATGTTTGTTCTTGCAAAATTGTATTTTACAAAAACACTTGACAGGATTATTTACAGGATTAACGATAAATTTTCGGACGAATTCTGTATTGATTATGACATTGTTGAATATAACAACAACAAAAGATGTGCTATACACGTAAGTTCAATCAATCGTAAAGAAATTCCTTCTGAAGAAATCAGAGAAATAAGAGAACTTATTAGAAGCACTATAAATGAAAACTTTGAAAATAAAGCGTTCAAAAACAGTGTTACTGCTGTAACCGCTCCTGCTATCTATAATGGTTCTGTAGTAAATTTTGTTTTGCTACCCTACTAATAAATGTCTTTAACTTCTTTGTAAAAAGGAGTATAATAAAATAGTCAACTGGAAGTTTGGCTTGCTAGGTTCCCAGTTCTGCAATCGGCTTCTTTCTTAGAAGTAATTTTTTAAGAGCCAATAGTATAAGGTGTACACTCCACTATAAGGGGAGGTGAGAGTTTCGATTACTCTCTTGGCTATACCCACTGGGTGTCAAAATCAGTCTTGAACTTTTGTTCAAGACTGATTATAATCAATACTGTAAGGAGAACAACAATGGCAATTAAGACAAAAACAACAGAAGTATTTGCTTTCGATGAGAATGACAAAAAGCAGATTATCAATAATTTGGAAAGGCTTGAAAAAATGTTCTTGGCAAGCAACTGTTCTATGTTGGCTGAAAATATGGAACAGTACTATGACGATGTTGATTTTGATACATTTGCCAGGGCACTGAACATTCCTTTCATTAACGAAATAAATGATAACCTTGGCGATGATGATGACATGGTCAATTCATTATTTGAAGATGATATATTTCCTTGGATAAAAGAAGATTGTCCAGATTTAGAAGAAGAAACAAGATTTACCTATGAAGATCTTGACAACTTTGGAAATATAAGAAGTATGTCAGATTCAGAAGCTCTTGAATATATTGATAGCAGCGTTGATATTGATTCTGTTTTGGGCTGGATTGTGAATGAAGGCTCTCAAAAGTTCGGTGCCGCTTTGAGAGATGAGTTTGTAAACTGGTTTGTTCATCAGGTATAAAGTAAAAAAGGCTAATGCACAGGCTATTCCGCCAGACGACCGAAAGGCCGAAAAGACGAGTTGGATGGGTAGCCACTAGCCGAAAAAATTCTACTCCCTCTGTAACAGAGGGAAAAGGCTAATCACGGTTCCCTAGAGTGTATTTATCACTCTAGGGATTTTTTATTTGCTTAAAACCGTTATACATTATTTTACACTTATATAAAATCTTCTAAAAAAGTCTTTAACTAATTTTGCAAATTGGTTATAATAGAAGCATAGGGAGCGTAAATGACCAACAGAATTACATCGGCAGATATAGCCAAACTGATACAGGGTGAAAAGATGAAGGGCAAAAAAACCTTAAAGCTCAAAACAAGCCAGGTGGAGTTTTTTAAGGATAAAAAGCCAAAAATCTTTTTACAGACTATCGGGCTAAAAGATGTTGAAAACTATCTTACTGAAAACAACTATACTTTTGAGTATGAAAAAACTGAAAAGCAGGTTTCAGTAGGATATGACATGAAGGGTACTATTAAGAAATGTAGTGTTCGTGATTTGAAAACTACTAATCTTGTAGTAAAATGGTCTTGAACTAATTTTCAAAGACTGTTAAAATAATAAGCGTGAGGTGATAACAATGAAAGCAATTTATGTTTCTGATGATGGAAAATACTTTACAGACCCTGAGGAATGTAGGAAATATGAATTATCCCAGAATGGATATGAAGTGGAAATTAAGGAAGATTCTTTTATTGTTTTGAGTAATACATATCCCAACAAACAGAAGTGTCAACAACTTGTTGCTGATTATATTCATGGTATATGTGCAAGCTTAACCGCAAAGAACTTTGACAAATACAGGAATTATAAAATTACTGTAAGACATAAAGGTGAACGTAATACCTTTTATCTGCTTGCCCTTCTTAAAGAAGTTCCAGCACACTACAAGATTGATTCAAATATCTTTGACAAGTTGATTCATTAAAGGAGGAATAACAATGTTCGTAGAATTTGAGAGCAAATCTAAAATCGAAGCTATAAACAAATGGGCAAATGAACACTCAAAAGAGTATTCAGATTTTGAAGTTTCTTGCTTCTTCAATAGCAATTTTTTCCGCATTTCTTTTGAAGAAGCAAGCGAAGAACTTTTTGAAAATGATGATAAAGATATAGCGGCAGGCAAGCCAGCCTTTTATTATAAAAAGGTTAAGCTTGAATACTATTACGATTGCCGTATTGAAAACAGGATTATGGACATAGATAGCAAAAAGATGATAATTGTTATCAGTCCTCTCAATTCCTCTCCCTCTATGTTCTAATCATAGTTCCCTAGGGTGTATTTATCACCCTAGGGATTTTTTATTACCGTTATACATTATTTTACACTTATGTAAACCTACCAAACAAATTGGTCTTTAACAAATTTTGAATAAGGATTATAATTTAGGAGTAAGGTGAGCAAAATTAAGTTTTGACTGGCTTTTTAAGTTTTTCAAAATTTATGCTCTACTAGAAAAGCAACTTTAGATAGTGTTGCTACCTTACTTCAAAATTGGTCTTTAACCTTTTTTGAACAAGGATTATAATTTAGTTGTCAAGAGCAAAAGTAAAACCTAGTTTGAAAAATTGCTCAAGACACTTTTTGGCAACTGTCGCCTATTTTATAGACAGTAAGGAAATAAACATTATGAACGTACAGGACGTAATTCTTGCTTTTACAACCCGCAATGATGATGGTGAAGTAACAAACTTCGATTTTACAGCTTTTGATGAACTTGTTTCAGCTTTGGTAACCGAAAGAAAGAACATTCGTGAGCAGAACAAGAAGGAAATCAAGGCTCAGAAGGAAGCTGCAAAGGAAAATGATGCAGAAGCTGGAAAGGCTTACTACAATGCCCTTAAAGAGGGAGCTACCTTCCAGTATAAGACTGCTGATGGTACAGTGGTTGAAGCTAGGAAGATTAAGACCAAATCTGGTACAGGTTCTACTGCCGCCTGTGAGCTTATCTACCCACCAGCTGGTGCTAAGACCGCTAAACGCTATCCCAAGTTCTATCAGGTGGTTGTTCCAGTGGCAACCGAAACTGCTGAGGAAGTGGTAGCCTAGTCTATTGGGGAGCTAATAGCTCCCCCTTAATCAAAACAAATTTACTGAGGACTAGCAATGTATATAATTACTGATATTAGAATTGCCAATGATGACGGATTGATTTCCAATTTACTTGAAAGACTTTTAAGCAAATCTTTCAATAGCATAGCAGAAATTGCCAATATTATTACTGGACTGGATTATACTTTCCACTATACACTTGTAGAGGACTACAAGATTTGTGAGATTTCCGACAATAAAACTTGTCTTGCCACTTTCAGATTGGTAGAAGGAAAGGTCTTCTCTTACGAAAAGATTGAAAGGTTTTTCATACAATTACTTGCAACTAGATTTGCCGATAGTGGTGATGATACCTTCTATGCCCAAATCACCTTTTCTAAAAGCAAAGAGCTTGCAAAGAAGTATCTTGATTATTTCTATCAGATTGTAGAAAAGTTCGATCTTGCAGACTATTTTCCTGAAAAAAATAGTTTTACACTTCAGTTTAATGAGCAAACTGGAAATTACTATTATTCCTAATATATACCACCTTTGCCCTAGAGGAAACCCCTCTAGGGCTTTTTTTGTTTTTCCGTTTT
>Ga0247611_10000944_pt1 | contig 55007 bp, 104 predicted proteins | sample 177DNAGHGhighgp2_FD_192422 | JGI IMG/M metagenome (GOLD analysis project Ga0247611, IMG submission 192422) | Sheep rumen microbial communities from Palmerston North, Manawatu-Wanganui, New Zealand - 1770 DNA GHGhigh gp2 | ecosystem: Host-associated > Mammals > Digestive system > Stomach >... | reverse complement strand
AAGTTTTAAGTTATCTATTGTATACTTATCATAATTATTAACAAAGTATGTAGCAAGTTCCATATAAAAATATATATCAGAGTATATTTCTTTAGGCACTTTACGATCACCTAAAAAATCATTTATGTATTTAATATATGACTTACCTTTAATGTGTTTAATAGTAAATCTAGCTTTAAGTGCTTCTTTAATATCTTGTTTAGCAGTAGCATATACATGAATATTTTTATTATTTTCTTCTAATAGCTTTAATAGAACATCAGAAACAGGGCTTTTATTTAAATTTGCTATAAATAAGCATAAGTTATCAGCATCTTTAAATAAGTCTTGTACTATATTCATATCTTCTCTATTGTTATTAAAAGAGTAAAACTCTAAATTATTATCTTCCGCATATTGTTTTGTTAATGCTTCTACTGCTTCATTGTTATTTGTCATAAATAAATAATTCATAAATTTTTACCTTGAAGATATTTATTCAGAAGAAAAAGTGATGCCATAGTAACAATTCCCCCAAATAGAATACCTACTATACTGTATATAGTGTAAATTAATCCAAAACTATATAGCGCATACTGAATAAGGAATTGAACTACTATAGCAAAAACCAGTATTAAAACAAAAAATAATATAAATAGTATTGTTGCTATCATGGTTTTTCTCCAATTAACTTCCAATATTTTGATCTTAATTTCCAGTAAAGCGGACAACCAAAATATATGTCTATAATAAATACCATTCCACAACTAATTATCAGAAATAACATCATCAGAAGTGCATACTCTATTATCATTAACTATTCCCTCCAAATAATAAATTAATGCATCTTGAATTATATGCAATGTGTCTAGATCTTCTATTATAGCTTTTCTTTGTTTTACCTCACATTCTTCAAGTGCTATTAACATATTTAAAATTCTATTCCCAATATTACCATCCATAGGCATCACCATCTCCATCATCAATAACATAAATTTCACCATACGGGCCAATAGCAAGGGAAACAAAGAAGATAAACTAATGCACTAATAATAAAGATTGTAAAAAAAATCATCTAAAAAATATCATAAATTACTCCTATTAGCAATATAAATCCAAATATTCCTAGTATAATATATACTGCAATACTATCCACTGTAAATTTCATACCTGTCTAACCTCCTGCATAAGATTAGTCAATAGTAATTCCTTCATTATTTTTGATGTCTTGAATTGCTTTTTGCATTAAATACTCCTTCTCTCTCCATTATATATATAAAGTACCATATGCCCCAATAAGTAATCCTAAAAATAACCCTAGACCTAGCCCCATAACTCCTGCAGAAATCATTTTAGCATCCTCATTTCCATATAAATTAAAATAAAATTAAATATTGATGCCCAAAATAATGTAAGTAAAAATGTACCTATTGTAACAGGTAGCCCCAAAAATATCATTATAAGTGAAAGAATAAATACAATAATAATAAGAATAGGAAAACCGTCTAAAAATCTATTGATCATAGTTCGTACACATCCTCATAATCTAATTCATCTAGCTCTGCTTCATTAGCAAGTTTTACTTCACCATAATCTTCTAGAAGTTTAAATATAGCACTCTCATCTTCTATATCAAAATCATCTGGAACTTCAAATTCTTTTTCCCCAACAGAGGTTGTCCTGTATGATACAAGTATTGTTTTCATTAGTCTACTTTACCACCTTTACTACTTGCACAATATTTTGTATAAAATCTACGATATTAGTTTGCACCAATTGAATATTATCTGGAGTTGTATATTGAAGAACTAACATCGTTAATAATGTTGTTTTAGTAGGAATAAAAATAAGTAATAGTAATGCTATAGTAATTACTACACACAATAATTTCTTATACTTAACTAATGTCTCTTCTTGAACATCAACAATATCAGTAAATATAGGAAATAAAGTTATAGCAACTATTCCTAAAAGCATGACTAGCATAGACACAACTTTAATAGTAGATGCTACATCTACAATATAAATAATCCAAGGATTAATGATTGGCTCCATTTTTAAAAACCACCTTTCAGTAATTTGGAGTTAATGACCTTATCAACAAAATCAGCTAACTCAAAGAAACCACAATCAATATCTGCTAACCCGTATGAATGATAATCTCTATAAGCCTTTTCATATATAATTTCTAATTGATCTTCTGTAAATACATTATGCCAACATTTGAACAAATAAATTTTATGGAGTTTTTCAACCTCTGGATACCAATTTATTTCATCATTAGTAATTAATTGCTGTATCTGATTTTTCATTTCATTAGTTACATACTGGCATGTTAATAATTCATGTTTAAGATTTTTTAACAATTCGTTCATATTGGTTTTACCTCCGAAAAAATATTAGCAAGTAAAAGTTCTTTCATGATAGAGCTTTGTTTAACTTCAGTTAAAAGATTTAATAACTTATCTATTAGACTATCTACATGATTAAGATCTTTAAATGTTAAATCCTTAATATCTTTTTCATATTCTACAGGAAGTGTAGTTAAATCCATTCTTTTTGTGTTATTGTAAATCTTAATGTCAAGTAAAAAGCTAAAAAAACTTTCGGTAAACTTATTAGCATCTGCAACTTTGTTTAAGATATTTATGACCTCATTTAAGTTTTTATCTGATACTGAATAAACAATATTTAAAAAGTTATCATATGAACAATCATAAATCATCTTAACTCTATCTATTGTTATATTAGGTGCTATAAGTTCTAAATTAGCTATTGCTTGTCTTACAGATCCATTACCAGATTTAGCTATTTCTGCAAGAAGTCTATTGTTATCCACAACAAAATGTTCTTCATTACAGATATACTCTAACCTTTTTGTTATATTATTTACATTAACAGGAAGAAAATTAAAACACTCACATCTATTTTTAATTGTTGGAAGTATCTTATCTCCTTCTGTTGTACACATGATAACATAAAGGTAACTCGGCAAAGATTCTAAAAGAATAAGGAGCTTACTGATTGCTTTAGTAGAAAAGCAATGGCATTCATCTAAGATTAAAACCATATTATCATACAAAATAGGTTTACTATGAATAGCTTCATTTAATATATTCTCCATATCTTCTGAAGTATTATTTGAAGCAGAGTCTACTTCTAGTACATATGCATTAAGAAGATTAGCTATGATTCTAGATAGACTACTCTTACCAGCTCCAGATTTTCCACAGAACAAATAAGCATGTTTAATATCGTTATTAGCTATTTCTTCTTTTAATATTTTGATAATGTGTTCTTGACCAACTACTTCATCTAGTATTTGTGGTCTATATTTAGTTGCTAAACTCATTTAAACACTTCCTTGTAGCATTTCCAAATTATTTTACATGCAATACCAAATGTTATGATAAAAACTATAGCATAAACAATAAGTAATCCAATTCCAATATTAACTAGCATCTCCATAAAAAACACCTCAATTGTGAACTACTCCCACTTATAGAAGTGGGAGCTTCTAATTATCATCGCTTCACCATCTAAGTATAAGAACTTGTCCTATACGTAGATATATGTAATAACTCCCATTAGACTTTAGGACAAGTTCCTTGCCCTTTTTGAACGCAAATTAGCTAAAGAAAACTTACTTTGCTTTTCCTCAAATAATTTAGGTTCAATCATAGATATTCCAATATCTCTAATATTCAAAGATGCATTATAATCTCTGTATAGATGTTTACCACAACCACCACAATCATACTCTTTAATAGCTAAATTTTTAGTCAATGTGTTTATATAACCGCACTCATGGCATTTTTGTGTAGATTTTTCAAACCTATTTATCTTTACAAAAATCATGCCTTTATGCTTTAGCTTATACTCTAGCATTAACCTAAACATACCAAATCCATTGTCTAATAGGTTCTTTGCTAATTTAAGTATTTGTGACATTGCTCTTAAATCTATATCCTCTACAGACACTAATGCAAATTGCTTTGTTATCCTAAAGGAAAGTATATGTAGTGCATTCTTTCTTATATTAGCTATCTTCCTATGAAGTCTTTGAATTCTTTTAAGCAACTTTAGGTACGCATTGCTTTGTTTTTCCTTCTTCGCAAGTTTTTTCTGTAATGCTTTAAGCTTACATTCATTTTTGCGATATGTCTTCTGAAAGGATGCTAATATATTATCTAATAAGGCTTTATCCTTACTGCTAGGAACACAACCACCTTGTTGTGCATAATCTAATCCAAGACATAATTCTTTATGATTATTTAAATAATCCTTAACTTTAGCTAAAGTTTCTTTATCGTGTTTCAATATAAAACACTTTTTAATATATACTATAGTTAAAGATACAGTATATCTATCTTGACCTATTCGCTTAATAACTGCTTTGGTTATTCTGTAATTTTCTGGTAAGTTACGATGATACCTTAGTTTTATTGGGTTCTTTAACTTAGGTATTACAAGCATCATATACCTACTACTTTCTCTAAGATACTCTTCTAACCTTACTGTGCCCTTTTGATTGTTGGTAGTAAAAGATTGTTCAGAAAAGAATTTAGCTGAAAATTTAGGCATACCTTTTAAATCTCTAAATGTAAGCTCCTTACCAATAGTTTTAACTTGTTTTAGAGACTTCTTTTTATATTGATTACCTTTAGCCACAAATTCATCGTTATATTTCTTAATAGAATTTACAAAATCTAGCCTTACTGCTGATAAAGCTAATGAATCTACTTCTTTCATATAAGAAAACTTTTCTTTTATAGATTTAACTGTAGGTAAATTCTTTACAAATTCTTTAGGAATATAACCACGCTTAAAATTTATACTTTCAAGATAATCATATAATTGAGCAACAAATATATTATGTAATTGACGTTTACAACCACAATTTTTATGAATATACTGACGTTGCTCAGTAGTTGGATATATTTCATAGACATAACCAGCAGTAAATTCTTTTTCTAATTCTTCCAAGAATCCTAATCTTAGAAACTTGTCCTGTAAATTATGCACAACATTCACCTCCTTTATAGATATTCTAGCATATCTTTAGGGTTTTGTCAATCACCCACCTATAGAGGTGGAGATCTTAGCTTGCCGATAAAGCCTTTTATACTGCTTCAACTCTGCATAATGATATTCAGTACGCCTATATTCTTTATCAAATTCTTCTCTATTCATATTACTTTACACCTTTCTGCCCTTAATAGTTTTTTACTGGTATTTATTATCTTATTCCCAGTCACTATCCCTACTTAAATATATAACATAATCACAATAATCTATATCCCTCATATATAAATAAAAACTAATAGTTCCAGTGCCATTTTTATGTTCTTTCACAAAACATCTATAAAATACTTTTTGTCTTGAACGTCTTGTAAAATGTGAAAATCTACGAACAGTGGCTATAACCATATTATCTATGTCTTTTTGTGTCATACCCCAAACACCTTCATAATTCTCATCTATCCATGTAAGGTGCTCAAGACCTTCCTCACCATCATAAAAATACTCTACAAATAAATCAATTTTATAGCCTGATTTTAATAATTTCTTTAATGTCTTTCTAGAGAATTTAATTACTTTATCATATGGACTAGCTACTTCTTGAAGTAATTTTAGATTATTAATTGGACTTTTATTACTCATTATTATACCACCTAAAATGTGCATCAAAACCCAACTCATTTTCTAACTCGTCTATTTTATATACAGCTTTTGCACCTACAGACTTTGCTGCAAGGGTAAAAGCCAAAAACTAATAGTTAAACTAATTCCAGCTAAAAATTTAAAAAACTTATAAAACATTAACTACAACCTCCACAACAACCAAAAGGAATATTTTCATTTATAACTTCATCAATTTGATCTGCATATTTAACTAGTTCTTTAGGAAGATAATCACAATCTATAATCCATTCTCCCAGAATAGGATCATAATCTCTATCTAATCCTCCACCGCTTTCCCAAAATTTATCATATTTTTGTCCATACCCAAATGTATATGTTTTACCATTAATTTTTAGAGTTAATACTCCACTACATAGATTAGGATATTTCCCTGTATAAGAAACAAATTCTACAACATTGTCTTTAGAGCTATTTACTACCATTGCTTTCTCCTTTCAGCATCATGTCATAATAATTTTTAGCTTTTGTATATGAGAAAAATTTCTCATTATTTACTGTATAATATTTAACTAGATTAGTAGGTTCATCTATGTATGCATATAGACTTATATTGTATTTTTCTGTAATTAATGCTTTGACCATTATATCAACTCCAGTAAAGTAAATAAGAGGAAGCACTAACCAAAAATATTTAGTTAATACTTCCTCCAATCAATTAAGCACTTTCTTCTGTTACTTCACTATTATCTTTAATCACTTCTTCAACTTTTACTTTAACTTTGCCAGGAACGAAATGAAGAATCCCCTCTTGCATTTCATAATTGGCATTATTGGGATTACCATGAACTCTTGCTTTGTTCATTTCATTTTTAGCTTTTTTAGTAATTTTCTTTGCTTCTTCTGCTTTCCAAAGAGCAAAAGGTTTATCTTTAAGTTTTGCTTTTTTAGGTTCTTCCCTTTTCTCAAAAGTATTCAAGTAAAGAATGCCACTTTTAGAGAACTTAAATTTCTGCTGATTTTCTTGCATCATTTCATAGATAGTCACGATAAATTTCCCCCAATCTTAATAATCTCTAATATCTTCAAAAACCTTCTGTATATGATCTCTATAAGCAGTAAGCAATGTAGTAATCTGCTCATACATAGCTTTATCTAAGTCATATAAAGACGGATCTGAAAACTCTTCACCCATATAGAACTCTACAGGATTTTGAATCCCTGCTTGTATACAAATTGGCAAAGTCATTTCTTCACCTGTCATTGTATTTACATTGTTAATTTCTTTAAGTAGCTTGTCAATCTCATTTATGCGAGATTTAAGTTTATTACATCTTACAAGTATTTCATCTGTCATTAATTACCACCCTCCAATTTTATTTTTTATGTACTTATATTATAACACATACTAATTAAAATGTCAATAGTAATTTTATTTAATATTTGCCCCGTAAACCCCTATTTTTATAGGCTAGGAGCGCGAGTAGGGCACTCTCTATACATTTATGTATACCCGTGAAAAATAGGGCTAAAATGGGCTTATTTTACTCCATTGAGTTGCCATAGCTTTTGCAATTCCTTGAAAGGTTTTACTTCTAACCTTAGAACGCTCAGAAGCAGGTAATTTTAGTGTATCATAAAACCACTTAGGCTGTCTTTTAGTTTTACCAGTTTTCTTATCTACCCATTCTTTATATTTCATTTCTGGTTTTTCTAAAATATCAGGAATAAGTTTAGGAAGACCTTTTAGCCATAAACAAGTTGTCTTTTCTGCATTATCTCCAAACATCCATGGATGGATTATTTGTGTATATTTTTGCGGTAACTTATACTTTTCAGCTAAATCTGGAAACCACTTAGGAATATAATCGCCGCTAATAATGCCTATGGGATTTTCTATTGCAATATGGTCGCAATTAGCATTTAAGAATTTACAGAAAAACTCTATGCTCTTACGTTGTCTACCATCAGCACGTTTTCTCTCAAAATGAGCTGCACCAGATACACATAAATCTACACAAGGAGGATGGGCAACAATCATATCCCATTTACCTTTTATCTCATGTTGCCCCCCCCCTACTGTAGTAAATGTACAATTACCATTAAGTAGGGGAATAGCATCTTGCTTAATGTGCCACTCAGGATGTTCTCCACTACAGTCAATAATATCACAAGAAAAAGCATTATGTCCTAATTTACGAAATTCTATACAAACTCTTTGTGATTCTTCACAAGCTATTAGCACATTCAATTACAGTCAACTCACTTTCTAAAAGGGTCTGTTCTTACATCTTCAATCATTTTATGTATTTCCATTATGTCAGGGTCAGCATTCCATAATTTATATGTCTTTTCAGATCCTCTACAAATTAAGTTTATTTTATAATCATTTGTAATACCATTCCAGTAAAACTCCAATAACTCATAATTTCCATCATGTTCACGAGTAACTAAACCCATAAATTTAAAGAAACAAGCATAGGCTATCATATATAGAAATACCCAAACAACTACAACTACTAGGGCAAAGCTAATTAACATCGTGTTTCACCACCAATAGAGGCTTCTTATATTTAGTATAATAAGGGGAAAAATCATCTAAGAATTTGATGTCCTTATATTTTTTAAAATAAGCATAGGTATCAGATTCTTTATTTCTTTGACAATTAAACCTAAGACAATCTGAATTACAAAATGTACATTGGTAGCTATCTAACTTGCTGAGAAAATAATTCCCTTTATCCATCAAATTCATCCCTTTCATCTACAGGTTTAGGCACTTCCCAAAAGTGGATATATGGTTCATCTCTTCTATGTGGTTTAAATACTATAATACATGATGGAAATGGTGCTGAATTAGGAGACTCATTAAAATGTAATCTGCCTTTAATTAGTCTAATTTCATAAGCATCCGAGCAAATTTCTTGCATCCATTTTGTATCTGTTCTTGCAGGGACTAAACATACAACCGTAGACCCATGTTCTTTTGATTCATATGAAGCCTTTTTAATCCAAGTACGAATTTCACTATAGGGAGGATTCATAAAACAAGTTCCATGCCATTCTTGCTTTAACCCATCTACTTCTGGACTATAAAAGTGAGAGCATTTAGCGTCAAATTCGGTAGCACATACATCTAAGTCGAAATTAAATTCGGCATTTAATACATCAAATAAATGCTGTGGTGTTGCCCATTGATCACTTTTTGAAGAAAATAATGTTTTACTTATTGCCAATTATCATCACCGCCAATAAGATATAGTGTTAATTCGTTCTTATCAAGACTATCGAATTCTACTACAGTATATTTACGTTCAAGCATAGAAATAAGTAATGCAATATCTGTAAATGTGCTTTTAGCAACAGGAGTATCAATAGTTAGTGTAATAAGGTAGCCAATACTGTATTCATCATAAGATTTTAATGTAAACGGCAAATTAAAATTGAATAGTGCATTTGTAATGTAATTCATCAAGCAACTTCCTCCGTGTAAACATATAGTGTTACGTAATACCAATGCTGAGTAATTTCCATATTGGTAACTTCTACAATGTCGAATTCATCTTCTAAATCTACAAGAAGATTATATAAATCTTCAATCTGTGTTGACCACGGTTCATTTTCATTTTCTCTAAAAAGTTCTACTGTATATTCATATAAACCAATCTTTTTAATTTCTGTAAGATCAAATGTATCGTTTAAATAATACTTAATTCTTTCTTCCATTTTCTTCACCCTGCTTTAGCTACAAAATTTACCCTATCTTTTAGTACATTCTTAATAAAATCTTCTGCCATATTAGGAATTGGTGCTCCTGCTGCTTTAGGATGTCCACCACCATGATAAAAGTCTTTCATAAACTTACCTAGATCAATATTATTTCTTGTTGTTCTTACACCGATAATATTAGTAGAAGGATTAATATTCAATGCAATATCTACATTATATTCTTCACAAATAGCATTACCTAAAAGACTCATATTACAATCACCAAATACAATGCCATAAGAGTAATGATTAGTCTCTACAATATAAGTATTTTTAAGTGCTTTTTCTACTTCTTTTTGCTGTCTACGCTCTTCGTATTCTAAAATAGCTCTTTCATTGTCAGTAAATACATTAAGGTCATTCATATTACCTTTAAGAAGTTTCATAGTAAAATTATCACAGAATTTAGTAATCGAGTCTGTATAGAGAAGCATTGAAAGATATTTAGGAATATTTGATGTGCCTAAAGTCCAATCCCATGTATCATAAAGTCTAACCTGTTCTACAAAATAATCACAGTTAATAGTTAGCCCTTTTCTTTCTTGCAAAAATTTGTAAAAAATTTCAGTTCCACAAGTAGGCTTACCATCTTCACGATTAGTTTCTACCACAAAATATTTTGATTTATCTTTAAGTGGTAATGCTGTAGCATGATGATCAAATAGTCTAATCTTACCAATTACTCTTTTATTGCCATTATAAACCTTCTCATAGTTAAAAGAACAATCTGTTACAAATACTAAATCTCTAAATGTATTGTCATCTTTAATCAGTCTATTAGTAACTTCTTCTGGTGAATTGCAATATCTAATCTCAACTTCATCTCCCCATACAAGTTTGGCTAGTATTGCACAACCAAGACCATCTAGGTCGTTATGTGTATATAATTTATAGTTCAATTATTGCACCTTCTTCCGCAAAGATTTAAAGACTCCTATTTTATATAGTTCTACTATTTCACAATTATTCCAACATTCTTCTATTTCATATCCTGTAAGAGCCTCTAATTTATTATCTGTTTTTTTAAGCTTTTCTAATATTTTATACCTATTTTCTCGAATCTCAATCATTAAACCTTTAATCTTATAAAGACTATCACATTCATATGACTTGTATTTATCGTAAGTAATTCCAAAACTGCATAATTTATTTTCTTCATTTACTATGGGCGTTAAGTATAAATAGTCTAATTTACCATTACGCCTACACCTTATAATCAGCCTGTACATAGTTAAAAAATAATCTCAATATCTTTAGTTAATTTAATACTATAGACTTCTTTAGCAAAAGCATTTATAAGTTCTTCTTTTGTCATTAAATTGTATGGAAATTTATAGAAATTTGCTTTACTATCCCCAGCAGGATTAAAGTTAGGAAAAATGCAAATTTCTTTTTCTCCTATGACCATATGCCAAGAGCCTACAATCTCTGCTACTGTATCACTTGTTTTATCTATAATCCGCATTTATATCAGCTCCTCTTTAATAAACTTCCCGTAATCTGTATAGTATACTGTGCTTATTCCTACCTGCCTTAAAACAAATTCACAAGCTGGACAGGGTTTACAACAACAAACATTACCATTACCATCTTCTCGATACAGGTAACAAGATGCTCCACTAAGATTATATGTAGTTGCATGAATTATTGCGTTTAATTCTGCATGAATGTAATTATTTTTAGTAATAAACTTTCTACATTTATTATTGAGAAATTTTTGTTTTGGGTGTGATTTTTCTACATTACAACCTCTAGCAAGTATCTTGTTACCTTTTACAATAATACAACCTATCTGTATTCTATAAAAAGTGGATTTATCAGCTTCTTTTTTAGCTTGTAGGAAAAAGTGTTTCTCTTTATTTGTCAGCATAAAATTTAATAATGTGTCGAATACCGTGACATTCTAAATAATTTTTTACTTCAGTCACATCAAATTGAGAATGAGAATACTCTTCTATAATCATTTCTTTTATCTTCTTACAACTAGTACATGTATATAGTTTAACTACCTGTATTCCTAACATTATACCACTAAATTCTACTGTATTATATTTCCAATATAACCCATCCACAGGCTGATAATCGTGGAAACCAAAGAAACATTTAAGATTCAATGGGAATCTCCTCGCTTTCAACTTCGTTAAATTCTATAGCAAGTATTACAAGTTTATTGGCAAAGAACTCATTATTATCCTTTAAAATTTCTTTGAGTTGATTTGCTACATCTTTTGCTATATCTTTATTGTAGAACATAAATGCCTCTCCAATATTAGTTGTAGTAAACCACGATTCTGTTGTATCGCCATCCATTACAAACATGTTAACTTCTTCATTAGTTTGTTTTTCTGTAGCATTTAGAGCAATAACATAGAAGATTTTGTTAGAAAAGTTCTTTTGCATAGACTTCATCTCCCATACTAACTTTTACACCTCGTACTTCTAAGGAAATTATGCCAAGTCCTGTGAAATTCTGACGAACCAAACTAAATCCATGTTGTGCCTCTTCTATAGTTCTAAAGAAAGTAGCATCTTTCCAGTTAACCGCAAGTGAAGGAGTATTATTATTGATAACATACAGATAAAGAACATTCTTTTTAGTTTCTACTCTTACAAAGTATCTCATAATTTAACCCTCCATCTGTAGAAGCTTAATAAAACTGTATTTTACACGCTTATTAAACTCTGTCCAAATAAAGTACATGTATTTATCATCATGCCCTTGATAAACTAAAACTTCTACATATCCGTGCCCATGATTAATATAAAACTTAGTACCTACAGGAACAGAATCTAAGTATTCAACAATCATTTTAGTTATTTTCTCGTTATATTTAAATTTAAGATCTTCGATTTCACTTTTCATGCTATTATACTCATTTGTAGCTGTAGCTTTAATATCTTCAAATGTCATAACACAACGACTCCTTTAAGGCTATATTTAGTATGCCAAACTTTACCTTTGAAATATCTAGTATATTGATATACAGTTCCTCTAATAGTTATAGGGTTATTCCAGTTAAAATTCTCTACATCTAAGTTAGTAAACTCATCTGCATGAATCCAGATATGATCTACGTCTTCAATATCTAGATCTCCAAATAATACTGACTTACCTACAAAATTTGTTGATAATACATTGTTAATAGCTTTAATTTTACCTGTAAGGATTAGTTCCTTATCTAGGAATTTTCTGAAAAAATTACCTTTAGCTTTAGCCTCGTCCCTTAATCTCTTACCATTTTTATACTTAGCTTTTTTCATGAAGTTCATCCTCGGTTAAAAAATAAATTTGGCTATCTACTAATTTTAAGTATTGATTTTCTATGAAGTTTTTCCATGAGGTTGATGGCCCAATGCCACAAGATTTTTTATGTGGTTCTAAAAATCTTTTAAAAGTCCCCAAATGCATTCCGTTCTCGAAAGGTACTTCTAAAATATTTCCATCTTTTTTCTTTACCCAAACACGTTTTTTATAGCTATCGTATATATTACTGGTACTTTTAGTTTTTGTTATACGTGTTATAAACGTGTTACTATCGCCTGTGTCAATCTCCTCTACATCCACATAGTTAAGATCAGCACCAACAGCTTTAAGATTTGATAATCGCCTACCAAGAGGTGTTACTATTGTTACATTCTTTAAATGATCTGTAATAGTTTTAACTGCTATAGCTAAATCTCTATCTTGTGTCATTATGTAATAATTAAAGATATTATCTTCATATAAGGATTTAACTATATCTGCTGTCATATAAGTATCTGCGCTATTTTTTCCATGCACACAATCAATAAACTCAACATTCTTTAATCTTAAATATATTCCACTAATCACAGATCTTTTAGCATACACTTTGTAAATTTCATCTTTATGTTTTGCGTAGAATTGTTTAAAAAGTGTTTTGCTAATATTTTCCGCATCGACAAAAACCATCTTATTCCCCCTTTCTGTGATTTAAGTATAGCAGAATTAGTATTATTTGTCAAGCCTTTTTTGAAATATCCACGTAATCTTTATCGTTTTTTATTGCTTCTGCTAAAATTTGTATAGAATTCTTGGAAATATTTGAAAATTCACTGACTATAGGAGGGGAGTCAACCCCAGCTATAATATAAGTAAGACTAAGAGTGGACTTACTATGTGGAGCAGATCTAAATTCTGCCTTAATAAGTTTATCTATACAAATTAAATCGTCATTAGCTTTTATATACATGAACTTCACCTACAGACTTCCAATAACGCTCCCTACTCATTGTTTCTACTAAGTATTCCCAATCATAGTCTAAATTAATATCTACAACAATACCATATTTAAACCCATCTTCATCATAATAAGAAACTTTATCGCCAATTTTAGCTACATATTTTGGTGTGTATCTCATTAAATGTGCATCCCCTGTCCAAACTTCTGTACCATCAACTAGTTTTACTAGATATTGAATTATATCGTTATGTAAACGAGAGTCTTTAACCATACCGATTTCATTATGCCACTTTACAATATCATTGTATTTAAATTTCAATAGTTATACCCCCAATAAAAAAGCACAGAAGAAATAAATTCTCTGTGCAGTTGTCTAGTGCTACAATTAAACTCTGTTTTTTACAATCTCTACTTGATGCTTAATATAATAAAGTAATTCTTTTTTAAGTTGTGTTTTTGCAAGGTTAAAACGATTGATAAGATCCTCCCTAGCAAGTCGTTTACCTTCTTCTAAATTAAATTCATCATTAGGGTGACATTTTGCAATACCTACAAGCTTTCTATCAGCTAAAACTTTGTCAACAAGCTCATCTGCTATCCAAGCGTTACAAAAGTCTGTATCTCTAGTATAGTTCGCATAAATATCATTTAAAGAATCTTGCCAAATCTTTTTGAGTGGTTTACCGTTTTGAGAAAATTTTGCGACTACGACATTATCATGTGTTTCATATACAATCATATTTATTTACCTCTTTTCTTTACAATTTCTATATTTATTATATCATTCTTGTTCAAATTTGTCAAGCATTTTCTTAAATGTCTTTTCAGAAAGTACAAAGTAATTTTCGCCATCTGGCTCAAATTGAAAAGCTAAAGCAGAATAGGGCTTATGCATTTCTAAGCGTTCTAGTTCATTTTTATCTAGCCAGTCTTTTTTGATAGAAAAACTTTTTTTAGGTGAAGTACATGTTTTAGCTTCTATAAGCCAATTAGGTAGTATAAGATCACCCTTTTTCCAATGACCAGCTCCACTATTAGGGGTGAGTTCAGCCCCAAGTAATTTAGCAAGATACTGCTCTTGTTTATTTGAGTAGTAACGAGTTGCATCTTCATTTTTAGTTGCCATTCTCATCAAACTCCGAGTCTAAATATTTGTTGATAAATTCACCGCAAGATCTAAATTGATTATTAATGTAAGCTTGCTTACAAGGTTCTTTAAATAAACAATTAAAACAACCTAAATGCCCTCTCATCATCTTCATATACTGATAATTACTATATTCAGCCTGTAATACTTTATTTAATGCTTCTTTATGTGTCATCAATCATCAAGCTCCCTCATTTCTAATAATATTAAGCATTGATACTTAAAAACGTATACTTCTACTAATCCGTCTGAGCGATGCGCTGAAACTATCTTACATCGTTCTCCGTTGTATTCTTGGTATTCTTTTTTATTTGTTCGTATAGTAAATTCCAAGTTCAGCCCCTCCCCAAATATATTATAGACCCTTATATTCAAATTCAGGAGGTACTGAATGCTCTATAGGATCTATAATAACATCTTTTTTAGCCAATTCAGCCCAATATGCGTATTGTCTAGCTTTTTCTTTTTCTTTCTCTACAGATTCACTTTTCTTATGTGACATTCGCATAGAATATTTAATGAAGTTACCCATTAAAAATCCATAAAACTGCTCCTTAGACATAATCCTTTGCATTACCTGTATCGGTTGAAGTGCTGAATTTTGATAATGCTCCTGTTTTGCAGATACTCCACAATTGGCACTAGATATTTTTCTTGCAAGTAAAAAAGTAATTTCATCTTCAGCTAAATAATATGTTTTTGAGTCAACATTTAACTTATAGACATATGTTTTAGTAGGAATATCATACTGAACATCTACAATACAAGCTTCTTCTCCAGTGTCTTTAATTATAACATAGTCTCCTTCTGCATATTTATTTTGTAAAGAGCTAACATTAAGAATTTTGTCCATTGTAAACCTCCATAACTTCTTTTAAGGTAGGTGCTTTTCCACAAGACATAGAATTTTCAGGGCAATAACCTAAAGTATCACATTTAGCTCCTGCTTTAGAAAATAATACTGGTGCTACTTCTTTAACTAAATTGAGCATTTTATAAGCTAATGTGCGAATCTCATTTTCAGCACGAACACAACAACGCTCATTAAAAAAATGCATAAGTTCCCTAGCGTTCATAGTAACTATTAATCTTGTTGCACACGCATTTGGCAAAATTGACCTTGCTACTTCATTAGAAAACCCATAAGTTTCTTGGAAACGCTTATAATCATCTTGAAGTTTATCCACAATAAATGCAAATTCAGTTAATGCACTATCATTATTAACAATCTCTTTAGGAGCAATCGCTGTAAACTCACCCTCATTACAATATCTTTGACTACGGACGGAAAAACTGGCTAATCTATGTCTAGTAATTTGAGCAAGTAAAGATCTACTCACACCCTCTATAGCAAAAGTAAAGGAAACATGTTCAAGTACTGACTGATGATTTAGATCAATAATTTTTTCAATAAACTTATCTATACTTTCTTTATCTAAAGAGTCCCATAACGAATCAATATCTACTTTAGATGAATAGCATAATTTAGCAGCACAAGCAATAACTTTCATAGGCTCTGGTGTGTATGTAAGTAATTTTACTCTCATATCTTTACTCCTCATATTTAGATAAAACAAGCATAAAGCTATTTGCTTCAAAATACATAGTCACTCTGCCGTATTTAGGGTGAATAAAATACCACCAATAATCCATAGCGTTATTATCGTAAATATCATCCTTAAATCCGTTATCAAATAATACTTCTCTTAGATTATACGGAGAAATAGTTGTTCCTGTAAAATCAATCGGCTCAAAATCCGTGTAAAACTTATTTAAAGAAGTCTGTACAAAATTTCTTTCTTCAGTGCTTAATGTATACTTCATTTGAAATCCTCCACAAATTCTTCTGTAGTTTTATATTCTTCAAAAAGTTCTGACGCTTTTTTATTTTCAACTCTAGCCTTAATCATATCGTAAACATGATCTAATTTTTTAGATAATTCTTGCACATCCAAAGGAACCTTTATCATATAATTTACTACGATAGAAAACATCTGCTCTAATCTACTTGCAAAACACAAAGATTCATATGTAGGCTTCCCGTCCACAGGTTTTTTAGCCATACATAATGCAAACCCTGCATTATATGCTCTGATGAAAAATGGATACTCAAGAGGTATTACATGGAGAGGAAGGGGAATCTTACTTTTTGTAGGATCTTCCCTCTCCTTTTCTAATACTGCTTTTACTTTTTCTTTTGAGCCTGTAGCTTTTTTAATTTTCTTTACAGGATTGGCAATATTGCCATTTTCCTTCATTTTAATTTTACTAGTTTTTATCCCCTTTCTCGGCATTATTAAGCCCCCTTATGAAGTTGAACATTTCATCATTTGTTCTGTTATTTATATCATAGATATTATTAGATGTAGAACTTTTAGCAAATTCATTTTCAACTAAGTCAATAAAATAGGTAAAAGTTCCATCTTCACCTTGATAGCATAATTCCCAATCTTCTTTACTTAAAATATTTTTTAAATCTAACTGCTTAGTAGCTAAAGTATCAAACCCAATACCCTTAAAATCATCTTTAAACTTATATGTACTAAGGTAATATTTAAGGTACTCAATATTTTCAATAATCTGCGTAGCATGACTAGGTGTATAAAAAATACCTCTACCCTTATCCTTATAACCCAACACTAAAACATTTAAGTTCATACCTTTTAATAATTGAATATTAGTAATACCTGCAATAGTATGTACTACTACATTCTTAATAATAGGTAAAGTCCTAAAAAACACATCATCTGGTTTTAAATAGGAAACGCCAACACCACGAATTAATCCATAGTTCTGTAAAGAAAATAACTCTGAGAGATTGTTCATAAATTGATTTTGATTTACTGTAATATTTGCTATTACTCCTTGATCTTTAAGTAAATTTAAAAATTCCCATAACTGAGGATGATCTAGATCATTTCCATTCATTGCAAGTTCAGTATAAGGGTGTAATGATGGAATAAAAGTATTTACAACATATTCAGAAAGTAAATCTGCATGTCTACCTTTAGGTGTTGCGTCTTGAAAACAATAAGAGCAATTTTGAGAACATTTCTTAGTTATTGTTAAATCCATACTTTCTGCAAAGGAAGGATGAAAATCATCCTCCTTTAAGAATCTAATTTTAGTACCTGTATTTTCGTCTATACTTACATAGACATTCCCATTTTTATAACTTACCATGGAAGCACTTCTTTCTCTACCTCAAATTTAAGATCTTTTTTCATACTATCAAAGATACAATACTCATCGCCATCAATAACTACAATATATTTAGGCGTGAAAATAAAATCTTCTAATGTAACATTTTCTTCACTTAAAAATTTCTGAAGTAATCCTTCTGATTGATGATCTACATAACCAAAAGGATACCAAGTATCTTCTGGATCTGGAAGTTCAATATGATCAAAATCTTTTACATGCTTTTTAATAATAGCTTCAAGCTTAGAGATGAACTCTTTAGCTTCTTCATCATCTCTTTTATATTTTTGACAATAAGATGCAATAGCATAAGCTACCTTACCACGCCAAGTATTTAAGAATTGAAATGGAGAACGACTAAATTCTATGTCATCTTCTAAAAATCTTAATACACCTTTACAATAACACTTAAGCCCTTCTTCATAGCAATTACTATTATTTTTAGTAATAATGATAGAGTGCATTGAAGATGAATTTGTTTCAAACATACCTTTACGAATTGTTAATTTCACTGTAAATTCCTCCAATCAATTTTTGATTATAGAAAGAGTATAGCATATTTTAAGGGATTTGTCAAGAGGAAATTTAATCTTCACAGAGTTTCTTTTCTAATTTTTCTCGCAATTCTTTATAAAAATCTTCATGATTTTTTAAATATTCCATAGCTTTTGCTTTACCCTGAAATTTAAGTTGGTTATCTTCTGAGTCTGTAATAACTTCTTCATTATCATCTAAGAAGGAATACCATGCTCCACCTTTTTCAATAAGCCCGTAAGTAACTGCCATTTCAAAAGTATCATTATAACCATCAATACCACAGTCATAAGAAATACTATATTTACTTACCCTCCTGTCTGGTAGAGTTGCTTTATTCTTTAATAACTCTACTTCAGCATAATTACCATAAGCTTCTTCTGCATGGGAAGTTAGCTCTTTATAGTTTTTATCATATAGTTTACCCTTACGAATTAACATTCTAAGGGAACATGTGTGCTTAAACATACGACCACCTGGTGATATGACTTGATGATAACCTGATAGGTCATCTCTACACTGATTAACTCCTATAAACATACAACCATACTTATTACATAGAGGTAATAATTTAGAACAGAATGTAGATAGAGGGGCAGATATGCCACAATAGCTCTTATCTTCCATAGTTTTCTCTGCTACACTTTTTGGAACAAGAGCTGGTATGGAATCCAATACCACACAACCTACCCCATCACTATCAATAAGATCTAATAATATTTGAAATAATTGCTCTGCTGTTTGATTTTCAGGGGCAATAAAAATAAGGTCATCTACGTCAACACCATTTTTTTCCATCCAATCTTCATCACTAGAAAATTCACTATCTAAATATGCTACCTTTTTATAGCCCCTATCCTTTAGGTAAGCTAGACGTTCTTTTTCTTCTTTACTTAACTTATCTTTTGCTTCTAATTCAGATACTTCTGTTTCATGTTCTTGTTTTAATATTTTTTGAGCACTACCACAAATAGAATAACATAATGTTGACTTGCCAGCATTAGGCATACCAAGTAACTCTATTACCGTTCTAGGCATACCACCCCTAAAAAGAAATGTAAGAGCAGGACTCACAAGAGGAATACGAGCATAGTTTCTTTTCTTAATATCTGCTCTACCTATCATATTAAAACCATATTTTTTATTTACATTTTTAATTACTTCATCTAATTTACTCATATGTTCTCCTTTCCAAAATACTTAGCCCAATATTGTAGAAAAACAATATCTTCAGTAGTGTCAGCTTTATTAAGCCAATGTCCATGATCTAATGCAATCTGCCCAAATCCTGTAGTATTGCCATATTCAGGATTTTCCTCAAATAATCTTTTATACCAAGGAAGCTTATCATATTCTTCTTGTAGTTTCTGCCAATGTCTCCAAATATTATTTTTTGCTCTTTCTCTTAGTACTTCAAGTTGGTAATTCACCGCTACCCACCCCATTACTATCAGAAATATAATTAGCCCAATATCTTATAAACTTATAGTCTTCGATATCTAACCCAAAATAATCTGGAGACTCTAGAGCACTTCTAACACCATTCAAGCTTTCTTTATAATTAGTACAAAATAATAGTTTAGAGTGCAGTTTCATATGTTTATCGTTAAGAATATTTACTCTTTGCCAAAATGTTAATTTATCATACTCTTTTTGTAATTTTGCTTCATACTCTATAATATTTTCTTTAGCTTTTTGATAATTATCCTCGATATATTTTCTTTCAAAAATAGTTGCAGGTCTAGGATCTTTTCTATACATCTTCTGTCCACCCCAACACCAAATCGTAATCATCTTTAGTTAAGTTGACTAAATCTAAATAATCTAACTTAGCATAGATAACTCCTAAATTATCTAAATCTACATTATCCCAATACCAACCATCATTTGAATTATTACAATTTTCCATCGCTTTTTCAATATTAGCTTTAATGTATTCTTCTTGCTCTTTAGTTGCTATCATGTGTTTGATCTCCCTGCTAATTCCATTGCTTTTACTCTAAGACTAATAATCTTTTTAACACCATCAGACATTCTAATAGTAGAGTCTAACTTATTTTTAAGAATTTTATATACACGATTATATATAATCTTAATGACTTCTTCTTCTTGTGATTTACTTGATGCTATACTAGATCTGGCAGCAACAGTTCCACTAGCAGTTAAGAGTTCAATATTATATCTTTCATTATATATCATTTCAGATACGTCAGATTTTATAGCAGACAGTTCAGCTTTTGCTCCAAGGAAATATGCGTAACTATTGAGCACAATCATTATTTTGGCTAACTCGCTTTCTGTAAGATCATCACCCTCATCCACAAGGACTGTATGAATCTTATTCATATAGTCATCTAACTTATCTGTATAAGATGCTACCACTTTATTTACAATTTCTTCAAGCTGAATAGAATTATTTTCAACTTGATCTTGTATAGTTTTGTTTACAAGCATTCTTCTTCCTCCAAAGGATCTACATAGAGAATAATTACTTTTTCCCATGATTCATTAAGCTTAATTAAAAAATCTGCAAATTCTTTTTCATATCTTGTATCGTCTAAAGAAAGATGTACCCCTACTTCTTGTTCAAATATTTCCCAAGGCTCATTTTCAGATTCAACATATATTCCATTTTCGCCTACATAAATATTAGTAACTTGACAATATTTAGTATCTAATTTTCCCCAAGAATATTCATCAGATAATGTAAGAGTACTATTATCTATTTGTATTAATACTTTTAAGTCTTTATTTGCGTCTAGTAGTTTTGTTAAAGTAGACATGGTTATTTACCTCGCTTTTTTAAGCACAGACCAATCCCAAATGTTATACTTTTTTAATGCTTTTATCACAGGTACTTCTATACCATTAGGATCTTTATAAGAAACACTTTTCTTACCTTTTTCAATAAATAACTTATATAAATACTTAGTTTTAAACATTAAACATATAGATTTTTCATAGAACCAGATGATAGTATAAGCTTTAAGTCCTCTAATTTTAGAAGCTTCTGTCATACTTTGTAACTGATATTCTGAAATATTTTTATGGCTCATGGATGCACCACTACAAGATTTCAGTTCACACATAATAAGTGATGGGCGTAAAAATACAAAAAAATCACAAGGATTAGATATGCCCCTATAATCCATTATATCATACAGCCGAAATACAAATGCATCAGGAATCTGCTCTTTTACCTGCTCTTTAAAATACTTTTCAAATGTTTTACCTAATGAAGACATAACCCCTTTCTCCTTTAATACTAGTTATAATTTCCTTTACCAAGGATTAAATCGACCCATTCACAAACATCTGTATCTGCATATTCTCCTAAATCATCTTTAGATCTTACTTTACTGGTTAATGGAGCATATTCTACTACTTGTTTTGCTGTAGAGTAATCATATCCTCTACGCATGAGTTCTTGTATGCATCCTTCATAATAATATGTAAAATTATCCATAATGATATTCACCTTCTCCAATTTTATTACAAAACTTTCTATAAGAACAATAAGAACAAGTTGTCTTAGTTACATCTTGTGGTTTTGCTACAATAATATTTTCTTTTGACTTATCTAGTACTTCATGACATTTATCTAATAGATTCTGTTTATCTTCTTTACTAGGTTTAAAAATAAATGGCTTAACTGTTGGCACATCTCTACAAATATACAAATATAATACTGTAGGTATATCTAATAGTATTGAGTAAGCAATACCTTGATTTTTATGTTTTTCCATAAACGAATCCATTTTAAAGAATCCCGAACTGCCACAACTTTTAATTTCTAATATCATATACTTTCCAGTCTCTTTATCTTGTAAAATACCATCAGCTAAGAATGAAACTATCTTATTACCAACTTTATCTAACTTATATAAATGAGTTTCATATATTCCCTTTTCAAAATCGGACTCTTGTCCAACTTCTAAGTCTAACTTTTTATCTCTAACGTAGTCAGCTACAGAAATGTACTTAAACTTATTTAAGCTTAAACAATGCTTCTGAGTAATTTCATGCATGGCAGAACCAATATCGCATATATAAGATAAAGAGTATGTCTCTTTTTCTCCTTCTTTTGGTATGCCTAATAGTTTACAACTCATTTGTCGCGAACAGTTTAGGCTACTTGGTGATAGTGTGCGTGAAGAAGGATGATCCTCATTACTATTTTCTACAGTATATATAAAGTCATTCTTAAATTTCTCAGCAATATCTTCAGTTTTAGCTGACTTAATCATTCCTATTAAAGATTTTCTAGCCATTATATTACCTCATTAGACAAAACAAGCGCAAGACATCAAGCCTTGCGCTATTTAGTTTTACATGTTCAATACCTTAACCTTGAAAAAAATTTCAGCACACTTTAAAAAATCCTTTTTAAATTCTTCTTTATTATTTGTTAGCTTAAATGTTAAGCAACCTGCATTATTTACTCGTTCATCACAAAAATAAGAAAGTTCATCCTTATACTTGTCTTTCAAAGCATAAGCAAGTGCTGACATTTCCATACGATCTTTTGTATCATAAATAGCTTCAAATCTATTATCCTTAACTTTAAGAATTACATCACAATCTTCTTCTTTTTCCTTTTCTTTCTTCTTACTGTAAGTAAACTGAATTACTCTAGAACCATTTTCGTATATTTTATCTTTAGTAATCTTACAATCATATTGTTTTTTAGCTTCTTTAAGCGAATCTTCCAGCTGACTTGCAAAATCACTAGTACAACTTAAAATACATTCTTTACCATCATCACAAATCTTAAAAGAGCTAATATCCTTAACAGATTTTTCTTTTAACTCTACAATAGAGTATTTAGTAATAGCAGAACCAAAATCCTCATACTCCATATCAAGAAGTTCTTCTGCTTTCTTTTCTGCCTCTTCTAATGTTTTAAATTCTATAAGTTCTTTTGTAAAATCATCAAAATAACTAACATCACCATATTCACTAACACATCTAAGTAAGTAAGACATTAACCTTCCCCCTCATCTAAAGTAGACAATACATATAAACTTATACCATCTTCAAATCCAATACACTTTTGTGAACCATGAATCACAAATTCATTATTTACTTTACGTAAAATAGTAAGCATTTCTTCAGCGGAAGTTACCATTCTACAAGGATTACCTTTAAGTTTAATATTTATAGTTTCATTTACATCTTGATTTTCACCTAATAGTGTAACACTATTTTGGTCAAATGTCAAGATTACTTTTCCTTTCTGCCAAGGTTTAGTAAAAATACTTAATCGTTTTAAAGCATTAACTAATTCTGATTTTTCCAATGTAAAACTAAATTCAGCCCAATCTGTATCCATGAAAGGTCTTACCATATCTACAGGATATTCTAAAGGATCATCATACATGAAATACATTTGAAAAATATCGCTGTCAACCCTTGCTCCCTGTTCTGTTTTAGCAAATACTATAGGCTTATCTAAAAAGGAAAGCTGTTTCATTAATTTAGCAGGAAGTAGTTGCTGTGGTAATATTGCTTTAGTAGTACAAGCTTTAGCAATATCTGTTGTAAAAACTTTACCATTTTCACAATAATATTGCTTAAAAAAATCATAGTCATCACCGTCATATAAGCAGATAGAATTGCGTGAAAATACTTCTTGAAGTGGTTCTATCTCACAATGGATTCCATTCTGCATTACAGGCATTTTTAGGTTAAGTTGTACTTGAGTTCCAGTTTCATCACATTGTATAGGTAATTTATAATTTCCACAACCTCTAAGAGCTACATACTTATCCTTACGAATGAATTTAATATCTTCTTTATTGGTAAGTTTAAGTATTTTAAGTAACTGTTCACGATCTAGGACTATATTATCCATTTCATCAGTATCTAAAAGCGTAGCTACTAATTTTGAACTCCCATCAGTAGTTCCAATTCTAAAAACACCATCTTTACAAAAACATTCAACAAAAGAAGTTATAGGTCTTAATGGCTGAATCTTAATCACATTAGCAAAAGTTTCTAAAATATATTTTAGATCTTTAGTTTTCAAGTAGCATCATCTCGCTTTGGAGGATCAAAATTAAATAAGTCATCATCTGTATTTTGACTGGCAAATCCTGTTACACTCAATACTGAACCTTCTGATGCCCATTTATTTAAATTATCAGCAAGATCCGAAGAAATAATTAGAGCATGATAAGGATTAGACACCAATGCTTCTTTTAACTTAATAAATTCATCTAAAATTCTTCGTAGTCTAATTTTTTCAAAAAATCCTGCTTTAATATATCTTGCATTAATGTTTAATAGGGCAGAATCTGCTCGAATAGCTTCACTAGTAAACATCTCTGGATAAATTACAACCTTAATCATAATATTCTCCCATATCAACATTAAATCTATCTATTGCTCTCAATAAGACTTCTTTATTTGTTAAATTAAACTTCTTTTTCCACTTAATTAATGTTCCTTGACATAAATTAAGTAAACGACACCATTCTGTTAAATTATGTGCTTCACGTCCAAGAACGATGATTTCTGAATTTCGTCTATTATCCGCTTGTTCATTCCATGTTGCCCACCTGCAATTTTCTGGACAATAATCACCATTTACATCTATGCGATCTAAGGTAGTATTCTTTTCTCCATACTCTTCTACATGCTTAAGATATGATTCATACATGTCATCACGAAAGTTTTCAAAAGAGTCTTTCCACCTATCACATATTTTAATTCCTCTGCTTCCATAATACTTATATGCTGGTGAATTTGGCTTAAAGCATCGCTCTTTAATTTTAGCCCAGATATTATATATTCTTGTCTTTGTCATCCCATGTGTAGTATGATACTCTCTAAGTGTTTCAGCAGTACAACATCCGCAACTAAGTGTATGAGGTCTTTTAAGACTATCTGCAAATACCTTTCGTTTAGTCCCGCATTTAGTACATATACAATTCCACAATATATGTCCATTTCTAGATTCTGCACGAGACAACACTTTCCAATAACCAAACATTTTACCCCTTAAATCATCAATTTGAGCACAGCTTGAGCATCTAGTACGTGTTCCTCTACACAAATCATAGCTTGAAACTCTAGTTAATTTTCCACACTCACATGAACATATCCATCTTCCCTTACCACAATATAATATTGCAGTAAGCTTATCAAAGGTTTGTCCCTCTAAGTCTCGGTACTTCCTACTGCATTTCTTACAAGATAATAATCCATTAAGTAACTGAAAACTGGATACAGATACCTTATTTCCACATTTACATTCACATAACCATAACTCATCACCATAATTACCACTACCAAGACATTTCAAAAGAGTAAACTTATGTAGCACATCCCCAACATGAAGTTCTTTGTATAATACTAACTTTAACCGCACAAACTTCTCACCCGCCTAAACTCACTAAACATCTCTGGAAAAATTACTACTTGTACATCATTCATCTTCTTCTTCCTCAAATTGTAAAATATCCCTAGCTATTTGCCCCCAATCTAATCCTCTAGTATTGCAAGGCCAAGCTTTGTCATCTATAGTTAAAGTTGTCCATGGTTTAGGCGATAATGAAGCATTAGGATATTTCTCTCTCCAACTATCAATAGCTAATTGAAGATCAGCATTAACACTATCAAATACTAAACCATAGTCTTCACAAGTATTAATAGCTATCTGAAGTGCTGAGTCAGTTCTACATGTAAATAATACTACCTTACCACCTAGTTTCCTATACTCAATAAGAGTTCTAATAGCATCTAATCGAATATCTTTAGGATTAATATGAGGATAAGTTTCTTCATTCCAATAAGTAAGCGTACCGTCAAAATCAACACTTATACTTGGATATTTTAGCTGTTTCATATCTTACCCCTCTTAGCTACTTCTTCTTCGATCATTCTTTTTGACTCTTTATCAATAGCTAAAAAATCTAAATCATGATCTTCACTACGATACTCACTCAATTCTTGCAACCATAAAAGAATCTGATAGAGATGAACTTTATCATTAGTTCCCTCAATAGTTTCAGCCATTTCTTGAATATAAGCTATCATACCGTCTAACATCATTTTAGATCAGCCCTTTCTGCAATTTCTTCGCCATTTCTGTATAACTTTTCTGCTTCAAATAAATCTGCCCATGTAATGAGTTCATTTTCAAAAAGCTTTTCATTAAAGCATACAATATAGTCAGCACCAATAGCTCTAATCATATATGTTTCTGTGTGATGTGTAGTTGGCAAATAATCTACCTTATCTAAAGCAATATTGTCCCCAATCTTAAAGTAATCACTAAGCTTAACTTCTTGCATCTCCTCATGCTGTTTAAAAAGTAGCTTATCCTTTTCCAACTTCTGCTTACATTCTAAGGTCTTAAGTTCTTGTGCGTGTTTAGTCTGTAAGGTCTTAAAATTTTCAGCTAATTCTTTAAAAGAAAGTGTCAATAAAATCAGCCCCTTTCATATTATGTACACATTATAGCATAGATTTTACATAATGTCAAGCCTATTTATTAGAGTTTTTTCCAGTTTTTGCCTAAATTCTTCATAAGTAAGCCCAAATCCTTTAAAAAGCATAAGTATTACAAGAATCATATTTTCTACAGACTTTGCTGAAGGAAAAGATTTAAGCTCCATATATGCAAGCTTTAAATCACCATTGTCTAAATCATAAGACAATTCATACATTTTAGGAATACTTATTTTAGGGAGCTTTTTACTTTCTCCTGCATAATCAACTAAAGCCAAAAATAATACAGCTAAATTATTCGGCGTAGATTCAACAAAATAATGATTTAAGTTATTCTTAAAATTCTGCTCATATTCAAACATCATTTAAATTTACCTAACTGACTCATAAGGTCATTAAAATCAATTTTACTAACATCAATATTCTTAGCTTGTTCTTGCATTTGTTTTGTAAACTCTGCTGTAATAGAAGAAGTTTTAAGTGCTTGTGCATGTGCTAAAATAGAAAGCCTTAAGTCTAATCTTACTAAAAGATCTTCCCTAACATCACAATCTTCTTCTGATCCATATTTATTAGCTAAATTTTCTGCCTCTACATTAAGTTTATTTAAAAATTCTTCCATTAATCAATCTTCTCCTTATATTTAAGTTTCCAATCTGGTTTATACTTACCTTGTTTTATTTGATCATATGCATCTTTAAATCCATGTTCTTGTGCATGAACATGTAATAATAAATCTAAATGTTCTCCACATACTGTACATATCCCAGAATTAAATCTAGGATCTTTACTTAATTTAAGCTTATCTAAATTACCCATCTTCCTTTCTTAAAGACATACTATTTAGATAAGCACCACATCTAGGACACCTATACAGGTGTGGAATTTTTAAATTACCATCTTTATCAATCACAATATGCTTTACCTCCGAATTAAAATTATTATACCATTCTTTTGTTTTACTATACATTTCTTCTTCAGAAAATGTTTGATTACACATTTTACATTGTAGACGCAATCCTATCTACCGCCTTATCATAATATTCTTTATTAAGCTCAAAACCAATAAAATTTCTATTATTCTTTTTACATACAACTGCCGTAGTACCACTTCCGCTGAACGGATCTAATACTAAATCACCAGCATTAGAAGATGCTAAAACTAATTTTTCAATAAGTTCCTCTGGTTTTTGTGTCGGATGAATTTTATTCCTGCCACAAGGGTATCTAAATACAGTATTTTTACAATGTTCATTAAAGGTTGCTTTAGGAAATTTACCAAAAACGCAAGCTTCAATACCACTAAGCCATATTTTATCCCCATTCATAGGTGATGGATTAGTTTTTTCCCAAATACAAAGCCTAGTTGACATCTTATTTTCAACCATTCTTTTACGAATTTCTGATACTTGTTCTGTACCACAGAATATATATAGAACCTTTAGTTAATCTGCAAAGCTCATCCACGAGCTCTGATAAATTAAATGTTACAATATCGGCTTTACCTTTATCTAAATTCCTAAGTCCTGTTGATTTTCTATTCACCTCCCCATAAGGAATATCTGTTACAACTAAATCTATTGACTTATCTGATAATTTAGACATAGCTTCAATACAATCTGCATTTATTAGATTTATCATTTGATGTTCTCCTATTATAACATATTTTTAAAAGTTTGTCAAGTCTCTTGAAATACAATTTGATTTGGCAATATATCATGACATACATATATACTTTGAAACATTGGCGAAGCTGAAAATCCATCTGATCTTCTTACATATGCTGTTCTTCCTCTGATAATAAATAATTCTACACCTTTCTCTTTAAATAAATCAAACCGCTTTCTATTATCAAATAACCCAGCATAATTAGAAAGTAATGCAAATGGTTTTCCTAGTGCATAACAACGCTCAAATATAGCATTTCTTTGCGTAAATGGATAATTAGATACTATAGCATCATAATCTTGGGGGGGGGTATATTTAAAGAAATCCTGTCCTATTTCTATATGTGAATATAACACATTAAACCCATGCTTACGCAATACTTGTACAAATGCTGATGACTCAAAATCAAATGGACACCATATAGTTTTAAATTGCTTTAGATATGGTACAAATAATTCTACGCTAAAATCTTGTGTCATCCACTCATCTGTTTCGCCTTTCTTTACTGTTTTCATTTTAAATTCTGACATATATTATTGCTCCTTATACATATCTTTTACTTTCTCTACTGCATCTACTACAGTTAACTTATTATAGTGTACTTGATGCCATAATGACTTATATGGTATTTCATTTGTTCTTGCTATTTCTGCTAAAGTCTTTTGCTCCCCTTCGTAATCATAATATACATTTTTAGACATATTATTCATTTGAGTGTATTTATCTGTCCATTCACAATTTTCTAAACAATAATCTTTATCATTATCTTTTCTATTTAATGTTAAACCTTCTGGACGCTTACCCATATCTTCACAAAAATTATCATAATCATGCCATCTTTCACATACTTTTATCCCTCTGCCACCATATTGAGGATATCTAATACTTTTAGGGTAATAACACCTGAGCATCATTCCACGCCATGAATTATAAGTTCTTTCATCCATCAGCTTGTATTTACGCCTAAATAAATTATTTTCACGATTATAACAACCACAAGATACTACATCTCCACGCTTTAAAGATGATAATGCCACATGTTTAATTGTATGCTCTTCACAACTACATTCACAAATACACATATGTGTACTACCGTAATCATTCTTCTTCATATACTCATCTAATACAGTCAATCTACCAAATGTTTGACCTATATATTTTTTATCCCAAAAACATTTACCACAACTAGGGTGTTTTGGCTTAGTTAGTTGTCTAGAGGTCTTTTCACATTCGTTTCCACAATTACATAAACATTTCCAAGTAAGCTCATCAAACTTATTATGACCAGCTTTACCAGTTACAAGTAGTTCCCCAAATTTCTTTCCAATAAATTCTTCATCACTCACTTTCTAACACCTACTTTAATAAAATTAAATTGTGATTTTCATCAAATGTGTACTCTTCTCCATACCAAACCTTAGATATTGCTATATCAGTTAATAGCTCTATAGGCAATTTTTCTCCTGCTTTCTTTGCAAGATAATTAGCTCTTTGTGCTACTTCGTAAGCATACTCTTCTGGGCAAGATAGAATCTGTTCATCGTGAATGGACATTTCTAGTTTAGCATCATACTTTTTAAGTATATGATCATTATGCATAAGTACTAAAGCTAATTTACAAATATCTGCACTAGAACCTTGAATAATACTATTTACTATCTGTCTTTCACTTTTAGCTTTCTTGCCCGTATTATCTATAATGTAAATGCCCTTTCTTCTAGCCTCACTAATAATAGTGTCACGTTCATTAAAATTTGCATTATGGAGTCTTGATATATAAAGGTTAGTATAATATTTTTCTGTACGGTCATCTACTTCACCAGTAAAATTAAACTCATAATCATCTAATAGTAAATCTGGTAATCTCCTTCTTCTACCGTAGTAACCATCAATATATCCTTGTTTCCTAGCCCTATCTTGTGAATCTTTGATCCATTTAGCCATTGTAGGAAAAGCTTTCATTACTGAGTCATAAATTTCTTGTGCCTTTTCTGACGATACATGTAAATCTTCACCTATTGCTCTTACTGATTTTGAATAGAGTATCAATACTTGTGTATATTAGACTATATCATTAACCATTAAGGTTATAGTACACTTTGAAATAAGGAATTTCACCTTAAATCTACTCCGTAAAGGATAGTCGTTTGACGATTTTATTCGCACAGGATTGTAACCTAAGTTAGTTCCCCTGTTAGTATTTAGATTAAATACCATTTCCTGTATTTACTATATGCTCTAAATACACCCTACATTTATAGGTTCATACTATTATTCACTATGCTATTACTAACATAGGGGGCGTACCCACCCAATACAACTGCTTTTGCTGCTGACCTTTTTTCTTTACCACTTACGTTTGTAGTTCCATCTGGAAAATGCTCTAAGCAATCTTCGTATGGAACATCATAAGCAATAGACGCAACAAAGCTATAAATATCTACGTTATCTTTAAAAGATCCAATAAGCTTTTCATCACCACATACTGCGGAACACACGGCAACTTCTTCGCGACTGTAGTCAATTCCAACATATATCCTTCCTTCCCCTGCTGTAAACATATTTCTTATATCTTTCATCTTTGCAGGAATCTGTTGTTGATTAAGATCTCCACTACTTGATAAACGGCCTGTACGTGCTCTACACGAATTATAACTTGGTCTAACTATACCGTTAGACTTTAATGCTAACTCTTTAATCTTCAATATAAAAGAGTTTATAACTTTATCATATTTTTTAACTTCCATAAGACTATCCACAATCTCATAAAGTTGTGTCCCTTTATACTTAGGTTCTGCAAGCACAGTTTCTAACACATGTTTACCTGTACCTGTAGGCTCTTTTTTGAATATTACACCAGACTTAAGGATATCATAAATAAGTATCTTCATTTGAGCAGGGCTATTATAATTTACAGGATACTCTATATCATTACTCATGGTCTGTCTCTGAATTATCTGACTTTTCAGTGGAACTAATGATAGATTAAACCTTTCTTCTGCTTCAGCTTTTAATCCAGTATATTTATCTAGTAAAGTATCTACTTCACTAATGTCAACATGAACACCACGCCAAAACATATCAGCTAATACAGGTATTAAAGGTAACTCCTCTGTAAAATACACATCAGAAACACCTTCTAATTTGTACTCTGTACATTCTGGTGTACCTTTAGTTAAATATGGCTTCTGAAACATGTATAAGTCCATTGTTGCGCGGGAATCGTGAGCAGCGTATTTTGAGCCTATATCTGGTCTAATATGTGTAAAAGGTATTCCCTCAAATAACTCAGCAAACTTATGAGAAGCACTCATATCTTGCTCTACATACTTAGCATATAAGTCCTTCAAGGAATGACTTTCATTTTCATTCAATAAAAATGATGCTGGTAAGGTATCCCAATATACATCTACAAAATATCCTGTTAATCTTCTGATAATTGGCAAATCAAAATATGCATTATGAAAAATAAACTTACACTTACCATTCACCATAATATCAAAACCTTCTTTTATAGCTTCTTTTGATACTTGATGTGGAAGTAATTGTTCTGTAATATTACTAATATGCCCTACAGGTGCATATGCTTCTATTTGATTAGGGCTATAAATACATACACCTGCAATATTACAATCCATTGTACTTACAGAATCAGTTTCGGTATCCAGTGCAACATACTCACCTTCAACTGCTTTCTTGCAGTACTCAATCCATTTTTCATCTGAGTCCAATAGAATACAATGATAGTCTCCTAATGCTTCTTCAACTTGTGCCTCAATACTAGCCAACTTATTTATTAGTGTTCCACTTTTTAATTTTATTTTCGGCTGTTGTATTTCTCGTGTTTTTTTAAGTATTGCTTGTGTACTTAATGTATTTCTTTTGGGAATATTAAATAGTGCCATTAATCTTTACTCCTCATATTACATATAATTTTTTTACCACATAATTTACAAATACAAAGTAGATACAATTTTATTGGACTTTCCTTAACGATAAATTCTTTACTTCCACAATTAGGGCATATCATAATTATTTACTCCTTGACCATTTACTAATTTCATCAACCAAATTAAATGCTTCTTCTTTAGACGCTTCATTTATGTCAGTATTTACTTCTATGCTTATAAAATCATAATAAGCATGGGCATATCCTTGCGTTATATCTGAATCAACAAAAGAATCTACTTTTTTCTCTATAGTAATTTCAACTTCTGCATCTGTATTATTATACTTATTTAATAATTCTAATAATAATGATATTGGAATATTACTAATTTTATATTTCAATCTCTACACCCCTAATCATCATGTTTAGATTCCCAAACTATTACTATCTAGCTCCTATTGCATACAAATATCAATATATTCATCTATATTAGAAGCAATAAACTTTTTTGCATCTTCTTCTGTTTCACCTGAAAATTTTATATGTAAAACATTTTCAATACATGAAATAATTTTTAGTTGGTCTTGTGTGGATTTAGATGCACTGAACTTATAGTTCATTCTCTATCACCTGCATTTTCAAAATCATGTGCTATAGCATATAATTCACATTCAAGATTATATGTAGTAATATAAGCATCCATGTGAGTATCTATAAACTTTCTTGCATCTTCTTTAGTTTTCCCTGTAAATTTTACAGATAGAGTTTCTTCAATATTTTCAACTATTTTTAGTTGTTTTTGTGTTGGCTTTAATGCTTCTTCTAAAGATATTCGCACTATCCCTCCAACCTTTCTACAAAATCAGTAAGTTCACTAAAAGAGTATAATACCCATGTCTTATTTTCTTTGATAATATGTATATACCCTAATTCATCTGCATTATATCTTATTAGTATGTTATAGTCTAATTGAGTTAATTTTACTATAGCATCTTCTAACTTAAAAGAGCAAGAACTGGTCTTGCTCTTACTATTAGATTTTTTCATACTCCGTAATCTCAACCATTTTCTTTACTGCTCTTACTTCATATGGCTGATCATAAAATTCATGTTCTTGCATTTCAGTTAGACCTTCCCACCAGTCCAAAGCAAACAGTCTGTCTTCAACTCTGAAAATAGTAGTTACAGGTCTATTCCATCTATGATTTTCACCATATTGTGCGTCCACCTCTTCAAATTCCCATCTAAAATCTGACAGTTCTTCTTCAGTAAATTTTTCACCATTATCATATTTTGTTAAAAATTCTTCATTTGACATAATTTCTCCTCCAAACCCAGTATAATTCATTTATAGGGAAGTTAATCCACAAATTTTCTTCTTCTAATAAATTTTTGAGATCTTGAACATCAAAATATGGCTTAAATTTCTTCATGATAGTTTTATGATTCTTTAACCACCTTTTGATTTTTTTCTCCTGTTCTTTATCCCTGTTCTTGTATGCCCAACATGCGTAAGCCTTCTTTTCAGTTTTGAAGCCATATCCTTGACAGTCATCTACAATTTCACCTGTATCTTTGTCAACTAAAACAAATCTATTAATTATAGTTGGACTTCTTACAGCTTTTACCTTCCAAATCATAATTATGACTCTCCCATTAAAACACAAGCTCTTAATAACATTCTAATACGACTTCGCATTTTAATTCTATTGTCGTAAAACCATTTTTTCCTTGATTTACTTTCAAGTCTTTCTTTATTATCTATACGTTTATACTTCATTTAATTTATCCTCAGTAGATAATTCATGATCAATAACATCGTCTACAATATCAAAAGCCTCAATTACTTTCGCATGTTTAGTATGTACATGCTCATCTCTAAACTTATTTAATAGTACATAAAGTTGTGTAATCTCACTCTGCTTCATCGGCCAATTCCTCCATCATATGCATAGTCAGTAAAAATCCAATATCAGCAGGAGAAATATCTTCTTCTGCAAGCATATCGGCATAACCTACTAATACTGATGCTACACCGCCAATAAATGCTTCAAGATCTAGTGCGTCAAATTTTGTATCTACAGCGTAAACCTCAGAATTTTCATCAAAAGTAATAGTAAGTTGCATTTTTCTTTTCACTATAATCAGTCCCCCCTCATTCACATAATAAGTATAGCACATTTTTAAGCATTTGTCAAGCAAAAAAAATAAGCCTGCCTTTATTGGCAGGCTAAATTCCCAAAAATGCACACAAATTGCACACAATTTCCTGTCACCATAAACTAAAGATATGTTAAAGGCTTAACTTTTAATCAATATGAACGATTACATAGTCTACTATAGTATATTCTATACCCATATCGTTGAAAGCTAGATGTAATGCCTTACTAACAACATCCACATTATTAGTAGCATCATCTTTTTTTACTTTCTCTTTAGCTATATTATCTAAAGGAGTAATGTCAAGTATAGAACCATTATACTTAATCTTATATAGACCATCATCTATCTTCTTAAATTGACTGAGATGATATTTTGCATTAAGATCTTCTTCATCTGGTAATTTAGATTTATTTTCTATTTGTTCTAATTTGATTTTATCTCTCTCTTCATATACTTTGAACTTACCGTAGGTCTTAAGTTCATCTTCTTTTTCATTGAGTATGATAAGATAAGAGTCATCTAAGAATATAACAGCTCCTAGCATTGCAGATGGAACTGCATCTCTAATATAGCTAGATGGATCATAATCTTTATATAGTTTTTTAGTAGTATCTTCTTTAGGTTCATCAGGTTTAGATGGTTGCTCAGGTTCTTGAGGAGTATCGGGTGGATTTACAGGAGTATCAGGATTTTGTGGATGATTGTCAGGAGGATCTATTGGATTATCTGGTTCTTGTGGATTGTCTGGTGGATCGATTGGATCTTGAGGTGGATTAACTGGAGTATCAGGTGGAATATCTGGTTCACTAGGAGGATTATCTGGAGGAGGTGGTGTAATATAGTTTATCGCTATAGGAACAGAATCACCTACTTTACCTAGTTCATAATGATTACCAGTAAGAGTAACATTTATAGTTGATCTAGAATTATTAGTCTCTTGAACAAATCCTCTTACCGTATTCTTCATGTTTTCTACATCAGCCCAACCATTGCCATTATCATTATGATATCCTATAGCTACATATGGTTGATCATAAACACTATCGTTATTTGGTTCATTGAATACATAATGCATCATACCATCAGGATCTTTAGACCAAGCGGTATATGTATGAATAGTTCCTTCTCCTATATCAGAAGAAGTAAAGAACTTAGTATTTCCTTTAGTACCTTCTATACCAGTGACCCAATAGAATTCTCTACCAGATTTAATATTCCTACCAACGATATTATAGGTTCTACCTCCTAAGAGCAATTGATAATCTTTTCCTTCTAATTGAGAAGTGATTCTCCAATTCTCTAAAGAATCTGTAACTGTAGCTAGATACTTATCTCCTATAGCATCTCCACCATTAGTATCTTCTTTAGCAGCAATAACTGCATTATTCCAGTTATTTAGTATAGACTCTCTATTCTCTGTTTTATTAAAAGCATAGGTAGTTAATATATGCTTAGCCAATTGAGTATATTGATCTGTAGTAAGACTATCAAAGTCTGTAGGTTCAGTAAGAGAAGATATCCTTACATTAGTATCATAGTATACCTTTACTATATCTCTCTGTTCAGATTCAGTATCTGGCCAAGTCTTAGTATGTTGATCCATGCATCTAATTTTGATAGTATTATATTCTTCTTCAGTAAGATCAGAGAAGCCTTTATAAACTATATTCTTTAGATAATTCTCATAATATATTTTAGCAAGAGTAATCATTTTAGGGTCATCTTTAACATTAGAACCGTATGTGAAAGCATTATCAAATATCTCATATGAATTAGCAGAATCTACATTAGATTCAAATATAATATTCTTAGTCTTGATATTAAGAGTAGAATTATCTACTTCCACATTACCCTTAAAGGCAACATCATGTTCTCCTACATCTATATTTCCTTCATTAGTAGGATAAGCAAAATAAGTACCTGTAGTATGACTATCAAAGGTTAGATTACCATCCACAGTAATATCTGAACCAATGACACTTGTCATACCCTTATAATCTTTATCCTTATCAGAAGTAAGTTTAACATCTCCAGCAGTAATAACTATAGGGTTATTCTTAACAGTAAGATTCCTCATAGCACCTAGAGATAGATTACCCGTATTCTTAAGACTGCCCTCCTCTAAATTAACATTCTTTCCTACTATTGCTAAATTACTAGATTCTATATCTCCAGTAACAGTAACATTACCAGAATTAAGTAATTGAATCTCTCCATTCTCACCTACTACTATAGTATCCGCTTTAAGCATACCAGTAGTATTGATTATATTTCCTTCAGCATCTGGTTCAAATGAAATAATATTATCTAGATTAGTAATGGGGGTATTAACAAAGTTTCTCATATACTCATCATCCACCATCTTAGTAGATGCATAAAAGTGACCAGTATCTAATACAAAATCTCTACCAAATATAATGCCATTAGGATTGATAAGATATACAGCACCATCAGACTGTAATCTACCAAATAATTGCGATGGCTCTAATCCAATCACTCTATTTAGAGCTATACCTCCGTTTTGGTTAAATCTTACTAATTCATTTTTAGCTATATTAAATGCATCCCAATCTATAGCTACATTAGGAGTTGTTTGATTTATTATTAAAGTATTATCTGCCCTATTAAACTCAGCACTGCCAGACTGCACATTTTCTCCTGTAGGCAAAGCATATACAGAATTAAATGACGAAAGTAATGCTAAAGATAATGCGGTTATTAGCTTTTTCAATTTTTATATCACCTCATTTTATGTAAATTAAAAGGACAGCAAGACTTGCTTACTGCCCCATATATATATTAAGGAGGGTATTATTTAGAATCCATGGTGGTTAGCACTTCTACGTGTAACTTGCTGTGGAGTTTCTTCTTTCTTTGCTGACATATTAGCTTTTGTTGGATTCTGTTTAGTATTAAGATAGAAGTCCATTTGCTCTGCTGTCCAAGTTTTAATGAGAGAATCATATCTGCCGATTACATCTGTCTCGTCAAAATTCAAATCTGCTTTAAGTTCTTCAAGCGTTTTATCCATCTTAAATTCATCTGCATTCATTGCTGGGAACATGGAATATGTTGTATTAGCTTTAGTCCCATTACGAGTAATCTCAATAGGATCAATCAAGGAGAATCTAGCAGAATAAGGCGAAATTACACCAGTATAAAAGCTGATTGGACGAATAAATAACTCATAAGATAACTCTTTTTTACCTCCCCGTTCAAGGACAACCAATGGCAAAACCATTCTATCATGAGCGAATGAAAGAGTATTATCTTCATTGTTAATGTCAGCTTTTTTTGCTTCACAGAATGGACAACTATCGCTATCTGCAATACAGGAAACCTCTGTATAATAAGGAGTCCCCTTTTTACTATACATCTGAATCATGTGGGTGCGAACCACGGGGATAGCCGAGGGATCATCAAACAAAAATTTAATCGTGGCTGTCTGTTTGTCTTCTAGCTTAAAAAAAGGAACATTTTTAAATTCAGTACCCTGCCCATTAGCTCTAGCTTCTTTCTGCTCAACTCTTTTTACTGCATCTTGTAAACTTACACGCATTCTTCATTACCTCACTTTTGTACTAAATGTTTTAATTACTTCGACAATTATTGTTTACATAAATTATTATAGCATATTTATTCACTATTGTCAATGGAATTTTTATTATTTTCTTTCATTTTTAACCAAGTTTTATACCGCATCCCTTTCGGAGCTTCCACAGCAGAATCTATATCCCATCCATGCTCATATCTTTTAACTACACGTTTATAACTTAACTTATGCTCTCTACAATATTGAACTAAAGGAACACCCTTATAAAATAAATTACTATTTCTACCTACATAACTAATTGCATCCTCTAAGGGAATGCCACGCCTAATTCTTTCATAAACTGTGTTTATCTGATAAAAAGAACTGTCCAATGAGTCAAGAAACTCTCTCAATGGCATACGATTACCATTAACATCAATATAGACGGTATTTCGTTTATTTCTTTGTTGCTCTAGATTAGTTACCCATCTACAATTTTCTAGACAATAATTTTCATTTGGATTTTCTCTGTCTAAAGACGTATCATGTTCACCATGTACTTTAGCATGGTTAATAAATTCTTCATACATATCAGTCTTAAAGTTACGATAGCCATCATCGCCAAGCCACCTATCACAAACCCTTATACCTCTGCCACCGTAGTTTTTATACTGAGCATTTTTAGGATTATAACATCGAGACAGCATATTAGAATACCTAATTTGAAAAGCTGTACCTCTGTCTCCATCATACTTTGTGTTACTCTTACACTTGCCACAAGATTTTCTGCCATATTTAGTGAGGTCACTTCTAGCCAAACTTAATTCGTTTCCACACTTACATTTACAAACATATCCTTTACCCCTGCAATTAGGATTGGCATCTTTGTGAAGAACCTCTAAAACTCCAAACTTCAAACCTGTAATATCTTCTGGGTATCCATCTTCCATTAATTCACTCAAGTGTTCCTCCTTTGTACAGTACCTAACCATACTTATTTTCATAAGTTGTCTTAAAAATTACAAATTATTGTGTTTTATTTACATTATGTAGTATAACATATTTTCTGAAATTTGTCAAGCTCTTTTTATCAAAAAGTGTGTATACATATCTATTATTTTACTAAAATCTTCATCATCATATGCACCTAAGTCATTTATATCCTTCCCTTCTGGTAAATCTACAGTTTTAATAAAGCCTGTATATTTTAATGCTTCTATTAACTTATCGCGCCCACGCATTCCAGCCTGATCTGGGTCTAAAGCTATATAAAAGCATCTATACCCTAATCTTTTTATTTCTTCATATTGAGATTCTATACCTGTACCAAGCAATGCTATAGCTGGTACATGCATCTTTTGAGTTAATGTAATAGCATTAAGCATACTTTCACAAATATATACTTTTCTTGAATTTGGAAATAACTTTTTAGCTTCATATAATCCAAAAACTGGCTTATTAACCCCTTGAGGGTAGTGGTATATTTTCTTATGTATAGCTCGTTTAGCTACAAAAAGACAACCACCTGTAATATCCCTTACTGGAAATGTTATACACTCTCCTAAATTTGAATCATTACAATACCCTAAATCATAAGTTTCTATTGCCCAATCATTTAAATATCTTTGATAATGATAAGAGCAAGTATAGCGTAATTTATCCAATTCTTCTTCACTTACATATTCTATCTTTTTTGGTTTTGGCTTTTCTCGTGAAGGAATATAGATTAATCCTGCACGATTTTCTACTTCTATAGTACCAAAATGTTTAAGTATCCATTGAGCACCAAATTCTCCTCTATCACGATACCCAAAACATCTTGATACTAATGTTTCTAATGTACCTTTCTCATGACAATTAAAGCAATTCCAATAAATACGTCCATTAGTAGCTCTTGTTTGTATTCCTGCTGAAGGTCTATTTTCATTACCATTCTTATGAAATGGGCATGTAAACATTATGTCTTGACCTTGTGTTTTTGGAGGAATTACATCTTTAAGAAGAAAAACCCCTTCCTTATGTAATGTTTTTTGTAGTAATAGCATTATATCTTGAACACTAGCCATTACTGGTATATTATCTTTTCCTATGAACAACATAGGCAGTTACCTTTTACCAAATAGACAGGTTTAGCACCTCATCATATTTTAGCTCTATCACCCTATCTCCCTTAAAAATTCTGAAAACTTGTTTAGAAGGTACTACCTCTATAAACTTACAATATTCCCCATTATGTGTTAGTTCTTGATGTAGAGGAATTTGTTTTAAAACCTTTTCTGCTATTTTATCTACTGCAAAATATTCTTCTCTTTCTAATTCTTCGATTTTATAACGGTAATCAGTCATTGTTTGTGCTATTTCATTTTTTGCTTGATCTAAATATGTCATTCTTACCACCCCTCTATATTGTAAGCACCACAAGTTTCACAATGTCTCATAACTAGCCCTTCTATTTTGCCCATCCATTTAGGGGCTGCTCCTATACCATTAAACATGATATTTTCTATTGTCCCTTCTGTCAAAGTTTCCGAACCACATAAAGGACATTTACCATGAATATCTGGTTGCATATTATAGGCACTAAGAAGTTTTACTGCCTCATCTATTTTTGCCACATCTGCAAAATCTTCTGGAAATACTGCCTCTGTTCTTAATTTATTAGCTAAAATAGTAAGATTACTCATTACTGACCATTTCCATTTAGAAACAGGGTTCCAACGTCTGTTTTTTCTTAACAAATTACATCATCTTCTTTTAAAAAGTATTTTTAAATGAATCCTTCATGTTTTCTTTTTGATCTTTTAATTCTTCATTGTTAGCTATATCTTCTAAATTAGGAATATAGTCAAAAGTTAAATGATCAAAATCATAAGCATACAAAAGCTTTTTATCAACCAATCCGTAACGATTCTTAGCTATGCTTAGTTGCAATGCGTCTGCTTTCTTCTGTATTGCAACAATTCTAGTAGCTACTTGAGCTAAAGAGTATGAACCACCAATAGATTCAGCATCCATGTCCACCTGCTCATTATTCTTACTTTCATTTTGTCTGCGTCTAGCTTGTACTACGCCCACTACAGGTATTTTATACTGACTAGACATAGAGAGTAATTCTGCACCAACTTCTCCCTCTATTTCAGCTTCTGTCTGCCCCTTCTTAGGATAATCTTGTCTAACATACTTAATACCATCTATAAATACAATATCACATTTAGTTTGTTGAATTAATTGTTCAATTTTACTTAGTGTAATTCTACGCTGAAAATCTACCATATCAGCTACAAACAAATGCTTATCACTTTTTAATGTATCTTCAATATATTCTTTATAGCCATTTATCTGTAAACCTTTTTGCATAGCTAAATTAGAAAAATTAGTTATATACGTATCTATACGATACTGAATATCAAGACTTGGCATTTCTGGACTAACAAACAATACTCTATTTCCATCCATACATGCTTTAGCAGCACTACTACAAAGTACTTGGGATTTACCAGTATTAGATTTACTAAGATAAAGAAATAAATCTCCACCCTTTTGATAACCATATACAAACTCATTAAGTTCATTGAATGGTGTTTCAATATATATTTCTGCTTGATGCTTTTTTCTTTCTTCCCATACGTCTAATCGTTTACGGTCATGCATCATATCTACACAACTTATCTCATCTGTAAGTTTTAAGTCATCTATATGAGATAACAAATATCGAACACCATCATTAGAGTTCTTTTCCATTATCTGCCCAGAAGATTGAATTAAATTTACACAACGATTAAAAAGTCTTTGCTCTCTAATTTCATCTAATACAGATTTAAAATTAGAAGGGGAGTCCATAAAAGTAAAATTCGGACAATTTTCAATTAATTGCTCGGCTGTGGGTGTAGATTTATATTTCTCATGATAATCTCTAAGATATATGAATGCATCTCTGTGCTCAAAGAAATAAGACTCATCCAAGAAATTATTAGTTAATACAGAATAGTCTTTATCTTTTATTACTTTAGTTATTACTTGACTTTCTGAAACACTCATTTGACATTCTTCCTTCTGTATGTATTAGTTGATTCCCTATGTCCTGCTCCTTTAATTTCAAGTACAATATCGCTTAAAACTCTATCCGCAGTTCTTTCTCCACAAGATACACTTAATTCGCTTGGACTTAAATTACTAGTATATATAGTAGCTTTATTTTCTCTGTATCTTGCGTCTATTACATCAGAAAGTACAGAACTATCATAATTAGAAACCTGTGTTGCAGATAAATCATCTAATATTAAAAGATCTACATTTAATGCTTTATCTAATACTTCTTGTCTTTCTTCCTTATTCTCAAAGTTCTTGGCTTTAAACAAGAAATTAGGAACATATACAAAGAATGCTACATTAGGGTTAAACCCATTACCTAAAGATTTCATTGCTAAGTATGTAAGCATTATCTTTATGCTCCATGAACTCTTACCAGACCCTGCTGTTTTACCCCAAATATATAAAAATCGTCCTTCATCCACAAAGGTATCAATATCCGACTTTATATCATTAAGAGTAATAAATGTTTCTACATCTTCATCTTCTGGATGTAAAACTAATTTATCATAACTTTTAAACTTTTCTGGAACTTCACTTGCAAAAAGCAAGTAGTCAAATTCCCTACGTAAAGCACAAAATCTATTGCACCCTTTAGTTTTTTGTATATAGCAAGAACCATTAAACCAACATTTATCTTCATACTTATATTCGTATTCGTTCACTTTACCACCCCCTCACAACTTTAACTACAAAAAGAAACTTCTACTACAGCATTTCTTGTATAAAAATATCCATCTAAAGACTGAACTAGTCGAAAATACTTATATCCTATACCTTCCACACGCCCAAAAGACGTTTTAATATCAAAACTTCCATTTTTTCGACACAATACTTTTCCAAAATAAGTACCAATTTTCTTTCCTTTTGTCACAACTGCTTTTACAATATCTCCAGTCTGAAAACCAAAAAACTGTTTTTGTCTTGATAAGTAACTTCTAGGAAATCCTGATGCATTTACATTAGTCCTACAATGTTTGCCTCTACCAACTGCTGTTATTACATGTACAACTTTAGTTCCAAAATATAAAACATTTGGTGTACTTTTACCAACACAACAAGCGTCATAATAATGTGTTTTAGGAATGTTTCTCTTAATTCGATTATAGCTTGTTAACCCACCAGTACCACATTCTACAGGAAGATTAAATTCTTTAAGTAATTCATATATCTTCCATCTTGTAGCATTTACAGCAGATGCATCCTTCAAAGGCTTTTTAGCTTGTATCTGTACTTCTGGATGTCCATATTCTTCAGCAGTTAAATTATCTTTATCCTGATTGCACTCATGACAAGACCATGCTAAATTACTGATTCTATTAGTGCCTCCTCTGCTTACAGGAATAATATGCTCTACTTCAAATTTTCTTCCTTGTCCTTGGGATATTCCACAGTAACAACATTTGTGCTCAAACTTCTCTGACAGATATTCTCTTATTTCGTAGCCTTCTAATGTTCCTTGCTGATATTCTATACCATGAATATCAGGATTCATCATCTTTTGTATATCAAATTTTACGTTTTCATAGGATATTGCCCCCAATGGTAACATTCTTATTAGTCTAGTTATAAATGTTCTAATATTATTAACCCTACTCATAAGTGATGGAGGTAGCCAACCTTTTGGTTTAGTTCTATACTTAAACATGGGTTTTCTATGCCGTAAATTTGCATTACGTCTTCTTTTACGATAACCCCTACGCTTATCAAGTAGTTCTTTAATATTAGTCCTATGCTCTAACTGACCTAGCCAACATACTTTAGCATTCTTTAAGATAGCTAATCCTGTATGTCTACTTCCATAATCTATCTTAAGTCTATATTTATTTTCTGCTGGTTTGTCAACTATTTTAGTTAAAATAATAGTAAAAGGTTCTTTTCGATATATTTTTGCCTTCCTATCTCTTAGCAATTTTCTTGCTTTAGCTGAATGACACATATCTAAAGGCTTTTTACTTGCGTCAATTACAAATACCATAGATTTTTAATCCTTCCTCGAATTTGAAATAAACTTCTCCTTCGGTAAATATCCTCTCGACAATGTTGATATAGCTTACCTAAAATGTTAGGCTGTCCTTCTGGTTGACCGTCCCTACCTCGCAGGACTTTTACAGAGCCTACTCAGAGCTACAGACTAGGGTATCATCCGTAGGTGAGATAACATAAGCAACATAGTTCTCGAAGAACTTAAGCTAGTCAACTTGAGCCTTTTCAAGCTCCTGCCTCAAACGCCGAAGGTAGTTGACAAATTCTGAATCTTTTAGATTGTATAACTTACCTTGATTTAAATCTGCTGTACCATATTCTTTCATTAAAATATTATAAAGTAATTGTAAAAACCTTTGATGAGGATATTTTGAATGTAATTTTATTAGCTCTTGACCTAATATTACTATATCTAATCTACTTTCCACTAGAACCAACTCCACCAGTACGAATATCAGAAAGTGGCTTGTCATCATCTGTAATCTGATATTTAACAAAAATACCTTGAACTACTCTTTCACCTTTTTTAATTTCTACAGGTACATCAGATAGATTCCGTAATCCTACCATTATATTACCAGCATTATCATCTGTTGAAAAGGCAAAATCAGAATCAATAATTCCTTGAGTATTTAAAAGTACCAAATTCTTACGTATTCCTATAGAACTTCTTACGTTTATTAAAAGCACTTCATCGTTTGGCATATATACTCTTACACCTGTTTTAAATTTATATATTCCATGTGGTTTAATTACAAAATCCTCTGGGGAATAAAAATCATATCCTGCTGAATTATTTGTGGCTCTAGTTGGTAGTACTGTATCTTCTGGTGCGTATTCAACTCGTTCAAATTTTCTCACTATTTTTACCTCCAAGCAGTTTCTTAACATCATCAATTTCATCAATAACAAACTCTAAACCATGTGTAAGAGCGTTTAATTCTATAATCAATAAGTCTTTACATGATTGAATATCTAACTTATCTGCAAAAGCTACTATACCATAATAATGCTCATCTATATTGTAGATAAATTCAAAATTATCTTCTAACACATAACTATCATGCATTACATCTGTAAATATCCACTTGCCATTGGCATTAAATCCTGCTAATGTATTATAATGTAATTTATCACCTTTATAATAAATGTAATTAAGTATCATTCTTGTCCTGCTTTCTTCATCTGATTCACTATTATTTCTAATTTCTTCATAGCTGCTGAAAGTTCTAATATCGCCACGTCTACATATTCCTTATCAGCGTAATTAAGATGATTCTCTGCTACTTTTATATCTGCAATTGCCCCATCCATAAGTGCCTTAATTTCTTCCTTAGACATACTAATCACACCCCTTAAAAACTTAAGTCTTTTCTTATTTTATTTTTGTCTACTTTTTTTCTCACCACAGATTCTTGTGGTCTATTATTATTTTGTTCATATGCCATCTGCCTGTATCCACACATTACAGATCTATGAACCATTTGAACTCTTTCTATCTTAGGTATTTTTTCTAAAAGTTCACATTGAGCTATCCAACTTATTTTCGTTGGGTAAAATCTTTTTTGTCTACATACTTTTAGAAAATCTTTAATTTCTTTCATTAAAGCAATATCATCACCAAATTTAGATTCGGCTATTTCTAGTAGTGTTAAATCCTTCTTTGGCTTTTCCTGTTTTGGAATATCAAATAGCATGAGCTAATTCACCCTTTAGAACATTTAAATACTCCAGTTCTTGTTCTGTTTCTGAAATCTGATATTTAATATCATCTAACAAAATAAGTTTAGCATTTTTAATGGACTCTATATCATCCTTACAAAAAACCTTATTCTCAGTCATTGTACCTAATGTAGAATAAGATATACCAAACCAACCACAAACATTGTCATCAAATTCAATATAATTATCTGGAGTCAATACCCCTGTAAATTTATCTATAACTAATTCATTACCACTAAAATATAAAACCGCTAATTTCAATTTCACCACTCCTTTAATATGTACTTAGTATAGCATATTTTCAAAGCGTTGTCAAGAGAAAAAATAAAAAAGGACAGGAAAATTTTCTCCTGTCCATGAAATTTTTACATAGGATTATCATTCATCAACCTTTCTGCTAAGGAATCCGCTACCCATTTACCAATACGTTGTTTTAGAGCCTCTACATCACTAAGTTGCTTTTCCCCACTAGTTAAATTAACAAACCCATTAAATGAAATATTATTACCTGCTACATTAAAAATAAGTGTGTCTTCTACGACTGAATCTGGATTGTAAGCAAAAATATCGAAGCTTGGGCCAGTTGGTTTCATATTACCACGAATCTTAACAATAGCGAGTGGTTCAATGTAATCAGTGCTAACTTCAACCTCTTCAATTTCTATCACATCATACTGTCCAGTCTTAATGAGGTTAGCTTTAAGAGTTGATGCATTGTCTTGCTGATCACAAGCATCAATAATTTTACCATTTCTACCATTTTTCAATAAATATACATACATGTTCACTATCCCTCCTTTATATTAACTTTCTCCATCTCCTGTTTCTGTACCACCTTCAGTAGGTTCTGTACTTCCTCCTCCTGTTTCTGTACCGTCTTCTCCACCAGTACCTTGGTCAGGATCTGGAGTTGGCTCTGGTTCAGGATCTGGTTGTGGATCTACCTGTTCAGGATTATCATTAACAAGACGTTCACTAAATAGCCCTTCAATCCAACTTGTAAGTCTAGTTTTTAAAGATGTTATATCACTAGCACTAATTTCTGCTTCAGTTAATTTAGCATACCCAACAAAGCTAACAAGATTAGCAGTTACAGTAAATGTCATTTTATCTACTTCTGTTACTCCTTCTGGAATATTATATGGAGTAATAGTAAGTCTAGGGCCACCATATGCAAAATACCCTTCTACTTTTACAGCAGATAATGCTGTTACTACATCAGAGCTTACTTCAATAGTTTCTAGATCAATTTTACGATAAGACCCAACCTTTAAAAGATTACTGCGTTCTGCAATAGCACTTGCTTCCGTGTCATATGCATTAATAAATTGTCTGTTAAGACCGTTTCTTAGAATATATACGTTCAAAACTCATCCCTCCAAATTTAATAAAACTACTTTATTACTATCTAAAGACGCTTTTACGTCTATTATTCTTTGATTTGATGATCCTCTGAAAGCTAAATTTAAATTTCTCAGCTCATCTATATATCTACCATCAACAAGTACGTCTATGTAATCTAATATTTCTCTATTATATAGTGTTTCATAGGTATATCCAGTATATACCCAAATCTTTTTACTTAATTTTTTACACAAAGATAATACTGTGTCATAATTTTCTGGTGTTAATGGTTCTCCACCCAATATAGATACTCTATCAACATATTTATTATTAGCTAATTCAATGAACTTATCTTCAATATTAGAAGTCCACTCCTTACCACCATTAAAATCCCATGTTACTTGATTGAAACAATTCTTACAATGAAAATGACATCCCTGTACATATAAAGCTACCCCTATACCTATACCATTTGACACATCAAAATTTCTTATACTTGCAAAATTCATTACAACGCCTCATGATTATCTAAATGCACATATCTCTCGTTTATTTCTTGTGTTCTACCTTGATTAAAAAAATTAGAACTTATATAACCACAAACTCTACGTCTTACAACCATAAGTCTATGATCTGTATTACCACAATTTGGACATTGCCAATCAAGCTTTCCGTCTTTATCTATAATTTTTATTTCTCCTTGATACCCACACACCATACAAGCATCGGATTTAGTATTTATTTCAGCATACATTATTGTATTGTATATGTGTTTAACTATAGACATCAATGCGTCCAAATTACCAGTAACATCACAGCTTTCTACATAGCTGATCGCACCCCCTGGGCTTAATGCTTGATATTCAGCTTCTTTAGTAAGTTTAGTAAATGGATCTACTTCTTCCTTTACCCAATAATGATAACTATTAGTTATATAATCTCTATCAGTAATTCCTTCTATAATACCAAATCTTCTTTGCAATGCTTTTGCAAATTTATGCACACCTGTCTCCATAGGAGTTCCATATAAACTATATGAAATATTTTCAGCTTTACGCCACTCTGCACACTTAGCATTAAGAGCTTTCATAACTTCTAATCCAAATTGTTGTCCCTTGTCCCCATCCATATGAGAACAACCTGTCATATATTTAACACATTCATATAGCCCAGCATATCCGAGGCTTGCCGTAGCCACATTATTATAAAATAATTGTTCTATTTTTTCATTATGCTCTAATCTAGCTAAAGCCCCATCCATCCACATAATAGGTGCTTCATCTGCTAATGTATCAGACAAATGAGCTATACGCTCTTTATGTGCTTTATGACACAATTCAGCTCTCTCGTTAAATAATTCCCAAAATAAATCAAAATCTCCTTGAGATGACAATGCAATATCAACAAGATTAAGTGTAACAACTCCTAAATTATACCTACCATAGTATTTATGATTTACTGGGTCTGGCGTAAGAAAACTTCTACACAACCTACATTAAGTAGGCTAGACTATATCTTCACTATAGTTTACTATAATGCTTTGCACTTCCCAACACTAATTGGTACTCTACTCACTTATAACATATATATATGCTATGTTTTCGATAGTCGTTTAACTTTTATCATACTCAAATAAATAACCTAGATAATCTTCACGTAATTCGCCTTTAAGAACTCTTGCTAATTTATGTCTGTCAATGTGCAAAAACTTCGCACATTTTCTAATAGAAGTAAATCTACCAATAATTGTACCATCTAATTGTTTCACAATAACCGCAGTATTATTTTTATGTACTCTATTACCACTATGCCAACCATGATAAACATTATATGAATTTGTACACCATTCTAAATTATCTAAATTATTATTCAATTTATTGCTATCTATATGATTTATATATTTATAGCCATTAGGATTTGGAATAAAGCAATGTGCATAAATTACATGCACTCTCTCATGTACACATTTATGATTTTCATCTGTATACACAACCTGCATATATCCATCAGAACCTATATGTGGGGTTAACTTTCTACCGGTTCTTTTACTATAAATAGTTAAATCATCACCAACCAAAAAGCCTTTATATTCTCTCAAAATTCCTCCTTCGGCTATTTATTTAAGTATGATACTTAGCACAGGATTATTCTTTTTCAAGACCTTCCCTGTTAGCCTATTCGTTAGTCACCATTTACTGTGATTACCTTAGTCGAATAGACACCTAATTTTGTTCACAAAGTTTTACATGAGCTATATTACTAACCCATACACGGATATACATCACCCTTAAGTTCTCTCATCTTTTTAGCTGAAATATAATCAGGAACCATCCTTTTAGCAGTACACTTAACAGCCAATTCTGTTAAGTAATAATACTCACTATCTTCATGAATATTATTTTCATCTAAAGTATATAATAATTTTGGAAATGCAGGAGTAATCCACTGTCCTACTCTATTCTTCATTCCTTGTATTCGTTGATTTAAAAATTCTTCAGTAAGCATTGCAATCTCTTTTGTATATTCTGTATCTTCATTTAAATACATAAATACAGATACAAAAGGTGACTGACCATTAGAGTTGCACATACTGTTTATTTGATAATTAAATGTTTGCACAGAATCAGCTATTTCTTTTTTCAAGTCTTCTAATGCAAACTTCTTTACTAAACTATCATCTAGATCACGATTTTTATATTTATTTACATAATATTCATAGCTACTTCTTACAAATGGAGCTAAATGAGTTAATGTAATAGTTGTACCACCATATTGACTCGAAGTAACTGATGTAATTACTTGTGTTGCTAATGTGGTTGCAGTTAATATTCTATGTGGTTTATCTATATGAACTCCATTTATGTTTGTTCCATTCTGAAGCATATCTTCTAAATTAATTAAACAACAATTTGTTAAATGTTGGGCTGCATAATCAAGATCATGCATCTTTATTATAGCTTCTTTATCTGCCTGTATAACATCTGGTGAAAATATATGTTTTTTTGCTATATGTTTACTTACAATACCTGCCATATAATCACGTTTAGTTGTAACAACATCAGCATCTTTATTTGAATTTTCAGTAGACCAATATTCACTTTGACCTGAAAGCATAGATGATAGTTGAGATTCTAATTCAGTATCCATATTACGCTGAAATTCTCTAATAGCTCTATATCCCTCATAAGCTCTGGCTACATCCTTTTTTCCTCTAGCAATTAACTGATTAAATACTTCTATTTCTATAGCTGAAATACTAATTTCTATATCATTTTTGTGTGAATCTCTTATATATTCAGAAATATGTAGGGCTACTTTCTTAGAAACATTCCCACAAAATTTCATTGATTTCAATATTGCGTTATAAATCTTTTTGTAGTCAAAATTTTGTAGACTACCATCTCTTTTTCTAACTTTTACCACATAACTCACCCTCACTTTTTACATAAAACAAAAAGCAAGACATCTTGCCTTGCATATTTGTTCTCTAATTATATTATACCACAAATTAAATAAAATGTCAATCCTCATCTTGAGGAGTTAATGATTTTATGTCTCTTCAGCTTGATCGTGAATCCCCTCATAAACAAAGTTATAAGCCTCCAACTGTTTTAATAAGTCGAACTGCCTTTCCACCATACAGTAAAAACTCAGATAACTTATCAGTATTACACTGCAAGTTCCGCATTTAAACTAATTAACGTGGATAAGGTGCAGGTGATTCTCTTAGTACACTGAGGAACTTTTGCCTCAATGCCCAACCTTACCTTCGCAGGCAAGGATTTTAGGATTTCTCTAATAAAATATCTTGCTCCTATATTATAACTTGCATTTAAATCACAATTATACCGTTTACCTGTCTGAAAAGTACACATAGAATAATTATCTTTATCTCTAATAACTTTTCCAGAACCATCAAAAGCTAAAACTGAAGTGTTCCACGCACATACAGTGCTTACCCTCATGCTAAGTCTATGGGCTTTATCTGCTACTATTCTTTGTACAGCTTGTGCTTTCCAATGGTGTAACCTCTGCTTTTTAGCTCCTTTCTTTTTGCCTTGCAAATTTAAGTGCTCAAACACTATTACATCTGCATGATACAGATGTGCTACATCAATTATAAATTGTGCAGTTTTTGTAGCTATATGATTATTTACACCTTTAACACTTGCCCATAGCCTTGGCATTTTCTTTGCTCCATGCTGTTGTGCTTTTTTAATTTTATTCAGCTTATGATCCAAAGAGTCTTTTTCTATTGGTAAAGATAACATCTTCCTACCAATGACAGTGCCATCTGATAACATTACTGAACATACACATGCATTATTGATTCCTAAGTCTACTCCAATAATAACTTGCTTATCTATCGGTTTGTCACTTAGTTCAACTTTTTCCTCAAAAGCAAAGTCTAAATACCAATTCTTTCCTCTTTTTCTTAGTGTAGGTACACACTCCTTTCTTGTCTTACAATGACGTTGAATATAATCTACGTCAGATTTACGCAGTTTTACATCTATCCAATCCCATGTATTTCTTATCCAAACTTTTACTCTTGCTGTATATGCTCCTGTACGTACAAAACAATTATATCTATACATAACTGGATAAATATACCCTGCTATTGGTCTACTAGGTGCTTTACCCTGTGAATTTTCTTTCCAGTTTGCATAATTACTTTTATAAGAAGAAACTTTCCCAATAGCTTCAGCTATAGCTGCTCTACGTAAATATATAGGAAATTTATAAAATTTAGAATCAAAATCATACTTAGGTTGTAAAATAATCTTGGTTTGATGTGTCAAATGCTCAACTGTACTACGGCGTTCTAATGGAAGCTTAATAGCACTAATCATATCCCATTCCCTCATCACAACATCAATAAGAAAGTCTACAGCTTGTCTATAAATATCAGTAGTAGCTACAAAGGATTTATGAGATTCTTTTAATTTAACGCTATATGAAGTCAATAATTTCACAAGTACACCCCTTCCACATAAACATTCATAACACATCAAAAATATACAATCACAACATTAAGTATTTTCTTCTGATACTAAGGATTTTACTGTGTACTCAGCCTGATCATCCACTAAAGCATTTGCTCTTTCGTATAAAGATGCAATATAGTCATCTACATCTTCATCCTTAAGATCTTCTACATTAGCATCATAACCGACCTCGAATTTATAGAATTCATCCTTAATTTTCATAGTCCTAGAACTAACACAATGTATAGAATTCACTTTTGGCAATTAATCCACCCTCTTATCCAAATATGCAATTATTAAATTAAGTATAAATATTGACAGTACAAAATCTATTATAATACCAACAACAGCGCAAAAAAGATTACCACTGAAATATGTTTCTACTAACCAAAGAATAGACATTGTAAGTGTTGCTACTATTAGTGCTATTACTGAAAATACTATAACTACTTGTCCAATGACTTTAAGCATTTTTAGTGTTTCTTTATAGGCATCTTTAATCATTTCTTTACCTTTACAAATTTGACAGCCAAAGTCTTTTTCTCAACAACACAATCTGCAAATTCAGCACCATTAATTTCACCTGTAGCAATACTATCTTCCAAAGCTTCTTCATTTACTACCTCCTTCAGTAGCCATTTTGCATTCAGTTTCTTGACTACTTCTAAAGTTTTTTCTGGATCTAATTTTTGAGATACTCTTTCCTCTACGATAGCTTTATATTCATTTCCTTCATATGAACCTACACCTTGAGATTTTACTTCTGCCTTTAGCTTATCTACTTCTTTCTTTAATGCTGTTAATTCAGCATTCTTAATGGCAAGCAAATCAATTTTATTTTCTGACAATTCTAATCACCCTTAAAACAATAAATTAAATAAACATGGAATTATTCTATAAAATATTAGGCACAATAAACACAAACAAATTATATTATACAAAGTAGCAAAAATATCTTACAATATTTCATAATCTCCATCTTTAAGTTGATCCTCTACTGATTTTTCATCTGAAGGATATTTAAGCTTATATACTGGATACTTATTAGGAGGTGTATACGGAAATTCTACAGGTACTTTTGATTCTCTACAAGTAAACGTAACTCCATCTGGTTCTTCAAAAATACGACCTTCTACATCATAACATTCTCCAGTTTCTTTATTTTTAAATACAGCAGAATATCTTTTATTTTGCCACGTATTACCATCAGGATCTAATATGTCTGACCACTCATCATCTTCTCCAGTCAATGGTGTTAATGGTTTCCAACTCCAAAGTCTATCTACAAGTGCAATTACAATAGACGCAGACATACCACTATGTCCTTGGTCTACAAGTGTTTTTAAGACTTCTAATACGGCTTTATTCATATTATCACCATAGAAGTCAAAGTTATATCTTTTTAGTTCTTCTTCTGCCCATTTAAGCATGTTTGACATAATCTATTACCTCACTTTAAAAAGTCAGCACCAAGAATAAATCCACCATTATTACCATTAACTTGTGGCAAATTTCCAGACCATTTTTCTATTGCTCTTTGACGCAATACATTTTCTGTCAATGATTGTTGTAACTTTGCATTAGCCTGTGCCTGACCTTCAGCTTCAATAATAGCAGCATCTGCTTTACCTTTTGCAGTAACTCTAGCCTTTTCAGCTTCTACTTCTGCTTGTTCTTTCTCAATACGAACACGTTGGAGTTCATTTTGAGCATTCACAACATTTTGAATTGCTGTAGCTGTCGCTTCATCGGGTACTACATCTGATAAGTTAAAAGTTTCAATAACAATACCATATTCTTCTAAATCATCTCTAAAGGCTTCAAAAATCTTTTGATTAATCTCAGGCCTTTTATCCCCAACAAGTTCCATTAAACTGTACTGAGAAGTAATATTATTGAGTGCTTCATACATTGCATTTTTCATGTACCCATTTTGAATCGACTCAATATTTTGCCCTCTGAACTTTGCGTAGACAGCTGGCAATTTTTCAACATCCATATGATAAGCATATGTTACAGATACATTCACTTGTTTGCCATCTTTGGTATTAACATTTACAGATTTATCTACCTTCTTATCGTCCTTATCGGAACCATCTACACTATTCTTAGTGTAGTATACTGTTTCAGTAGAAATAGGATATTCAGAAACGTGTTTCCATGGTGCTACTAAATGAAATCCTTGCGATAAAGTTTCATTTTCAATACCACCATCCATATTATAAACTACACCAGCATATCCAGGGCCAATTCTATTTACGCAAATAAACATACCTACTGTACATACTGCCATACCTGCAAAGATGCCAATAGCACCAAGATTTTTAATTTCCATACTAACTCCTCTAAAAAACCTTATTGAAAAATTTCTTTATCTCTCTGCCTACTTCCTTACCATAATGAAAACATAAATACGCCCAAACAGCAATAAAAACTACTATGATACAAAAGAACATTGCTCTCATGATTTATTATCAACCCTCTTTCAAGTCCACTCATCATTATCCATAATTATCACCTCAATCTAAAATTTCAATAGTTCCATATTTAACACCAAAGTTAAGACAATCTTGCACAGAATCCATATAGATATCAAGTACACCATCTGTACCAACACGATCACAAACCTTATACACCCTGCCATTATATCTAATATGACTATTAAGTGGAATACCATTTATTGCACAAGCACCTTCGT
>Ga0247611_10000943_pt1 | contig 55036 bp, 45 predicted proteins | sample 177DNAGHGhighgp2_FD_192422 | JGI IMG/M metagenome (GOLD analysis project Ga0247611, IMG submission 192422) | Sheep rumen microbial communities from Palmerston North, Manawatu-Wanganui, New Zealand - 1770 DNA GHGhigh gp2 | ecosystem: Host-associated > Mammals > Digestive system > Stomach > Rumen... | reverse complement strand
GCGGAGAGGATGGTGCCGGTATAGGCGGAACCGGTATCGGTGCCCTTGGCACTGCCGTCGGAGAAGGACATGTTCTCAGTGATCTTGATCCACTTGTTCAGGTCATACTCGCCGTTGTAGCGGACACCGAGATCCTTTCTGAAGGTGTTGAGGAGGACGCCGGGATTGTCTTGATAGCTGAAGGTGAGGCGGCTCTTGAAGTTCTCGGCACCATAGTTCAGGGTCACAGAATGACGCTGATAGAAGGCGTTGCGGAAAATCTCGTCCATCCACTTGGTCCGGGTTTCGCCGATCCAAGGGTTCTTGCTCACATCCCAGCCGACAGGAATCGTCAGACCGGCATTGGCATAGGAAAGCTTGCGCATCTCGATTTCCTGCTGGGCATCCAGCGGGGTCGGGAGATTGGAGGCGGCACGGACACCGGCAACCAGGTCATATTCGACATGGACACCCTTGCCGGCCTTCTTGGTGGTCACGAGGATAACACCGCCGGCACCGGAGGTGGCACCGTAGATAGCGGCGGAGGCCGCGTCCTTCAGGACGACGATGCTCTCGATGTCATTCATCGATGTGATGGGAGCGCCGGGGACGCCGTCCACCACCCACAGCACGGAGTCACCCTTGCGGGAGCCCTGGCCACGGATGAGAATACCGGGCGTGCTGTCCGGGGAACCCCCGTTCGCAGAAATGACAACACCCGGAATCTGCCCCTGGAGCATGGCCTCGGTGGAAGTCACCGGGCGAGCCGCCAGTTCATCCGCATTGTTCACGATACCCACGGAAGCGGACAGGTCCTTCTTCTTGGTCTGGGCGCCGTAACCGAGGGCCACGGCTTCCTGCAGGACTTCGACATCCTCTTCCAGGATAACGTTGATGGTCGTGCGTCCATTCACGGGGATCTGCTGGGTCACATAGCCCAGGCAGGACACCTCGAGGACTGCGTTGGACGGGACATTGATGGTGTAGGTACCATTCATGTCCGTAACGGCGTTGGCACTGCCGCTGAGGACGACCGCGCCCACGACGGGGCCGGCGGCGTCAGCGACCGTTCCACGCACTGTCAGGTTCTGCGCAGACGCGCTGAACGTTGCCGCAAGGCACAGCAGCCCTGCGAACAATCCGAACAGTTTTTTGGAAAGCATAATGGTTGGTTAATAATTAGTGTATGTTGGTTAAGTACAACTATTTATACTCGTGGTTAGCGACAAATGTCAAATAACGTTCATCAATATGAACCAAAAATAATAAAAAAACCGCAACGGTGTACTCTTTTTTATAAAAAAATACCCGTTGCAGGCCGTTAACTCTAATATTTGCTTAAATAACTTTGTTTTTTGCCAAAATCACTGGATTCCGCGTTGTTTCTTGATCGCCGCGTAGGCTTCTTGTATTTTCTTGAATTTCTCCTCGGCCGCCTTCTGCACCTCGGGGCCGAGGGTCGCCACCCGGTCGGGATGGTATTTCATCGCCATGCGCCGGTAGGCGGACCGGACTTCGTCATCCGTCGCCGAAGGAGAGATCTCCAGCACGGTATAGGCGGAATCGGCCTCCTTGTAGTACATCGCGATGATGGAGGCCGCATCGGTGGATGTGAGCCGGATGGCCGAGGCGATGGCCTCCAGGACGCTCTTCTCGGACGAGCTGAAGTCGCCGTCCGCCGTGGCGATGGACACCAGGTATTGGAAGAGCTGCAGGCGCTGCGAGTAGTTCATGTTGGCGGCGATCTGGCCGCCCACCGAGTAAATGTTCACCTGCTGGCTGTCCAGCCGCTGCAGGATCTGCTCCGCCTGGGCCGCGGCCTGCTCGCCGAAGTTCGTCCGGATGAACTCCCGGACGGTCCGCAGCTCCGCCGGATGCGTCCTTCCATCGGCCTTAATGACGGCCGAGGAAAGGACCAGCAGGCTCACGAAGAAACTGTTCCGCTGCTCGTCGGCCGTGTACCGCCCCTGGCGGGACTGGGTCTGGCCATAGGAGCCAGGGCCGGTCTGTTGCCGGTAACTCCCTTGCTCCGACTGCCGCTCCCAGCCGTCACCGCCGGGCAGCTGGTGGGACCCGTCGATATACGTATCCACCGCCTTGCCGAGCAGGTACCCGATCAAGGCGCCGATCGGTCCCCAGGCCACCCAGCCCAGGAAACCGCCGATCCATTTGGCCTTGCCCATTCCCTACCGGTTGCGGGTGGCGATGCACTCGATCTCGACGAGCGCGCCCTTGGGAAGTGTTTTCACGGCCACGGCGCTCCGGGCCGGGAACGGTTCGGCGAAGAAAGACGCATATACGGCGTTCATCGCCGCGAAATCGCCCATATCGGCCAGGAAGACCGTCGTTTTCACGACATCGGCCAGTTCCAGGCCGCCCGCCCGCAGGATGGCCTGCGCGTTCAGGAGAGACTGGCGCGCCTGCTCGGCGACACCTCCCTCCGGGAATGCCCCGGTGGCCGGGTCGATGGGCAGCTGCCCCGAAACGAAGACAAGACCGGCGCCGCTGTCCACGGCCTGGCTGTACGGCCCGATGGCCGCCGGTGCCTCTATTGTGCTGATTGCTTTCATATCCAATTACAATTTGTTGTGCGAAAATACGCAAAATCCCGCGTCCGCACAAGACTTATTGCTGCCCCGGGACGAGGTATCGGGTGCCGGTGTCCCTGACGACGGCATCGTAGAAAGGCTGGTCCCAGGCGCCGGGCTGGTCGTTGTATTTCACGATCAGGTGATGCGCGAGGGTTTTCCAGCGCGACATCATCTGTTCCGTGAAGGCGAAGGTCTTCCCCTCCAAATAGGCTACCCGTTCTTCGGGCGTGAGGGACCTCGCTTCGGCTTCGATACCGGGTTGTCCGTTCTGGAAAACGTTTTCCAGTTCCTCGCGGGCGGAGACCAGGTCCCCGACCAGGGCGCTCCATCGCGGATACACCATGTTCGCCACCCAGTTGCATAGCCAGAAAGCGCCGCGTTCGTCAAAGACGCCGTTGCGGTTGTACCGCCCCTGGAAGGCGTCCGGGACGGATCTCAGGCAGCAGTAGACGGGCACATAAGCGATGGCCGAGGGTTCATCGCAGTTGAACCAATACACGCCGCCCACTTCGTCCGGAAGCCAGGAGCGCATCTGCGCGACGACCGAGAAACCTGCCTGCTGGGTGGAGATGGGCCGCTCGCGGAAGTACTGCTTGCCGTCGGAGGTGAAGCCTTTCGCTCGCGGACGGTACGGAGAACTCCAGGGACCGGCGCTCACATCGGCCGTCATGTCCAGCGGCGTTCCTTCGTAATGGTCACGCATGTCGGCCATCACATCCTGCAGCGTCAAGGGCTTGTCCGGCTTGATCCACAGGGGCAGTTCGTCACACACGTCGAACTGGCCGTTCAGGTAGGGCATGAAACTGTCCATGTACGCAGGATCCGTGTGGTGCCGGAAAATGCTCCAGACCCGCGGCTCGCAGAGGCGCATGCCCACGAAATCGATCGGACAGTAGGCGTCCCGGAAGCTGAAATCCGCGTCCGGACCGTCGTAAAAGCCCATTTCGCGGGCGAAGGAAATCACCTCGGCGCTGTACATGCATTCGCCGGCCACCTCGTAAATTCCCTTCTTCTTGTCCAGCTTCCTGGCCTGTGGGAACTTGCGGATACGGCTCTGGTTGGCATGGGCCGAAATGCAGTCATCCGGGATCCGGACCGCCACCCAGACGGCGCCCCTGCGGCCGGGGCCCTTGCCGATGACATCCATCATCCAGGCCTCGTCCTTGTCGCAGACGGAGAATGTCTCCCCGCTCGAGCAATAACCGTACTCGTCCATCAGCCTGCCCATCTCCAGGATGGCTTCCCGCGCCGTCGTACACCGCTGCAAGGCCAGCTGCATCACATTGTCATAGTCCAGGATCCCTTCCGGGTCCACGAGTTCCTCACGGCCTCCGAACGTGGTCTCCAGGATGGTCAGCTGCTTCTCGTTCATGTACCCAATCACGCTGTAGGTAAAGGCAACCTGGTCCACATAGCCCCGGATTCCCTCGGGATGCCAGAAACTGCGGATGGCAATCTTCTCCCCCGGCGCATGGGCACCGGCGGGCGAATAGGTCAACCAGCCGGTGTCCCCGAAGGTATCGCAATTGTAGGTGCAAATCACTGACCCGTCTGCCGATGCGGCCTTCCCCACGATGAGGTTCGTGCAGGCATCCGACAAGAAAGTCCTGCCGGGGAGGATCCCCAGCAGGAGCAGAAGACAAAGTTTACGCATAGACCGGAATCAATACGCCCCCACCACCTTCAGCAGGCGGTCGGGATAGTTGGAGATGATAGCGTCCACGCCGAGGTCGATGAGGCGGCGCATCTCGTCCGGATCGTCCACCGTCCAGGTGTTGACCTTCATGCCACGGGCGCGGGCCTTCGCGATGAGGTCGGCGTCCACGTTCCCATGCGGGGCGCTCAGCCACTGCGGGGTGAAGTCCAGCTTGCCCATGAACTCGTCGAAATCCTTCTCGTAATCCTCCACCAGATAAGCCAGGGTGTGGCCCGGATACTTCTCGTTGATATAGTTCAGCGCACGCTCGTCGAAGCACTGGATCATCAGGCGGTCACCCAGGTCCAGGGAATCCAGCATGGCCATGCACAGGTCCGTAAACTCGCGATAATCCGGCCAGTCCACGCCTTCGACAGCCCCGTCATAGTCCGGATCGCTCTTGATTTCAATGTCATAGTTCATCGCATAATGCCCGTTCTCCTTCGTATAGGCCTCCACGGCGGCGATCACGTCGCCGGCCAGGGGCTTCGCGAGCGGGACGCAGTGCTTCTCAGGCCAGGAGGGGTTGAACCGGTTGCCCACGTCCCACTTCGCCACTTCGCTGTACGGCAGCTGCCACAGCCAGGTCTTGGGTTCGCCGCTCACCACGGGCGTTCCGTCCGGGTGCGAGGCATAGCGGGGATGGAAGTACTTGTCATGGGAAAGGACAACCCGCTTGTCCTGCGTGATGCAAAGGTCCATTTCCAGGGTGTTCACACCCAGGTTCACGGCATTGATCATCGCCGGCAGGGACTCCTCGGGATACAGGCCCATACCGCCGCGGTGCGCTTCCACCTCGACGACATACTTGGGCTGCTCGGGGACAGGCTCCCGCTTCACGGCCTCCTGCTCGGGGCCATAGCGGAGAACGGCTGTCACCGGATAGTGGTCGGAGACATAGTCCACGCCCAGATACGGCTGACGGACCACCGCGAATTCGTCGCAGCCCGCAAAACCGGCGTAGAAGACATAGTCGATGGGCGGATTGCCGGAAACCTTGCCCCAGTCGTGCCAGGTCAGGTCATTGTCGGTCACCTTGGCCGTCTGGCGGGCATCCTCCATGAGGGTGCGGAGTTCGCCCAGGCACGGATCGTCCGGATAGACGTTCATGTCACCGGTAAGGACCATCGGGAAGCCGTCCGGATTCATCGCAGCGATGCGGTCCACCAGCAGGAGCAAGCCTTTCCTGCGGGCTTCCTTGCCCACATGGTCCAGGTGCGTGTTCACGAAATAGAAGTTGCGGCCCGCGACCTTGTCCTTCAGCAGGGTCCAGGTGGCCGTCCGGCGGCAGGCGGCATCCCAGCCCAGGGAAGGCTGGAACGGCGTCTCGGAGAGCCAGTATGTACCCCACTCCAGGAGTTCGATGCGCTCGGTGTCATAGAACACGGCCATGTGCTCGCCGTCGCTGATGCCGTCTTCACGGCCGACGCCCACGTACTTGTACCCCGGACAGTGCTCTTGGAAATAAGTCAGCTGGAAATCCAGGGCCTCCTGCACGCCGAACACGGCGGGACGCTGGTCCAGGATCATCGCGCAGGCGGCATCCTTGCGGTTGTCCCACACATGGTCACCGTCGTTGGCTGTCCCGTAGCGAACGTTGAAAGACATCACAGGAAGCGGTTCCGTCACATTCCCGGGCTGGCAGGAAAGCGCCAGCAGCGGTAGCAGGGCTGCTAAAAATAACTTTTTCATATCTAAAGGTTTATCTTTCCACTTTTCTCCACATGGACCGTCGCCGTCTGGTTGTCGCCCCAAAGGACCGTGAGGTCGAAGGGGACGTTGGTCTTCACCGTGATTGCAGGCTTGTCGAAGGCCGATTTGCGGGCGGCCGCCTTCAGTTCCACGACCCCGTCGGGGCCGAAGGGATAGCGTTCGATTCCGTGGGCCTCCACCTGGCGCAGGTCCCATTCGATCCGGCCTTCTGAAAAGTCGGACCGGATGCCCAGGATGCACTCGATGAACTCCGCGATGGGCGGCAGGCCGGTCCATCCGACGAAGTCCTTGCGGGCCATGAACCCTTCTTCGACGGCTTCGGGGGCGTAATACTCCCAGAAGGTGCCGGTTTTCTTCCACACCTCGAAGACATTGCCGTAATGGTTGTCGGCGACTTCCCGGGCGAGGTCGCGGTAGCCGCGGCGCCACAGGCCGTCCAGCACCATGTAGTTGGCGCCCGGCCAGATGCCTCCCTGCCAGTAACGGCCACGGGGGTTGTATTTGCGGTGGTCGGCGCTCAGCGACGGCACCCGGTGCGTCCGGGCGAACTCCGTCGTGTCGGACAGATGGGCCACCAACGCATCCTGCCGGTCCTTGTCCAGGACATCGGTCTGGAGGGCCCAGAAGGCCGAAATGCCCTTCACGGAGGCGCGGGAGCCATCGGCATAGACGTCATACAGGAAACCGGTTTCCGGGTCCCACATGTGATCATTGATCCAGGCCTTGAGGAACTTCATCTCGTCCTCCATCTCTTCGATTTCCTGCCAGCGCTCGGTGAAGAAGCCGATCTGCATGAGGCAGTCGTTCACAAGGTACTGCTGGAGATTCGTGTCCAGCCAGGTCATGTGGCCGTTGGAGAAGATCTGATTGTAGCCTTCCGGGACCCTAGGCATGTTGTCCATGCCGGTCCCCCACCCGCTGGACCAGTAAGTGCCATCCTTCCAGGTACGGTTGAGCTTCCACCACTGCGCATAGGCCACCAGGGCCGGGAAAACGCGATGGAGCCGGTCGATGTCGCCGAACTGGCGGTAATACTGGAGTTCGGCCCATGGCAGCAGGTTCGGACCGGTGCTGACCGGGTCGTAACGCTCGAAGCAGTCCGAACCGTCGGCCCGGATCTCGCGGCAGATGAAGCCGTCCTGGTGCTGCTTCGCGTAGAAGTTGTCCAGGGTGCGCTGGAACGGGAAGAACCGGTAGCCGTAGCGGGCGAACATCATCATGAAACTGTCGTCCCACATGAAGATGTTCCCGTTATACGCCACGTCCAGATAAGGACTTACGAAGCCGGAGCCCTCCTGGGGCTGCCTGATGTTGCCGACGGCGATCTTCCAGGCGTGCCAGTACATCTCCACTTCCTTCTCGTGGCCGGCCCAGAAAGGAGCCGGAAGAATCTTTTCCGCCTGCGCGAACGACTTGGGCTGGACCGTCTCCGGTTTCATCGTCCGGTAGGGATTCTCCGCCACGAAGATGTTCTTCACGTACGTGTTCTTGTACGGAAGGTCGTAGGGGCCGCTCTTGAGGTCCTGGGCCTGCAAAACCGGCACGGAAGCCAGCAGCAGGGCGATTATCGCGATTTTTCTCATTTGGTCACGAGTCGTTTGATGGTCCGGGGGATTTCGATGTTGATGTAGGTTCCGGTGAATTCCCGGGAACCGGGACCATAGGCAAACACGGGTACGACCGTGGGCGTATGGTCGTCGGAATTGTATACGGCGAGGACATGACCGGTCTCCAGGTCGCCGTCGAGGATCGTGAGGCCGCCGGTCTCATGATCCGCGGTGACCACTACCAGCGTCTCACCGTTGGAATCGGCAAAACGGAGTGCCTCGGCGACCGCCAGGTCGAAGCCCAGTTGCTCGATGACCGAGGCCGGGAAGCAGTCGGAATGTCCGGCATAATCGATCTTGGCGCCTTCCACCATCAGGAAGAAGCCTTTCTTGGATTCCTTGGACAGCTTGTCGATGGAAGCCCGGGTGATGTTCGCCAGGAAATCCAGCGTTTCCTCGGTGGCGTACGCGCCCATGCGATTGTCCAGGCAAATGACCTTGCCCGGGGTCCGGTCCACGGTCAGGGCGTCCGTCAGGTAGCTGTATCCATTGGCCTTGATGCCGGAAAGCATGTCGACACCGTCCGCACGGGGATCCTCGATATAGTCCCGGCCGCTGCCGCAGATGAGGTCCACGTCACTGGTAAGCCAGTAACGGGTGATCTTGTCCGTACTGTCGCGTTCGGAGGTATGGCCGTAGAAGACAGCCGGCGTGGCGTCGGCGACATCGCCTAAGGTGACGACGCCCGTGGCCTTCCCAAGACCCTTGAAATAATCCGTCAGCGCAGGGTACTCCTCCGATCCGTCCTTGTTCGAGGCGATATGCCGCGTCCAGGACACCTCGCCCGTCGCGAGGGCGCTGCCGCCGGAAGCGGAATCGCCGATAAAATCGTCGTTCGGGTTGTAGAACTGGATGCCGATGTTCTTGATTTTCAGAAGGCTCAGGTCGCGGTCGTTCGCATAGGCGCCGGCCATGACCTGGTTGATGCCCATGCCGTCGCCGATAAGGAAGATCACGTTCTTGATCTTCTTGGAACTGCCGTCATTCCTGTAGGTGGGCGTGTAGGTCGGAATCCGCTTGGAGAGCTGGAGCCGCTCGTTCTGGAAACCGGAAAAGTCGCGTGTGGCCTTGTCCAGTTTCTTCGTGCCGGTCACGCCGGCCTGCACCTCGTGCTTGCCGATGATGAAATTCTTGTTGCCCCAGTCGTCGAAGAAGAGGCTGGCCACGGCGGGCTTGTCGGTGTTGATGATGTCCACGCCGAGTTTCCAGAAGGTGAAGTAGGTCGTCGTCCCTTCCGGCGCGTTCCAGAAACGGATGGGCTTCCCGGCGGCGTGCGCCGCGGCGATGGCCGCATTCACGGCGTCCAGCTCCTGGTCGACCATCCGGCCCTTGCCGTTCCACTTCTGCGCGAACTTGCGGAAATTCGTGCTGAACATCCCCACCCGGGCCAGTTCGTCAGGCGTGTACCGGATGACGAGGTCCGCATTCAGGTCCCCGTCGAAGAAGACCCAGTGCGGATAGGACGCGAAGTCCTTGTAATCAGGCGTATTACCTGTGATAACCACCTTCACGCCGTGGTCGGAACAGAAGACGTCCGGGTATTCGCCCAGGAGTTTCACCACCTCGGAGAGCGTGGGCTCCGTGGAGGACTTGAGTTCCACCATCAGGATGAGGATGTCGTCAGTGCCCTTCCACATCTTGCCGCCGTTCTGGCGGAACATCGACACGATCGGGTCCACGTACATCGCCCGGAAGTTCCTTTCCGGGGTGAGGTGCGCGACTTCGTGGCCGACCAGGAGCTGGTCGTCCTGCCAGAAGACGTCGGCCTCGATGGAACAGCAGTGCTGGGAATAGGCCTCCCAGAAGGGCGCCGTGCGCTCGTAGTCATTGTGCGAGTGCAGGATGACGGGGCGCTGGGCGAAAAGGGCCAGCGGGCACAGCAGGGCCGCAAGGACAAGGAAGCGTTTCATATTCAGTGATAGATTGCAGATTCAGGGATACGGGAGAAACGAGCGTCGCCGGGAGCCTTCCAAGCCCAGGCGAGGGACTGGCCTTCATAGTCTTCCAGATAGACCAGTTCGAAGGAATGCAGGCCTTTCAAGAGCGGGATCATACCGGTAGAAGTGAAGGCGGAATGGGAACCGTCGTTGTCCACGACCTTGGTTCCATCGATGTAGAGAACGGCGCCGTCGTCGCTCGTGACGGCGAACTCCCAAAGCGCATCCGTAGGGACATCGACATACCCTTGGAAGACATAACCGAAATGGTCCTCGTCCGGGGCGTCCTTGATGGACGGGAAAGGCATGACGCCGCGGTCGACCGTCCGCGAGGCCAGCACGTCGGCCGTGCAGGTGAATTCACCCACGTGATAGGTGTACCGGCAGCCGGGACGAGGGTGAAGGATGAGCGCCCTGGGCTTCCGCCAGACAGCCGGGAACGCATGGATCCGGAGCACGGAACTGGGAGCCAGGCCTTCCTTGAAAGCGCGGAGGGAGAGGTCACATTCCTTGTCGATTCCGAACGGGCCTTCATACAGGGCGGAAGCCTCCGTGGGAACAGTGCCGTCCAGGGTGTAACGGATGGCCGCGCCTTCGGTCCGGCAGCCCAGTACAGCCTGGAAAACGCCTTCGAAGAAGCACGGATCGCCCGTCAGATACGGTGTGGAAACGACCTTTCCGTCCGTCAGGGAATAAGGGGCCGGCAGGGCGTCGCGACCGTGGTCGGGCGTCGCGGAAAGGGTGAAGGAGAGTTCCCCGCCCTGCATCAGCTCGTCATAGGTAATAAACTGACGGTCAACGGGTTCCCCATTGAAGGTAACCTTCGAGATATACGGATCCTCCGGATGGTCGGCCCGGATGGTCAGCTTGTTTCCGTTCCCCAGGGTAACGGTGGCCTTCGGGAACAGCGGCGCGGCGAACACGAACTCGCCGGTGCCGGGGCACACGGGATAGATGCCCAGGGCGGAAAGGACGTACCAGGCGGACATCTGGCCGCAGTCCTCGTTGCCGCAGATGCCTTCCGGCGTCGGGGCGTACATCTCGTCGAGGATGTGCCGCACCCACTTCTGGGAGCTGGCGGGATCCCCGAGCCAGTTGTACATCCAGGCGCTGGCGTGGCTGGGCTCGTTGCCATGGGCATACTGGCCCACGAAGCCGGTGATGTCGGAGGTCTTCATCTCCGGATCCCGCTCTTCATCGGTGAAGAGCGAATCCAGGGCAGCCCGGGTGGCCTCCGCGCCGCCGGTCAGCGCCGTGAAGCCGGCGAAATCGTGCGGGGCGAAGAACCTGCTCTGCCAGGGGATGGCTTCCGTGAAGTCGCGGGAGGTGCTGATCGGACTGAACGGCTTCCGCCAGTTGCCGTCGGACTGACGGCCGCGGAGGAAGCCCGTGGCGGCGTCGAATAGGTTCCGGTAGCGGAGGGAACGGGCGTCGTACTCGGCCGCGAGGTCGGCATGGCCCAGGGATTCGGCCATCCGGGCGATGCACCAGTCGTCGTAGGCGAACTCGATCGTCTTGGAGACGGACTCGGTGACAACGTCCGAGGGGGCATAGCCATAAGCGTTGTAGGCCTCGGATCCCGGATCCAGGTTGGAGGAAGCCACCATGGCGGCGAGCGCCTTCTCTCCGTCGAAGCTGCGGATTCCGCGCAGCCAGGCGTCGGCGATCACGGGGACGGCGTGATAGCCGATCATGCAGTAGGTATCCGCAGAGCCCAGCGGCCACATGGGCAGCCGGCCGTCGCAGTCGTACATGTCCAGCATGCTGAACACCATGTCTTCCACGAGCTTGGGATTCAGGAGTACCTGCAAGGGATTCCAGCTGCGGAAGGTGTCCCACAGGGACAGGGTGGAATAGTAATCGTGCACCGGCGGCGCCTGCTCCACTTCCTGCCGATGGTTCCGGTAGCGGCCGTCCAGGTCCGTCTGGAGGTCCGGCGTCACCATCGTGTGGTAGAGAGCCGTATAGAAGGTGGTGCGCTGGGCCGGGGTGCCACCCTCGACGGTGATCCTTCCCAGTTCCTGCGCCCAGCGCCAGCGCGCGGAGGCGCGGGCTTCATCGAAGCCGCTGGTGGCCTCGAAACGGCGGTTGTTCGCAGCGCCGTCGGTATCGACGGAAGAAAGGCCCACGGCGACCGTCAGTTCATCGACATCCTCCGGGAAAGACAGGAGCCAGCGGTCACCGCCCTCCGTCTTGCAGGCCGTGAAGGGCACGGAGAAACGCGCCGAGAAGAAGACATGCCGGTCGTGCGTCCAGCCATCGACGATGCGGCCGCCCCGGACGAGCGTGTCCCCTACCGCCTGCAGGAAGATGTCCCGCGGAGCGGTTTCACCGATGTTGTGCTTCATGTCGATCAGGATATGCCGCTCTCCCTTTCCGTTGAAGGTGTAACGGTGGATGCCCGTGTGCGGGCCGGCCGTCAGTTCGGCCGTAATCCCCCGCTCCAGGAAACGGACGCGATAATAGCCCGGCGACGCCATCTCGTCCTCATGCGTGAAAGGAAGCGGGTCCACAGCGTAAGCGCCGTCCTTCACGGGCACATTACCAATGGCCGGCGTGAACAGAAAATCGCCCAGGTCCGCACAGCCCGTGCCTGACAGGTGCGTATGGGAAAAGCCCAGGATGGTGTTGTCGCTGTAATGGTAGCCGGAACTGCCGTCCCACCCCGTGTTCCGGGTGTCCGGACTCAGCTGGACCATGCCCGCCGGCACGGTCGCGCCGGGATAGGTATGTCCATGGAAACCCGTGCCGATGAAGGGATCCACGGCCTCCACAGCCGTCTTCTCTCCGGTACAGGAAATCACCGCCAGCAGGGCGGCAGCAACGGAAAAGAACGGGATACGCATCGCGTGTACGTTTTAGTGTCAGTCTACAAAGTTAACAAACCGACCCAAAAAACGCAAGCGATGCGTACCGAAAAGAAAGGTTCCGCGCGCTAGAAAGCCCGCTGCTGCTGCCGGTTGAGGTCGATGGAGGGATTGACGGGAATCCGGCCGGGATCGTCCGCGGCGCAGGCGGCCAGCCAGGCGACGATGGTGGCGTTCAGCCGCAGGTCGCCCAGGGACAGGCGCTCGTAGGTGTCCATGAGGGTGTGGTAGGTCCGGCCATATTCGAGTTCATCCTGGATGAACTGGTAGGAAGGCAGGCCCAGGCGGTTGAAGGTGACATGGTCCGTGCTGCCGGTGGTGCGGGGCGACAAGTACTGGAAGCCCAGGGATTCGATGGGCTTCATCCAGGCCTCGAAGAACGGGAAAGCGCCGTCGTTCCGCTCCAGGTAGATGCCGCGGAAGCGGCCGGAGCCGTTGTCCATGTTCAGGTAAAGGGCAAACTTGTCGAAGCCGGGCAGCTTCTTGCCATCCTTGTACAGATAGTTGTCCAGGTAGCCGCGGGAGCCGTAGAGGCCCTGTTCCTCACCGCCCCACAGGGCGAGCCGGATAGTCCGCTTGGGCTTGAAGCCCAGTTCTTTCAGGATGCGCATTGCCTCCACCATCACGATGCAGCCGGAGGCGTTGTCCGCCGCGCCGGTGCCGCCGTGCCAGGAGTCGTAGTGCGCGCCGATGAGGACGATCTCGTCCTTCAGCTTGGGATCGGTGCCGGGAATCTCCGCATACAGGTTATGGACTTCGGTGTCGTTGGTGAAGCGGTTGATCAGTTCCAGTTCCATCTCGACCTTCTGGCCGCGGTTGATCAGGCGGACCATGCGGCCGTGGTCCTCGAGCGGCATGTTGAGTTCGGGAAGGGGTTCGGGATCCCCGGCCGTGTAGCTGACGCCGGAACCGCTCGGGACATTGAAGGTACCGCTGCCGTTCACGATGCACAGCGGTTTCTCCGTCTTATAGAAATCGGCCATCAGCTGGCGGAGCTCCATCATGGCGCGGTAATCGTAGTTCATCCGTCCGCCGCCGTAACGGCCAGCGCGGGCCTGCGCCCGGTCGTCCTTGGTCATCGCCTCCAATTCCTTCTCGTCATAGCGGGTCGCCAGCGGCTCGAAATTGATTTCGACCGTCCGGGTGGAAGGGATGAGCAGGATCTTGCCGGCCACCTTGCCGCGGTATTTGTCTAGGTCCTCCTTGGTCTGGACGTCAAACACGACGCATTCGCCCTTGACAAGGCCCTTGGTGCTGCCGGACCAGGCCCGGGGGGTCACAGAGAAGGCGCAGTAATAGGGCGCGGTCATCGCCGCATAGGTCTTGACGACGTCCCAGCCGCCGCGGGTGAACTCCGTAGCATAGGCGGAACGGGGATTCGACAGCCCGATTTCCGTGAGCTTCACGAGCATGAGCGAGTCGGCACGGCGCTTCTGGAGGGAAGCAGTGAGCCGGGAACCGACATAGTCCGTCATGTACTGGGCCAGTTCTTCGACCTGGGAACGGCCCAGGCCTTCCGCCTTGATGCGGGTGGCCCAATCGGCCGATTCAGCGACCTGCGCATACGCCACGTTGCCGCCGAAGGCCAGGGCCAGGAGCGACAGGGAGACCAAGAATCTCTTCATAGGAATGGATTTGTAAGAATTACACATGTTTAACTCTTACAAATATAATGATTTTCAGACAGTTTGTGCAGGCTGTGCCGAAAAAAAAATCAATCCTGGGAGAAATCCCGGAGTTCTTCGCGGTAGGCGTTGAAGATCTTGGAGCGGGAGAGGAAGCCTACGTACTTGAGGTCGCGGTCTACGACCGGGAGGTTCCAGGCGCCGGTTTTGCCGAACTTGCGCATCACGCTGTCCATGGGCTCGTCCGGATACACGTACTCCGGGGCGGAGCGCAGATAGTTGTACACCCTGGCCGTATCGTAGAGGTCCGTGCGGAACATGTCCCGGCGGATGTCGGACAGGTCCACATAGCCCTGGAAGCGCTTCTTGCCGTCCAGGACCGGGAAGACGTTGCGGCGGGAGACGGCCACGGCTTCGACCAGGGCGCCCAGGGTGTCGTCGATGTGCACCGGCGTGAAGTCCGTCTCCACGAGTGATTCCGTCTTCAGGAGCGTCAGGACGGCCTGGTCGGAATCGTGGGTGAGGAGTTCGCCCGTCTGCGCGATACGCTTGGTATAGATGGAATACTTCTCGAAGATACGGGTGGTAGCATAGGAGATGGCCGCCGTCAGGATCAGGGGCATCAGGAGCCCGTAACCGCCCGATATTTCAGCAATCAGGAAGATGGCTGTCAAAGGGGCCTGCATCACGCCAGCCATGAGGCCGGCCATGCCCACGAGCACAAAGTTGGGCACAGGCACCTGACCGGGAAGGACGAGGTTCAAGGAGGAGGACAGGACATAGCCCGCGATGGCGCCCACAAAGAGCGTCGGGCCGAAAGTGCCGCCCACGCCGCCGCCGGCATTCGTAAACGTCATGGCGAACACCTTGAGCAGCAGGACCAGGGCGAAAAACCAGACGGCGCCGTCCGCCTGTCCGTTCAAGAGACGACCCACATCCTCATACCCTTCGCCATACAGCGGCGGGAACAGGAAGATCAACAGCCCCAGCCCCAAGGCGCACAGCGCCCAGCGGAGCCACGGATTCTTCATCTTGCCGAACCAGTCCTCGAGCCGGAGCGTCATCTTGATGAAGTACAGCGAGCAGAATCCGCAGAACGCGCCCAGCAGGAGGTAGAACGGGATATTCCGCATTGAAAACTCCACGAGCGAGCAGGCAAACTGCGTATTGCGGCCGAGGATGAGGTAGGAAACCATCGTCGCCGACACCGATGAAAGCAGCAGCGGCAGGAGGGAACTCATGGACAGGTTGAACAGGAGGATCTCCAGGGTGAACAGGACGCCGGCGAGCGGGGCGTTGAAGATGCCCGCCACCGCACCGGCCGCACCGCACCCCAGCAGGAGGGTCATTCCCCGATAGGAAAGGCCCATGTAGCGGCCCAGGTTGGAACCGATGGCCGCGCCTGTGTACACGATCGGGGCTTCCGCGCCCACGGAACCGCCGAAACCGATCGTCAGGGCGCTCGTCACCATCGACGAGTACATGTTGTGCCGCTTGATCTTGGATTCGTTCTTGGATACGGCCTGCAGGACCTTCGTCACGCCATGGCCGATATTGTCCCGGATGATGTACCGGACGATGAGGAAACTCAGAAGCATACCCACTCCGGGCAGGAACAGGTACAGCCAGTTCGCTCCCCCAACCAGGCTCTCCAGCCCATGATGGATGGCGCGGATGGTCACCTTCAGCAGGACGGCCGCCAGGCCGCACAATACGCCGGTCACGACCGACAGGACGGGAATCTGGCTCCGGACCGGCAGGGAATGCAAAAGGGCCCTCAGCGGGCCCCAGATGTATTTGACAATCTTGTTTTCCAAGGCTTATTCGTCGTCGGAGCCGCTGCCGTACTGGGCGATGTTGTCGTCAGGCAGGGTTTCGCCGGCCGCATCGGAGGCGTCGGCGCTGCCACCGGCCACGGCCTCGTTCTCGGCATCCTCCTCTCCCTCGAGCCAGCGCTCGACGTCTTCGAGGTCGTCGGTCTTCACGTTGATCTTCACGAGGTAGATGGCATCGGGGATCTCCACGGTCACGGCATAGAAGGACGTACCATCGGGCTTCGGATACTTCACGAGGTCGGTCAGGTAGTCGGAAAAACCACGGGGATATTTCTCAGCAAAGGCGGCCGCAAGCTCCGGGTTCAGGGGCATCTTCTCATAACTTACGACGTGTCTTTTCTTGTTGTCTGCCATCAGTAGTCGGGTTTTAGGTTTTACGGTTGCAATATTAATTCCCTTTTTTTGATTTGGCAATACCCTCCCGACTTTTTTTTGAGGAATTCTTGAAGAAAAAGGATTTCTGCATGCGTTTCCGCTCCATATCCCGCTCGGTAAACACCGGCTTGAGGTCGCGGGGGTCGTATCCGGACCAAAACATGACGGAGGACGTGGTCATCGGCGTGGGCGTGAAATCCTGCACCTGGTCCATCCAGATGCCCCGCAGGGCCGGATGGTTCGCCAGCCGCTCCATGTCCTTGAGCGTACACCCGGGATGCGACGAGATGAAATACGGGACAAGGCCCACATGGGTCCCCGCCTCCCGGTTCACCCGGTCGAACTCCTTCCGGAGCCGCTCGAACAGGCGGAAGGAAGGCTTGCCCATCTTCTGGAGCACGTGATCCTCGGTATGTTCCGGGGCCACCTTCAGGCGGCCGGACGTATGGTCCAGGACCAGTTCCTTCAGGTACGGCTTCGAACTCTCGTCGACAAAACCGTCCTCGGTCAGGAACAGGTCGTAGCGGATGCCGCTGCCGATGTAGGAGTGCCGGATGCCCTTGGTACTGTCGATCCGGTGGTACAGGTCCAGCAGGCGCGTGTGGTCGCAGTCCAGGTTCGGGCAGCGGGCCGGGAACAGGCACGACCGCCGCCGGCACTTCGCGCAGATGTCCTGGTTCTTCCCGTGCATCCCGTACATGTTTGCCGTGGGGGCGCCCACATCGGAGATGTTCCCGGCGAAATCCGGCAGGTTGTTCAGCGCCCGCACTTCCTTGAGGATGGACGCCTCGCTCCGGGAAGAGATGAATTTTCCCTGGTGCGCGGCGATCGTGCAGAAATTGCACCCGCCGAAGCATCCCCGGTGCGTGCACACCGAGAACTTGATCATGTCATACGCGGGAATCCGCTTCCCCTTGTACCGCGGATGCGGCAGCTTTGTGAACGGCAGGTCCCAGTACGAATCCATCTCCTCAGTTGTCGCCGTCGGATAGGGCGGGTTGATCTGTACATACCCATCCCCCACCGGCTCGATGATCGTATCGGGATGCATCAGGTTCGCATGGGTCTCGATCCAATGGAAATTCTCCGCGAACTTGAACTTGTCTTTCTGACACTCCTCGAAACTATGCAAGAGCAGTGCGCCGGAGGGGGTACACCCGGTATTATAAAAGGCGATCTGAGGGATAGACTGCATGCGGTGGCGGTTCCAACCTTTTTCAATTCCTCTTGTCAGCGCGAGCATCGGGCGTTCGCCCATGCCGTAGCAGAGGTAGTCGGCGCCGGAGGTGACGAGGATGGATGGCATGAGGCAGTCTTTCCAGTAGTCGTAGTGCGTCAGGCGGCGGAGGGAGGCCTCGATGCCGCCGATGATGACCGGAACGTCCGGATAGAGTTCTTTCAGGATCTTCGTATAGACCGTGACGGCATAGTCGGGCCGGGCGCCCGCCTTGCCTTCGGGGGTGTAGGCGTCGTCATGCCGGAGGCGCTTGGAGGCGGTGTAGTGGTTCACCATCGAGTCCATCGCGCCCGCATTGACCCCGAAATAGAGCCGAGGCGCCCCCAGCTTGCGGAAATCCCGCAGGTCATCCCGCCAGTTGGGCTGGGGAACAACGGCAACCCGGTAGCCCCATTTCTGGAGCCACCGGGCGATGACGGCCGTCCCGAAGGACGGATGGTCCACGAACGCGTCGCCGGTCACCATGATTACGTCGATGTAATCCCATCCCAGCGCCTGCACCTCCTTCACGGAGGTCGGGAACATATACGCGTTCTCGGGCTGCATTTACTTCTTGCGGGCTTCGATCCGTTTGCGGAGCCCCGGGGAGAGGTCGGGCTTGCCGTACTGGTCGGCACGGTCCAGCCATTTGGTGGCGAGGTTCAGGTCGCCCATCATGTAGAAGGCCAGGGCCGTGTTGTAGCAGGCGCAACCGCGCTTGGTGTAGTTGTTGTCGTTGATCTTCTTCATCCAGATGTCCGCGGCCTTCTTCCACTGCATGTCGTAGGCCAGGGAGGCGGCGACGACCCAGTCCTCGTCCCAGCCTTCGAAGTAGTAGAGGGTGTAGTCCTCTTCCTTCCAGGTGGGGACGAAGCGGTTCGAGATCTGCTTGCCCACGAGTTCCGCGCCCCAGTCCTTGGATTCCAGGGCCTTCTTCTGCAGGAATTCCTTCGCGGTCAGGCCGTTGGTGTACACCCGGGTGCGAAGGATGCTGCTTCCGCGGAACACGTGCAGCTGGTCCTGCTTGTCCATGCTGTCATAGACGAAGAGCTTCGCGTTGTAAGGGAGCTGCGCCTGGGTGACGAAGGCGGAATCCACATGCACGGGATTCTTCACGGCCGTGGGTTCCGACAGGGCCACTTCCCCGAAAGTGGGCGGGCCGATCAGGAAGACGACGTCATCCCCGCTGTCGATCACGAGGCGGTGCATCAGGTCCAGGGACACGGAGTCCACGGGAATCTTGTACACGCCGATGGCTTCGTTGCCGCCGAAGTAGTCTTCTTCGAGGCTGCGGGCGAGGCTGGAGGCCACGCCGTTGCTGAAAGTGGTGTCCGCCTGCCCGTTGTCCATGTACACGACGGACATCGACTTCCGGCTCAGGTCGATGCCGGACTTCGACGGGTGGCGCATGTCGCAATGCAAAGTCAGGGTCTGGGGCGAACAAGCGGCCAGCGCCAGGGCGGCGAGCCCCAAGGTCAGGGTGAATCTTCTCATAATTCCACAAGTTCTGCAGTCAAATCATACTCGTCGGCGGAGACGACCTTCACCTGGAAGAAACTGCCGACCAGGGAGTAGGGTTCAATACCCCCGAACCGGTCCGGCTCGTACTTCACCAGGATCTCGCCGTCCACCTCCGGGCTTTCGAATTCGCTGCGGCATACGAAGACGCCGTCCACGAAGTCGTCCGCCAGGACGCGGACTTCCGTCCCCACGCGTGAGAGATTGTATGCAAGAGAAATGCCACGCTGCAGTTCCATCAGGCGGGAAAGACGCATTTTCTTCGTCCGCGGGGTGATCGCGTCGTCGAAATGCCTGGCCCCGTAGGTTCCTTCCTCCTCCGAGTAAGTGAAGGCGCCGAGGCGTTCGAAGCGGGCTTCCTCCACGAATTGGAGCAGCTGCCGGAAGGCGTAGGGCGTCTCGCCGGGATGGCCCACGATCAGGGTCGTACGGAGGACTACTCCGGGCACTTTCTCCCGCATCCGGCGGATGAGTTCCCGCGTCCAGGCCCCGTCCACATGGCGGCGCATCCGGTCCAGGACCGGGTCCGCGATGTGCTGCAGGGGAATGTCCATGTAGCGGCAGACCTTCGGATTGTCCGCCATCTCGTCCAGCACGTCCTCCGGGAAATCGGCCGGATAGGAATAATGGATCCGGAGCCACTCGATGCCTTCCACGGCGGAAAGGCGGCGGAGGAGTTCCGCCAGCGAGCGTTTCCCGTACAGGTCCAGGCCGTAGTAGGTCGTATCCTGGGCGATGATCACCAGCTCCCGGACCCCCTGGGCGGCCAGTTCTTCCGCCTCCCGCACGAGCGTGTCCATGGGTACGGACTTGTGCGGACCGCGGATGAGCGGGATGGCGCAGTAGGAGCAGCGCCGGTCGCAGCCCTCCGAGATCTTGAGATAGGCGTAGGGATGGATGCCGTCCGTGCGGACGCGGCGGTGGGCCGAGGCCGGGTCCGGCCGGCAGCCGAGGGCCCGGACGACGGGATCCAGGTCCCGCGCGCCGAACCAGCCGTCCACCTCCGGAATGAGGTCCGGCATTTCGCGGCTGTAGCGCTGGGAGAGACAGCCGAACACCAGGAGACGGCCGATTTCCCCGTCCTTCTTGCGCTGGACGGAGGCCAGGATGGTCTGGACGGACTGCTCCTTGGCGTCGCCGATGAAACCGCAGGTATTGATCAGCTGGACATCGACCGGGCGCACTTCCTCTTCCGGTACGATCTCATAGGCGTTCCGTACCTGGTACAGGAGGTGTTCCGTATCGACGGTGTTCTTGGAGCACCCCAGGGTGATGACCTGCAGGGTAGGCATCTATGCCTCGGGCTCGGCGGCCTCCTCTTCCTCTTCCACGAAGTCAAGGGAGGCGTAGTTCTTCAATTCGTTGTACCAGTCCACCACCTTCTTCATGTGGGACACATAGAAGCGGTCGCCGTCGTAGTCGGGGACAGCCTGGTCGAAGAGGGCCTTGATCTTCGAGACATCGTCCTTGGAGGACGGGGCGTCGGCGTCGCCGAGGACGGACTGGAGCTTGAGGAAGACTTCCTTGAGCTTCAGTTCCCCTTCCAGGGTATAGATGGAGATGTCCGCGAGGGTGGTGATGCCGGCGTTCGCCGCGAAGTTCGTGCGCTTGTGGTCGCGGAGGGATTCCGCGATGGCGCCGTTGCGCGACTGGGCGATATAGGTGAACAGTCCGCGCTGACCGCGGACGGAAAGGGTTTTGGCAAGGTCGGTTTTCATGATATGCTCGTGTTTTATAGTTTACAAAGATACGAATAAATTCAAAAATATGCGGTCCGTCTCGTCCGACAGGGCCTCCAGGGAGGCGTCGTTCCGGAGGACGGCATCCACGCGAGCCAGGTCGAAATGCTGCTGCCGGATGCGGCGGAGGGCCGATTCGGGGTCAGATCCGTCCCGGGCGACGGAGCGCGCCACGCGCACCGCCTCGGGCGCATCGACCAGGACCACCCGGTCCCCCACCCCGTCAAAGACCGGGCAGGACAGGATGATGGCCGATTCCAGGATGACGAAGGGAACGGGACCGTAAGTCCATCCCTTCGGCCGGTGCCAGCGTTTCCAGCGACGGAAATCTTCCAGCACCGCGGGGTGCACGACCGCCTCCACGGCGGCCTTCCGGGCCGGGTCCGGGAAGATGAGGGAAGCGAGTTTCGGGCGGTCCAACCGGCCGTCGGAAGCCCGGAGGCCGGTACCCAGCACCGCTTCCAGCCGATCCACGAGGGCGGGGTCACGGTCATACAGGGACTTGGTCCGGGAATCGGAGTCGTACACAGGAACGCCCCGCGCTTTGAGCAAGGCGGCGACAGCGGACTTGCCGCTGCCCATTCCCCCGGTGAGGATGACCGTCTTCATGGAATCAGTCGGTCTCGATGCAGTCGAACACGGCCGGTTCCACCCGGTAGTCGAGCACCCCGCGCGGGAGTTCCCGCACCCGGGGGACGCAGCGGCCGGACAGGGACGAAGCGAAGTCGGCGTAATCGATGTACAGGTCGAAGGACTCGAACGGGTCGCGGCCCACCGGGAAGATGCAATGCAGGATAACGGTCGCCCTGGACGGGAACACGTCCAGATGGTGACCACCGGGCACGTTCCGGACCGCAACCGGCAGTTCGGAACGCAGTTCCACGTACCGGGATACCGGGAGTTCGTAGGAAATCTGCTCGTCGGACAGGCGTACCCCCTTGATCTTGCGCAGCCGCAGGACGCCGTGCTGCGCCTCGTGGACGTCGTCCGGGAAGACCTGGGCCGTGGACACGTGGTCCACCAGGTCCAACCGCGCCTTCTCACCGTACACGGTCACCGAGTCCGGCGTGATCCTCAGCGGGCCGGAGGCCATATACTGGGAGCGGTAGGTGAAATCGCCGGTGAAATTGACGGGAACCCGCTTGTTGTTTTCCTGGGGGAAAAGGAAATAGAGCGTGTCGGTGATGATGTCCTCCACGTCGACCTTGTCTCCGAACACCTGATGCAGGTAGTTGTTCATCACGTTGCCCGTGACGAAGAAACGGTCGCCCGTCCCGTGGCGGAGGTCCGCCCGGTCGAACGCGACCTGGACAGGCCGGCGGGACCGGCGGGTTCCCTCCCGCAGGAGCCGGAAGCCCTCCGCGCGGCAGCGGGCGGACAGCATCGCCGAATTGGAGGAGATGTTGCTGTAACCCTGGATGTTGCATTCCGCGATGACGGGAACCCCCAGCACGCCCGAGTAGGTCCGGGACAGGTTGCTGAGGAACCAGATGAGCACGGCGAGAATCAGGGAGGTGGCGAAAAGGAGCCACTCCCTGCCCCGCAGCGGCAGCCGGAATTTCCGTCTCACGGAAAGGGAAGCCTACTTCTGGATGTCGGAGGTGTCGCGGGTGAGGACCTGCTTCGCCACGCGGAGCTTGGTGTCGCCGTCCACGCGGACGAGGGCGGTGCGGTCGTCGACCTCGACGATCTCGCCGAAGATGCCGCTGTTGCCGATGATCACCTTGTCACCCTTCTTGAGGGCGTTCTGGAAGGCTTCGAGCTCTTTCTGCTGCTTGCGCTGCGGCCGGATCATGAAGAAATACATGACGACGAACATCAGCAGGAGGAGGATCCACATGGAGGCGCCGCCGCCCGGCTGGCCCTGCGCAGGTGCCTGGGCCTGGAGAAGAAGGAAAAGAGTCTTCATATCGTTTGATTCTTAAGTTGGCTAAAGGAGTCCCTTGCCGGTCTTGTGGATCCGGCCTTCCGCCTCGCTTTCCTTGATGAGGCGGTCCAGGAGGCCGTTCACGAAGGAGCGGCTCTTGGGGGTGGAATAGAACTTGGAGATTTCCACGTACTCGTTGATGGTGACCTTCACGGGGATTTCCGGGAAGGTTTCGGCCTCGGCGAGGCCCATCGCGATGAGCACGATGTCCGTGGTGAAGAGGCGGTCGCGGTCCCAGCCGCGGACGGAGCCCGCCACCTTGTCGTAATACTCGGCAAACCGGCCGAATGCCGCGGTGAGGAGGCGCTTCACGAACTGGCCGTCGCTGTCCACGGACTTGCCCTGTGCGGCGAGGATGTCGCTCTGGTACAGGGGCGGGAGTTCCCAGCGGCCCGTGCGGGCGATGTCATCCAGGCTGCGGATGACCTGCGTGAGGACGTAGGGAAGATCGTCCGTCCAGTAGATGGAACGGTCCTCCAGGATCTGCCAGAGAGCGTCGTTGTCCTCGAACTCGTTCTCGAAGATCTTCTTGAAGATGCGGACATCCTGCGCGAGGGAAACCTCCGGATCCGCCAAGTAAGCGGCATAGTAGGGACGGGTGACGATGGTTTCGTAGAGCTGGTTCACCAGGGCGTCATCCTGGTCCCAGGAGAGTTTCTTGCGTTCCAGGAGCTTCTGGAAATCGGGATCCTCCCCGAGGAGCGGGGCGAGGGCGTTGCGGACGAACTTGAGGTTCGGATGGAGCTCTTCCTCGGTGGGATTAAACTTGTGGCTGGCCGCTTCCGCGCGGCGGGCGGCCTCCGCCGTGAGCGGCCCCGCGATGGAGAGCATCAGGAGGTAGAGATCCCGCGTCGCCTCGCAGGAAATATCCAGGGCGGAGAGAGCTTCATTCAAAGTCATCGTCCGGTTTTCGGCATAGGAATACAGGACTTTGAAGGCCTTGATCCGCAGAATTCTTCGATTCAGCATAGCTTTCAAATAATTTGTACAAAGTTAGCGATTTTTAAATAATTTCCCTACATTTGTAAACAAATCGAATTAAAGGATACAGTCATGTACAGTGAAGATTATGAGAGGGCCCGCGCCCAGGAGCGAAACACGGAAGACGTCTATTCGAAGCCGGTCCGTGCCGGAAAGCGTACCTACTTTTTCGATGTCAAGGCCACCAAGGGGAACAACGATTTCTACCTGACCATCACCGAAAGCAAGCGCCGCCAGGAACACGACGGCACTTTCTCCTACGACAAGCATAAGATTTTCCTCTATAAGGAGGACTTTGAGAAGTTCGCCGAGGGACTCGAGGACGCCGTCGCGTTCATCCGCGCCCGCCTCGGGCAGGTCGAGAGCCGCGGGAACGACGCCGAGGGCGCCCCGGGCAAGTCCTTCACCGACGTGAACTTCGACGAATTCTAAACCCTGGACCGGCCGCCCGCGCGCTGCCGGTTTTTTTTGACTCCGGACTATGATTCTTCTGAGGAACATCCAGCTGGACGGCACCCCTGTCAACCTCTTCATCCAGGGGCAGCGCATCCACCGCATCCTCCCCTTCCCCGAGACGGAGGGCCTCGTCGCGGACGAGACCGTGGACTGCACCGGCAAGGCCGTCATCCCGGGTTTCATCAACATGCATACGCATGCGGCCATGATCATGCTCCGAGGCATTACCGAGGACGTTCCCCTTCACGACTGGCTCTCGAAGATCTGGGAAATGGAGGCGAAGATGGACGAGGAGTTCATCTACTGGGGGACGAAGGCGGCCTGCCTGGAGATGATCCGCAGCGGCACCACCACCTTCAACGACATGTACTGGTTCGCCCCCTTCGCGCGGCAGGCCGCGGTGGAGATGGGCATCCGCCCCTACATCTCCTTCGTCATCCTGGACCGGTTCGACCCGGAAATCGCGGCCAAGCAGAAGCGCAAGTGCATCGAGCTCTACGAGCGCTCGAAGCAGTGGGGCGAAGCCTCCCACCTGGCGATGTCCGTCCATGCGGTCTATACCGTCAGCGAGGACATGATCCGCTGGGCCAGCCAGTTCGCCGTGGACCACGGCATGAAGCTGCACATCCACATCTCCGAGACCGAGAAGGAGAACATCGACTGCAGGAACGCCCATGGCGGCCTCTCCCCCACCGAATATCTCGATTCGCTGGGCGTGCTGGGACCGCACGTCATCGCGGCGCACACCATCTGGCTCAGCGACCATGACGTGGAAATCCTCGGCAACCACCGGGTGAACTGCGTGCACAACATTAATTCCAACGCGAAACTCGCATCCGGCTACCGGTTCCGCTACGAAGACCTGAAGAACGCCGGCGCGAATATCTGCCTGGGCACGGACGGAGCCTCCTCCTCCAACAACCTGGACATGCTCGAGACCATGAAGACGACCGCCCTCTTCCAGAAAGCCTGGGAGAACGACCCGTCCGCGATGCCGCTCCACGAGCTGATGAATGCCGCCACCGTGAACGGCGCCCGGGCCCTCGGTCTGGACACCGGCGTCGTCCGGGAAGGCGCCATCGCCGACCTCTCCCTCGTGGACATCGACAACTCCTACTTCATCTCCCCGGGATCCTTCCTTGCGAACCTCGTGTACGCGGCGCACAGCGATACCATTTCCTCGGTCATCGCAAACGGGCGTTTCGTCATGCGGGACCGCGTCGTCCCCGGCGAGGCGGAGATCCTCACCGAAGCCCGGAAAGTACTGAAACAGATACAATAACCACTAATCCCACCCAATTATGGACCCTCGAATCGAAAGGATCAAGAATGCGGCGGATTACCTGGTCGGCGTCCTCGCCGGCCGGCAGCCCGAAATCGGCATCGTGCTCGGCAGCGGCCTCGGCAAGCTCGCCGACCAGATCGCGGACCCGCTCGTCATCCCCTACAAGGACATCCCCGGTTTCCCGGTCTCCACGGCCATCGGCCACAAGGGGAATTACATCGTCGGCACCCTCGGCGGCAAGACCGTCATCGCCATGCAGGGCCGCATCCACTACTACGAAGGCTACGGGATGGACCTCGTCGTCCTCCCCATCCGCGTGATGATGTCCATCGGCATCGGGAAACTCTTCGTTTCCAACGCCGCCGGCGGCGTGAGCTTCAAGCTCCACGTCGGCGACCTGATGGTCATCAAGGACCATATCAACTTCCTCCCGAACCCGCTCATCGGCCCGAACCTGGACTACCTCGGCCCGCGCTTCCCGGACATGACCCGTCCGTACGATCCCGCGCTCATCAAGTTGGCGAAGGACATCGCCGAAGAAAAGGGCATCGCCCTCCAGGAAGGCGTGTATGTGGGCGGCACCGGTCCGTCCTACGAGACGCCGGCGGAGTACAAGTACTTCCGTCTCATCGGCGGCGACGCCGTGGGCATGAGCACCATCCCGGAAGTGATCGCCGCCCGACATGCGAGCGTCCCCGTGTTCGGAATCTCGGTCATCACGAACGAGGCGCACGACGACTATGCCGACGACTATGTCAATAACGGCGACGACGTCGTGACCGCCGCCAACGCCGCAGCCGACAAGATGACCGGACTTATCCGTGAAATGATTGAAAGATTGTAACTTATGACTGACACTTTACGCGCCATTCACGCCGCTTCCGACGCCCTCCTCGAGCGGATGGAAGGACGGAAGCCGCAGATCGGCATCGTCCTCGGCAGCGGCCTCGGCATGCTGGCCGACCAAATCGAGAACCCCCTCGTCATCCCCTACAGCGAACTCCCCGGCTTCCCCGTGTCCACGGCCATCGGCCACAAGGGGAACTTCATCGTCGGCACCCTCGGCGGGAAATGCGTGATCGCGATGCAGGGCCGCATCCACTACTACGAAGGCTATCCGATGCACCTGGTGGTCCTCCCCATCCGGGTGATGATCCGCATCGGCATCCAGTACCTGTTCGTCTCCAACGCGGCGGGCGGCACGAACCTCAGCTTCCACGTGGGCGACCTGATGATCATCCGCGACCACATCAACCTGATCCCGAACCCGCTCATCGGCCCGAACCTGGACGAGTTCGGCCCGCGGTTCCCGGACATGACCCGTCCGTACGATCCCGGCCTCATCCTGAAGGCGGAGGAGATCGCCGCCTGGGAGGGCATTTCCCTCCAGAAGGGCGTCTACGTCGCCGTCACCGGCCCCTGCTATGAGACGCCGGCCGAGTACCGCTACTTCCGGAACATCGGCGCCGACGCCGTGGGCATGAGCACCGTCCCGGAGGTCATCGTGGCCCGCCACAGCAGCATCCCCGTATTCGGCATGTCCGTGATCACCGACGTGGCCCACGCCACCGACGACGAGGACTACGTGACCGACGGCGAAGCCATCGTCGAGGCGGCCAATGCCGCGGCCGACCGCATGACCGTGATTTTCAAAAGATTGGTCGAACGGCTCTAAACCCTTGCTTTCATTCATTTTTTCGGGGAGAATCGTGCGATAATAAAAGAATTTTATTAAATTTGCACGAATTAGGCACTGAAACCGGCCATGCTTGAAGAAGTCCGCAAACACATCGAAGAGCTGATTGCCCGCTATGAGGCTGAGAAAGTGGAGAACGAGCGTCTCCGCGCAGAGCTACAGGCGTGCAAGGAAACCGGTGACACCCTGAGGAGACAAGTCTTGGAACTCGAGTCCACGATAGACACCCTGAAATTGACTGAAGCCTTTACCGCCGGCGGCGACAACCGCGCCGCCAAAGAGAAGTTGGATCAACTGATACGGGAGGTAGACAAGTGCATCTCCTGGCTGGAAAATTAGCGTATGGACCAGAAAATCAGCATCAAGATCGCAGAACGGACGTTCAACCTGACTGCCCCGACCCCGGAGAAGGAGGAGATTATCCGCCTGGCCGCGGATGCCATCAACCAGCATCTGCAGGCCTACACCCGTCGGTACCCCGGCAAGTCGCTCGCGGAACTGATGCCGATGGTGGCGCTCAACGAGTGTGTGAGCCGCATCACCGTCCAGCGCGAGAAGGCCGCCCAGGAAGCGGAAGCGCAGCAGCTCGGCAAGGACATGGCGAACTATCTGGCCCGGACCGGAAAATGACATAGCCGCCGCGCATCCCCCTCTGAAAACAACGTAATACAACGTACCGAGTTTACTCAGACCAGGGATGACGGGCCCAGGTGACCCGAACGGGGATTCCGCCGCAAGGCGGGACGTGGGATATCAGCAACTGGTCGGAACTCAAATCTTATCCATAAGATTTTCCGACATGGATGGCGGCGGTTTTTTTCTACCAGGCAGGTCTCCGAAAGGAGGGCCTGCCTGGTTTTTTATGTGCAGAAACACTTAAAACACAATATATTATGAACATCGTATCGTTACTCATCGGATTCATCGTCGGGGCCGCCCTGGCCTTGGCGGCCTACATACTCATCCGGAAATCCATCCTCAAGGGGAAACGGGACGAAATCCTTGAAAAGGCCGAGATCGAAGCGGAGAAGATCAAGAACGACAAGATCCTCCAGGCCAAGGAGAAGTTCCTGAACCTCAAGGCGGAACACGAGGAATACGTGAACAACAAGAACGCCCAGGTCCGGGAGGCCGAATCCCGCGTGAAGCAGAAGGAGAACACCCTGAACCAGAAGATGAGCGAGCTGGACCGCAAGAGCAAGGAGGTGGACAATGTCAAGGCCTCCCTCAAGGGACAGCAGGACGCCTTGAAGCGGAAGGAGGAAGAGTGCGACCGCCGCATCGAGCAGGCGAACCGCCAGATCGAGTCCATCGCCGGGATGACGGCCCAGGAGGCTAAGGCCCAGCTGATGGAGAACATGAAGGCCGAAGCCCGGACCGAGGCCCAGGCCTACATCAACGACACCATCGACGAAGCCCGCCTGAACGCCGCGAAGGAAGCGAAGCGCATCGTCATCAACACCATCCAGCGCACCGCCACGGAAACGGCCATCGAGAACGCCGTCACCACCTTCCCGATCGACAATGACGAGATCAAGGGCCGCATCATCGGCCGCGAGGGCCGCAACATCCGCGCCCTGGAGGCCGCCACCGGCGTGGAAATCGTCGTGGATGACACTCCGGACGCCATCATGTTGTCCGCCTTCGATCCGGTCCGCCGCGAGGTCGCCCGCCTGGCCCTGCACCAGCTCGTGATCGACGGCCGCATCCATCCGGCCCGCATCGAGGAAGTCGTGACGAAGGTCCAGAAGCAGCTCGAGGACGAGATCCTCGAGACCGGCAAGCGCACCTGCATCGACCTCGGCATCCACGGGATGTCCATGGAGCTGGTCCGTCTGATCGGCCGCATGAAATACCGTTCCTCCTACGGCCAGAACCTCCTGCAGCACTCCCGCGAAGTGGCGAACATCTGCGCCATCATGGCCTCCGAACTGGGCCTGAACCCGAAGATCGCCAAGCGCGCCGGCCTCCTGCACGATATCGGCAAGGTGTCCGAGGAAGAGCCCGACCTGCCGCACGCCCTGTTGGGCATGCGCCTCGCCGAGCAGTTCAAGGAGAAGCCCGAGATCTGCAACGCCATCGGCGCTCACCACGAGGAAACCGAGATGACTTCCCTCTATGCACCGATCGTGCTCGTGGGCGACGCCATCTCCGGCGCCCGTCCCGGCGCCCGCCGCGAGGTGATCGAATCGTACATCAAACGCCTCAAGGGCATGGAAGACCTCGCCGCCGCCTATCCGGGCGTGACGAAGTCCTACGCCATCCAGGCCGGCCGCGAACTCCGCGTCATCGTGGGCGCCGACCAGGTGTCCGACGCCGAGGCCGAAGTCCTCTCCGGCGAGATCGCCAAGAAGATCCAGGACGAGATGACCTATCCGGGCCAGGTGAAGATCACCGTGATCCGGGAAACGAGATCGGTGGCCTATGCGAAGTAAGTTCAGATTCCCGGTCAAGCCGGGAATGACATTGGTATTGGCAGCGCTCTTTGCGAGCGTTGCCGTTTTCGCCCAGGAACCGTCCGTGAAGTGGAAGGTCGCTTCGGAGGAAGTTTCGGAAGGCACGTATAAACTGACCTTTACCGGCAGGATCGAGGACGGGAAGCACATCTACGGCGTAAATCCCGGCATCGGCAATCCTGTAGAGGTGGCGTATTCCACTCCCGTCACCGCCGGTCCGCTGCAGGAAGTGACCAAGCCGCAGGTGTACAAGGACGATCTCGTCTTCTTCGACAAGGCCGTCTTCTCGCAGGAAGTGACCGTGGATTCCGGCAATACCGTGGAAGGCGCCATCACCTGGCAGGCCTGCACGGAGGACATGTGCGGATTCCCGGAAGAATATGCCTTCAGCGTCGCTGTAGGCCCTGCCGATGCGGCCGAGCACCAGACGGCTATCGGCGATCCCGAGGATGCGAAGGACAACGGCGGCCTGTGGGCCCTCATTATCGAAGCCATCCTCTGGGGCTTCGCGATGCTCCTCACGCCCTGCGTGTTCCCGATGATCCCGATGACGGTCTCGTTCTTCCTGAAGGGATCGGAGAACGCGCACCAGGGCCGCTTCAAGGCCTTCATGTACGGCCTGTTCATCGTCCTGCTGTATACGGTGCCCATCAGTGTCATCATCGGCCTGACGCGCCTTCTCGGCGGTGAGACGGTCACGGCGGACATCTTCAACTGGCTGGCGACGCACTGGCTCCCGAACCTCATCTTCTTCCTCGTGTTCATGGTCTTCGCCGCCTCCTTCTTCGGTGCGTTCGAGATCGTGCTCCCCTCCTCCTGGCAGAACAAGAGTGACGCGAATTCAAGCAAGAAAGGCCTTGCGGGCGTGTTCTTCATGGCCCTCACCCTCGTGCTGGTATCCTTCTCCTGCACGGGCCCGATCGTGGGCTCCGTCCTGATCAAGTCCACCCAGGGCGAGTTCTGGACGCCGATGGTCACGATGCTGGCCTTCTCGGTGGCTTTCGCCCTCCCCTTCACCATCTTCGCCCTGTTCCCGCAGCTCCTCAAGAAGATGAAGAGCGGCTCCTGGCTGAACTCCGTGAAGGTCGTGATGGGCTTCGTGGAAGTCGCCTTCGGTTTCAAGTTCCTCTCCGTTGCGGACCAGACCTATCACTGGGGCCTGCTGGACCGGGAAGTGTACCTCGCCATCTGGATCGTGGTCTTCACCCTGCTAGGATTCTACCTGCTCGGGAAGATCCGTTTCACGCACGATGAGAAGGTGGAAAAGATCGGCGTCACGCGCCTCGCGCTCTCCATCGCCGTATTCTCCTTCGTCGTTTATATGATCCCGGGCATGTTCGGCGCTCCGCTGAAGGCCCTCTCGGGCTACCTCCCGCCCATCTCGACGCAGGATTTCATCATCGCCAACTATGCCGAAGGGCAGGTGGCCGGCGCAGCCTCCGCCACAGCCCCGGCGGACCCGAACCGTTACGGGCTCCACATCGCCCATAACCTTCCCGGCTATTTCACCCTGGAAGAGGGACTTGCGGCCTCCAAGGCCTCCGGCAAGCCCGTCTTTGTCGATGTCACCGGCCACGGCTGCACCAACTGCCGCGAGATGGAAGCCCGCGTCTGGAGCGATCCGGAAGTCCTCCGCCGCCTGCGCGACAACTTCGAGATCGTGGCCCTGTACACCGACGACAAGCAGAAACTCCCGGAAAGCGAGTGGTTCACCACCCCTGCCGGCAAGACGCTCAAGACCCTGGGCAGCGTGAACTCCTACATCGCCCGCACGCGGTTCGAAGTGAACGCGCAGCCCAACTACCTCATCCTCTCCCCCGAGGGTGAAGTCCTCGCGGGTCCCCGCGGGTACAATTTGTCCATTCCCGGATTCATCCAGTTCCTGGATTCATGTCAGAAATAGAACCGCTGATAGCCGACCTGGCGCTGATCCTGATCTGCGCGGGGTTGATGACCCTCGTCTTCAAGAAGCTCAAGCAGCCGCTTGTGCTGGGCTACATCGTGGCCGGCTTCGTCGCCAGCCCGCATTTCGCCCTGACGCCCTCGGTCATCGACACCGCCAGCATCCACACCTGGTCGGACATCGGCGTGATCTTCCTCCTGTTCGCCCTCGGCCTGGAATTCAGTTTCAAGAAGATCGTGAAGGTGGGCGGGCCGGCCGTCATCGCGGCCCTCACCATCATCTTCGGCATGATCTTCCTCGGGTTCACCGTCGGTTCCAGTTTCGGTTGGAGCAAGATGGACGCCCTGTTCCTGGGCGGCATGATCTCGATGTCATCCACGACCATCATCTACAAGGCCTTCGAGGACCTGGGGCTCGCGAAGAAACAGTTCGCGGGCCTGGTGATGTCCATCCTCATCCTGGAAGACATCCTTGCCGTCGTCCTGATGGTGGTCTTGTCCACGGTAGCGGTCTCCAACAACTTCGAGGGCAAGGAACTGGTGATGTCGGTCGGAAAGCTGGCGTTCTTCCTCGTCCTGTGGATCGTCGTGGGCATCTACCTGATCCCGCTCCTGCTGCGCTGGGCGAAGAAACTGATGAATGACGAGACGTTGCTCGTGGTGGCCCTGGGCCTGTGCTTCGGCATGGTCGTCCTCGCCGCCAAGACCGGCTTCTCCGCCGCCTTCGGCGCCTTCATCATGGGTTCCATCCTGGCGGAAACCATCGAGGCAGAGCACATCGAGCGCCTGGTCAAACCGGTGAAGGACCTGTTCGGAGCCATCTTCTTCGTGTCCGTGGGCATGATGGTGGACCCGGCGATGATCGGCCAGTACTGGCTGCCCATCGTGGTCATTACTCTCACGGTCATCCTGGGCCAGCTGTTCTTCGCGACCACGGGCGTGCTCCTGTCCGGACAGCCGCTGAAGACGGCGATGCAGTGCGGTTTCTCGCTGACGCAGATCGGCGAATTCGCCTTCATCATCGCCACCCTGGGCGTGTCCCTGGGCGTGACGGGCAGTTTCCTGTACCCGATCGTCGTGGCCGTTTCGGTCATCACGATCTTCCTGACGCCGTATATGATTCGGCTGGCGGAACCGGCGTATGGATTCGTGTACAAGCATCTGCCGGGACGGGTGCGCAGCTTCATGGACAATTATGCGGCCTCATCGGCCTCCCCTACCACCAGTAAGGAAAGCGAGTGGCGGAAATACCTCGGATCCGTGCTCAAGGTCATCCTGATCTACGGAATCCTGTGCATCGCCATCAACAGCCTTTCCTTCGGGCTGCTGGTGCCTTTCGCTGCGAAGTGGATTCCGGAACCGTGGGCGAACATCGTCTCGGGCGCCGTTACCCTCGTCGCCCTGGCGCCGTTCCTGCGCACCATGGTGATCAAGCACAGTCATTCGGACGCATTCCAAGCCCTTTGGGAGGAAAGCCGTGCGAACAGGGCGCCCCTGGTCGCGACCGTCGTGCTGCGCTACGCGCTGGCCCTGGGCTTCGTGTTCTACGTCCTGGCCCGCCTGTTCCACATCTCGGTTCTCCTCATCTTTGTCCTGGCCTTCCTGGTGGTCTTCGCCATCGTCTCCAGCCGTTTCATCAAGCGGAACGCGCAGCGCATCGAGCACACCTTCCTGACGAACTTCCGTTCCCGCGAGCTGCGCGCCGAATATCTGGGTGAAAAGAAACCGGAGTACGCTTCCCGCCTCCTGTCGAAGGACATGCACTTCGCCGATTTCGACATCCCGGCCGAGATCGACTGGGGCGGCAAGACCCTGGCGGAACTGAACTTTGGCAACCGCTTCGGCATCCACGTCGTTTCCATCCTCCGCGGCGGCCTGCGGATCAACATCCCCAAGGCCAACAACCGGCTATTCCCGCAGGACCGCATCCAGGTCATCGGCTCCGACGCCGAACTGGAAGCCTTCGGCGAACACTTGAAAGCCAGCGCTATCGACCTCGAAGACGACCGCTACCACAGCGGCGAGATGGTGCTCAAATGCGTCCCTGTGACGGGGCTGTCCCCGTTCCTCGGCCACACCATCATCGACGCCGGCATCCGCAACCGCTTCCACTGCCTCGTCGCCGGCGTAGAGAAGGCCGACGGCAACCTCCACGCCCCCGACGTCCACTCCCCATTCGAAGAGGGCGACATCCTGTGGATCGTGGGCGAGAAGGAGGATGTGGAAAAGGTGATGGAGGGGTAAGCCTGGCCCGAACCTTGCTGCAAAGCGCTCCGTGAAAAAGAAGAAATCCCTCGCATACCGTCTGTTTGTACGGCTTCCCTTCTGGACAATCGTGATTAGCGTGGCGCTGGTCACGCTGCTGAAGTGGGTGCCGGTCTGGTATACGCCGGTCATGCTCAAGCATTCGGTCCAGTACCGCAAGGTAGAGGATTATCACACCCGCCAGAAGTGGGTGCCGATCGAGCAGATGTCGCCGGCGCTGATCCAGGCAGTCATCGCCAGCGAAGACAACCTGTTCTGCGAGCACAAGGGATTCGATTGGCAGGAGATGAAGAAAATGTACGCGCAGCACCAGGAAAAAGGGAAGAAGATCCGCGGCTGCAGCACCATCTCCCAGCAGGTCGCCAAGAATGTCTTCACGTTCGGATCACGGACCTGGGTCCGGAAAGCCGCCGAGGTTTACTGGACCTTCCTCATCGAAAAGATCTGGGGGAAGCAACGGATCATGGAGGTGTACCTGAATGTGGCGGAAACCGGCAAAGGGCTGTATGGCGTGGAGGCCGCTTCGAACCACTATTACGGCCTGAAAGCGAAGGAGATCGACAAGCGGCAGGCCTGTGCCATCGCCGCCAGCCTCCCGGACCCCTGGGACCGTTCCCCGGACAAGAACACCTCTTTCCTTCGCAAGCGGAGGGCGCAGATCTATGCCCTCATTTCCTCTCTGAAATACCCCGAGTGGGCGCTATAGCGCCACCGTCTCGTAAAACGTCAATCCCGAGATATACACCCCGCTGACGGAAACAGCGTGCTCCGGGGCGTCGGGGAAGAAAAGGATGCGGATGGCATCGTCGCCTTTGCCCAGCAAAACACCGCCCTGTACATCCCAGAGGCAGGTTTCGACTTCAGAATTGTCGATGACAAAGAGCTGCGGGTCCTCGGGATCCTGGTGGAGGGAGACAGGGGCGACGACCATGCGGGAAGCGAAGAAGGCGGCGGTGCGGTCCTTGATCTCGTCGAAGACGGGATAATCGACCAGGCCGTCTTCGCCGATGAAAAGATTATGGCGTTCGCCCTGGAAGGTGTTGAGTTCGGAGGATACCCCGTAACGTTTCAGGACGCGGTGGATGACGCCGGCACCGTACATTTCGCGGAAAGCGTGGCGCTCGTCCGGGACGAGGGCGGAGACGATGCTTTCGTACACCGACCGCAGCCAGTCGAACATATCCTCCGGCTCGTCCGGTTCCTCCTCCTCGTAGCCGCCTTCGTCGAAGGGATGGCCTGCCCCGAACGGGATGACCGGATCCTCCCGGCTCTGGAAAGAGATGACGGGAATCTTCGCATTGTGCAGGATGGCGGTGTCCGGGACGGCGCCCCAGAGGTTCGCCACGGCCCGGACGTCGAAGCCCCGGAGCAGGGCCTGCCGCGTGATAATCGTCGTATCCTCTTCTTCCACAATGATTTCCGGCATATTCTCCTCCCGCATGTAAGCGAGGTTCATAGCCATGATGCCGCCGGCATCAGCCCCGGCCGCGAAGATGCGCTCGGAATGGATCAGCAGCGAATCCCGCTTCAAGAGGAAGCGGACGGCCGCATTGGCGTCCTTGAGGGCCCGGAACATCGCCTCATCCGTCGACTGCACATTCCGGCGGTATCCCTGCCGGTAATCGACGGAAGCGGCCACATAGCCCAGGGAGGCGAAATACCGGCACCACTCGACCAGCGTCGTATCGCGTTTGTCGCCATCCCGGAAAGCACCCCCGGGAAAGGTCACGAGCAACGGGCGGGCGACCTGGCCGCCGTCGTCCGGAACGTACAGGTCCATGGTCAGGTCCATCCGTTCCCCTTCTTCCTCCCGCCCATTCCGGAGGACGCGCCCATAAATGACATCTTGCGTCTCCCCTACCTTGTAGATCGGCTCCCTGTACAGTTCATTCACCGGGAACAGCCGGAATTCCGGTGCCTCGTAAGGTTTCAAGACCGGTTTCTCCGCCTTCAGGTCCAGGGACGAGGTATCGGCCCACACCCCGCTCGTATCGCGATACATCAGGGCTTTAGTATTGCCCAGGGAATCGACATACACGCGCACGAACCCGCCCTGCACGGTGTACACGCCCGGTTCGACGGTGCGGGTGCAGGAAAGGGCAAGGGTGAGGAGAGCCCCCAGGAGAATCAGGCGGCGGAGGTTCATCGTCTGAACAGCCGTTCCATGTCGCGGTCCATCGCCGGCTTCACGAGCTTCTCCGGGACGAACTCCCAGTGGCCGATGACGGCGGGATTGCCGATGACTTCCGGGTCGATGGATCCGTTCTCCATCAGATAGTCGTACAGGATGTTCCGGATCTCCGGATAGCGGCCGGTCACACGCTCATCGATGCGGTCCGTGTCGATGCCGGTTTCCTTCATTAGGTTGCCGCCGCCGGAGGCGCGGTAGGAGGTCATCGCGACGTTGTATTCATTCTGGAGATCGAAGGCGGAACCGTCCGCCATCGAGGCGATGGCGACGCGCTCGCCGAAGGGCTTCGTCACGTCCACCGTGTAGTTGATGCCGGCCGCAGAGTCAAAGTTGTAGGAACGGTTCACGAAGGACCAGCGGCTCTGCTGCGTGCGGGCGTCATCCCGGGCCTCGATCTTGAGGAGGGTATCGTCAGGCTTCGCGATGGTATTGATCCATTTCTCGTAGGAGTGCTCCAGGTAGTTCCGGATTTCCTCGCCGGTCATCTTCACCACAAACAGCTGGTTCTCATACGGATAGATCGTAAACAGGTCGTTATACCGGAGGATGCCGGCGTTCACGTGCCCATTGAAGGTGAGCGGCGCGGCGAAGGAGATTTCCGCCGGCTTGCAGCCCAGGCTGAGCGTATGGATCAGGTTCAGATAGTCGCACATGCCCCGGTAGGCGTCGCGGGTCCACAGGTCCGTATTCAGGATGCCCACCTCCTTGAGAGTGAAGGCCTTGACGGCCTGGTAGTCGGGATAGAACACCGCTTTCATGTCGGCATCGGCCTTGTCGGCCCGGACTGGGATCAAGCCCGTATCGTAGGTCTTGGATACGATCTTATGGTCCTTGACGGTCACGTGCAACTTGCCTTCGGCGAGATTGCGGCTGTGGCTGCCGGAGTTGAGGAAGGCATTGTCCTCGTCATCATCCACATACGGACGATGGTCGTGACTCGCAAGGACGAAGTCCACGCCCTTCACCATCTGAAAGACGTCCAGGCCCTCGGACTCCAGCTGGCTGCCGTCACCCGCACCCGTGCCTGAGTGCATCACCACGATCAGCACGTCGGGTTTTTCCTTCGCCCGGATCGCGTCCACATCGGCCTGGACCACGTCCACGATAGGCACGAAATGCATCCCGCTCCACAGTTCCTCCGTGAGCCAGGCCTTCATGTTCGCGTTCGTGTAGCCCAGGATGGCAACCTTCAGGCCCGCGCGCTTGACGATCTTGTACGGTGTGAAATACGGCTTGCCGTTGTCGTTCCGGATGGCGTTCGCCGCCAGGAAATCGACACCGTTCTTCTTGAGGTCGGCAGCCACCCGGTCATACACTGCATGACCCGTTTCAATGTCGTGATTGCCCACGGCCACCGCGTCATAGCCCATATACTCCATCAGCCGCGGGAACAGGTGCGGCGTCTCCGTATCGACATAATTGAAGTAATACGGCGCATTGTCGCCCTGCAGACAGTCGCCCGCGTCAAGGAGCAGGACGTTCTCAGCCCCGTTCGCCGTCCGGACGCTGTCCACGTAATACTTCACCGCCATCAGCGACGGTCTCGTCCGGCTGTCCACATAAGTGGAATCGAACCAAGTCCCGTGGACATCGTTGGTGGAGAGCACCGTCAGGGTATATTCCCCGTCCTTGAGGGTACGGCCGCAGGAAAGCGCGAGAAAGGCGCAGGCGGCGAGGAAGTAATTGCGGAGTGTCATAATCATCGGTTTAACAAGCAAAGATACGCAAAAAATATGTATTTTTGTTTCCATGAAACTCCAGACCCCCGTCACCCTGGACCCGGCGCCGGTGTCCATCTCCTACAATGACCGGATCGCCGTCATGGGCAGCTGTTTTGCCGATGAAATCGGCGGAAGGCTCACCGCGGCAGGGTTCGATGTGCTGTGCAACCCGTTCGGGACGCTGTACAATCCCGTGTCCATCGGCAATGCCGTCGCGCGGCTTACGGCGGGTGTGCCTTTCACGGCCGATGAGGTCGTGGAAATGGGGGCGGGCGCCGGGCGGTACTGCTCATTCTGGCACCACACGTCGTTTGCGCGGGAAACGCCGGAGGCATTCCTGGCCAACGCGAACGCCGTGCTTGCCGAAGCCGCCGCCTTCTGGAAGGACTGCAACCGCGTCATCATCACACTGGGTACGGCCTGGGCGTTCCGGTACAACGAGACCGGCGAGACGGTCGCGAACTGTCTCAAGCGGCCGGGAACGGAGTTCTCGCGCTACCGGCTGACGGTCGCGCAGAGCGCGGCCCTCCTCCGGGGGCTCGTGGAGCGCCACCCCGGCAAGCAGTTCATCTTCACAGTGAGTCCGATCCGCCACCTTGCCGACGGCGCCCACGGCAACCAGTTGTCCAAGAGCACGTTGCTCCTCGCGACGGAAGGTCTCCCCTACTTCCCGGCCTACGAAATCATGATGGACGAACTCCGCGACTACCGCTGGTGGGCGGAGGACATGGTCCATCCTACAAAACAAGCGGCCGCCTATCTTTGCGACCGCTTCGTGGAATGGGCCCTCCCGACCCGGGAATGGGACCTGTATGAATCGAGGATGAAGGCGTGGCGGCAAGCGCAGCACCGTCCCCTCTATTTCTCCGAGTAGAAATCCATCTCTCCGGAATAGGAGATGCGCTCCCGGTTCTGGGACTGGACGTCCAGGGAGGCCCGGCCGTTGTCGAAGAGGGTCAGGCGGTAGATGTGCTGGTCCTCGTCCGTCTTGACCGCGATCACAATCTCATATCCGTCCGCCACCTTGACCACGTTGTAACTGCCGATGTCGGCCTTGAAATTCAAGCCGTGGCCGCCGCCGTAAGGCACGCGCCAGGCTTGGCCGATGTACGGGAGATAGGAGGTCAGGACCCTGTCCTTCACCTTGATGGAATAGTTCGTCACCGTCTTGGAGGTGCCCCGGACCGGGTACATCCGGTCGATGTTGATGGTAAAGTCGCCGGTCTCGATGCCTCTGTGGACCATCTGCGCTTCCCGGGCTTCCCGGGCGGCGCGCTCCTCCCGCGTCTCGGAACTCAGGATCCCGCAGGCGGAAACCGCCAGCACGGCGGCCAGAAGGGGTAAAATGTACTTTTTCATATCGCGTTCGTTCTAGTGTCTCCGCATGCCGCCCATGGCGCCCATCCGCTGCATCAGGTTCCCCGTCATCGCGCCCTTCATCACCTTCCGGGTGCCCTCGAACTGCTTCAGGAGGCGGTTCACCTCCGGCAGGGAGGTGCCGGAACCGTCGGCGATGCGCTTGCGGCGGGAACCGTTCAGGATTTCGGGATGCTCGCGCTCTTTCTGCGTCATCGACAGGATGATGGCCTCGGTGGCCTTGAAGGCCTTGTCATTGTCGATGTCCACGTCCTTGAGGGCCTTGCCCATGCCGGGGATCATCCCCGCCAGGTCCTTGATGTTGCCCATCTTCTTGATCTGCTGGATCTGCTGGTAGAAGTCCCAGAGGGTGTACTGGTCCCGAGCCATCTTCTTGCGAAGTTCCCGGGCCTGCTTCTCGTCGAACTGCTCCTGCGCCTTCTCCACGAGGGAGACGACATCGCCCATGCCCAGGATGCGGTCCGCGATACGGGCCGGATGGAACACGTCCAGCGCCTCCATCTTCTCGCCGGAGGAGACGAACTTGATGGGCTTGCCCACGACGGCCTTGATGGACAGGGCCGCACCGCCGCGGGTGTCGCCGTCCATCTTGGTGAGGACGACGCCGTCGAAGTCGAGGCGGTCGTTGAAGGCCTTCGCCGTCTCCACGGCGTCCTGGCCGGTCATGGCGTCCACGACGAACAGCGTCTCGGTAGGCTGGATGGCCTGGTGCAGGGCGGAGATCTCGTCCATGAGCTGCTGGTCCACGGCCAGACGGCCGGCGGTATCCACGATCACCACGCTGTAACCCTCGGCCTTCGCCTTCGCGATGGCGGCCTTGGCGATCTTGATCGGATCCTTCTCGCCGTCCTCGGTGTACACCGGCACGCCGATGCCCTCGCCCAGCACTTTCAACTGCTCGATGGCGGCAGGGCGGAACGTGTCGCAGGCCGCGAGGAGCACCTTCATGCCCTTCTTGGACTTGACGTGCAGGGCCAGTTTGCCGGAGAACGTGGTCTTACCGGAGCCGTTCAGACCTGCCACCAGCACGATGCCGGGATTCCCCTTCACGTTGATATCCTGCGCCTCCGAGCCCATGAACTCCGCGAGCTCGTCGTGCATGATCTTGATCATCATCTGCTGTGGCTTCACCGCCGTCAGCACGTTCGCGCCGATGGCCTTGTCCTTCACGCGGTTGCAGAAGTCCTTCGCCACCTTGTAGCTCACGTCCGCGTCCAGCAGGGCCTTGCGGATGTCCTTGACGGTCTCCGCCACATTGATCTCGGTGATCTTTCCTTCACCCTTCAATATCTTGAAAGACCGCTCCAGTCTCTCGCTCAGATTCTCAAACATAGTCGATTTGGCTTTATCATGCAAAGATAGCCATTTCCCCGAAAACAAAAAAGGCCAGGCGCGGGGCCTGACCTTTTAAACCATGGAAGAAAGGGGCTTACTTCTCCTTGGGGACCATCGCCTTCCAGACGCAGGCGCTCAGGGCGCCGCCCACGAGCGGAGCGCAGATGAACACCCACACATCCTTCAGCGCATCGCCGCCGGCGAAGAGGGCCGGGCCGATGGAACGGGCCGGGTTCACGGAGGTGCCGGTGAGGTTGATGCACATGAGGTGGATGAGGATCAGGGAGAGACCGATCGCGAGACCGGCCGGCTTGCCGGCGCCGTACTTGGCGTCGGTCGTGCCGAGGACCACGAGGACGAAGAGGAAGGTGGCGATCACCTCCACGAGGAACGCGCCGCCCACGCCGCCGGCGTTCGCCACGCCGTTGGAACCGAGACCGCCGGTCAAGTCGGGAGCCGCAACCACTTTCGTGAGCAGCAGGAGGACGGCACCGGCGAGGATACCGCCGATGACCTGGCCCACCCAGTAGCCACAGGCGTCCTTCCAGCTCATGCGGCCGGAGAGGGCGACACCGAGGGTGATGGCCGGGTTGATGTGGCAGCCGCTGATTTCACCGATGGTGTAAGCCATGGCGACGACAGCGAGACCGAAGGCGATGGCAGTTCCCACCACGCCAGCAGGAGTGCCGCATCCGAGGAACATCGCCGTTCCGCAGCCCAGGAATGTGAGGACGAACGTGCCCACGCATTCAGCAAAGTACTTCTTCATAAATGAATAGTGTTTTGGTTTAGTGTCTCAAATATAGGAAATTTCGCCGATAATCAAAAGTTTTTGCTATTTTTGCCTTACGCGGGTCCGGCCGCGTAATATGGTGCATGGAGACTCTGATGGGGCGCCTCAGGCGCATCTTTTCCTGGAAGAAAAAAGAAGACAAGACGGTGGTTCGACAAGCTTGCCAACCGTCCACTTGGCGCATGGACCGCCTGGAGAAAGCCCTGGATGCCTGGCAGGCGCGGCAAGGCTGGCGGGAGCCGGTGCGCACCGTCGGCGAAGCCGCCGAACGGTTGGGCACCGACACCGGCACCCTGTACGCCTATTTCCGCGACCGCATCGGCCTGGACTTCCGGACCTGGCGCACCCGGTTGCGGCTGGAGGACGCCAAACGGATGCTCGCGGAAAACCCGTTCCTGCCCCCAGCCGACGCCGCCCGCCTCTGCGGCTTCTCCAACCGTTCCAACTTCTCCCGACAATTCCTCGCCTATACGGGACAGACACCGGCGGAGTGGCAGAAAAAGGCCGGGATGTCTCACGACATCCCGGCCGGGGAAAGCGTTTTGTTTAACTAACTAATTGATTTATAACTTAATGCTGGCAATTCCTGCGGCATGCTTGGAGACTTTGCCTGCGACCTGGAGACCGGTGGCCTCGATGTCGCCGGCACCGTTCACAGTGAGGTCCGCCTCGGCGGCTTTGCCGTCGATGTTCACGTCGCCGGCGCCGTTCACCTCCACTTTGAGTTTCTGCACGTCGATGGTATTGAGGTCCACATCGGCAGCGCCATTGGCCTCGACGGTCAGGTTGTTGCAGCGGACGGCGTTGAAGGTGAGGTCACCGGCGCCGTTAACTGCGATCTTGAGGTCGGCGTCGCTCGTGAGGCCGGCTGGTATGTCGAAGTCCGCAGCCCCGTTGATCTCGATGCCCTTCAGCGCGGGAGCCTTGAGGGTCACATCGAAATCCGTCGAGCGGACCGTGCGCTTGTCCTTCAGTTCGAGGATGAGAGTCGTTCCTTCCACCCGGTAATCGACATAGTCGAAGACGTTTTCCTGGGCGCGGAGGGTCACCTCGTAGGTATCGGACTGGGTGAAGGTGGCATCGGCCTGGCCGTTGATGACAATCCGGTCGAAGTCCCTGAGGTCGAAGGACTTGGTGATGACCGCACCTTCGCCCTTGATGGCGTTCTTGCCGCCGGTCCAGTTGGTGTTCACATGGAAGCAGGAAGTGCACAGGAGCACTGCTGCCGCCGCAATCATGATCTTTTTCATATCACTTTATTCATTGAAAATCGATGAATCGAGGCCGAGAAGAGTCATGCGCTGCCTGATGGCCGGGACTTCCTTCTCGATGAAATCCTTGCGCTGGGTGGCCAGCACGGTGTCCCGGGCATCGTCGGCGACGAAATACCCGATCCCGCGCTTGTTGTAGATGATGCCGTCGGCGGTGAGCTTCTCGTAGGAGCGCATCATCGTGTTCGGGTTCACCCCGATGTCGGCACCGTACTCTCTCACGGAAGGGATGCGGTCTCCCCCCTTGAGCTCTCCCGAGAGGATGCGATCGGAGATCACATCCACGATCTGGAGATAGATGGGTTTTTCGGTATTGAAGTTCATAGTCTATTAATGCTGAATGGTTTTGATGCGGCGCCAGACTCCCCAGCCGAGGCCGATGGTAAGGACGCAGGAGATGATAACTCCGGCGTTCATGCAACCGGTGAACCAACGGGCGACCTGCAGGTCATCCATGTTGTTGAAGTCGATGTTCGTGAAAATCCGCGGAACGAAGATGCCGGTCAGGAGGGACAACACGAGCGAGAGGCCGAACAGGATGGCAATCGCGCTCACGAGCTTGTTCTTCTTGAAGCAGATGCCGCAAAGCAGGAAGTACAGGAAGTTGCAGAAGACGCTGACGATGGTCGGGAAAACAAAGCTGGACGGCGTGAAGGCGATCGGAGATTCGGCGCCGAGCTCCCCGAGACCCTCGAGCAGTTTGCTGTAAGCGCCTGTGAATCCGGTGAACAGGGCCTGTCCGTAGGTAGGATCCACCAGGGAGAGGAAACCGTCGATGACCATATACACCACGAAGAACAGCAGCGGGATGACGATGCACACCATCAGGAGCATGGACACGAACTTTTCCGCCTTGGAGGCCGGGACCATCAGCCAGTTCGATCCGGCCTTCTTATCGGTCAGATGCCCATAGGTACGGACCATGTAAAGTTCGAGGATGGCGAAAGCGACGAAGAACACCCCCATCCGGGCATAGATGATCGGAGAGGACCAGTGCTGCGTGAACACCAGGCTCGCGAGCACCCAGATGACATAGAAGATGGCGCTGGCGCCGCCGATCATGATGGCGGCCTTGGAGTGGTTGCGCCACGCCTGCTTGAGGTCGTATTTGAAATAGGTCCAGAAGCGCTTGAAGTCGAAGATTTCGTTCATGGCCTTGTTATTTTTCGGAGTTGAACATGGGTTTCACGAGGTCCTTGTGGGCATGGACCGTGTTGAAGAAGGCCTCCACATTGACCTTGCTTTCCTCGCCCGTGGTGTTGGGATACACCTGAATGCAGCCGCCGGGGGTCTGCTCGAGGTACAGGGCGCCGGGCTGGATTTCGGTGCCGTAGTCGAAGTACAGCTTCTCGGAGATTTCCTGCATCGACGCGTTCACGAGCACCGCCTGGTTGTCCAGGATGATGATCGGGTCGATGATGTTCTCCAGGTCGCGCACCTGGTGCGTGGAGATGATGAGGGTGGAGTCCTCGGCCGTGTAGCGGGTCACGGCCTTGCGGAACTGCGCCTTGGACGGGATGTCCAGGCCGTTCGTAGGCTCGTCCAGATAATAGTATTTCGCGTTGCACGCGAGGGCGAAGGCGATCCAGGTCTTCTTGAGCTGGCCGGCGGACATCGCGTCCATGCGCTGGTCGGACTCCACCTCAAGTTCTGCGAGGATGGTCGTGAACTTCTCCAGGTCGAAGTTCGGCCAGAAAACGCCGTGCTCCTTCGCAAAGTCAATGGCCTTGGCGTGCACGGGAGAGACCTCGTCCGGCAGATAGAACTGGTCGGCGAGGAGAGAAGGCTGGCGGTCGAATGGATTGCGACCGTCCACGAGGATGGTTCCCGCCTGGGGCTTCTTGAGCCCGCACAGGAGCGTCAGCAGGGTGGTCTTCCCCACCCCGTTCTCGCCGAGGAGTCCGTAGATGTTGCCCTCGGACACCTTCATCGAGATGTTCTTCAGCACCGCCTTGGGGCCGTAACTGAAACCAAGATTGCTAATTTCGATCATATCGTTTGTGTGTATTAGTTTATTAGTACACCGCAAAGGTACAAACAAAAATCATATCTGCAAATTTTTTTTGAAAAAAATGCAAAGAAATAATTTCGTATCTTTGTTAGTTGAACTGAAACCGCAGAATATTCACGATGAAAAGACTGATTGCCGCCTTGTTTGCTGCATGTGCGCTCGTAGGAAGCGCCCAGGCGCAAGATTACAAGCCCATCCTGGAAAGCGCCCATCCGGAGGCAGACGACGCCGCGTTCGCGAAAGTGCGCGCGCGGATGGACTCCATCCGGCAGTACCGGCCCACGGTGGGCCTGGTCCTGGCCGGTGGCGGCGCCCGCGGCCTCGCGCACCTGGGCGTAATCAAATATATGGAAGAACTGGGCATCCCCGTCGACATTGTCACGGGCACCAGCATGGGCGGCCTCGTGGGCGGCCTGTACGCCCTGGGCTACAAGCACGACCAGCTGGATTCGCTGGTGAGGGCCATCGAATGGCCCATCATGATGTCGGATGACGTTCCCAAGGAATACATCAGCTACAAAGTCCGCAAGTACCGCGACAAGTACGTCCTGCGCGTCCCGCATCACTACGATGACGAGGACCTCGCGGACCGTCTCAAGAACGAACGGATCGCCGACAAGATGGCGGCGGAATCCGGGCACAGTTCGGCCGATATGCTCAACGAGTCCATCTCCCGGATGGGCCTCGGCCTGCCGGACGGCTTCCTGTACGGCCTCAACGTCCGGAATATGCTCAGTTCCATCACCGTGAACTACCAGGACAGCATCAGCTTCGCGGACCTGCCCATCCCCTACGCCTGCGTCGCGACGGACCTCTACGCGATGACGCCCAAGTACTGGACCTCCGGCAAGATCACCGACGCCCTCCGGTCCACGATGGCCATCCCGTTCTACTTCCGGGCCGTACGCCAGAACGGCGAGGTGCTCCTGGACGGCGGTATGCGGAACAACTATCCGGTCGATATCGCCAAGGCGATGGGCGCGGACATCATCATCGGCTCGGACATGTCCATCCACCGCGAACTGAACGAGCTCAACTCCCCCGCGGACTTCCTGATGCAGACGATCACCCTGCTGGCCTCCTCCGCGAACGGCCCCGCCCGCAAGTTGCTGGACCTCGGCGTCCACCACGAGCTGAAGGGCTACACGATGCTGTCCTTCGACGACGCATCCGTGGACGACATCATCGACCAGGGTTACCAGAACGCAATCCAGCAGAAGGAGCTGTTCGAGTCCATCGCGCAGGTCGTCGCCGGGAAGCGGACGCCCCAGGTCGCCAGCCATCCGGCCGCCGTCAACCTGGCGCAGCGGAGCGTCCGGGTGAAAGAGGTCAAGTTCAACGGCATCAAGGAGCGGGAGCAGCGCTGGATCGTCCATCCCAAGGACTTGCCCGCCGACGGCATCTATGACCGGGCCGTCATCGAGCGCCTCCTGAACAGCATCTACGGCACCAACGCCTTCGAGTCCGTCACCTACCACCTGGAAGGGAACACAGAGCCCTACACCCTGGTGTTCGACTGCCAGAAGGGACAGACGAACGATCTCGCCATCGGCCTCCGGGCCGATACGGACGAGACCGTGTCCGTCGCCCTGCACTACGGACTGGGTACCCGCCGGCTCACCGGTATGCGGCTGTCGGCGGACCTCAAACTCGGCACCAGCCCCAACCTGACGGTGGACTGGGGAACCAAGTCCCGGATCGGCCTGCCTTCCTACGGCATCGTCGGCCGCCTCGGCCTCACCAGCACCGTGCTCGGATGGATCGGAGACACCCACGAGCAGCTGTTCAACGCCGCCATCGACGGTTACCTGGAGGACTCCCGACTCAAGAACGGTTCCCTCCGGATCGGATTGACGGCGGAGATGAACCCCTACGAACACCGCCTGGAGTATGCGAATATGAATATGGGATGGGACTGGAAGAGCTACTGGCTCTCCGGCTTCGGAACCGGCAAGTACGAGACCTTCGACGACGGGTATTTCCCCACGCGGGGCGTCCGGCTGTACCTCAATGGGCGCTATGTCTTCAATGGACGGCGGCAACCGGATTATTTCGACGCTTGGTACAGCGGGAATGATACGGCCGGCGGCGGGGACGACACGGCCGTGTCCGCCCTTCTCCGGACCCGGGCGGACGAGGATGAGAGCGAGGGCCCCGGCCCGGAGGTTCCCGATGACTACGAACCGGATCCCAGGGTCCCCGTCAAGCCTTATTACAGCGTGATGGGCAGCTTCGAGGCCGCCTTCTCCATCGGGGAGAACTTCACGGTCCTGCCCACCCTGTACCTCGGTTACAACTCCACCGAGTCGAAAGAGATGAATTTCCGGCACTATGTCGTCGCGGGCGGATTTATGGCCAACCGCTACGTCGAGCGCCAGATACCCTTCTTCGGTTTCGCCAATGGCTTCCGGAGCACCGACAACATCGTCATTGTCCCGCAGCTGGACTTGAGATACCGTTTCCTGCGCAAGAACTACGCGACCCTCCGGGGCGGCCTCTTCCAGCGAGCCTTCGACTTCCGCGACATTTTCCAGGCCCAGCCAATCTATGCCTTCGGCGCGGAGTATTCCCGCCAGTCGATCGTCGGACCGCTCCGGGTGGCCGTCCAGTGGTGCCATATCACCGGACTCACCGCCTATGCCTCCATCGGCTTTGACTTCTAAAGCAAGGTTTTATGCGCATCCGCTCCCTCTTCCGATACGCCGTCCTCCTGGCCGTTCCCCTGCTGCTGGCGCTTCCGGCCCGCTCCGTGGTGCCTGAGAAGGACTTCCAATCCACGCTGAACAGCCTTTTGCAGGAGCTGCGGCACTCCTACGCGTCGGCCCTGGAATCCGATACGCTGATGGTGAACAACCGCCAGCAGCGCGAGGCGTTCGACCGGGTGCTCAAGTCGGCGGACGAGGTGACCATCATGCTGTATACCCAGCGACCGGAATTCACCTTCGACATGGCCTTCGCCCTGGAGGAGGTCACCCGCGTCACTTCCGCCTTCCAGGAGCAGGTCCTCCTGTCCGACCAGTACAGGGCCGTGGCCCGGTCGGGCCTCCGCCGCTATGAAATGCTGAACGAGACGCTCCAGGGGATGCTCCGGCGTCAGTCCGCAGACACCCTTGCGGTCCCGGACTCCCTCACCCGCGAACCGGTTCCGCAGGAGGAAGTGGATCCCGGGCAAGCCGCCCTGCTGGACAGCTGCCTGCATTACGCCGGCGCCCTGACGGCCCTGTACGGGGAGTCCGTCGCGCTCGCGATGAAGGACAGCGTCCTCTGCGCGGAAACCGAGGCCCGGCTCAAGCAGGCCTATGACTACGCCCAGGCCAATTATGCGGACACCCAGAAGAACCGCTACATCGGCGGGAACGTGAACATCGTCCAGATCCTCACCCAGTGGGGCGGGATCACCCAGTTCGTGAAGAGCGACCTGCGGATGCGGTATGCGATGGACTCCCGGGAGCAGTCGGAAAGCGGCGAGATCCCCCGCACCTTCAGCGGAGAATACGTCCTCGCCTATGCCGTGCTGTCCCTGGTGATGCTGCTGCTATCCGCCCTCGCGGCGGTCCTCATCGGCTTCGTCGCCTACCGCTGGATCAAGAAAGAGAAATGGATCCAGTTCAGGCCCATCCTGACCGCCATCCTGGGCACCGTCCTTTTCGTGCTGGGGATGCTGCTGATCAAGTCCGACCGGGGCAATCCCTACTGGCGGATGGCTTACCAGCTCCTCACCCAGTACGCCTGGCTCACCCTCGCCATCGAAGTCTCGCTGCTCATCCGCATCCGCGGCGACCAGGCGCGCGCCTCCATCCGCATCTACGTGCCCACCCTGCTGCTGGCGTTCGCCTGCATCCTGATGCGGGCCATCTTCCTGCCGGCCAGCGCCGTCCCGCTCGTATTCCCGCCCGCCCTGCTGCTGTTCATCATCTGGCAGAGCATCGTGAACGTCCGCTGCCGGGCCCGCGTGAGCCGGGCGGACCTCCGCTATATGTGGGTGTCCGTCGTGGTGATGGCCGTCACCGCCATCCTGTCCCTGGCCGGATACTCGATGATCGGTGTGCTCCTGATCACGTTCTGGACCTTCCTGCTGGCCCTCCTGCACACGATCACCACGCTCTACTACCTGATGATGCGGTACTATGAGAACCGGGTGGTCCGCCGGAAAGCCCGCTATCACCAGGAGAACCCGCGCCTCCCGCTGGATGACAAGGACGCCTTCATCGAGGTCACGTGGCTGTACGACCTGCTCCGGATGGTCGTCGTCCCGCTGATGACCATCTACTCGTTCCCGCTGAGCGCCCTGCTGACGTCCCGCGCGTACCAGCTTTCCCTCACCGGAACCGACTTGATGAAGCGGGCGCTCGTCACGCACAAGGATTTCTCCTCCTTCACCCTGTCCAACATCCTGCTGGTGCTGGCGCTGCTTTTCGTCTTCCGCTACCTGATCTACCTGGGCAAGGCCCTGTTCCGCGTGTTCAAGCTGCGCAATATGATCGAAGAGAAGACCGACTCCCCCCTGCCGCTCAAGGAATCCGACGTGAACCTGAGCCTCGCCAATACCATCTTCTCCCTGCTGGGCTGGGCGCTGTACCTGCTCGTCGCCTTCGCCATCCTGGACCTGCCGATGAATGCCCTCACCTACATCACGACCGGTCTGGCCGCCGGCATCGGTTTCGCCTTGAAGGACCTCATCAACAACTTCTTCTATGGCATCCAGCTGATGGCCGGCCGCATCCGCATCGGTGACAAGATCTCCTGCGACGGCGTCCGCGGCATCGTCAAGCGCGTGAGCTACCAGACCACGCAGGTCGAGGATGAAGACGGCTCCCTGATCGCCTTCACGAACACCGACCTGTTCACGAAGAAGTTCCGCAACCTGAATACCGGCCGGAACTACGAATTCATCAAGATGCCGGTCGTCGTGCGCTACGGCACCGATGTCGCCTACGCCCGCCAGGTCATCCTGGAGGCCCTCGCACCCCTGATGGTCAAGGACAAGGCCGGCCGCGACGTCGTGGACCCGTCCTTCCCGGTGGACGTCCGCTTCGACGGTTTCGGCGAGAGTTCCGTCAACCTTGTCGTCGCCCTCTACACGACCGTCGAGACCCACTACACTTTCCCCGCCCGCGCCAAAGAAGCCATCTACAATGCCTTCCACGAGCACGGCATCGAAATCCCCTTCCCGCAGCGCGACGTGTACATCAAGCCCGTTCCGGAAAAGAAGCCTTAGGCGGGGGTTTCCGCCCTACGCAAGGCTATGCGAGGCCGCATTGCGCCCGGTGTCCCTAAATCAACACCACCGGACGCATAAATCCCGGAAAATCGCGCCCGGTGTCCCGTTTCTGGCACCACCGGGCGCGGTTTTTATAGCCGGTTGAGGAGGTCGGTTACTCTCTCATAGGAGAGGCCGGTCACACGTCCCAGCTGGTTCACGTTGGACGAAAAGCGGAAACGGAGTTGCTTGAGCAGTTCGGCCTGCTCATCTTCGTTCAATTCGTTCACGGAAGACTTGCGGAAAAGGCTGTTGCACAGGTCCGGAATAGCAGAAAGGATGACTTGGTCGCGGAAAGCGGGGCGGCTTTTCTCATCCGGCTCGGTCCGCCTTTTCGCTTTGGAAGAGTTGTTGAGGAAATAGTTCATCCGTATCGGAGTCCGGAATACGCTTTCTACAAAATCTCTATTCACATAAGATTCCGGGAGGATGTAGCCGTCTTCGCCCACAAGCAGCTCGGGAGGCAGTTCTTCTTTGCTGTGGAGCAGGCGTCGTCGGGCGCGCTCGGAGAGCATCCCTAACCGGCGCGCTTTCTCCCGTCTGGCTTTGAAAAAGGCGTTTCCGCTCCCCCACGGGTAGCCGGTTGGACTCAGGCAGATTCCTGCCGCCACAGGGTTCATGTGGACATAGGCGATGGCCCATTCCAGGGATTCGTCCTTTCCGTTGATCGGGCGGATGTCGACATGGACCTTCCGCAAAAATTCCTTTGTCCCGTACTTGGTGTTCATATATTGCGAATATCGTCGCATATACTCGTTCATGAACCGCTTCGCCTTTCCGTTGGAACAGCAAAAGACGAAATGCACATGATTCGACATCAAGATGAATGACAGGACATCCACCTGCAGGGCAATCGCCAGAATGGCGACAAGATTCATCCCCATCTTGAAGTCATCATCATCCCTGAACCAGATCCGGTCCGTCAGATGATCCGTTGTAGCCAGCCAGTAATCCATACGCTCCAGAACTCTAAACTCACAAATATCCGAGGCGAACGCCTCCTTGTTGCAAATATATGGAATTGCCCACCTATTCGCAACTGTTTAGCAGGCCATTTTAGCGCTTCCCAGGGTTGCACTGCGCCCGGTGGTGCCAGGGGCGGGACACCGGGCGCGATATTCAGGGAAAAGTGCGTCCGGTGGTGTCGATCCAGGGACACCGGGCACGGGGCCCCTGTCATTTCGAGCGGAGAAACCCGCATCAGGCCAAGATGAGGTCGAAGGCGTCGGTGTATTTGCGGCTGTGGGTGTCGGTGCCGAGGAAGGAGTAGAAACCTCCTTGGAGGAGGTGGGCGGCGCGGGCGGCAGGGGCGGGGCCGTAGAAGCCTTCGAGCGAAGCGAGATTGCGCTGGAAGGCCGCGCCGGCGTCGTGCCAGCGCCGGTAATCGTCTTCAGTGGCCCACAGGTAGCGCTCCGGATGGGCCAGGACAGGCTGGTAGCCGTCGGCAAGGAGCGCCCGGATCTCATCGGCAGGGTCGATATCCCCCAGCTGACGCGGATTGGAGATGGGCAATTCGATGAGGATGTGATTGCCTTCCCACGGCAGCAGCCAGCCCTTTGCGCGGATCTCCGGCCATGTCTCGGGCAGGAGCCGATACTCCAGCGACGGCACGAGCTCCAGCCGGATTCCGGCCTGGACGAGTGCCTCCTGCAGCCGTTCGCACGCAGGAATCACGGTCGATGGCGTATTCCGGTACAACCGCGTGCTATGCGAGGTACATACCGCCCGCTTGAACCCGTATGACGCCAGCTTCCCGGCGAGGAACAACGCATCCTCCATCGTCTGCGCCCCATCGTCGAGGCCAGGCAAGATGTGGCAATGGCAATCGTATTCCGGCAATCTTTCCATCGGACTGCAAAGATAAGAAAATAGCGGTATTTTTAGTACATTTGCAGAGGCGGCGGAACCACCTGGCGCCCTCAAAAGATTCCCGATGATGAAATGTATTTGGATTCCCGTCATGATGGCCGCGATGGCTGGCCTTTCGGCGTGCTCGCCGACAGAGAAGGTTTCACTGTTCCCGGCAAACGGGGCGAAAGGGGTTGATGTGGACACGCATTTGACTCTCATTTTCAGCGAGGTGCCGACGGTGGGCGCTCAGGGTTGGATCCGGATTTGGGACGCGGAAAGCGGCGAGTGCGTGGACAGCCTCGATTTGTCCGTGCCGGCTGGGCCGACGGAGAGCCGGACGTACGCGCCGGACATCGACTATACCAAGGTCCCGTACGACTACAGCCGGACCGAGGTGCCGACGAACCGGAACACCGTGCCCGGCACCCCGTCGGGAACGGCCGAACCCACGCCGCCCGAGTACCAGCTCACCATCATCGGCGGGTTCACGGACGCGTTCCATTTCCATCCGGTGCTCGTGCGAGGCACCTCCGCGGTAATCTACCCGCACAACAACGTGCTGGAGTATGGTCATCGGTACCGGGTCGAGATCGAGGAAGGCATCTTCCCCGTCAAACCGAAAAAATGGACCTTCACCACAGCTGCCGAGCCTCCGTCCCTGAGGGATACCCTCGTTGTCGATGCCTCGGGGGCCGGGGACTTCTGCACGCTGCAGGGCGCCCTGGACCTGATTCCGGACTTCTCCCCCACCCCCGTCGTCATCAAGGTGATGCCCGGCGACTACGAGGAGATCGTGTATGTGCGGAACAAGGCGAACATCACCATCATCGGCTCGGGCGCCGACGTCACCCGCGTGCATTATGCCAACAACGAAGTCTTCAATCCGCACCCACTGACGGTCAAGACCAACGAACGCGCCGGGACCTTCCCGCAGCGGCGGGCGGCCGTGGCCTTCGACCACTGCAACGACCTGGTACTACGCGATATAACCTTCGCCACCGACCTTCTGGGCCAGGCCGAAGGCCTGTTCCTCTGCGGCGACCGCATCGCCCTCTATAGCGTCCATATCATCGGCGACGGCGACGCGCTCCAGGCCAATGGGACCATCTATCTGGAAGGCTGTGAAATCGACGGCGGAGGCGACACGATCCTCGGCCGTGGCAGCCTTTTCGCGTACCGGAGCGCCTTCCGCAACCGTGGCGGTCCCTTCACCTGGGTCCGCAACTTCAAGCCCGCCCACGGCGATGTCTTCGTGGAATGCACCTTCGAAAGCACCACAGACACTCCTGCAGATTACGGCCGCTCCATCTTCAACCACGGATCGACCTATCCCGACGCCGAAATGGTCCTCCTCGACTGCCGGGTCCGCAACCTCCACCCCCTCGGCTGGTCCGCGCTGGGTGAGCCGACGGTCAACATGCTCGAATTCAATACGTTGGATATGGACACCGGCGATCCTGTCGATGTCTCCGGGCGGCACAAGTACTCGCGGCAGCTCACGCTTCCGCGCGACGCCGCCCTCCTCGCCTCCTATCGCTCCCCTTCCTTCGTATTGAACGGTTGGGAGCCGTAAGGCGCATTATTTCGACGGAGAAATCTCCAGGATGTCCTCCGGGCCGATCGGCGCATACGGACCGTCCTTGACTTCCAGCAGGACGGTACCGGACTCGAAGCTCTCGAGATTGTGCCACTGGCCGGCAGGGATGTTGAGCAGGATGCCGCCGGGACGCAGATCGATGGTCTCCGTAAGGCGGCCCTCGGAATCATAGAAGTACTCCTGGAAATGCCCGCGGAGGCACACGACCGTCTCGGAGGTGGTCGGGTGCCGGTGGATGGGCAGCACCGTCCCCGGCTCGAGGGCGTTCAGCATGCGCTGGGAACCGTCAGCCGGCGAGTTCCGGAGGTCCAGGTTCATCCGCAGCCGAGGCGACTCCTTCGCCCGCGCCGTCAATTCATCAAGGACAGTCTGGTCGACAAGCATGATTACCCCCTTGCGTTATACGCCTCCAACGCCTTGGACAGGATGAACAGCGAACGCTGGATGTCGTGCTTGTTGAGAACGTACGCGAGGCGGACCTGGTTGCGGCCCATGCCGGGCGTGGAATAGAAGCCGGCGGCGGGGGCCATCATGATGGTCTCGCCCGCGCAGTCGGCCGGAGTCTTTTCGTCCTTCCACGAGAAGTCGGTGAGGCACCAAGCGCAGAAGTCTTCGGCATCCTCGACAGGGAGCTGCGCGACGGTGTAGAACGCGCCCATGGGCACGGGCGTGTAGCACCCGGGGATGCGGTTCACGCCGTCGATCAGGCTCTTACGGCGCTCGACATACTCGTCATACACCTCGCGGGAATACTGTTCCGTACCCTCGATGGAGGCTTCGGCGATGAGCTGGCCAATGAGCGGCGGCGACAGGCGCGCCTGGCAGAACTTCATGACCGTCTTCCGCACCTCGGCGTTCTTCGTGATGAGCGCGCCGATGCGGATGCCGCACTCGGAATACCGCTTGGACACGGAGTCGATGAGGACAACATTCTGTTCGATCCCCTCCAAGTGCATGGCCGAGATATAGGGCGAACCCGTGTAGATGAACTCGCGGTACACCTCATCGGAGAAGAGGTACAGGTTGTATTTCTTCACCAGGTCCCGGATCCGGTTCATCTCCTTCTGGGTATAGAGGTAGCCGGTCGGGTTGTTGGGATTGCAGATCAGGATAGCCTTCGTGCGTTCGTTGATGAGTTCCTCGAACTTCTCCACCTTGGGCAGGCAGAAGCCTTCCTCGATGGTCGTCGCCACTGTCCGGATCACGGCGCCGGCCGAAATCGCGAAGGACATGTAGTTGGCGTAGGCAGGCTCCGGAACGATGATCTCGTCGCCCGGATTCAGGCAGCTCAGGAACGCGAACAGCACCGCCTCGCTGCCGCCGCTGGTGATGATGATCTCATCGGCGCGCAGTTTGATCTGGTACCGGTCGTAATAGCCCACGAGCGCCTGCCGCAGCGAGCGATACCCCTGCGACGGACTGTATTCCAATGTGTTACGGTCGATATGCTTGAGCACGTCCAGCGCCTTCTGCGGGGTGGGCAGATCCGGCTGGCCGATATTCAGCCGATAGATCTTCACGCCCCGGTCCTGCGCCGCATACGCCAGCGGAGCCAGTTTCCGGATCGGGGACTCCGGCATCTCCACGCCGCGCATCGATATTTGCAAATTCTCAGACATCCTTCTTTCTGTTAAGTTCGTTCTCCTGACTTCTCTTGCGAAAACATGCAAAGTTACGAATAATCTTTGAAATATCTTGTCTCCCCTTCACAGACGTACTTGAATGGCCCTCATCGGCACCTACAGGTTCGGAGGCCTTTGGCCGACTCTTCCCCCTTCCAGGGGGACCGAGGGGGTGTCGCCCCTGGGGGCAGCCGCAAAGCGGCGGGGGTGAAAAGGGTATAATTGACATTTTTGGTTGGTAACCTTGACATTTTTGGTTGGTGACAAGGTTACTTTTTCTTCTTTTCGTCGTTGAAGAAGAGGAACCATTTTATGAAGTTGTCAATCCGTGTTTCTGCCAG
>Ga0247611_10000942_pt1 | contig 55159 bp, 96 predicted proteins | sample 177DNAGHGhighgp2_FD_192422 | JGI IMG/M metagenome (GOLD analysis project Ga0247611, IMG submission 192422) | Sheep rumen microbial communities from Palmerston North, Manawatu-Wanganui, New Zealand - 1770 DNA GHGhigh gp2 | ecosystem: Host-associated > Mammals > Digestive system > Stomach > Rumen... | reverse complement strand
AAAAAAAATAATCGCCTCACTACCACATAAGGCGATTATTTCTAAAAAATAATTTCTGTTGGAGTAACCGTCACCGGCGCTCTATTATTTAACCCAGTCAGGGATCTTACTTGGATTATTCTTTTTAAGAATGCTTAAAACACCACTACTCTGGGGATATTCAATAACCCCATGAACAGTATATTCAGTGCTTATGCCACTCAAATATAAATCAGGATTTTCTGTTTCAGGGAAATAGCTTACAAATTCTTCTGAAGTCATAGTAACTAAGAATTCATGAATCTTATGGGTTTTATTATTAACAGTTAATGATGCTTCGAATGCCCCATCATTACGTGTATAGGTAAACTTAGTATTAAGACCAGATTTATTTCCTTCCACAAATGTATCAGTACTCTCAGCATAAAGAATATCGCCAAAGATATAATCATACATCATATCTTCAACATCAATAATTATTGCACTACTAATATTGTTTTCACTAGTTAATGTATAATTCCCATCATCTCCAAGAATATTTGTATAGCGGGTATATGCACCATTATTACTATCAAATTTATAAAGTACTTGGCTTGTTACTTTATCCTTTTCAGAATATTCTAAATAAATAGTTTTATAATGATTACCACTAGAATCTGTTCTAGTATCTTGATGAATATATATTACGGCTTTGCGAAGAATTTCGCTGTCTGAATTTTCTATAGCTATTTCCGCTTCTACATATTCAAATCCTTTGTTGGCAACTTTGTCCCTGACTCTGACCATTTCAATTGTTGCGTCACTTCCTGTAATTTCTTTCCCACAAGCAGTGAATGTTAATGCAACAAATAACAACGCCAATACAAGTGCTAAAACTTTTTTCATTTTTACCTCCTAAGGTATTAAATTGTTAAAAATTCCTGGCATAGCTCTATGCCTAATTGATTGTTCAAAGATATAATTGAAACATAGCGCTGGCCTAGTTCATTTTTATTCGTAAAACAAATTGTATTTTCGCCATCTTTTACAATAGAGAGAATCCTATTTGTTGGAATTTCAATGATTTTGTCGCTAGTTCTTTCTTCTGTTAATTTGCCATCTTTATTAAAAATTTCACAGATATCACTCTCAAAAAACTTTTTGTCTAGTTTAAATTGATTTGTATATGCAATATTTGTGACAGAAGGCGGATTGCAAACAGTAAATTCGAGTTTAATAATTTCTTCAGTATCTTTGGCCTTATATTCATAAATAAATGTGTTGTCATCATACTGAATAGAAATTACATTTTTCTTTAATACTTTCCCAAGATCTACTAGATTAGCAATTTGGACTTTGATGGTTTTTCCTGTTTTTAACCATTTAAGTAGTTCAATATCGCCAAAAAGTTTTCCTGTTAAAATATAGAAACTTGATGCTCTATCATAAACTAATTCAACATAATCTTTTTGTCCAATCAAGTATGCTTCGCTATCAATATTAATTTGTGTATATATTGATTTGAAATACTTAAAATCATTATATATTGTTTTGATATCTGTTAGCTTAGTCATATTTAAAATTGACGGTGAGATTAGATCTCACCGTCTTCTCCTTCTTCATTCGTTTCATTATCTGTCTATGCTTTGCGTCCAACTAGCATAATATCTAACCCAAGAAAATCACAAAGAATTGAGAAAGTAGTGTCAATCATTGTATGGCGTTTTGCAAGGCCACTAATGATATTATAACCAAAAGTCTGTCCTTCTTTGATATCTCCATTTTTCAGATTTGTACAATAAGTGTATAAATCGCTATATGTAAGATTTTTCTCATTAATTCTTCGAATAATTTCTGCTTTAAGCGGCGAATCTTCAGGTGAAATATTAAACTTAAGCGGTTTCATACTAACAGATTGCTTTCTTGGTTTCGCTGCCTTCATTTCTTTAACTTTACTAATGTTAGCAACTATGGAAGACAGGTCCATTTTATTTTCATTATTTTCCATAGTATACCTCCACATTAATTATTGTTATTGAAGATTTGATTTAAAGCGTCGCCAAGTGCCTTTTCATCGTCCACATCATATGGATCAATGGGTGTATCTTCAATAGCCTTCATTGTCATAAGGGGTTTATTTCCTCTAGGAGGAAGATTCTGTGTTTGCTGAGGTTCAGCATATGTTTGTTCTGGAGCAGCAGGAGTTCTTGTTTGTGGAACAGCTGGTGCCATTGGCGCAGGTGCTGCTGGAGCTCTAAAACTCTGTTTTGGTTGATATCCGTTATTTTGATATCTCGGATAATTAGGCTGTCTATTATTCTGTGGATATTGCATCATAGGTGTCCCTTGTGGGTATGATGGTTGATATTGCATTTGCTGAGGTGGGTAGTACGCTTGAGGTTGTGAATAACCATTATCATAACCATAATTAATAACACCACCATTGTCTGTATTTAAAAATGCCAGTGAAATTTGGCATTGAATGCTTGCAAGATTAAGATCTTTAATAATGGTATAAAGAGTAAGAAACTCCTCTTCAGAAAGAATAGAAACATAGCCATTACTAGTTGAAAGTTGAAAACTTACGCCGGGAGTATATGTGTATACGCCATTTTCGCCAGTTTTAAAAACTTCAAGTTTTAACTGAATCCAGTTATTATTTTTACCAATATTACTTAAAACAACTGGGTCAGCATAATCTTGTCTTACTGACATTGAGTTATCAGCTGGGTCTGTGATAAATGCTTCGCCATTTACAAGGCGGTCTTTCATAGTCTCAAAAGCTGCACGAATTTTAAAGAGCTGTGGATAACTAGTATAAACAGCTTTTGGATTTTCATCTTTGTATGCAAAGGTTAAATAGATATTCGGATTTAAAATTGCAGTTCTCTTGTCTGTAGTGTAAACTAAATCTCTATACTTACCGATCTAAGCCAGCTTTAACAAACTGTGCTTCAACAGCAACTTTTAGAGAGGCATTTGTAGAATCAAAAAGTACCATTTTAATATTGTCAAATCTTTTCATAAAGTATTTTCTCCTTAATTTTTTATTTTATTTTTATAATATAATAATTTTTTCTTACAATTTTAAAAGTTTAAAATTTTCTTTTTATGTATTATTTTCTTACTAAATCAATAATTTGCTTTGCTTTTTTCTTATAAAATCTTTTTCTTATTTTACTCTGTTTTACACATTCATCAAAGCCAATATCAGTTACATCAATTAGAAGAGAACTATAATTTTCTCTATCTCTTAGTCGTCCCATAATCTGTTCAGTTTTTACTAAAGAACCAATTGGAACGAAGTTAATTAAAATCTCTAAATCTTTAACATCAATTCCTTTGTCAAAGATTTTATCATTTGTAAGAATAAATTGTTTGCTTAGTTGCTCTAGACGTTTATCTTTTGCAATTTCTCCAATAAAGACACCAATTTCAATATCTGGAAAAGATATTAACAGATCATCTTTTAGTTTCTTTATTAGATTGATAGTAGGCAACATAATTGCCACTTTTCTTTTCATCTCAGTCAATTTAAATTTAGTGAATATCTCATTTACAGCTTCAAGGAAAAATTCATACCCATCGCTTTCTATGTATTGTGACCATTTTGCTGAATTAAAGCCATATTTTGTTCTAACTGAAAGTCTCTCATCAAACGATGGTTTACTATCAAATTTATATAGAATTACGTTATGGTATTTTCTTCCGGCAATATCTTTTCCATTAAAGTATGGAACTGCACTAAAAACTTTAGCATAAAGTGAGTTATCCATAAAACTGCTTCTACTAGGAGTTGCTGTTAAATAAATAGTATATTCAACATTACTGAATGCATTTATTTTACAAATGTTTCCAAAATCAACATGGGATTCATCAAAAACTCGAATTCCAATTCCTAGTTTATTCATTAACTTATTAACTGAATTGACATTAGAAGACAACATATTACCTAATGTTCTATGGATGGCAATATAAATCTTTCCTGTCTGTTTTACCATTTCTGAATCAACAATTTCCTATCCTGATAAAATCACAATATCAGTATCAATTAAATTAGTATGATTAAGAAACTCTCGTTTCCATTGCGCAGCTAAATCCAAAGTATCAACCACAATTAATGCTTTCTTTTTTAACTAAGATATGCAGTTGATAGTGACATATGTTTTCCCAGATCCTGTTTCAAGAGATAAAAATCTCTAATGCGTTTCAGGATCACGCTTCATCTTCATCAAAAATTCGATTGCCTTTTTTTGTAAATCATCACGAGGGGCATGGATCATTTGATACTGAAGACTTTTTGCTTTAGCTGTTATTCCATAGTTAACTTGAATTTCTTCTTTTGTAAATATTTTCTTTAATTCATTTACAGTAATTGAAGACGGGAAATATAAATCATTCCCATCCTCAAAAAATGCTGAAAATGTATATTTTCGATAAACCTTATCGTATAAAGAATATTTATAGAGGGCATTTTTGTAATCTTCAGAATCCTTGTTGACATTGCGAATTATTATAGAATTTCTTCCGAACTTCCATGTTGCCTCCTTTATTACATTATAAGAATAGATTATCCATCATACTAATTTCATTCTTTTCATATGTATCAAGATTAATTAATTGATCGTTTAAACGCTCAAATGATAAACTTACTGCAAGTGGTGCATCCATAATTGCATTTGAAACACGAACAATTTTGTAGTCATCTAAGTCTTTTTTACTAAAATCAAGTCTTTCTCCAGTTTCAGCATTACGAATTAGAATTGAACTAATCATTTCAATATGAATAGAATTAATATAATCAAGATCATTTTCAATAAGCAGATCATCAAACTTGTTTATAAAATCACTATAGTCAGTAATTCCAAGGTGATCTGTATTCTCAATAAGATCAAGAATTTGTTGAAGGGATTTTGTTAATTCATTATTTTTGGTTTGGTATTTAAATAAATATTCATCTTCATTAATAGATTTTGATTGAATTGTTATTGAATCATCATCATCTTTCATTTTTTCAGTTGGAAGGAACTTATTATTAATAAATAATTTAACAGGTGATGTATATTCAATAGCTTTTTTATTTCCAGCTAGAAGAATTGAAATATTTGTAGTGTAATATGCGTCTTCGTCTTCATCATATTCTTCAGTAGTTGGTTTCTTAAAAGAGATTGAGCAATCAATATTTTCAGCAATATAAACAGCATCCATATTAACTGTAAAGAATTCAAAGAATTCGCTGCCCCAATCAATCTTATTTGTTTTTGTAGATAATAAGTGTTTTGCACTAAGTAATCTTTGTGTTAACGGTTCTGTTAATTTTAAAGTTCCTGATAGTCCTGTATTAATGTCTTTATTTACAGCAGACAATTCACGGCCATAACAAGTTGCACAAATATGTTTTCCACAACAAGTAACTGGTGAACGAAGCCCAATTGTTTTACCAAGCAATTCTTCTTCAGAATTCTTTGTAACTGTTTTAAGTTCATCAGAAATTTTCTCCATATTTTCATCAAGGTCATAATAATGCCTACCAAGAATCTGATTAAACTTACGGGGGCTGTCCACTTTAAATTTAACAAAATGTTTTGTGCCACAATCAAATATTGAATTATCATGATAATTATCAATATTTGAAAGTTCAAGCTTACGTGTTAAGTAACCACTTCGTTTAGTATACTTGTTATTAGTTGTTAATGCTTTCTTAGTGCCTGAAGCATTAATATAATAACTTTCTAGATTTGATAATCCTCTTAAGAAGTTATCATTGATTGTAACAGGAATAACCTCTCCTGTCATAGTTGGTTTCAGACCGACAAATCCAATTGCCTGTGTGAACTATTTACGGTTAATACCCGTTTCACTTGCTACAAATGGATGCAGCTCAGTGTCTTTATGTTCTTCAAAATACTTCATCAATTTCTTTCCAAGAACATTAAACTAGTCTTCAATATCATTAAACTATCCTGGTTTAACTTTAGTATGAGTTAATGCATTAAATTCAGGGTCTTCAACTTCAAGTCGGATTAAGTCTCTATAAGAAACAGAATTTCCAGCACGAGGGTTGATTTCTCCTGAAACATCACTCATTTCATTCATTGTGTTAGTAATTGCTTCACGGATTTTGTCATAATCAGCATCAATATCTTCTTTTCTAAATCTCTCAATAATATGATTGAAATAAGAATCAATTGAATCTTGAGTTACAGTATTCCACATAACAACATCATCTTCTGTTGGAATAAGGCCAAAATCTGCGAAGGGTCTCATTAAAAGAAGATTTAAAAAGAATTGTCCATATGTCATATGAATATTTTTTCCATTGCAAACCAGATTGATCGGCTGCTTTCTAAAAGAATATACATCCAAAATCATCTTTTTAATTGCACGTTCAAAACCATCATATGACTAGTAACTTCTAAAAATGTCTTCTAATTCATAAGAGTCTATCTCTTCGTCAATTTCTCTCATTAAAACTTCCCTTCTTTAATTTATTCCTTCCAAATAAGCCTAATAATATTTTTTACTTATTCGACTCACTTATATAATATATTTTTCTAATAATTTTTAAAGTTTAAAATTTTTTTAAAAGTTAAAAAATGAGAACAATAAAGTTCTCATTTTTTTTTATTTTCCATTTTTATCTGTTTTATGGCCACCGACATAAACTGTCTTATATCCAGTAGTTCCGCTCATAGTTCTTGCTTTACCATCTGGGCTGTGGACAGCTTGTTCAGTTTTTCCATTTCTTGTTACTCTTTTCATTAGAGCCCCATCCGCTTTATCCTGTTCAAATGTCTTTTTATCTGTATAAGGCTTACCATTTGATTGTAGATATTCAGCGCCTGTTGAATCATATGCAGGCGCCTCATTTAAAACAGCATTTGCTTTAGCTAAAAATTTATATGCTTCATAATCACCATTTTCAGTTAATTTAATAGCATTTTCAATTCTATTTCTAACTAAACCAATTTCATTATAAAATGCAGATTTAGATTCTAATAACTTTCCAGTATTATTAGTTTCTGATAAAAATGTTATAGCACCAGCTTCTTTTAGTGTTGAAATTCCTTTTTTCATAAGAGCTGTTAATTTATCATTATAATTAAACTCTCTTAAAAACTCACCAGCATTAGAATATTTTAAATTTAAAATATCACTTTCATTTTTAGCCGGGGAAATTCCCTCTAAAAGAACAGACTATTTATTTAAAAATTCTTTTTCCTGCTTAGCAAGAATGATTTCTTGATCAATTGTCATAATATTTCCTCCTAAAAAGTCTGTACTTTCTTTAACTGTTGTTGGTGCCTAAGCAGCTTCCTGTGTTGGTGACACATCAGGTGTATCTTTCTTTTTTCTGCCATTTCCGCTCTTAGGTTTAGCTGCAGTTTCAGGCGTTGAAGAATTAGGCTATACATTAGCTGGCTTATTATCTTCTGGTTTAGATACAACAGTAGTTGTAGTATCGTTACTTGAAGCTTTGGCTTTTGGTTCAGTAGTAGCCTGTACACTCGATGTATCTTTCTTTTTTCCACCATTTCCACTCTTAGGTTTAGCTGCAGTTTCTGGTTTATCAGTTTTAGCTGGGCTCTCAGCTTTTGGTTCAGATGCGGTAGTAGGTTTATCCTTTTTGCCTTTTTTAGCTTCTTGTTCAGGTGTAGTAGCAGATTTATCCTCTTTAACTTTTTTAGGTTTAGGCATCTATTTAGCTTTAGGTTTTCCATTTGAGGACAAATCCTCTTCTGGAACCAGTTTTTTTGTTACTTTTTCCTGTTTCTGTTTAAGCTTTTCTCTTTCAGAAGAAGGCTCTCCTCTTTGAGCTTTTTCAGATTCTACAGATGCTCTAATCTATTGATATTTTCTAGGATTTATACCGCTATTTGCCATATCGCTAAGGACCTTAGCTTTTCCTGCATTGAAATTTTCTTTAGCTCTTTTCTTTGCTTCTCTTACTAATAAAAATTTTTTTGCTCTATTGGCCTCTGAATATTCTTTACTATTCATTACTTGGCTAACAGCATCTTTTACGGCGCCATGTTTACCTAAACTATATGCTAAAATTTGTGGGTCATTTTTATCATACTCGCCAGTACCCATTTTATATTGAACATATTCACGTCTAGCTTTAGTTGTTTTATATGCCTATATTGCTTTTTGTGTGCCATACAAAACCGCTAAAGCAGCCATACTTGCAGCCCCATATGGGTGTGCTTTTGCTAATCCTAATCCCCATTTACCAGCTTTAATCAAAGCAGGCATAGCTTTTGTAGCCCAAAAACCTTTTGTTCCTTGGACAGCTGTAGTAGCGGCAGCTTTTGTAGCTCCAGGGTTTCTCATAGCAAGGGCTGTAAGACCAGCACCAATTGCGCCGCCGCCAATTCCCATTGTTGCACCCAGTTTAGTTTTTTCTCTTTTAGTTCTGCTCCATTCAAATAAATTTGTAGCTTCATTTAAAATATCAGCAGATGTTTTTCCTGATGCTTCATTTATGGTATTAGAATTAAACAAGTCATCATAAGCTAATTTAAATGTTTCTTCAAAAATTTCTGTATCATTTAATCTCGAATTATAAGATTCATTTAATTTTAACCCATTATAAGCTCTAACAAAATTATCATATAAATTGCTAAGTAAAAATTCAGCACGTTCCAAAATTGAAAGCGGCGCATCTTTAATTAGATCTTCAAATTCAGCTTCACTTAAACTATTAAGATATACATAATCATTATATTGTGATTTAGCTTCTTCTAATACATCTTCATATGAAATATTATTAAATATGTCTTTATTAATTATAAAAGCATCATAATTATCTAATTTTTCTTTCAAAATTCTTAAGTTATTTTCAGTTGTTTTAAAGGAATTTTCTTCAAGAACTTGATATAATTCATAGTCTGAATAGCCTTCATTTAAATATCTCATAGTTCCTCCTTTTATTATATAATGTATTGTTTAAAAGAAATAAAGGCAATAAATACCTTTATTTCTTTTAAAGTTAAATTAGTCTTCAGCAATTTCATATCTGCCAGAGGCTAAACCCTCTTTCAAAATTCTTAAGTTATTTTCAGTTGTTTTAAAGGAATTTTCTTTAAGAATTTGGTAGAGCTCATAATCTGAATAAGATTCAGCTAAACTAAGGCCTTTTGTTGGTTTTAGTTTATCTGTTTTTTGCTTTGCAGATTTTTCTTTTTCAGACTTAGCTTGGGCTTGTTTCATATTATCAAAATTTGTCTTGACAGTTTGTTGTGTTGCTTCTGCTGCAGCTAGTTTCTTTTCATTTGCTGCTCTAAGTTTACCCAATTTTTTATCCTATCTTTTTTGAGCGGCAGCCTATGCATTTATTTTAATCTTTTTCTTATTATCTTTTTTGTAACTTGCCAGACCAGCTCTTAAATCAGTTGTGTCTTGTCCCGATGCTGCAGTCTTTTTAATATCTAGTTTTTTATCCCTAATTCCAGCTTTAAACTATCTCTTAAGTTCAGCTTTGTCTGCCTTTAATTGAGCTTTATCTTCTTTTTTAAAGCTTTTAGCGGCAGCTGCCTCAGATTTCTGATTTTCCGCTTTAATATCTTCTACATTTTTGTTTGCTTTATGTACTCCCCATCTAGCGGCGATATTAGATCTACCATTCCTTGTAAGTGGATTATAAAAAATCTCTTCTAGGGTGCTAAACTCACTATCATTGAGAGAATCAACAAAATTATTAAATGTATTTTCATCTAATAAAAATAAATTATTAAGGAATGAATCTGCTGCTTCATCTATAATTTCGTATTTGTCAGTATCAAGACCTTCCTTAAGAATTCTTAAATTATTCTCAGTTGTTTTGAAATTATTACTTTCTAGAATTTGATATAATTCATAGTCAGAATAGGTTTCATTTAAATTCATAATATTCCTCCTAAATTTTTTATTTTTTATAATTATTTGTTTTAAAAAATAAAAAAAAGATAAACCTCTTAGTTTATCTTTTTTAAATTATTATAAAATTCTTTATTTGCATTAGCTTCAATATTCTTGTCTTTAGACAATACATCTAAACGATAAAGAAAATGATCAATAAAGAAATGAACTCTCTCAGGTTTTTCTTCAGTAATATAATAAAAAAATTTATCAACTATACTCTGATTATTAGGAACTAACTCTTTTAATTGACTTTCTACAGTTTTGAGCTAATCCTGTGTTATAACAACATTATGATTATTTTTAAAATAAACCTGTTTTCGCATAATATACTAATATTTACCATCTAATTTTAATAGTGGCTCTAGGGTTTTTGCATTACAAATTTGCCAATCAATATTAGTTCCATTTCCATTTTTAATTTTATCTTGGGCCGTTTCATAAAGTATTTCGATACTCTACAAAGCAATTTCATAATATTGAAAATTAGTCAAATCTTGTTTTCCTTCAGGATCAAATTGTAAATCTGGGAAAGACTCCTAGAAGTTATTAAAGTCTAATTCGCAATCTTGTCCGGCAATAATATCTGAAACCATATTAGTGATCATTATACTCTAAGTAGCAGAAAGCCCAACAATAAAACGGGTTAACCTCTTTGTTATATTATATGCCTCATTATCTTCATCATTAAACTTTAAAAAATCTATTAATTCTTTAAATTCTTCGTACTTAACATCAGAAAAATTAACCATTTACTTCACACTCTTCCAAATAACTAACTACAATTGAGTTTCTAAGTTCAGAGAAAATTAAAGAATTATCAAGAGGTTTTAAATAAAGTTTAGCTGATCCGGCATCATCATTTAGAACGATTTTATTTCCATAATTTATAAGCAGCTCAGACATTCTGCTGTTATATTCTTCATAAATGTCAAGCTCGGTGATTTCTTTAAATAAATCATATGCCGAAGTAATACTAGATTTAATATCTTCAAGAATCTCATTCATAAAGTGCATGATTAAAACGTCATCTTTATTTTTGAATTTCTTTTTAGACTGGGTTACAAATAGATCTTTTGAGTGTTCATCTTGATCCATTAAGACGCTATATCGCGCAATAAAATTATCTCTATTTTTACCTAGCTCATGTTTAAAGTAATCAACAATATTCTCATATTGTCTAATGAATAAGAACTCATAAAGAGTTTCCATATCTTCTAGATACTGCGCTGGAGTAGTATAATCTAAATCCTCACCAAGTTCTACGCCATAGCGATTGTATATACCCTCCCCAATACATTCTGCTACACGGCCAAGTGATTCTTTGAGATATAACTCGTCATAACATTCGTCATCAGGTGTTATAGATGCATACTTTTCTTTAAAAAGGCTTACATAATTAATTCTTACCTTAAGAGGGTCTAAATCCTCTTCAAGCTGTTCTGAGATATTCTCCAAAATAATATCTTCTGCAAGTCTATCATTTAATGCAAGTATTTTATCTGCTGTGCTGTAATATAAATCAGGATTCTGCTAAAAATTTTCTGGGCTCATTTTACCTCCTATATAGAATTTTAATATTTTGTTATGCTTCTTTTAAAAGTTTAAAAATTGCTTAGCATTAATCACTAAGCAATTTCTCAATGTATAATTTTAAAATTCCTAAGCTTTCAATTTTATTGCCATATCTCTAGTTGTAATATGCTATAAAACCTTTATTAGAACAAATAGTTCTAACCAAATTATCAAGTTCAATTACTTTATCAATTTTTAATTGAATATTTGATATTTCAGTCTTAGGGCGTAATATTTTATAATATGGAGATAAGATATTTAAAACAAAAAGAGTAAAAAATACATTATTGTAATACAAATTATCAAAAATTTGAATGATTTTTTCCTTATTTAAAACAGTTAGATTATATTTTAAACATTCTTTATCATACTCAAAAACTTTAAGTAATTCATTTTCCTAAAGAAGCTTTAAATCATTATCCAATTTATTTATGGAAATATAATTAGCCTCTAAGCATAATTTATCAATATCTTTAAGTAATTTTGAAAAAAGTCGATATTTTAAAAATTTTCGTTTAGGAAGGGCATTTCTAAACTCTTCATCTTTTATAAATTTTTCAAAGACAATTTCTTTTAAGTCAGTCATCGCCCCTCCTTTTATTTATTTAATCTTGCAATTCGTAAAAATGCATTCAGTTGCTCATTTTCATTAGACTAAATTTTTGATTGCTAATCTAAAAGTTGATTATATATTGGATTTGTTTTTAATACACTAGCATTATCTGCTTTATTTTGCATTGCAATAATTGCGGTAATCTTATCAAAATTTTCTTGAGATGAAACAACTTTGACATTCATTCTTGAAGGAATGGGTTGAATACCGAAACGATCTCTAAAGCATTTTCCATAGAAAACGGCCCAACGGAAAATCAAGTATGCCATAAGAGTATCGTCGTGCCCAGCTGCTGAGTGCTCAATTTTACCAGTTTTCTTTCTTTCAAGTGTTGCTAAATCATTATAGATATTTGGCGAGATAAATTTATCATATTCAGTATCAACAATTTCAGGAAGCATATCAAGCATTTGTTTACGAGTCGTCATATTAGTTTCAACACCATATGCAACAGTGTTTGTTTTCTTTTTGACAACAAAGCCATCTTTAGTTTTCTTCTCACCTAATGCTTCTCTATTTTCTCTATACATTCTCGGCTCAATCTAAGGGTCTTTCATAAACTATTGAAGAATGTTAAGACCATAACTATTTCGCTCAATAACTAAGAGAGAATTCTTTAAATAATACAGCATTAGTTCTTTAATAAGATTTTTAAAGCTATCAGTATCGATTTTATTTAATCTAAAATCTGCAACAATTCGAAAATCTTCAGGGTGAATAATAACAATCGTCGAATTATCTCGAGAAAGACCACCTGCAACGTCGCAGCTAAGAATATAGTTTAAATTAACATCTGGAATTTCATACCAGTCAATAACATACTGTTTACTGCAAAGATAAAAACGAGTAACTGGTGTTTTAATAAATTCTTGAACTTTATCGAGCTATTCTTCATTAAAGACTGAAGTGTCCATTGATTTAGGCCAATCAAGAAGAATTTCACGTTTAATTTTTGCACGGTTACCATTACACTGGCGGATCATTTCTTCAAGCCAAGCATCATCACGGCCGAGTTCTTTATATGAATATTGAATAAAAATAAAGTCATTTTTTGAATTCGCAAAAATAAAACTGTCAAATTCATTATCAGTCATATCAAAACAATCGATATTCCATCTAGCGGCTTGTTGCATCATATCATAACAGAAAGCTCCTGCTTCAACATCAAGATTATTAGGTGTTGTTATAATTGTTATTCCATATGGAGAATTATGTTTTTTAGCATTTTCGGATGCTCTTTTATATGCAGGTAAGCATGCTTCATATGTAATTTGATTATATTTCATAAATGCAAACTCATCAAAAACAATACAAGATGTGGTTAATCCGACGTCCAGCTTTATCTGCAGCATCCGGGTCAGAACCAGGTGAAACAACTTTTAGGGTGTTATTTCTTTTAGCAATAAGCTTATTTTCTTGGTTGTCGATATCTGCTTTTGGGTCTTCAATAAACATTTCAAGCATCCATTTTGGAAGCAATGACTTTATATCACGGAATAATTTAAGATTTTTTACAGCATCTTGTTTACCTTTATTTAAATAAACAATATTTGTATTTTTTGTAACAAAACAAAGGTTCCATACATCAAAAACAATTTCGCCAATAGTCTTTCCGTGCTATCTGGGCAGTATTGTTATAGAGTTTTTGTTTTTTAATTTAATGTATGAAAGAGTATAGTTTCCAAGATTTAATTCATATGGAATTTCTGCACCATCGGCTGGAATAGTCACTACTTCGCGAATAAAATACCAGTAATTTCGGCAGCATTCACGATAAATTTTAACCTTCATTTCAGTTGAAAGGTTTTTATCATATGGGTTAACTCCAATTAAATCTTCGTCATAGAGCTCCAGCATCATTTTATTGTTTTTGACTTTTCTATCACGAAGCATTTTACAAACTTTTAAGAAGGATATGTTTTTAGTATGAATATCATAAATCATAATCCCTCCTTTCTTCAATATAATTTTTTGTTTTCCTTATTTGTGGAAGTTAAAGTTTAAACAATAAATTATATTATATATAAAAAAGGAATTTTAGGAGGAAAATATGGCAAATAATGTATTTTATCATCCACATGTCGCTTTAAATGTGACTGCAAAACGTCATAGAGTTAGAACTGCGGATGTTCCTGATACTACTATAATGTTTGCTCCAATTGTTGCTAGCAAAGGTAAAGATGGACTTACAAAAGTTCACAGCCTCGCCGAATTTGTAAATGAGTTTGGTGCTATGGATAGCGATTTTTATAAGTTAAATGGTTTAATGGCATATAATATTTATAACTGGCTTAGCAATGGTGGAACACTTTTAGTTTCTAAATTAAAAGGCAAATTGGCAAAAGTTTCGGTATATGCTCCAGGCGATTGTGATATTGTCGAAGATACATATGAAATTGATAAATCAAGATTAGTTTTTGTTAAAAATACAACGACTAATAAATATGAATTTATACCTGATGCCTTTGGCATTATAAAAGCGCCTAATGGAACAGATGTTACAAGTAATGTTCAATTTACTGCTAGTGATAATGTTTGGACTATATCTTATACTCCTACTGGCGCAGATAGTGCCACTGAATTGGTAACTTTTAGTATAAATGAAACTACTGACTTAAAACAGGTTTCCGCAAAATATAGTGGAAGTTATTATAATCATATTACTGTTAAAGTTACCCCAGAAGAAAAGGATGACCCTCAAGATATAAAACGTACAACTATAGTAATTACAAAAGGTAAAGAAGTGCTTGAATCATATAAAGGCATTTTAATTTCTAAAATAAAATCTATTTTAAGTGGTAGTGAATATATTGATACCGCTGCTAGTTTAGATGCATTGAGTGTGTTAACTGAAACTACATATGAACTGTCAGGTGGTACTGATGCAGCTACCATTTATTACGATGAAAATTATGAAGATACAGATAGTGCTACACTTAGTACACTTAAGGGCTTAAAAGATTTCTGGACTTGGACGCCTAATAGCACCAAGCCAAACTGCTCAGATCTAGAATTAAAACTTGAGTATCCTATTGATATTATTTTTGATGCCGGTTATCCAAAAGGTATTAAACAATTAATGATTAATTTCATTAGAGATAATAATGGTGTTGGAACTCCAGTTGGGTCTGTTGGCCACCGTACTGATATTTTTGGTATTTTTGATGCTTATGCACTTACATCATCAGTTCCAGAAAAAGTAATTAAAGGCGGAAGAGATGAGACAATCTCAATAGAAGATATTACTATGGCTAGTATTAGCTCAACTAATATCGCTGTTTATGATCCATATTTTACAACAGATGATGTTATCTTTACAAATGAAACAATTCCTGTTTTCTCATCTTATGCATTAGCCAAATTAATTGCATATAATGATCTTACATATGGACCTCAGCTTCCTGTTGCTGGTCTTCGTAGAGCTATTATTGATGATGTTCTTTCTATTAATGAAAACCCAAATTCAGATAGAAAAGAGCAATTCTTCCTTGATAGAGTCAACTATGCAGAAAAAACATCTCGTGAATATGCCTTCATGTCTCAAAGAACCGCTGATGGCAGCACCCAAGATAACTACACAGCACTTTCTTTCATTAATAACTCTCGTTGCCTTCTTAAAATGGAAAAAGATATTGAAATTATGGCAAGACAATACTTGCATGAATATAATGACGCTGTAACAATTTCTAATCTTTCTAAACTTCTTAATAACTATGTTTCAGGTTGGGTTAGCAACAGAACACTTTCTCTTGGTTATGTTGATGTTTCAGAGTCTGATCTATCTGAGAATGAATTAGTTATAACATTAAATGTTAAGTTTACAAGCACAATCGAAGTTATTACTGTAAATATTAACATTGATTAATGATGAGGAGGAATTATGTTAGATAAGACAATTAAAATTGATAATGACACATTAACTGCTGTAAGCCAAGCTAATGGTTCATTTTTTACTGGTGTTGAAGACCAGATTAACCTTTATCTTGACCCAATTGTTACAGGTTATGCGTTTATTTATTGGGTAAACACCCCCTCTTGGTTCGACCAAGATCCTGATTTAAAGAATTTTAAGGCACTTACTCAAAGAAACTTTAGATCTTTCAATGGTGTTAGCGCAATTGAGCTTCAAACTGGTACAACTAATACCGGTTTTGCTAATCATGAAATTAACTTTGCTACAGGCATTCAAAGACAAAATACTGACTTCCAAATTGGTCATAAAGAGTACTCTGGTTCTCCAATGACCAAGATGTATCAAAAATGGATTAGTATGATCCGTGACCCTCGTACTGGTATTGCACTTTATCCAAAACTTTATGGTGTTGAATATGGTGCAAGAAACCACTCCGCTCAGCTTCTTTACATTATGACTCGTCCTGATGTAACCAATACAAGCAAGAATATTGTTGAATATGCAGCATTTTATTCAAATGTTATTCCAACAAACGTTCCGCTTGATACTCTTTATAACTTTGAAATTGGTAACCAAGATTCACCTCAAATTGAAATTTCATTTAGAGGATTCCCTGAAATTGGGCCTAATGTTAATGAATTCGCTCAGAAAGTTCTTAATGAAAAGATTATGAACTCTACTGGTGATGCTTATATTCCATTTGTTGATAGCTATACAACTGGTACTATTAACAGTAGTTTTGCTGGTGCTGGTGCTAATGGTGGAACTCCTAAAGTTGATTCACTTACAAGCACTAATATTGGTGAGACTTGGGGTCCTGTTGGAGCTGACATTTGGCTTAGACCAGAAGCCGGAGAAGAATAATAAAAAAAAAGAAAGATAGCCGCTTCAGGTTATCTTTCTTCTTTATTAAACTCTTGTAAAAGAATTCCATTACGAGCAAAATACTCGATTAATGGGCCTCTTTCACTACACGGATTATCTGGTTTTTCATAAACAAGAAGAACTATAGCTGGTTCTTCTTGGAATTTTAACTGCTCTTTCGCATCATTTGCGACCGCTTCTAAATATTCTGTTAGAGCTTTAAAATCAGTGTTTTCAAGTTGAATTGTATATTCTTTAAGAAATAAACATGCTTCTGGATGTTTGTTTTCACATGGGCAGCACGTACTTTGTGGCTGTAGTGTTTCAACTCTTAATCCATTTATTACACCTCGTTTATCAATAAAAGCATATGAAACTCCCTGAAAATCATGAAACCACTTAGGATCCCAAACAGCTGTACTGAATGGAATCATATTTGGCTTTAAAAATCTAACATTATAAAAATATGTTATATAGTATTTCATGTGGTATATGGTATTTGTAATTCCATTCCATTTTCAGTATAAACTTCACGGATATTACCATTTATTTTATAAGATGCAACATCTAGATAATCAAATAAATCGCTATATGTTCCATCAATAGTCGGATAATTTGGGTTATGCGCACATGATAGAACGTGTGCAGATGGTTGATTTTCAAATTTAAAGGTTATTTCATCACCAATTTTATTAACGGCTTGATAAAAATTAATGAAAACTTTATCATTACTTTTATTAATTGGCCTGATGAAATAAGAATAATCAATTATCTCAATATCAGGATTTTTTTCTTTGATTTCTTCACGAATAGTTTTGATAAAATCTGGAATATTTTCATTTAAATCAAAAACCCCAGTTTTAATACAAAAAGTATATTTCGGAATTACTTTTTGCTTAAAGTTTTGCATTAAGCCTCCCAATAATAATTTTATTTTTTAAAATTAAACTATGCGGATAAACTCTACTTATGATTAACATATATAGAGAATATCCGCTAAACTTGAGTACTCAGCTTCATCTAGACCAAGAATTTCTAGATAACCCCAATCGCGGCATATCAGAACTTCAATATTATCTTCATTATATATAGAAGATTTTGAATCTGGAACCATACTAAGACAATTAAAAGTCTGCATGCCTTTTAGGAATTTTTCTTCTATAAATTCACGAAGTTTTTTAACTCTTGGGGTTGGATTAGTAGATAAATCGCTTTCCATTTTTAACTCCTTTTCTCAATCATCAAGCGTTAAATATAATGCAATTGCATCCATATCTTCAGTTTCAACATCAAAATCAACTTTAATATTGCTAATTAACCCAGCTTTTTGAAGGTCTTTTAATTCTTTTGGTAGGGATCTGTTCATATATTTATTGAGTTTTAGTTTAACAAAACTAACATACTCCTCAGGCCTATATTTTTTTGCTAAATCAAGTAGATATTGACTTACATAACCAGAGCCGATATATTTATCGAAAAAATCAACATTAGCACCATTTTTCATTAAATATAAATATTGCTCATCAATTCCGCCAATATATTTTAATTTATTCTTTACATCTATTGGATCATCTTTTGAAAGGTCTATCTTTGCAGTAACTGCATCATAATATTTCCTTCCCGCTGCAGTAATACAGATGATATCTTTGTATTTACTTATATCTACATTTTTCATAAAAATAGAAATAAGCCCATCAATCCAGCTACGATGGGCGATATATTCACTGAAAATATCATAATAAATTTGTTTATTAACATTGTTTGAAGATGAATTTTCTTTATAAATTTTTATAAGCTTTTCAACTTCTTCAATTTTAGAATCATATTCTTCATTTTCAAGACAATCTCTATCTATATGATTAATATATACACACAGTGCGCTCTGCATTATATTCTTAAAATATACCCTAGTTGTAGATAAAGTTTCTAAATATTCTACAAATTTTTTTGGATCCATATGATTATGAAGATTAAATTTAGAGCCAAAAGAAAGCGCGGCACTTGCAGTAGTTAACAAGATATCTTCTTTTGAAAGTTTAGGATTATCATTAAAGCTATATGGATCATTGAAAAAATCGCTGATTTTCTTTGAGAAAAATCCATTTTCATCTTCTAAATCAATAAGCTTAATAGGACCAAGCGTTTCATTGCGTGTATATCTTCTAGCATACTATATAATTAATGCTGAAATAACAAATTCAAAATTAAAATAGTTTTTAGTTAAATATTTTTTAATTTCTGCTGTAAATTTTGGGAAATATGAAAAAAACGCAATTAAAGTTGTTGCAAATTCAGATATATATTCGTCATGATCACAACTAAAATTGACATATGGCAGGCTGCTAATGATTTTGGCCGTTTCATTTCTTTCAGTTTCATTTGTAGTATTAAACCATGTAACAAGCTCGTTATCAATTGAATTAGATAATGCCGCAGAATTACACAATAAAGCTTCTGCTAAACTATTAAATAGAAAATGCGATTTTTCTCTTAAGAGACCGAAAAAATATAATACTACGAAAAAATTATCATACTATTTATTTGATAAGATTTCCACTAATTTAGCAGTGCTAGCAAGGTTATCACCATAATCATTATCTATAATCCTATTAATCACATCGTCAGATATGCCACAGCTTATTACTTTATTATGTAATAACATGGACAATTTATTATTATAAAGAGTCTCAGTCATTTTAGAGTTTATTAAAGCACCCGCATTTAGGAGTGACATTAGAGATTGCATTTGCTAAAGTGCTTGTTGGAATTGCTGCTAGTTATTATTTAATGCCATAAATTCTCCCTAAATTACTCAATTTCTTCATTATTTTCAATTTTTCTATTTTTCTTTTCTTGTTTAAATGCAAGAAGAATCCCGGCGCTAATTGCTGCACCAAGAGTTAAAGTAAGACATACAATTTTAAAAATTTTCTTAAACATAATTATTTTCCTCCATTTTTATAGTTTATAGATTGCTTCAAACCAAAGTTTTGCATCATCATCTGAATCAAATTTCTCTAGACTATCGCCATCATCCATAACTAATACGCCTAATTCCTCTTTTCGGTGTCGTTCCTCTTTAATATAATCCCAGTATAGTACTGGGCTTTTTGAAAAATTATTTACTTTTCCATCAAATTTAAAAGCTTTATAAAGGCTTATATTTGGTGCGTTATTTATAAGAATCTTATCTACATATGTACTAATGTCTAATTTTTTATTTTCTGATAGAATTTTTCCAAGATCTTTACATGTTGATTTTAATTTAAATAAAGCAACTTGTTGTTCAGAGAATCCCTTCCAGATTACTATAGCATAGTATCTACTCATATTTTAAATCCTTTATTATAAATTCTCTATTTCAAACCAAAGTTTTGCGTCATCAACAGACTCAAATTCTATTATTTTATCATTATCTACAACCAGTTCTTTATTAAAAACAGAACCAGGTGTTTTCCACTTCCAAAATAAAACACCGCTATTATCTGTATAACTAAAATCTAAATTTGTTAGATTCTTGAGAGTGGTGCCTAAAAATCTATCTGCTGCAACAACTTTATACCCTGTTTCTTCTGTAATAATTTCTTTTATTCTTATTAAAATAGCTTCATTATAAATAATGCAATTTCTTGTAAACTTAAATTTGCATATCCCATACTTTTTCATAATTTATACTTTACCTCAAAATATAATTCTGCGTCTTCATCAGAATCAAAATCCATAATGTTTTCTGTAAAAAATAATGGTTTCGAATGGTCTAATAATGAGCTATTAATAAAATCATCTATTTCTTTTTTATTATAAAAATTTAAAGCATTTGGGCTCATGTGTTCATTAATTATAAATTTTTTAGAAAGAATTCTTTCTATATATACAAGCGTCCCGCAGTTTTTTAAATAATCATCTCTGTCATATAGCTTAATTTCTGCTAAAACTAAAATAAACCCAACTAATATAATTCCATACATTTTCATAAACGCTCCATTTCAAACCAAAGCTTTGCATCATCATCGGATTCAAATTCTGCAACTTTATCAATAAGGAAAATAAAACTTTTATTAAGTTCGATGTTGAGAAAAATGTTACTGGTAATAGCTCTTATTGCATAACCAGCTACGCATTCTGATGCCGGTGCTTCTCCAATTATATTAACTTCAGCCAAAACTTTAGTATTGGTATCAAATGATATTATTCCATATTTTTTCATTATAAGTTATACTCCACTTCAAACCACAATTTTGCGTCTTCATCAGAATCAAATTCAATAGCCTCATTTTTTGCCATTATTGCTAAATGCCGAGCAGGAGGTGGTATAAGGGCGGTATTATTTTTTATATATAGGCCCCAAAAATTTGCTGTAGTTAAATCTAGTGGATTTTCTACTGTAATTTTTTCAGCGCCAAATTCCAAAAGCATAATATCGAAATTCTTAGATGCAATTATTCTCTTTTCTACTTCATTACAGTCTGGTTCATTTTCAGATTTAACTATTAATTGGCTATAATCAGATAGAGATAAATAATTTAATATTTTACTTGCAGGTATAATACAGCCTTTATCATCATCTTTAATCAATAATCTTACACTCTCAATAAATTTCGTTGAAAATAAACTAGGCATTGGCTGGGCAATATAATATCTCATAAGTTATACTCCATTTCAAACCATAGTTTTGCGTCATCATCTGAATCAAATTCCAGAATTCTATCATCATAATATTTTGATAAAGGAATAGTATCATATTGCGTCTTTCTATTGATCCATTTCCAATTCCGTTCGTCCAAATTAATTTTAATGCTCGGTGCGCTATTAATAAAAATTGAATCTATAAATGGAAAGATATCAAATTCAAATTCATCGTCAGCTAATAGTTTTCTACTTACATAATCAAATTCTTTTGGCAGGTCTTTTTTTAATTTAAAAAGAATTCTTTCTTCTCTGTCGCCATTTTCTAACCACCAAAGGCATAATGCATAATAATTTTCCATTAAAAATTATACTCCATTTCAAACCAAAGTTTTGCATCATCATCTGAATCAAATTCTAAAATTCTGTCATTATACTTTTTTGATAAAGGAATATCTGAAAAAGGAATAGTTCCATATTTTCTTTTGACCCATTTCCAATTCCGTTCATCTAAATTAATTTTAACACTCGGTGCATTATTAATAAAAATTGAATCTATAAATGGGAAGATATCAAACTTAAATTCATCGTTAGTTAATAATTCTTTACTTATATAATCTAATTCTTTTGGTAGATCTTTTTTTAATTTAAAAAGAATTCTTTCTAATATTTTACCATTTTCTAACCGCCAAGAACATAATGCATAATAATTTTTCATTATAAATTTTCTCCTAATTCAAACCAAAGCTTTGCATCATCATCAGATTCGAAATCAATAATTTTAACATCTACAAATCTATCAAAACTTACCCCATTTTCTAATTCTACGGTTAAAACATCTGTAAGAGGTTGGATTTGAATATTTTTAATATTTCCATCAAAACTATTACAAAATCTTAAAATACTTGTTTTTTCAGGAGATGCTGTAATTTGTTTATATGATTTTCCCCAAAGCACGATATCATTAAATAAAATATCTGCATTTTCTATTTTAAATAAAAACGTATATACCTATTCAAATGGTATATTACTTATTCTACAATATACTTGGATAGCAGGATCTATATAACCTTTACAGTATAAATATTTCATTATAAATTATACTCCATTTCAAACCATAGTTTAGCGTCACTATCTGAATCAAAACACATAATAGGATTTATTTCTTCGTCTATAAATATTACCGTCCCAGGAAATTCTCTGTTATACTGGTATTTAGTCCATCGTTTTAAATATAGGCCATTTTTGTCTTTAATATGTTCAGCAGAATAATTACAATATTCCAATTTTGTTTTTTCAAGAATAACCGAGGAAAGAAGATCTGAAACACAAATTGGAAGTTTCTTTCCTTCTATAAAAAGTCTTCTCTCATAAAGTGTTTTTTTAAGTTTTCTATGAGAAATTTTTTTAAATTTATATAAAACTGAGCATAAGTCTCCATACTCAATTATAGTATAATATCGTTTCATTTACTTACCTCAAACCATAATTTTGCATCATCATCAGATTCGAGTTCTATATATCTTATTGCTACTGCATTTTCATGCCAATAATTTTGAAAATATGCTGAAGGGTTTTTCCATTTATAATATCCTATTTCAGTAAAATATTTAAACTCAGGTTGGTGATTAATATCTAGAATTTTTGTTTCTAGAATTTTCTTTATTTTTACTTTTATATAATTATATGCTGAAAGCCAGCGTTCTGCATCTTCAAGAGGATTTGGTTCGTAAAGTTCTGCTTCACATATTATATGTTCAGCTCCCCAAAAATTAATTAATGCATATAATTTCATAAGCTATATTCCATTTCAAACCATAATTTGGCATCTTCGTCTGAATCAAATTCGTGTTTTTCTAAATTTACAAAACTATTATTTCCAAAGGAATCTAGCCCATATATTATAAGCGTGTTTAATAATTGAATTTTTTGAATTTTTCTTTCTGTAGTATTATCAGTAGTTGAGAGTGTAATTGGCTCCGAATGCCAAATAAGATTGCCATCCCCATCTAAGTGAATATCTTTTACAGGAAGGCTGTGACACTCACCAGGGTGTATATTAAGAATTTCTAATGCTTCTTTATGGCGGCGTAAGTATTTATGTTTAATTCCTATATTATATACTGATGAAAATATTTCAGACTCATGTTCTGAAAGATTTATATTTAAATATTTTTCTTTACATTTAAATAAAACGGTAGGCAAATTTATATTTTTATTTAATCCTAATTTCAGTTCCTATTCATCTACTGTAGAAATCGGTTGTGCTATATAATAAATCATTTTTATAATTCTCCCATTTCAAACCATAATTTTGCATCATCATCAGAATCAAATTCTAAAATTTGATCACCATATTTTTTTGATAAAGGAATAGTTTCATATTGCTTGTCATCACTGGTCCATTCCCATTTTCGTTCGTCCAAATTAATTTTAACACTCGGTGCATTATTAATAAAAATTGAATCTATAAATGGGAAGATATCAAACTTAAATTCATTGTTAGCTAATAATTCTCTACCTACATAATCAAATTTTTTTAGTAGGCCTTTTTTTAATTTAAAAAGAATTCTTTCTGTTATTCTTCTGTCACCTTCTAACCACCAAGAACATAATGCATAATAATTTTTCATTATAAATTCTCCATTTCAAACCATAATTTTGCATCATCATCTGAATCAAATTCAAAAGATGTCAGACCCATTAATGGATATTTTTTTGATCTGTGGCTTATAATATTTTTTAATCTTACATTTATAGGCCAAATAGTTACATGATCGCCGTTTTTATATTTTAAAATTTTCTTGCTAAATATTAATGAAAGATCAAAATTTTTAGAAGCAATTATCTGATTTTTTTCAATTTTTTTATGCTTAGGCGGTCTTTTAGATTTAACGACTAATTGAAAGGGATCGGATTCAGTGGGTAAACACTCATAAAATTCAAAAAATTGCACAATTGATTTTTCACCTTCAGCTCGTATTAATAATATAATATCTTTTTTATCAAACATCCAAGTTCCAATTGGTTTAGCTAAATAATATATCATTTATATTGTACCTCAAACCATAGTTTTGCATCATCATCAGAATCGAATTCGAGAGTTTTTACAATCTTTAAATTTCCTTTTCGAGATATTGATGCTACTCGTCGTGTTGTTGAATCAAAACCAAAAAAATCTACATCTATTTTTCTTTCTATTTCCACAACCCAAAAGATAGTTTTTCTTTTAAAGAATTTGCCTTTTTCATATGTTACTAATTTCTCAAAACTAAGAGTAGTATCATCACAATTTTTAAATGCAACTATTCTTTTAAGATCAATACTATCGGGACTTGGTTCTTTTTTACATTTAATCACTAAGTGATCAAGATATTTAATAAAAGGGTTCTCAGGGTCGTCTTTTATTAATATTGTAGATTGTAAAAATTTATGATATGCTGAAACATTTCCTTCTAATAAATAATATTTCATATTTAGTATGTCACCTCAAACCATAGTTTTGCGTCTTCATCTGATTCAAAATTTAAAATGTCAGAATCTCTATCAATGATTACACATTCTTTTCTCCATACATTCATAAGATCAGTATAACGTCTCCAGTATAAAACCCCATCACTTTCTCTTTTAGAAAATTCTATTGCATATGGGGAATTTTTAAATACAAATTTTTTGGATGCTATAAGATCTGAGAATACCATTGTTGTAAAAACAGAAAGAACTTTATCAACTTCTTTCTTGCTTTTTATTTTTAAAAGATATGCTTCTTCTATTGTTCCATCAGATAAACGTTTTTCTATTAATATATACTCATTCATTTTTTCACCTATCACTATTTATTGCAAAAAACATTAAAAGAAGTGTAATAACCATACCTACAATTCCTAAAAATATAAACACTGCTTTCATGATGTTTCTTCCTCGCTCTCAGCTTCTAACCACAATAATAACATCTCAATGCTATTTGGTGCCAGCTCTTTATCTTGGAAGAATTTGCACTTTCCATGATTAACTTCACAGTAGCAGCATTCTTGGCTTTCATTAGGAATTATAGCATTTTCACTAGTTTTTACAATAACGGATTCACAATTATTGCAATATTTATTTTCAAACCACTCAGCCCAAGGAGCCCCCTCAAATCCTATATTATCAAGAAACTCTGCGAGTTCTTTTATACTCATATTTTTAATTTTATCAATATTTTTCATAATTATAAACCTCTTTTATTATTTATTACTTTCAATTAAATAATATATATTTAATTGATTTTTTTGCTATTAAGGAACATAGAAATTTATATAAAAAACAATTTATATTAAGCAAAAATATTTTTAAACGAATAATTAAAAAAAAATTAAATAAAAAAAAGGAAACTATAAAGTTTCCTTTTTTAATTTTATGGCGCGGTAGGAAGTGTGCAAAGGTTTGTTACATCAAGAACAACCCCGGCATTATCAATTGAATAAATTATTGAAGCATTGGATACAGCTGTTGAGGCTACTGTAGTATAGTAACCAGTATGCCCACTAATTTCATAATAATTTACACCATCAACAGTTCTAGCAGCAGAACCAGTTGAAGGACCTGCACTTAGATCAAGTTTACTTGTAGTTACAGCTTGATTAAGTACTGTCACGCCACCAGTTGTTTCGTCAAAGGTAAATTTAAGATCAAAATTCCAGTTTCCATTGAGAGCTGCAAAAGTTTCATTTTTGCAAGTAGTATCCTCACCTTCAAGCCAAAGACGAACAACAACTTTGAAATATCTTGTGCTATTAGCAGCAACTGAGCCAATATTTGCAGCACCAGTTTTAGCAGTTAAGTCGCCAAGTGCATTGGTAGAACTTACAGCTTTTCCACTTGTATAATATGCAGAACTGGTCATCCCAAGTAATGTTTTAAGAGAAGATTCTGTTGGAGCAGTTGCAGCAGTTGAACCGTCAGCGCCCATATCGTTAACAAATACAGCAACTCTAAAAGCTTTTTGATTAGCTTCGGCGCCATTATATGTTATATCGAGAGTAGAAAGATTAATATATCTTACAGCATCATGTGAGTTATCTGCTTTTAACTGAACTGCATATTCGACATATCCTTTTGCACCAGAAGTCTCATAATTTGTATCAAAATCAGTTGTATTTGCATGATTGTAAGCAACATACGTGTCAGTGGCAGCGTCACCATTTGCTTGAACGTTCTGTGTTGATGTATAATAAAAATCTACACCATTAATAGTTGAAACCGGTTCAAGCAATTGGTTCGTATGAGTCATAATATAACCATATTTAAATGCGCTATCAGCTTCTTTAGCTGTTCCATTAACCGTAGTCTCTGCAATTTGAAGGTTATCATTAACCTTTGCAGTTACAGACATACCAGTCACAGTAACAGTAGTGTTCATTGAGAACCATGCGAAAGATGCAGTCGCTAATAAGACTGCTGAAATAAGTAAAAGGGCAAGTGCGGGAATTAGTTTTTTCATAATAGTAATCTCCTTTATAAAAATATTTTTTTTGGTTGTTTTACTATTTTTGTGCAGATTCCCATATAAATTAAAAATATGGAAGCCTTAAGTCACAAAAACTTTAAACAGGATATAAAAATTTTTGCAACTGGCTGCCATATTTTTATTTTAGGCCCTTTAGCTTTGCGTCACTATCTTTCGATAGTTTTGCCGGTTTTTTAATAATAAATTGTTTGATTTCTTTTTAAAATTTTAAAATTAAGTTTTCTTAATTGGATATTTTAAATCAATTACTTTTTTAAAGTCTTTTTTAATTCTAACTTTATTTAAAATACTAATTAAATAGAGACCATATGAAGCAACTTCATTCAAAGTATTATAACCAACAACCTCGGTGCTATAAGTTTCACCGCCATGAGTACTAGCTGTAACAGTATAAACTCTTGCACCTTCAATTGTTCGGTTATATAGAATTTCATTTTCTTCATCAATGGTTATAGTTGTTGTATCAATATAATTTTTATTTCTCATAATCAAATAGGCATGTCATAAGATCGACCAGAATCGAAATCTGCGCAAAGATCTTCTGCTTTATCATTATGGATATCTGGGTCATCAGAAATTTCAATAAGAAGCTTTAATTCATCTGGGAATTGTTTAACAGCTTCAAATGAGGCATTAATATATTTAAGTTTTTGATACTGTTCGTTTCTCATTTCTTTAAAATTTCTAATGGTAAATGGAATAGAATTCGCATTAAGAGTTTCAACTAATTTTGGAAGCTTTTCTAATCCAAAGGCCTGGCTCGTTTCCTCTCTACATGAAATATTACTTGTAACAGTAAAATCGAAATATGCATCCCCATAATAATTTTGGTTAAAATCAATGGTTACATGTAATTCAGATTCATCTACATCTGCTTTTGTTAACTCGCTATCTTCATATTTTAATTCATAGTCATATTCAGGTTTTTTGAATAATCCTGCGCCCATGATTTCATTATTGTTTCGGCTAACACCAAGATATAACTTTCTTTCACTATCTAATTCTTCAAAACTAATTAGATGCATTTCAAGTTTTCTTGGTTTCTTTAATAATGAATTGCAAATAGGGCAATTATCTATTTTATCTATAAATTCTGTTGGAATTGTTAGTGCCGTTCCACATTTATCACATTCTATATAAACAGTTCTTCTATCAGAGCCAGAAGATTCTTTTACAGATTGAAATTTCTCATTAATTAGCATAATTTACCTCAATATTTTCCTTCCAAGTCTAGCTTAATTTCATTCTCAAGGATCATCTTATCTACAAAATCCAAAGAATCATAATATCTTTTAAAACGACCTTCTGCATTGTTTCCATTTAAACCATTTCTTCGATCGAAATTACCCTCTTGCATTTCTTTAAGAAGTTCTTCAAAAGTAGCCTGATCTAATGACGGGTTACATACATCTCTTCTTGATTGAGTTACTGCTGTTTTATAATAAGCTCGGAAAAGATTAATCCCCTCACTTACAAGTTGAAGGTTTTCCTTGCAATTATTATCATGATTCATGTCAAGGTGATCAACAACGTTCCTCATGCCAGTACTGGTAAATGGTCTGTCATTACAATCACCCCAAGAATATACAACCATTCTATGAAGATATAAATCAGTTTCAGTTCCTAAATCATCTTTAGAAATCATCCAATACCCATTATTAAGGAATGGAGTAACTTTAATAATTAAAGGTTTGTCTTTATCAATTTTATTTATAAAGCCACTAGAACTGCAAGTATCATTTTCAATACCATCTATACGCACATTTTCTGAATTAAGTTTTATAACATCCCCATTCCTAGAAACATAAACATTATTGTTTAATCTAAATTCCGTGTGAAATTTGCCTAGATCAAGAGTAATGTTTTCTCCTTCAAATTCTAAAGGTGTTATAAATATGTTTTGTTTATTATTTCTAAATTCCATATTTTCTCCTTTCGCTATATTTTATTAAACTTCTGGTAGATGATATAATAGCAAATGGAATAAGATTAAAACAGTTGCCATAACAATAAAAACTATATATAAAAACTTTATCCATATATTTAAATAAGGTTTTATCACAAGCTGTCTTACAAATATTCCAATAACAACTATATCTATTAGAACTAAAATTACTTTCATTAAAATCTCTTCTGAGTTCATTTTAAAATTCCTTTCAATTTTCATTCGCCATTATTATAATATATAAATGAAAGAGTTTTTAGGCTCTTTCATTTTTTATATTACTCATCTGAATCAATAAATTTATTTTGATTGAATAATGTCTTTTTAAGAAATTTATTCATTAATATATTTGTTAATTTATATATAATGTTACTAATAATTAAGAAGCTTCCAATAATAATCCATCTATCAAGCGTGAATTGTTTATAAATTTCAAAGCTGAATAATGACTTTAATATACCGAGAAGTACTTCAAATATATTATCATAATGAGCTGTTAAGTCGCTAATCCAAACAGAACCATTTTGTAAGAATGCCTCAGGCAAAGCTAGTAACATTAATGCGACTACAGATAGTATTGAAATAAATAAAATTCTTCTATATTTTGTAAATGGTTTACTAATTTCATAGAAAATAACAAATCCAGCAATTGTTATGCACAGTGAAACAACAGGGAACATGCTTTCAACAATTGATGTAATTTGGCTTATATCACCACCACAAGAAATGCCTGCATAAATATAAACAAATACAATTGGCAGGAACATATAAAAACCAGCAATAATTGATTTACTCAAAACTGTCTGAATAAAGCCACCTTTAATTCTTCGTTTATCTGGTTCAAGTGCAATAAATACCGAGCCAATACCAGAAATAATTGTATTGACAATTGTCATAATTGTCGGTTCAAAAATTTGTTTTGTTCCAAGAATTAATGCAATTATATTTACAAAGAACCATAAAACATCTTTCATAACAAAAAGCACAGATGATCTTTGGACGTTATTAACGACTCTTCTGCCTTCAAAAACAGCTTCTTTCATATTATTAAAATCAGAATCTAAAAGAACAAGATTAGAAACGTTTTTAGTTGCAGGAGCACCATTTGCCAATGCAATTGAGCAATCTGCTTTTTTCAATGCAATAATATCATTGACACCATCTCCAGTCATTGCAACGCTTCGTCCATGTGACTTTAATACATCAACAATTTTTGCTTTCTATTCAGGTGTAACACGACCAAATACTACATTCTCTAAAACAACTTTTTCAAAATTTTCATCTGAAACGGTTGACATATCAACACATTTATCTGCATTTTCAATTCCACAATGTGCTGCTATATATGAAACAGTTTTAATATTGTCACCAGAAATAATTCTAATATCTACATCATTCTCGCGGAACCATTTCATAGTTGCAGGTACTTCTGGGCGAATATTATCACGTAAAACAAACATCATAAAAAGAGATCCCTTTTTGATATTGATTTCATCGTTTTTAATAGGCTCTTTAAGTTTCTTCATTAAAAGAACACGCAATCCATTTTCAGCATATTCTTGAGTTTTTTGTAAAATTTCTTCATCTTCAGTAAGATATTCTGGTGCTCCCAAAACATAACTATCCCCATTTTCAAATTCAACAGCAGAATATTTTCTAGCAGATGAGAATTCAATTTTTGCTTTTACTTTTAATGCACTGCTTGTTCCATACTATTTAATCAAAGCTGTTGATGTTTGATTTTTAACTTCAAATGCACCAAGATAAGATGCAATAATTTCATTGATATCACCAGAACCATATACAATTGACTTTTCAACAGTCATTGTTCCATCTGTAATCGTTCCAGTTTTGTCAAGACAAAGCGTATCAATTCTTGATAGTGCCTCTACTGAATAAAGATCATTTGCAAGAACTTTCTTTTTAGAAAGAACAACAACACCTGTTGTCATTGCAATTGATGTTAATAAAACCATTCCCACAGGAACCATATATGGAATAATAAAGAGCGATTTTATTATTGGCTGATTTGCATCTCCTATTGTAAAAATAAATGACCCATCTCTAAATGATTGGTTTATAAACATTATAAATGTTAATGGAATCGCAATACCAGCAAAGATTTTAATAATTCTATTAATACCAATCATTAATTTTGATTTTGGTTTTTTAAATCCCTTTGCTTTAACTTCAACTGAGTGAATATATGTATTTGCGCCAACTTTTTCTGCAATAACAGTGCACTTTCCAGCAACCATTAAGGAACCAGCATAAAGTGTATCCCCAACTGTTTTTTTAACTGAACGAGACTCACCTGTTAATAAGGATTCATTAACATCTACAATACCATCTGTCAAGATTTTACAGTCAACTGGAACTTTATCACCAGCTTCAAGAATAAGGATATCCTCAAGGACAATTTCTTCACTAAGAATATCTACCTCTCTGCCAGAACGAATTGCAGTAATTCGTGAAGCATTTAACAATTTCAATTTTTTAATTGCCTTTTTAGATTTACATTCCTAAATTGTTCCAATAAGAGTATTAACTGTAGCAATTACAATAAATGTTAAATTTAGAATTACCCCAACCCCACCAAGCCAGACAAGGCAGATTGCTATGGCTAATAAAAGCATATTAAAAAATGTAAATACATTATTGAATATAATTTGCCAATATGTTTTTTCATTTTCATCTTTTATTTTATTTGTTTCACCTCTTTGATTTCTCAATTCTACTTCAGCAACTTGTAGACCAGTTTCTATATGCGGGTCAAAAATAACTGGTTCAAGCGAAGTATTTTTTCTCTTCTTCATTTACCCTCCTATTATAATTAATAGTTGAAGGGAAAAATGTAATAAAAAAATAAAAAAAAAGAAGGAATAAATCCTTCTTTTATTAAAATTGCCCCATATAAGCTTTTAAAGTCCAGCTATCAAATTCTTCTATATCTTCTGGGTCTGTAAGTTTTTCCCTTGCTTCAGAAATTAATGTTTCAAATTCAGAGCTTTTAAGGCTAAAAAATGCACTATAACTGGAATCAATATTGCTCTGCGATTTTTTGAAAAAATTAAAGTAACTAGAATTTGAGCCTGGCTAATATACAACATTAAATATATGATGTATTTTTAAAAGATTAATGTATATAGTACATCCGCCATAATCTTTTATAATAGAAAAATCTTTTAAAGAATCTGCGGCTAAACTTAAAATATCTGTTGGCTTATATTTTCTTAAATTAATACCTTTACCATCTTCAAATACAAAAGATCTCAATTTTAATGATACAGTATTTGATTCTAAGATAAATGCCGCTAAATTTGGAATTGGCATGTTTTTATACGTGTTATATGCTGTATCAAGAAATTTATAAAAGCTTTCAATTATTTTTTGATTTGTATTATTCCTTCTAAAATTATCATAATCATGAATCAATTGTTGATTATATGAACATGATGAAAATAATATAGTTGGAATATATGCAGCATTCAAATTATAATTATTCTAATCGGTACAAACTCTAAAATTAATATCTTTTTTGGTCCAATGTAATTTAATATATTCTTCTTTTATAAAAACAGTTTCTAAATAGCCTATACCAAGAACACTATATGCAAAATTATCAAATTCAATATAATTTGTTAATGTATCAGAATCTATAAACTTTGAGCTTCTTAAATTACCAAATTTGAGAGGCTCATAAAAATAAAAACCAGAACTGATACTAGCTATTGTTAATATATCCTATATTCTAATTTCATTTGTTGAAGCACAATACATAATTTTTGGTTTACAAGCAAATGAGATATTGTAGTCATTAAAAAGTTTATTAGCCTCATCAGTTTTTAGATTTGAAACAAATGGCCTAAGAATATTATTGATATAGTTTTCATAAAATCCATCAATTGATGATATAATTTTTTGACCGGATTCCTCATCCTTTACAGCAATATGCATAACATTACTAAAGTAAGGTGATATTCTGTTAACATAATATGGGAATCTTATTGCTATTACAGAGGACTATTTTAATACAAATGTAATAAGTGCTTTAAATAAATTAGAAATATACTAAGATAGTATATTATTTATCCTTTTTTCTAATGGGAGTTGTTCTTCCATAACTCGCTATCCTCACTTTCATCTAGTTCTAAAAACAGTTTAGCTGAATCTGGAAGAAAAGGAAGAATTTTTTTAAAGATTCGTTCCAATCTATCAACTCTTCCTTCTAAAATACGATTCTTTTCTTCCAAATCAAGAACCCCATAATCTATCGTTTGATTCTTATAGACACACGCATCTAGCTGCTATGCAGAATTATCTAACTGATCATAGATATTGTCAATTTCACTCTAAATTAACTTATCAAAATCTCTTAGCTCATTATCAGCTTCCATATGGGTCATCCTCCTCTTCGGTTTCTGCCTTTTCAGTCGTCATTTCAAGTCTAGCTCGTTCTGCTTCTTTTCGGCTACTATAAACTTTAAAAGAGAATTCGCCATCAAATTTATCATTACATTCTTTGCTTAAAGCGTAGTCTGTAGTAGCAACACTTTCAACAACACCTTCAAGCTCTAAACGAAGATCAAATTCTCCATAATAATAATGAACTTCTGTATTTAGAATCTTTCTAACTTCGCCATTATAAATAACATATTTATTCATAATACTGGCATTAACTTTTTTCTTAACATCTCTTTCAATTGCTACAACTTTTTCTCTTTCGTCTTTTGTATTAATAAAAACAAGTGCCATATTAACACACCTCACATAGAACTAATTTCTTTTAATAAACTGAGCGAGTCACACATTTCAAGAAGCTCGCGTTCATTTAAAATCGGAATACCTAGAGTTTGAGCATCGCGATTCTTTTTACTTCCACTAGTCTTATCATTTGTAATAAGGTAAGATGTCTTTTTAGTCACGCCATTAACAACTTTACCACCACAACCTTCAATAAGTTCGATATATTGATTTCGTGGAAGACTAAGAGCTCCTGTAATACAGAATGTTTTATCACTAAGGTCAATTTTTGGTTTGTTTTCCTCAGCGTCTATATTCTGAACTGAAAAATTTACTCCAGCAGATTCAAGATCACGAATAAGTTTATGATTTACTTTAAACCATTGTATAATTGAATTTGCTGTAATTTCTGCGATATCATCTGTCTCTTCAAGCTCAAAAGATGTAGCAGATTCAAGAGCCTTTATTGATTTAAAACGATTGGCAAGAATTTTTGCAGTTTTTGGCCCAACATTTGGAATTCCAAGACCTGCTAAAATCTTCCAAAAATCTGCAGATTTAGTTTCTTCAAGTTTCTCACAAAGTTTATCAATAATTTTCATAGAGAAACGAGGAAGCCCACTAATTTCTGTTTTATTATTTTTAAGAGTATAAAGATCTGAAATAGAATTTAAGAATCCAGCAGAATGAAGTCTCTCAACAAGAACATCTGCAAAACCATCAGCTTCAATTGAATGAGTATAGTTCACAATTTGATCAACAATTCTTGATTTACAAGCTGGGTTATCACAGTAATAGTCATTATGTTCTTCATTATGCTTTACTAAGACTGAGCCACATGTTGGGCATTTCTTAGGGAATTTAACTTTCTTTCTAGTTTCGGGTCTATATGTAATATCAACAATTTGAGGGATAATTGCTGCCGCCTTATGGACAGTAATAGTATCACCAATTGCGATATCCATACTCTTATAAAAATTTTCATTGTTAAGAGTTGCTTTTTGGATTGTTGAGCCATCAATAAAAACAGGATCGAACCAAACAACAGGAGTAACCTTACCAGTTCTAGCAGTCCAGAACTCAATATTAGTTACAGTTGTTTCAGCTTCTGCTTGTTTATATTTATAGGCTTTTGCCCAACGAGGGAATTTTGAAGTAGAACCAATATCATTCCAGTATTTCTTTTCATTGAGCTTCATTACAGCCCCGTCAATTGCTACTGGGAATGGTGTCGTTTCAATTTTTTCAATTGCATTTTTAATTGATTCAATTCCTTTACAGATATAGAAATCCCCAACATCAAAACCATACATTTTCAGTAAACTTAAATCATCTGAATATTTTCTGTTTTCTGAATCTTCCAACCAATATGCGTAAAACTTAATTGAATCTGCGCGTGGAATAAAATCATAAACATTAAGAAGCTTAAGTGAACCTGAAACAAGGTTTCTTGCATTTTGATATTTTCCATCAGAATTTAAATCATTAAATCCAGCAGTTGTCATAATTAACTCGCCACGAGCCTCTCCAAGAAATGGATTTCCATAAAACTTTTTAGGCGGCCAAACATTAGCATCGCAATACTTAACATTCTAAGTAATATCTTCGCCAACTGTTCCAGAGCCTCTTGTAAGTGCTTTATATAAGCCATCTGCATTATAACGTAAAGCACCACTATTCCCATCCCATTTTGGATTAACAACAACTTCTGGCTGGTCCTCACCAGTTGCTTTCTTCATATCATCATACCATTTCTCAACTTCAGAAATGTTATATGTATTTTCAAGAGAAAGCATTGGGCGTTTATGAGAATTTTCTGTATTCTCGCTTAATAAATCTGAACCTGGTTTTATTGTTGGAGAATCGTCATCTCTAAAACCTTGATCCTCTTCCATTTTTTCAAGTTCTTTCAATTTTAAATCATATTCGTAATCTGAAATTAAAGACTAATTCTCCTTATAGTAGGAGTCATTACACTTAATTAGATATTCTTTTAGTTCTTTATATGTCATTTCATTCTCCTACATTATTATTCCAAATATCAACTTTTGCCCATTTTAGAGCATTCATAAATGAATTACTGAGACCGTGATCAGAATGAACAGCCCAATAAAAAGCTGTCTTTAATTTAGATTTAGTTTCTTCATTAGGTTCCTTAACATATTTCCCAAGATTAATCCAGAACATTTCTGAAACATCTTCAGAGGACCAACCAGCTAAATCATCTGCCTTTTTTATATCTTTACTTTTCTTCTCAATATTTTCTTCAATTTGCTTATTTAAACAATCTTCACATAAATAAACTCCGTTATATGATACATATACAGGTTTTCCGCATCTCTCACATTTAGCCATTATGTTTTCCTCCTATAATAAAAAATAAAATTAGTGGAAGGAGAATTAAATCTCCCTCCACCCGTTTTTCCAAATGATCCGCCTCATATTTTCTACTCCAACAGGATTCATAGAATGAATATGGAACAGAATTTTGTTATTCGGATCATTCTCTTCAAGCCAGTCAAGAATTTTAATATAATCCCCACCTTGGCTCGAAAAATCTCCTGCATCGTGGTCCAAATTGAGTTCTTCAACGCCATTTTTAGAAATGGTGTCAATTGCTTCATTAACACTCTTGCACCAAATATAACCAGCAGGAGCCTCACGAACATCATCAATCCAGAGTTTCATTCTAACAATCCTTTCATAGTAATTTCTAGACGTTCATTTTTATAATATATATTTAATTTTAATTTAGTTTCAATTATTAGGCTAAATTGTCATCTCTGATTAAGCCTAAAATTAACAGCTTCCTGAAGATGCTTAAGATAATCAGGATCTTGGCACATGGTCTTACCGGGATTATCAGAAAGCTTTGCAACAGGTTGGCCATTAACATACTGAAGCTTTACAACGATATTAAGCGCATCGACATCAGTATCATTCGAAAGGAAAGTTCCGATACCGAATGAAACTTTGCAACGGCCTTTAAAATAATCATAAATCTTCTGAGCTTTGTCAAAGTCAAGGCTGTCACTAAATAACAAAAGCTTGGTCTTGGGATCAATTCCAAGTTTTTTATAATGAGCAATGACCTTATCTCCCCAAATAAATGGGTCTCCGCTATCATGACGCAACCCAGTATAAGTAGACGCCTGAAGATAATCGAAATCCATTAAGAACAGATCAGTAGTCAGAGTATCTGTAAGAGCAGTGCCATTGTCCCCATTATACTCATTAAACCAATCTTTCATTGCATAATAATTTGTATATGCAAGAGGAATTTTAGCAATTCCCTGATACATCTGAACGAATTCATGTGCATAAGTTCCGATTGGGGTAACATTATACTTCATTGCAAGATAGACATTGGAAGTACCAACGCAGTGCCCACTTTTGAGAATTTCAGAGAGCATATAATCCTGCCACTCTCCGGAAAGACGACGTCTTGCCCCAAATTCTGCAAAATTAAAGGTATACTTTCCACTCTTTAAGCCTTCAATCTTTTCTGCAAGACGGCGCTTTGCCTGTTCACGTAATTCCTCATAATTGTATTGCATGCGGAAATAAACTTCATTGACGATTTCAAGAAGATAGATCTCAAATTGCATGCATGAGAACAGCGGGCCATTAACAATGATTGAAAGTTCGCCATCATCCGAGAGAGATGTCGTAACATAGTCTCTAAGAGGACGCCAAAGGCGAAGAAACTCAACATAGTCATTTTTAATGAAACGAATGCTGCGAAGATAATCAAGCTCTTCCTTAGTAAATTTAAGGGTGCAAAGATGATCAATCTGAGCATTGATTTCATCAAACATTTCCTTCGTAAACTTCACATTTTTATTTCTGCACTTAAAATAATAAGACCCAGAAAGGTCGGTATGCTTATGAAACATTACCTGCCCCATATTAATTTTATAAAGATCGGTCTCCGTTAAATAATTAACAATAGGCGCAAATTTCATTTCTTTCTTTTCTCCTTTATCTTCTTTTGCTAAAAAATGATAGCATATTCCTAAACCAATTGTTAGGGCAATAAATATTGACCATAGTATAATATCACTCGTTGACATCTTCTACCTTTTTAAATGCTGGCATTGGAAGTAACTTATGAAGATTCATCTTATGAAGTCTTTCAATCTTTTCAAGACGTTCAGGCATAGTTCCTTCAAGAAGATATGCATCTAACTCAGCATAAGTGAATCCGAGATTATCTTCATCACTCTTTCCGCACATTCCATCTGATGGGGTCTTATGAACAAGCTCATAAGGAAGACCAAGGTCATCTCCAACTTCAAGAACCTCTCTAACAGTTAAATTAGAAAGTGGCGAAAAGTCACCAGCAGAATCACCAAACTTTGTTGAATAACCAACATAATCCTCAGAACGATTACAAGTATTACAAACTCTCGCCCCGGGATAAAGCGCAGCTACTCCATAAAGAGTGATCATGCGAATTCTCGCAGGAGTATTTGTCGCAAATGTTGATACATTGCCGGGATCTTTTCCTGCAGCATGCCATACATTAATTCTTAAAGCAGAATATGTTTCACCGATATTAATATTAAAAGCCTTAATACCTAAGAGCTCACAGACCTTCATAGAGTCAGCAATATCTGCCTGGACTCCATTAGGCATCATAACTCCAATGACATTTTCAGGCCCAAGCGCTTCACATAGAAGTTTAGCACAGACAGTTGAGTCTTTTCCTCCTGAAATACCAATAACTGCAGTTTTTCCTCCTGTAGTAGCAAAGAGGTTTTTAATCCATTCAATAATATCTTTAGTTAATTTTTTCATATATCACCTCTTATTTTAATCTTGTTTTTTCTCCATAGACATATGCAGCAAGCAAACTCTGGTCTTCTAAATCAGGAACTGAGCGTTCAGTACCATATTTTGCCGTTGCAAGAGGAGATGTTTCTTTAACCCTAAATGTAAGTACTTTTAATATAAATTTTAAAAATCTTTTCATTTTAGCCTCACTTGTCAAAGTCAAGCTCCAGACATTCAATTTTTTCCTTATCAATTTCATAAGTAAAAAATGTTGGAGTATAAATTTTCTTAATAGTATTTAACAATGCAGTATTATTGAGCGTTGCTCTTTCAACATAAGATGCATAAAGATATACATCACCAGCACCTTTTTCTTTAAGAGCTTCAGCTGCAAGTCTAAAAGTCTCACCAGATGAAGAAATATCATCAACAATAAGGATTGCCTTGTCTTTAATTGAAACTCCTTCAGGCAGAACAATTTCAAAGCTAGTGATTTTACCATCTTTCCAAGTTCTGTCTTTTATTCCAGTAAGAACTTTCTTAAAATTAACATTTTCAAAACATTTTGAATATCTCTTAACAGCACCCTTATCAGGAAGAAGAATATAAACATTTTCTTCGCCATACTGATCCTGGATTTTTCTAAGAGCCTCTAAAATTTTAGTATCAGGCGCGATGTTGTTAATATGATTAAACATAGTTAAACTATCTTTAGAATGAATATCAAAGACATTAACAATTTCAGCGCCCATATATCTGATAAATTCAGCAAAATATTTTAATGTAAATACATTGTGGTCAACTCTATCAATTCGATCCATTCTAGCATTTGGCAAATATGGAATATTTAAAATATGGATATGATTAAGAGTTCTTGCAATACAAAATAATGCAAATAGCTCTCCATCATTTTCATAATACCAAGTAACTACATGGTTGAATCTTTTTTCTGGATTATCTAAAATCTCTCTTGGAATAGTTACATCAAGTTCGCCACTCCGAAACTTTTTTAATTCAATGACCTGACCATCAACTTTAATCATTTTGTGTCTCCTTTAAAATTCGCTTTAGAAATTCGATATCCGCAGATCCTGGTAATGCCAAAATTGAAGAGTAGTCCGTTTCATCTAATAGGCCTTCTCGAATAGCCGTTCCAGAGATGTTATCAGTTCCCCTATTAAGAAACAAAAAGTTGGTTTGAGGATATTTATCTTCCTCAAACCAAAAATTTCTAATAGGCTCAGCCCCAGAAATAATTAAATCTGGATAATCATAATCTTCAATAGTTTCAATACCTTCCATAATGATTACTTCTTTAAGAATTTTCATTAAATGATCACCCCAAGAAGAATCATCAGACGGATGGTCACGGTCATTAATTGGAACAACAATTGCTGATGGAAATTCTTTTAGAATCATCTCTTCTCTTTCTTTAAAAGAGAATGGGTTTCTTTTAGTCCTCGATTCCTGTGCTGAACCAACGCCGACAATTACAGTATCTGCAATATCTAACCCAGCACGAATTAGACGAGCATGGCCATTGTGAAATGGTTGAAATCGTCCAATACAGAACCCAAGTTTAAATACCTTCTTCTCCATTTTTCCTTTTCTCTTCCGTCATTTCTTTAATTTTTTTGAAAGCCGCTTCTTCTCCATTATCTGCAAGATATTTAAGCAAATACTCAATTTCAGCTGCAGTCTCAGGATGAGATGTGTTTTCTCGTTTTGAATTCATATAATAGTTATAAGCGGCATCAGGTTTACATTCAATACCAGCATTTTTGGCATAGATTTTAGATGCTGCAACTCTATCACAAAACATTTCAACAACATATTTCCACGGCATCTTGATCGGAGTATCAGCAAGCCCAGTTTGAGAGTCGATATCCGTCCAATAATCCATATGGTGCTTGTTTCTTCCTTTATGGTGCATCCAAGCATCAGAATATCCTTTATCAGCTCGTTCTCCAATATGAGGAGACTTCTTACCAGTATAATATTTTACACCATTTAAAAACTCCACTGGAGAATACTTTGAAAGGTCATGAGTAAGACCCTGCCAATAAAGGCCGCATTTAAAACAAAGTTTCATAACTTCAAGTCTATGCTGATTAACTGTGCGTAAGTGACCAAAGAATTTTTTAGCAAAATTTTTAGGATTCATTTTTTGTTCCATTTCCCTTTCTTAATGCTGTTTTCTTATTTAAACTTAATGCTTTTTCAGACATCCAAGTGCTTCTAGCCCAGACTGTTTTATTTTCACTGTCTCTGTCTTTTAAGTAACCAATTCCAAACTTAAATTCTTCTGGCATACTTTCCCAAGGATCTCCAACATCAAAAAGCTTTCCTCTAAGTTGTTTAGTATTTAACTTAATAATTTCGTTATGTTTAAAATGCATAGACGCCATTGCATTAATTCCATTTGTGATACAGTCATTTTGTCTATATGCTAAATAATTCTCAATATCCTCATTTGGAATAGCAAAACATCTAGCATCAAAAACGGGTTGAGAATTTACAAAATTCCAAAATGTCTGTATCCTCTCTGCAATAACTGAATTATCTTTTGTTTCATCATTGTTCTCTACCGTTTCTTGATATTGAAGCAAAAATGTTACAAAATTTTTATAAAATTCAATGCTGAACATTGAAGCAACAATTGAATCTATTTTTTGGACTCTACCATTTTGATAAAGGGTATTGTCTTTATTAGTATCTAGAATAAAGTTTACCTCATCAGAGGCGGTATAAGCATAATAACAGCCTGTAATTTTTTTAGCTACTTCAGCCATAGTCGTTTCCATAATTGATGAGAAAACACTATCAAATGGCTTGGTAAAATTCTTTGTTAATTTTTTGAAATTAACACCATCAAGGCGAATTACAATTTGATTATGCGGTGGAAGCTTTATATCATAAATACTTTCGAATTCATCTAAATCAATATTCTTCATTAGATAGCTCCTATCTTAATCATATATAGTAATTCAGCACTAGCATCATCATCTGCGCTGAAATACTCTGCAATGTAGTTAGTTTTATCAATTTTTTGATTAATATTAGCTATATCAAAATTTGCTAATCTTATATCAACCATAGTTCTATCATTATATGATAATGAAACATTCTAAGTTTTTACTGGATTGCATCGATCATATAATTGAACTGTTCCATCTTGAAGCCCGTTTATCCTAGATCATAACTTTATCTAAAGTATAATCGTTATTATCCTATTTAAACTTTAAAAGGGCTCCTTTCCTATCAATTATTCTTTGGCTCCAATATGTTTTGAAGATATATATTCCATAAATCACTGTACCTCCAAAAACAATAATAATTCATCAAGATTTTCTGATCCTATAATATCATCTGTTTCGCTTGTTCCGGCTATATTTAATACATGAGCCAATTGAATCATCTTCCATAACAGTAATATGATATTCATAACAATGAGTTAAACAATCGGTCTCTATAAAATTAACAACAGCCTTGGTTACTCGACCTAAAAAATGATATTTTTCATCAGCAATAATCTTTTTTACAGCGATGTATTTTCCAGCCAGACTCTTTTCAATATCTTTTATTTCTGTATATATTGGCACAAGAGCCTAATTAATATTTCTCTTTATATCTTTTCGTTCATAACTAAACATTAATCCTCTAATCTAGAATTACAAGGCTGCAATAGGTTGTCTTACTACAACCTTGTAATTCTCTCTAATTCTTTAACTGAACTTTCAATTGTTTCATTTATGATAACATAATCATATAATTTTTGTTTTGAAAGCTCGTATTCAATTCTTGCCATTCGAATCTTGATTTCGTCTCCATTTTCAGAACGTCTAAGATCTAATCTCTTTTTAAGTTCTTCAACAGAAGGCGGCACCACCATAATTAAAACCGCATCTGGAAATATTTGTTTGATATTTAGGGCGCCATTAACATCAAGGACAGCTATAGCATTATTATTTTCAAGTGCTGCTTCTAAAACACTTTTTGAAGTGCCATAAAGATTTCCAAAATGCTCGTCATATTCAACAAAGTCACCATGTTCAATTTTATTAATGAATTCATCTCTTGTAATGAAGTAATATGAAATTCCATTAATTTCTTTTGGGCGAGGTTCTCTTGTTGTATATGTAACATTCATGACAAAATTCTTATTTGTCTTTAGAAATTCTTTAATTATAGTATCTTTTCCAACTCCTGATGGGCCGGAAATAATATATAATCTATTAGCCATCGTTTCTCTTTTGACGACGTTTTCTGCAGAACTTCTTAGCTGCAGCTTCACTTGAGAAGAGCGTAAACGCATCATTATTCATAGTATCTAATGCTGAAACGCAGAGTGCCTCTCCAGAATCAAATCTAAATTCAAGAGTTTCTGTTCCATCAACAGAAATCTTAATATCAACAATTTTTCCGCAATATTTGTGCTGCTCGGCACCATCTGCATCAGTATAATTCAATGCTAAATAAGTCCCAACCATAGGACCAATTTTAGTTTTTGAATATGCAAAAAATCGTTCAATATTATTTTTAATTTTAGTAAAGCTATACATTTTTCCCTCCAATTATATATTCGAAATTTCACAAAAACATTTGGCTGATTCTTCATCATCAAATAAATAAACAGCTGTGTCATTAAATAACACATTTAAATAGAACTTTGTTCTATATTTATAATTACATACAGAATTTTTATCAAAGAATTCAGATACTAGTTCACATATATAATATTTAAAATCAGTTTCCGGTAAAATTCCTTTTTTATATGTTCTATATATTTTTTTGTTAAATAGACTTTTTTCTTTTAAAAAATCAATTATACTTCTACTAATAGCAGCAATTGCTATTTTCATTTTTGTGCAATCTTCTGGAAAATCAGAAAATGATTTACACCGTTTTAATTTTACAGATATAATTCGCCCTAAATATGAGAAATCTTCTGCTTTATTTAAAGGAGATATCCGTGAAAAAGTATAAAAACAACCATTTTCTTCTATATTAATTTTATTAATAGCCGATTTATTTATTGCTATATATTTTCCAGATAATTCTTTAACTTTCTGTTTTAGTTCTTTTTTAGTTATGATTTGCGTTTTATCCATTATACTACCTGTTAAAATTCTGTTTTTAATTTGTAAAATAGTTCGGCATCCTTTTCAGTATCAAATATAACCCAAGAATTGCGATTATCATTTAGAATTTCATCAGCTAATTCATCATTTATATATACTTGGCATTCTTTATTAAGAGAACCATAGAGAACTAACATGTGACATGAAAAGAATCCTAATAGTTGGTATATTTCAATTTCAATTTTTTCAATTTGCCCAATATACTCATACTCTTCTGCATTATTTATAAAAACAAGATATTCCCCAATTAATTTATTTCTAATTTTTTCTAATTCTTTTTTAGATATTTTACAGCCAATATATAATTATTCATTCCTTTTAGGTATTTTTCATTTCCATAAAAAGCTTAGCATCTGATTCGCTGTCAAATAAGAATAATTCAGTTTCGGTATTATTTAAATCGTCATTTAAAATGGCTTCAATATCTTTATCATTTATAAATGCCGTAATATTTCTATTAAGAGAATTATAGAAAAATAGCACAGGAGGGAAGCCACCTATTTGTGTGTTTATTTCAATTTTTTTAACTTGCCCAAAATATCTGTAGTTACATTTAAAAGTTGTACAAACAAGATATCTCCCAATTACTTTATTTCTAATTTCGTCTAATAATTCATAAACCATATACAATTATTCCTTTAATTCTTTTTCATTTCCATAAAAAGCTCAGCTTCTGATTCAGCATCAAATATAAATTGAGAAACACGCTTATCATTTAAAATTTCATCAGCTATCCCATCATGCATAATTATTCTACACTCTTTATTAAGAGAGCCATAGTAAATTAATACGAAAATTGAAGCTGCCCCAAATCTTCCAATTTCGATTCTTTCAATTCGTCCAATATATCTATATTCATCATAATTGTTTTTAAAAACAAGATATTTCCCAATTAATTTATCTCTAATCTTTTCTAATTCTTCTTGAGATAGCATATAACCCATATACATCTACTCCTTAAGCGTTTTTCATTTCTATAAAGAGTTCTGCGTCATTTTGGCTTTCAAAAGTAAAAACTGCATCTTGCACTTCTTTTAAATTGCTAATACCATCAAGATAAAGACAATCTATTGAAGTAACTAGCTTTATATTCGGACGGCCAATATAATCTTTTCCGTAAGTATCTACTTCTTTAACAATGCCAATATACATATACTTTTTTCTGATCTCGCCATAAAAAGCTATATGTTTTCCTATTAATTCATTTTTTATATTTTTTAGAAGCTCCTTAATCTTTATTTCCATAAAAACCTTCTTCCATAGCTGGCCTGATTATTTTTATCAAACTTTACTTTTTTATTTCTATAAAAAGCAATGCGTCTTCTTCTGTATCAAAAACAAGCATAAATTTATTAATAAGTTTATCCTCATCTTCTAAATTTTCTGCATAAAAAGGACAAATACAGTTACTACCAATAATCTGGCCGTAATCATTACCAGCTCTAAATATCCCCTAGATAATTCCTAAATATTTGTATTCATTTTCTTTTCGTATGTTATGCCATACAACATATTTTCCAAGTAATGTATTAAAGCCCATATTTTTACCCGTACCTATATTATAGTGTTTTTAATTCCATAAAAAGTTCTGCATCTTCAGCAGTGTCAAATATAACTGCCTCGTAAAGTTGCCATATTGCGATATTAATTGTTGATTGAGTTGGATAAATTTTGTGCTCATCATTTTTTAGAGGATCAACTTCAATAATAGCTCGGTCAAAACGTATATCGACAAAATTAATAACTTTTCCGATATAATATGGCTCATTAAGGTCAGTTCCTACAAGAAATTTATTACAATATTTCTCTTTAATTTCATTACAAAATTTTTTATACTCTTCTTGAAAGCGGTCAAAAATAGACCCAGAAATGCACATTTATATTACACCTCACTTTTTTAAATATATTTTCTACATTAGTTATAACTTTTTCATTTCCATAAAAAGTTCTGCATCTTCAGCAGTATCAAATAATGTGCCAATATCAGATTTTCCTTTTAATGTTTCTTTTATAGTAGATAATGAGCATTTAAAGTCGTTTATAGCTCCAGTTCCACATACATGATAATCAGAGTCAATAACATCTACTGATATAATCTCACCAGTATAAACATACTCATTTATCATATTTATAAAAACAAGATGCTTTCCAACTAATCCTGCTTTAATTTCCTCTTTAACTTTTTCTGTGTTGTTTTCCATAATAACGCCTCAGTTATTCATCATATATTCAAAAAGCTCCGCATCTTCTTTAGCATCAAAATAATTTATTTCATATAATGATGCCTCTGGAATAAAGAACATCTCTTTATCTGTTGTTATAGCTATAATTATAGAAATATTCTCTAAATCAAAAAGGTTATCGCCCATACTTCCTTGAGTCATACTTCCTTGAGTGATGAACATAGAGACTTCAACTTCCCCTTTATATTTATATATTCTATCAAAATCATCAAATATAACTATATGTTTATGTTTAAGAATTGATTCAATTTTTTCTCTATCATTAATATTAATTGTTCTATCAATTGTCATAAAAAATTTTCTCCATCAAAAATAATTATCTATATTATTTTTTTCTTTTTACACTTCAATTAAATAATATATATTTATTTGATTTTTTCATATTTTATAAAAATTATTTTAAACAAAAAATTATATGATTATAAGGAGGCTAAATGAATAATTCAAATTATTATAGTGATTTAATACGCCTCTATGAAGCTAGTGCAGTGGGGATGGCTGGCTCACCAGAAGTGGTGCCACAAGAGCAAATTGCTGACAGCGGTGCTGATGTAAATGGAATGGGCGCAGGCGCTATGGGCGGACAAGATCCTAATATGGTTGCGGATCCTTCTATGATGCAAGACCCATCTATGTCTGGTGTTGACCCTTATACAGGCATGCCAATTGAGCCACAATTAACCCCAGAAGAATAGGCGTCTTAGGTATTAGAAAAAGAAAAATTTAAAAAATTATATGGGTTATATAAAGACTTATTAAATCTTAGTGATGTATTTATTGAGAATTTAAAATTTATTGATGTTGGTTTACTTGATATTAAGAGATATGAAAAAGTTTTATTTTACACAAAAGACATTCAAAAACTATCAGAAAAAATTAGTAATTATATGATTAACATTTTTAACAACGAAACATATGAAAAAGTTTTATATTCTTATATTTTATTTAGAACTGAATTAATCACTTGTATAAAAGGTCTTAGAGATATTTTAAAACTAGACAATCCTGATGAAGATATAAATAATAAGAAATGATAGTGCGTTTTAATTATAAAGACCAAAAAAAAATATTAAAACTGAGTTAAAAAATTGTTCTTAACCAGTTAACTAATGTTTAATGTAAAAAATTAAATTTTTTAAAAATAAAATTAAACAATAAATTATAGAAATATATAAAAAATAATTTAAGGAGGAAAATACTTATGAAAAATTTAAATGACAGATCTTATAATGAAGTATTAGCCGAAACCTATGATTATTTCCAAAACCAAGGTATTTCCATCATTGGTGAAGGTTATAAAGAGATCGCTTCAAATACTGCATTATTTGAAAGTTATGTTGATCAGCTCACTGAGGGTTGTTCTGCTAATGATACCGCTAATATGGCTCAGCTTATGGCTAACACCAATGCAGGTATCCTTAGAGAGTCTTCAATGACTGGTATCCAACCAATCGCTTCACTTTCAATGCCAGTTATTCGTAAACTCTGGCCAAAATTCGCTCTTAAAGACGCTCTTGCTACTGAAGTTGCCAAAACTCCTCGTTTTGTTGTAACTTATACTGCTCCTTACATGTTCAAAGGTGACGGTGATAAAGTTTATATTCCTCGTGATCTTAAGAACAATGTTATTAATGATGACATGAACGGCGCTATTAAGAAAACATTTACCGGTTCTCATACAGTAGTAATTTCTGCTGGTACTGCACAAGTTATTGACTTTACATATCAAAATGGTGTTAGCGGTACAGTTGACAGTGCTGTTAGTGTTGGTTCTACTCCATCTGCAGCTAAACTCCAGCCACTAGATGAGCTTGTTATTGTTGCTGCTAGATTCGGCCAGTATGTTGCTGCTGGTGGTGAGGGCGCTTCTGCTTATGATGCTCACTTCTTTGGTGATAAGGACAATACCGGTACTCTTCTTGTTAGTAGCGAGATTGATACTACTAAGTATGCTAAAGAAATTAACATTGGTAAGAAACTCGGCGTTTATGGAAACCAAACTTACAATTTTGACGGCGGTCAATTAATCGTTCAATTTGAGGGTGCTAATAGAAAAGTTACTCTTGTAGCTATTGGTAAAGACGTTGAAATTACTGTTAAAGCAGGCGTTTCTTCAGAATACAATGAGGAGTCTTATTCTGTTGGGTTCGATATTAAGAGACAAGATATTGATATCCCAACTGGTCAGCACATTAATGCTCCATTACCAATTGAAGCTCTTAATGACATGATGGCTCTTTATCAGATCGATGGAACTAAAGAGACTGTTGATCTCATGACCAACATCTTCGCTCAAAAACTCGACCTTGAAGTGCTTTCATTTATTAAAGATTCTTGGTACAATCAACCTGGTAACGAAGCATATCGTGATGATAGATTTGCCGATATGTCTGGCTTTACATTTGTATTTGACTGCAAACCTATGGCTGGATTTGCTGGTTCACCTAAGGCATGGCGTGAAGAGATTAAACCTCTTATCGATCACTTAGCTCAAAAGATTAAGAACCAAACATATCTCCAAGCTGGTGTGTTCACCATCATTGCTAACCCACTCGACGTCCAGATCCTTGCTAATATCGACTGGCAGTTCCGTGGTGGTCAAGGTGGTAACATGGATGGTGTTGATGTTGACTATTCTGTTGGTACTTATGTTGGCGCAAACGCTTACAAAGTAATCGCTTCTACTAACGTTCCTGCAGGTCAGATGTTCATTATCTTCACTCCATCTTCTGACACTCAGATGACCTATAAATATTATCCATATACCTTTAGCACTGAAATGGGTTACATTGATCCTAACAGATCTCGTGTTCCTTCAATTATGATGACCAAGAGACATCAATTCTTTGAGTTTATGCCTGCTGCTGGTTGCATCGTAATTAAGAATAACGATGGTAAGGGTTACTTCGCTCAATATACCAACTGGAGAGACGTAACAAGTCTTGAATCTGGTAGTGACGGTGCTCAATATGACGGTCGTCTTGACTAATTAAAATATAAAAAAGATTAACCTTTTGGTTAATCTTTTTTTATTTGCATAAATATCTTTTTCAGATATATTGTTATTTTTTAATAATTAAACTATATAAGAAACAATATATTATATATGAAAAATAAGGAGGATTAATGAAAATCATAGTAGATGAAATGACTCCTCAATTAGTAAGTTTAAATGAAATGCAAGTCCATATAGCAGATCATTTACCAAATAATGTTGAACAATCTATTTACTATTCTAAATTAAAATAGCTTCTCCATGCTGAAATCTTTAATTTTTGTAAAGAATAGCTTGAATTAAAACAAGATTTAAATATGTTTCGTATGAGTGTAGGAACCGCCCTCCCAGAAAAAGAAATTCGTGAATATCTTGATGGTCTTAAAGAAAAATACTCTCATTATGATAATGTGGGACTTGAATACCATATTGAGCAGACTCGTGTTGACTATGGCGTCCCTGTATTTGTCATTATTAAACGTGGAGAGATTTATAGTAAAAAGTTCGTTTTCAGATTTAAGAAAGCAAATGCCAATGATAGTCTTGAAGGTCTTACAATCGGTCAAGTTCCTATCGGTAAGGAGGATTAATGGCTTATTCATTTTTAAGAAAAGACACATTTGGTTTAAGAACTCAAGAAACATTTATTGGTAATAAATGTGAAATATATCTTCCAGAAACATATTTCAATAAAGCCAAACCCCAAATTGCTATTGCAAAAGAACGTGGTGATAAAGTTGAAACAATGGGGTTATTCTGGTTTAAGGTTGATGGGGAATGGTATGAATGCTAGCTTCCACTAAAATTTGAATTTCAATTTTCTGGCACCAGAACGGAAACTCTTAAAATAAAACCAGAATTTCCTTCCGGAACATATAAAATTTATGAGTTAAAACGTGGCGATGCTTTTGTTTATAATATTCTTCACAAAAAAGATATTGATGATTTAAAACGTGACTTTATTGGGAAAATTATTGAAAATGCAAAAATGCCAAATACAATTTCATATAGTGATAGTTTAAATGTTTTCTTAAAAGCAATGTCTGCTACTGAAATTACAAACTTAGGTATTTCTGCAGTATCAATTGAATTTATGCTTTCTGAAATGTTTAGAAATAAAAAGAATATGAGAGAACCTTTTAGAATGGCATATAATGGCCATAATGAATATGACTATAAAATGGTTAGAATTACAAAACTGCCTGAATTAAATAGTACATTTACATCTTTAATTGGAGAAGACGTGAACAATCAGTTAGTTTCTTCTATTTTAAGAAAAAGAGAAGGTGCTATTGAAAGAGAGTCCCCAATCGAAAAAATTATTAAATATTAATAAAAAAAGAGGCTAAATTATAGCCCCTTTTTTTAGTAGTCAGTTCTCATCATCAGAGGCATTAACTACTATGAAACCGATCATGCCAGTTGCGGCCGCTGCCGCTAACATCAGAAAAAGCATTCCTTTCACCCCTTAGCAGTGAGAATATGCTTTTGTCTAATGATAGGGCTGGTGTAATTGTTTGCGAATGCTACCATGTATTATTACACATAGTCTCACTCTCCTTTCTATTCACTGTCAATAGTAGAAGACCCCAGATTAATCTTCCCCAATCTTATAATATATAAATAATAAATAAAATTTTACAAAAAGAATAAGCAAAAAGCTTATTCTTTTTAGCTAATCCAAATTTTCTTTGTATTTGAATCTTTAAGATAATTTTGTTGCCAGCTTTCAATTAAATCATTTTTATCTGACTGGGCATTATCAACTTGTTCAAAGAATGGTTGTAATGAACCATAAACAGTTGTATAGCTTTCGAATCTATGACGAAGTGGATATAATGAAATAAGCACATCATCAAGCGCTAAACGTAAAAATTGTTCACGCATAGCCATTGGAATTGTTCTTAAATGTTTTGGGTGGATTGTTTTTACGGCAATCATTGCCTGGCCAAGGTTATAAATTTTTGGTCTAATAGTTACTAAATCAGGCGCTTCATAATCGAATGTTGTTGGTGTAATTGTTTTACTTAATTGATCTAGTAAAAATTGAGTTTGAAATGGGTCATTAATAACAGGAAGCATTGAGCCGCCAAATTGATTCATATTATCTAGCCATACTCTATGGACACCAATAATCTCAAGTCGATCAATATTTGGTATTCTATAAACATTAGTATAACCACCACCAATTGAATCTTTTTTAGTGATCATCTCTTTAAAGATATAAGGAAAATATTTTGAATATGTTGGAAGACTTTCCTAAAAAACAATCCTCATAATTTCGTCATCACTAAGTTCAATTTCTTGCATAGCCGCACCAAGCATTCTATGTATATATCTAAGAACATCTGTTGGAGTTAATCCTGAATGCATTGATCCTCCTTTATATTATAATTATAATAAATTGTTCAAACAATATATTATAATAGGAATTATGGAGGAATTATGGAAAATATTGAAAGTTTAATTACAATGTTTAAAGAAGATAAGGTGACTACTTATGTTGCTGAGCGCGAACTTTCTAAATATTTAGGAGACCGCTGCAGTGTTAAAATTGTTGAAATTAGAAATCATGATGTCAATAAATCTTTCTGCTTCTTTGCCCTTCCTGAAATAAGAGTTGAAGGTTTTTCAGTCTTATTTATTGTTGATAAAAATGCCATTACTCAATTTTATACTGAAGAAGAAGTTAGAGTTATTTGTGATAGGCTAAAGGCCGACTTCCAAAAAATTTTAAGCAAATACAATAGCTTTATTGGTAGCTATTCAACAAGAGATCTCAGTAAAAATGAAATTCTTGGTTTTCTTTTAAATCTTTACTCATCATATTCTGGTGCTTTTGCTATTGGAGAAAAAAATGCTACGCCTAATATTGATGAAGTTTTAAAATTAGCTGATAAATTTTCACTTGGTCAAGGAACTGCAGAAGATGTTGAGCGTTTACAAATTCTTGATATGATTTCTCCAGAGGTTATTGAATACTGTGAAAAATAGGCAAGAGTTGCTCCAAATTCAGAAACTATTTCTGTAAGAATAGTTGATAAAGTAGAGAGAGAAATTCCTACATTCTGTCTTGGAAAACAGGAACTTCGTAAATATTGTGCTCCAGATAGCCGTGAAAATTTAGAAAGAGATATCCCTTATACATATATACCAAAAACAAATCAATAATTAAAAAAAGAATAAGCTAAAAGCTTATTCTTTTTTATTTATTATTTTTTTCTGTTAACAATTCTTTGCGCTCTCTTGCAAGCTTCATTTAGATATTTAGCTTTAATTGACTCTTGAAGTCTAATGCAATAAACAGACTCTTTAAGGAGTTCATCATATGCAGGATCCATAGCTTCACGAGCCATAAGAAGCGAAATTTGCTCAGTAAGTTTTTGAACTTTATCATCAGCAGTTTCTTTTACATAAGAATCAGTTGTGAAATAATCCTCATCAAGTAAGCATGCTTCTTTAAGAGAGGTATATTTAACAGATTCATGAACTGCAGAAGCAGGAGTCTCACCGGTAAGAGCAGCATCAGCTTGATCACCTTGGATCTCTTCATATTTTTCAAACTTGTCGCTGCCATTCATCTCTTCAGATTCAATAGCTGCGTCAACATCATACTCTTTATCGGCAGGTTTATCACCAGTACCCATCATTGCAGCAAGCTCGGATTCAGCGGCTTCACAAATATTTGAAATAGAAGCAGGAATGCCATTATCCTTGCAATGTTTAGCAGCTTCAACAACGATAGTAACAATATCTTTTACAGTATTTGATTCTTTAATTTCAACAGAACCAACATCTTCAGCTTTTTCTTCATCATCACCATACACATCTTCTGTGTCAATAGATGATTCAAGCTCAGAAGGATCCTTGTCTTCAGTAGCTTCAACTTCAAGTTCTTCAGTGATTTCAACAGAACCAACATCTTCAGCTTTTTCTTCGTCGCCTTCATACACATCTTCTGTGTCAATAGCCGACTCAAGCTCTTCTGGCTCTTTGTCTTCAGTAGCGTCAATTTCAAGTTCTTCTTTAATTTCAACAGAACCGACATCTTCAGCTTTTTCCTCATCATCACCATATACATCTTCAGTATCAATAGAAGACTCAAGCTCAGATGGATCTTTTTCTACAGTTGAATCTGTACTAAGAGATTCATTAATAGATCTTAAAAGTTCAAACAAAGCAGACTCATTAACATCTTCTTTGTCTTCTTTATCTTCTTTGTCATCATCTTTTTTATCATCGTCTTTCTTATCTTCATCATCTTTATCAGATTCGTCATCCTTTTTGTCATCATCAACTTTAGAATCAGCTGGCTCAAGGTCATCTTTACCATCATTATCTTCTTTAGCTTCTGCAACATTAGGATCTTCTGCTTCAAGATCTTTGCTAGAATCATCATCTTCCGGCTCAAGCTCTTCAGTGATTTCTACAGAACCAACATCTTCAGCTTTTTCTTCATCACCCTCATACACATCAGCTGTGTCAATAGATGATTCAAGCTCTTTAGGGTCTTTATCTTCAGTAGCATCAACATCAAGCTCTTCCTTAATATCAACCGAGCCAACATCTTCACCGGCTTCTTCAGTATCATCATTATATACATCTTTAGTATCAAGATCAGACTCAACTTCTTCAGGCGCTTTGTCTTCAGTAGCGTCAGTCTCGGGCTCTTCACTTTCAGTGATTTCAACAGAACCAACATCTTCTGCTTTTTCTTCGTCGCCTTCATACACATCAGCTGTGTCAATAGATGACTCAAGTTCAGAGGGCTCTTTATCTTCAGTTGCTTTATTTTCTAATTCTTCGAGAAGTTCAGACACTTGCTCGTCAGCACTTTTAACTTTTAAAAGCCCGTTAGTATCTTTAATGTTCATAAGTATTCCTCCTTATAATATCCTTTTATTATAATATTTTGTTCTTTTATTTTTAAGTCTGATTGGAATTTTCATTAGAAGAATTCAAAACTTTGTAAAAATTATCTGAAATTTTCTTAAAAGCCGTTACTGATGGTCTATTTGTAGTAATATTATCTTCATTATAAGTTATACCACTACTAGTTGTAAAAGAACGAAAATAATCAATTTTTTTCTCACAATCAAGTTTATATTCTTCATCTAAGAATAGTGAGTTACTAGATTTCATCGCACCTCCAAATAAGTACAGTCTGAATATTCTGGACTTGTGGCATTAATTGTAATAAATCCATCATCCGGGATATTTGCTGGGGCTTTATTACTGCCATTAACTAGAAGTATTGGCTTATATTTAAATTTTATTGATGTTGGCTGCCCATCCCCTCCAGAAAAGTAACCGTCATTATTTTTTGTATAGCCATTAATTTTGTCACAATTAAATTGATAATAAGTAGTATTACCATTTGTATATTGCCTATCTGGCTTAAAAAATTTTTGGTTGTTGTTACCGGTTCCAATCTAAATATATCTAACATTTAATGGGTTATTAATTAAATCATATTTTTGATTTAAAGAAATATCTGGAGTTATATCATTAATTGACACAGAAATTTGAGATTCTTTTTCTTCTTCGAGCATATTATATACAGCCACTACTTCATCATTAGTACTATTATAAAAAAATATATATGCCCCTTTAATTTTAAAATAATTTTCTATATTAAATTCTGGAAATTTTTCAAGAATAGAACTGTCTAATAGATCATTACTAGTTATAATTTTTCCAGCCACATCATCTATATCTATATCATTATATTTTTTCATTAGAAGCACACTCCTATTAAATAATTTCCATTAGTTGAAACTGAAAATCCCTCACAAATATCTTGCTCATCAATTATAATTTTATATTTTACTCCATCAATTGAATCAATTGAAGAATTAGTTAAAGGTAATACATCATAATTAATATAGTTATTATTGTCTGGAGTAACAGTAATTTCTCCGTCAGATTTACATATAAATCTTTTAAAAGGAATTTCATTTATATTTATTTTGCTATTAGTTTTCGTAGTTTTATAAAAAAATAAATTATATATCCCTTCTTGAATTACATTATTGTTATTATCTTTGGCATTTCCATCTATAAAATATTTTTCAGCAATATCAAATACACCAAAATCAGGCACTAATTTTAATAAGTACTTTTCTTCTAACGCATTATCAAGAAACTCATTAGCATCTATATTCCTTAAAGCCATAAGCCCTCCTCTATAATCTCCATATAATTAATTGTTGTTCTATCATTTCATTTAATCAATAAAAAAAAGAAGTCCATATCTCAGGACTTCTTAAATGGATCAAAATAAGTAATTCGCCCGCCATTTTCCTCAATGAGGAATCTTAATTCTTTTGGAAAGTTTTTATTATATCCATACTTTGGA
>Ga0247611_10000941_pt1 | contig 55178 bp, 47 predicted proteins | sample 177DNAGHGhighgp2_FD_192422 | JGI IMG/M metagenome (GOLD analysis project Ga0247611, IMG submission 192422) | Sheep rumen microbial communities from Palmerston North, Manawatu-Wanganui, New Zealand - 1770 DNA GHGhigh gp2 | ecosystem: Host-associated > Mammals > Digestive system > Stomach > Rumen... | reverse complement strand
ACAGGGTCTTATAGATACTGCGAGCCAGGTCGAAACGGAAATTGGGATCCTGCGCCATTCTCATATCGGCAAAGTTCTGATGTGATAAAGTCTCGAGGATGGCACTTGGCACTTCTGGCATACGACATTCGGAATAGTTGCGATCGTAGAGCTCACGGGTCTGCCATTTGCCGTATTTCCTCCGGATGTCATAGGGAATGTTCACGAGCAGGTCGTCAGCCAGATCACGTGAGGCCAAACGGGTAAAACCAGCATTTAACGTAGAATCGCGGAAGGTGGTCATACAGATAGTCAAGGTACCTGTGTTGGTCTTTCCGTCGCGGGTAAAGCCCGCATCGCTATGAATGGCCAGAGACAGTTCGATGGGTACACCGCGACCTGTGGTGTCTGGCATATAACAGGAACCTCCGCCCAACAGGTTTGACATATACGAACGGGCATTGATATCGTCGCCATAGTCGTCTTGTCCCTCCTTGCTGCTGTAAACCTCGTAAGGCATACCCGCCCATTGCGCATAATAGCGTGAGCCTTCCAGACAACGGGGCATACCGCTTAGTTTGCCACCGCGCTCAATGTTGCCCATACCACCGCCAAACCTTACGGCATCAGCTGTCACAATACCAGGTTTGCTGCTAAGGTTGGAGAGCACCACACGGTTTTGTTCGCTACACCCCTCGTCAAAATCAAAGGTACCCAGATAAACCCAAGTTGATCCACCCATCTGCTGATTGACCCGGAACTCAGTTGCGATACCTTTATGCCAAACGGTATAGTGGGCATCGTCAATGCTTTCGTCAACGGTCTGGTAGCTGACATAGACGGCATAGCGTCCGGCTTCAGGTATGGTGGGCTGGTAAATGGCGAATGCTTCGTGATGCTTGTTCTCCGTGCTCTCAATCATTCGGGCTGTCCCTGCCTCGAAAGGATTCTCATGGTCCACATAGTTACCTGCATGTAAGGCAAAACCTGGTATTTTCGTCATCCGCCAATAAGTTTCGCCTTGCTCCATATAGCCAACAGACAATGAGTCGTTGTCGACGATGACCTCGTTCTTCTGCCAGTCGCGTTCACGTGGGGTGAACACGTTAGCTCCTGCATTCTCCAACATGGGAATGAGGTATGGATTGACGATAGTCTGTGTAAACAGGTCCTCGCTGGTGGCGAAGAGGGGAGGACGCTGCCACTTCCATTGATCGTCGGGTATGCTGTAGTAGATACCATGACTGGCCCAAACGGTAAAATGCCGATTATAGAGCCCGCGTGTAATCTGATAAGATCGCGAGGCATTCTGCACCCAAGGCTTTCCCTTGTAGTCGATATCTCCCCAAGTACGGTTTCTGTCAACGGGGTCGGACAAGCGGTTAGAAATCAGGTCTTCGATAGCCCATCCACCCGTTTTAACCGTGAGCTGGTAGTTCTGGATGGAGTCGGGCAACAGTTTTCTGATATCGGAGTAAATGAACTCTGTAGAAGGTTTGGTGAACAGCTGCTCGCCAAAGGCATTATTGGCATAGACCGTTACCGTCTTTAGTGAATCGTTGACACGAAGGCTGTCCAGATGCGATTTGTTGCGAATTATCTGCCCAGCTGCATGGTAGTTCACAAAATAGTTCTCCAAAGGATTCTTCGCTGTTTTCTGAGCCAAAGACAGGAGGGCTGTGAGACCAGCCCACAAGGTGACGACCAGTCTCTTCTTATTCATCATTCAATGTTTCCAATTGTGAAGTTTTCGGGATGCTTACCCTTGAAATCTTTAAAGTATAGTTTAATTTCTCTCATGTCGTCTTCCAGATTTCCTGTTGGGATAATGGTCTTAGTACACTGAATCAGACGCTTCTCATAATCAATGCCATATAACAGGATGGGCAGATTAGCTTTGAATCCAATGAAATAAAACCCTTTTTTCCACTCCGGATTCTTCGAACGGGTTCCCTCGGGTGTGATGCAGAGATGGAACTCTTTTGTTTGCTTGGCGGCCTGTGCCATAGCATCGGTCATGCTCGACTTCTTCTCACGATATACGGGAATACCTCCCAAGCGCTTAAAGATAGGGCCTAATGGCCAAAAGAACCACTCTTTCTTCATCAGGAAATTACACTGAAAGTCCTCGGCACCACTATATAATATGCCTAAAATAAAATCCCAGTTGCTGGTGTGTGGGGCCAAACAGATAATGTATTTGCCAGGATGTTCTTGCGTTACATTAACCGTCCACCTCATTCGACTGTATAACAGCCATCTACATAATGATTTCCACATATTAACTATTCAGCTGATCAATGATGTCACTGATTTGTGCGGTGAATTTCTCTTTCAGATCCTTGAAATAGATTTGAGCCGAAAGACCAGGCTCAGGATGCGAGGCCCGACGGATAAACTCGTCCTCTACTTTCAGAATAGAGAATAGCAGCGCCTCAGCATTGCTCTGCTGAGCCTTAGCACCATATAGTGATACAGCGATGGCCTCTGCAAAAAGATCCTCACAAATCGAATGAATCGCGCGTTTCAAATTTTTCTTACTTGACATGTCTATTCCTCCTTTTTGGTATGTTTTGATATATTCACTAAGCAAAGATAGAAAAAAAACTTCATTTCCCAAAGAAATGTATCCACAAAAAATATTAAAATGCTGATTTTACCCCTTTTTCTTTCATTTTTCTAATAGAAATTGATTAATTTTGCACGCAAATTGAAAATTATTCATTCAAATTTAAGGATTAAAACATTATGGAAAAAAGTGCATTGCAGATAGCAAGAGCCGCTTATCAGCCCAAGTTGCCTAAGGCTCTTCAGGGCGCAGTAAAAATCAAGGAGGGTCAGCCTACCCAGAGTGTAGGTGATCAGGAAGAGATCAAGAAGTTGTTCCCCAACACCTACGGTATGCCTATCGTAGAGTTCGAGCCTGCTACAGAGGCCAATCATTCCAAGATGAATGTCGGTATTATCCTCAGCGGTGGTCAGGCTCCTGGCGGTCACAACGTGATTACCGGTCTCTTCGACCAGATCAAGAAACTGAATCCTGAGAACCGCCTGTTTGGTTTCATCCTGGGTCCTGGCGGATTGGTTGATCACAACTATATGGAGCTTACTAAGGACATTATCGATGAATATCGCAATACTGGTGGTTTCGATATGATCGGTTCTGGTCGTACTAAACTAGAGAAAGTCGATCAGTTTGAGAAGGGTCTGGAGATCATCCGCGAGCTTGATATCAAAGCAATCGTGATTATCGGTGGTGATGACTCCAATACCAACGCTTGTGTGCTGGCTGAATATTATGCAGCCAAGAACTATGGTGTACAGGTAATCGGTTGCCCGAAGACCATTGACGGCGACCTGAAGAACTCTCAGATTGAGACTTCTTTCGGTTTCGATACTGCTTGTAAGACTTACTCTGAGCTGATTGGTAACATTGAGCGTGACTGTAACTCTGCTCGCAAGTACTGGCACTTCATTAAGGTGATGGGACGTTCGGCTTCTCACATCGCGCTCGAGTGCGCTCTGCAGACACAGCCGAATATCTGCCTTATTTCTGAAGAGATTGAGGCAAAGGCTATGAGTCTCGACGATATCGTTGATTATATTGCTAATGCCGTATGCGTACGTGCTGCTGATGGCAACAACTTCGGTACTGTGATTATCCCAGAGGGTGTCATCGAGTTCATCCCTGCTATCAAGAAACTTATCGCCCAGCTCAACGATGTTCTCGCTATGCCTGAGGCAAAGGAAATCAGTCGCGACGAGCAGGTAGACTTCGCCAAGAGTCATCTCACAGCAGAGAATCTGGCTGTATTCAATAGTCTTCCTGTTGGTGTTGCCCGTCAGCTTGCTCTCGATCGCGATCCTCACGGAAACGTACAGGTATCACTCATCGAGACTGAGAAACTGCTCTCTACGATGGTAGCTCAGAAACTTGAGAAACTGAAGAAGGCGGGTAAGTATGTGGGTAAGTTCGGTACTCAGCATCACTTCTTTGGTTATGAGGGCCGTTGTGCAGCGCCTTCAAACTTCGATGCTGACTACTGCTATGCCCTTGGTACTTCTGCCGCTCAACTCATTGCCAACGGCAAGACGGGATATATGGCCATCGTGAAGAACACGACCGCTCCTGCTGACCAGTGGATTGCAGGCGGTGTGCCCATCACGATGATGATGAATATGGAGCGTCGTGCCGGTGAGATGAAGCCAGTGATCCGCAAGGCTCTCGTTGAGCTCGACGGTGCTCCTTTCAAGGAGTTCGCTGCTCATCGCGACGAGTGGGCTCGTAAGACTGCTTACGTCTATCCTGGTCCTATCCAGTATTGGGGCCCCACAGAGGTTTGCGACCAGCCTACCAGAACACTTGCCTTAGAAAAGGCTAAATAAATGTCGAAGAAGCGAGTTGTTCGCCGAAAGGGCGTTGGCGTTACTCATACCTATCATGGTGTGGGTAAACGTCAGCGCCCCAATTTTTTAATCCGCCTGCTTCAGAAAGTTCCTTCCTGGGGATGGTGGTTGGGCGGCATCGCTATCATTGCCGGCTACGTCTGGTTTTTCTATTATTTCTTTGTGTCACCTTTCGGTTTCCGTTGGCGCGCCCTTTATGGCGATGTCAGCTATCCTGAAGGCTATGAGATTCATGGTATTGATATTTCCCACCATCAAGGACCTATCGACTGGGAGGAGCTGAAGGATAACGGCATGATCAATAAGTGCCCCGTTCGTTTTGTGATGATTAAGGCAACAGAGGGCGCTACCCAGACCGACGAGAACTTCCGCGAGAATTTCTATCAGGCTCGCGAATACGGCTTCACCCGTGGCGCTTATCATTTCTATAGTGTGCACACACCCGCTGAAGAGCAGGCTTATCATTTCCTGAAGGTAGTGAAGCTCGAAAACGGCGACCTACCGCCTGTGCTCGATGTGGAGCATAAGCCGAAGAACCAGACGGATGCAGAATTCAAGAGTTCAGTGCTCCAATGGCTTGATATTGTGGAGAAACATTATCAGGTCAAGCCGATTCTCTACACCTATTTTAAATTTAAGATGCGCTATCTCAACGATTCTATCTTCGATCAGTATCCTTATTGGATAGCCCATTATTATGTCGACTCTTTGGAGTATCAGGGCCCGTGGAAATTCTGGCAGCATACGGATGTAGGACGTTTGCCTGGTGTCAAGGGAAATGTCGACTTCAACATCTACAACGGTTCCTACTATGACCTGCGCCAGATGACCATTGGCTCGCAGGAAACCATAGGTGAGAAAGCTTACGGAATGTAAAAGATAAAATAATAATCCCCGCTAAACGGCGGGGATTATTATTTATCCGTTCATCGACAGGAGGAATTCCTCATTGTCGTGCGTCTGAACCAGGCGATCTCGGATGGTATTCATTGCCTCGATGGGGTTCATCTCAGCAATATACTTACGCATAATCCACATACGGTTAAGTGTCGTCTCATCATGCAGCAGATCGTCACGACGTGTTGACGACTGTACCAGATCGATAGCTGGGAAGATACGTTTGTTCGACAACATGCGGTTGAGCTGGATTTCAGAGTTACCTGTACCCTTGAATTCTTCGAAGATCACCTCGTCCATCTTAGAACCGGTATCTACGAGAGCGGTAGCAATGATGGTTAGCGAACCACCTCCCTCGATGTTACGGGCAGCTCCGAAGAAACGCTTGGGCTTCTGTAGGGCGTTGGCGTCGACACCACCGGTGAGCACCTTACCGGAAGCTGGCTGCGCGGTGTTGTAGGCGCGTGCCAGACGGGTGATAGAGTCGAGGAAGATGACCACATCGTGACCGCATTCCACCATACGCTTAGCTTTCTCGAGTACGATACCAGCAATCTTAACGTGACGGTCGGCGGGCTCATCGAAGGTAGAGGCTATCACCTCGGCATCTACGGTACGGGCCATATCGGTCACCTCCTCAGGACGTTCGTCGATGAGTAGCATCATGATATAGGCCTCAGGATGGTTGGCAGCGATAGCATTGGCGATATCCTTCATCAGGATGGTCTTACCGGTTTTGGGCTGAGCTACGATGAGTGCACGCTGACCCTTGCCGATTGGTGAGAAGAGGTCGACAATGCGGACTGAAGGATTAGTTGTTTCCTTGTCGCCACAAAGTGTGAATTTCTCTTCAGGGAAGAGTGGCGTAAGGTGCTCGAAGGCCACACGGTTGCGTACCTCAGAAGGATTGCGGCCGTTGATGGTCTTGATATTACACAGAGCAAAATATTTCTCATTATCGAACGGTGGACGCACGGTACAATCTACCACATCGCCCGTCTTCAGACCATTAGCCTTAATCTGTGCGGGTGACACATAAATATCGTCGGGTGAGGAGAGATAGTTGTAATCGCTGGAACGGATGAAACCATAACCGTCGGTAAGAATCTCGAGCACGCCGTTGGCGGTGATAACATCAGCAAAATCGTACTTGGAGGCTGCGACGGGTGCTTGTTGCTGACCTCTCTCTGAAGATTGTGTAGCTACAGGGCGGTCGAAGATGTCGAGGGTAGGGATAGCCGCCTGATCTTCAACGGGGATATCAAGCACGGTGATGAAGTCGGTGCCGTCACCAGGATCACCTGCCCAGACGCCTTCTTCATCTATCTCAGGCTCGTCGGAAGGTAGGTACTCATGACCGCGCTCCAACTTCTGCTTGAGTTGCTCCATCATCTGCAATTGCTCCTCACCAGCCTCTTCGGTATTACCGACGGCAAAGGCCTCCTCAGGCACGAAGTCTGGTGCGGCCTCTTCAACAGGAGCCTCTAATTCCGGTTCTGCTGCAGCTTCAGCCTCCTGAACTTCCAGCTGTTCTGCTTCGGCAGCAGCAGCTTCTGCAGCCAGCTCCGCTTTTGTCTTACGACCGCGACGCTTAGGCTTCTCTTCGACAACCTCCTCAGTGGCAGGCGCCTCAGTCTTGGCTTTAGCTTTCGTAACGGGCTCGTCGCTGAACAGCGAGGGTGTCTCTACCTTCTTGCGTTTCTTGGCTGTAGTGTCGAGGTTCTCGCCCTCCTGACCAGTCACAGTGTAAACTCGGCTCGTATCTTTTTTCTGAATGCGTGTTCTCTTCTTCTTGGGGGCTTCTCCGCCAACGGCACTGTTTTCAGCAGCCTTGTCGAGAATGGCATAGACGACAGTCTCGAGCGAGTCGTCCTGCTTCACCTTAATGCCCAATTCATTCGCGATACCCATCAAATCGGGTACTGCCATTGATTCTAAATCTTCTTTTGTATACATACACGTAATGCAGTCATGAAAACTGCGATAAGTTTGAAAAATGAGTGAAAAATGCTTCCTGAACGGAAGCGTGTTTTTGAAAATCGAGTGCAAAGTTACACATTATTTTCATAACTTCCAAATATTTCCCGAAAATTTTGTTAACTTTGCAGCGAAAATTCAAACGATATGGAAATAAAGAAGGCAGAATTCACGCTCAGCGCCCCAATTGTGTCGATGTGTCCCAAAGATACCAAGCCCGAATATGCATTTATCGGAAGGTCGAATGTGGGCAAGTCGAGTCTCATTAATATGCTGACGAACAATAAGAAACTGGCCAAAACTTCGGCTACACCTGGTAAGACGCTTCTCATTAACCATTTTATTATTAATAATGAGTGGTATCTGGTCGACCTGCCCGGTTATGGTTTCGCCAAACGCTCGAAGACGGAGATTGCCAAACTCAGTCAGATGATTCAGGGTTATATCCTGCAGCGCGAGCAGTTGGTGAATGTGTTCCTACTGATTGATGTGCGACTGGAGGCTCAGAAGATTGACCTTGAGTTTATCGAGTGGTTGGGGCAGTCGAGCATGCCCTTCGCCATCGTATTCACGAAGGCCGACAAATTAACTCCCAACAAGGTGCGTCAGAATGTCGAAGCCTATAAGAAAGTCTTGCTGGAGACTTGGGAGGAGTTGCCGCCCATCTTCATCACATCGTCAGAGAAGAAAGAGGGTAGGGACGAACTGCTCAACTACATCGAGCAGTGTAATCAATTGTAAACAGTAAAAATGGCGAAGGAAATCCCATACTTGGACGTTCAGAACCTTACCAAGTCGTTTGGCTCTCTGATGCTCTTCGAGGATATCAGTTTCTCTATTGCTGAAGGGCAGAAGGTTGGATTGATAGCGAAGAACGGTACGGGCAAGTCGACATTGCTATCCGTACTCTCGGGCAAAGAGGGCTACGATAGTGGAAGTATCATCTTCCGTCGCGACCTGAAAGTCGGCATGCTCGAACAGTCGCCCGTATTCGATCCAGAGGAGAGCGTTCTTGATGCCTGCTTTAACCATCAAGGCAATCCTGAAAAGGTACTGAAGGCCAAACAGGTACTTACACAGTTGAAGATACGCGATCTGCAGCAGCCAATGGGACAACTCTCAGGCGGTCAGCAGAAGCGTGTGGCTTTGGCCAATGTGTTGCTTACCGAACCCGACCTTCTGATTCTCGATGAGCCTACCAACCACTTGGATTTGGAGATGATCGAGTGGCTCGAGGGCTATCTGGCTCGCGGACGAAGGACATTGCTGATGGTGACGCACGACCGATTCTTTCTGGATCGTGTCTGCTCCGTTATTCTCGAACTCGACGACCAAACCATCTATACCTATCGTGGCAATTACTCCTACTATCTGGAGAAACGTCAGGAGCGACTCGACAACAAGCGCGCTGAGATAGCCCGTGCCAACAACCTCTATCGCACCGAGCTGGATTGGATGCGACGCATGCCTCAGGCGCGAGGTCATAAGGCCCGCTATCGTGAGGAGGCTTTCTATGAACTGGAGCGTTTGGCCAAACAGCGCATCGAAGAGCGACAGATACGGTTGAAGTCGAGAAATGTCTATATCGGCTCGAAGATATTCGAGTGCCAGTATGTATCGAAACGGTTCGACGACCTCATTATTCTGAATGAGTTCTACTATAATTTCTCGCGCTTCGAGAAGATGGGTATCGTGGGCAATAACGGTACCGGCAAGTCGACCTTTCTGAAACTGCTCTTAGGTCAGATATCGCCCGACAATGGCCGGTTTGATATCGGCGACACCGTGCGTTTCGGCTATTTCTCGCAGGAAGGACTTCAGTTCAACGAACAGCAGAAAGTGATCGATGTCGTGCGCGACATTGCTGAATATATCGATATGGGTGGCGGTAAGCATTTCTCAGCCTCGCAGTTCCTGCAATATTTCCTTTTCACACCCGAACAGCAGCATAACTATGTCTATAAGCTCTCGGGCGGTGAGCGAAGGAAACTCTACCTCTGTACGGTGCTCATGAAGAACCCCAACTTCCTCGTGCTCGACGAGCCTACCAACGACCTCGACATCGTGACGCTGCAGATTCTGGAGGAATACCTTCAGGATTTCCCGGGCTGTGTGATTGTGGTGAGCCACGACCGTTATTTTATGGATAAGGTGGTCGATCATCTGCTCGTGTTCAAGGGCGACGGCGAGATAAAAGACTTCCCCGGCAACTATACGCAGTATCGCGAGTGGCAAGCTCTCCAGCCAAAAGAAGCTGCAGATGCCAGAGATTCTAGGAATCCCAGAGATTCTAGGAATCCTAGAGAATCTAGAGATCCTCGAGAGTCTAGAAGAAAGATGACCTATAAGGAGAAGACCGAGTTTGAGCGTTTGGAGAAAGAAATCGCTGCCCTTGAGGCAGAGCAGCATCAGCTGGAAGAAGCGCTCTGCAGCGGCACTCTCTCTATCGACGAACTGACTGAGAAGAGTAAACAGCTGCCCTTGCTGAAAGACGAGCTCGACGAAAAATCGCTCCGTTGGCTCGAACTCTCAGAGATAGAAAACTGACGATTATGATTCATCAACAATATCCATCACAACTACTGGAAAAGGCGGTCTCTGAGCTGTCACGGCTGCCGGGCATAGGACGTAAGACTGCCCTCCGTCTCGCCCTTCACCTGCTGCGTCAGGATACCGAAGATGTGGAACGCTTCACAGAGGCGATTGCCCAGATGAAGTATGAGGTGAAATACTGTCAGAAATGCCATAACATCAGCGATACTGACATCTGTCCCATCTGTGCCGACCCGCGCCGCGACAGTTCGCTGGTCTGTGTGGTGGAGAATATCCAGGATGTGATGGCCATCGAGAACACCCAGCAGTATCACGGTCTCTATCATGTGCTGGGAGGCATTATCTCACCGATGGATGGCATAGGCCCAGACGACATCGAGATTGACTCGCTTGTGAAACGAGTGGGCGAGGGGGGCGTCAAGGAGGTGATTCTTGCGCTGAGCTCCACGATGGAGGGCGACACCACCAATTTTTATATCTACCGTAAGTTAGCACCATATAATGATGTGAAGGTGAGCATCATCGCGCGAGGTATCTCTGTGGGTGACGAACTGGAATATACCGACGAGGTGACGCTGGGGCGCTCCATTCAGAACAGAATTGTATTCGAAGGAAAATAAAACAAATGAAGATATGAAAAAAGTTAGCAAACAATTGATATTTATTTTTGTGCTGCTGATAACCGTCGCTTTGGCCATCGTTGTACTCTATGAGTGCGGCGTTATGGAGTCGGGCGTGCTGGCCGACAGCAAGCAGACGGAATTTGTGGCGATGACCGTTATGGAACTAACCTCGCTTTTATCTGCCTTCCTGGGGTTGCGCCTATTTAAGTTCCCGAAGATACATGAGAGCCTGGTCACCCGCAAAGCGCCGGCCATGCTGACGTGGGGCACGCTACGTCTGCTGGTGCTCGAGGTGCCGATGGTGGTCAACACCTATTTATATTATATTTATATGAATACCACGTTCGGCTATTTGGCTATCATCCTGCTGCTCACCCTGCCGTTTGTCGTGCCGACAGTGAGCCGTTGCATTGCCGAGACCACAGATGAAGAGAATAGCGAAAAGTGAAACTGTCGATTGTCATAGTCAGTTATAATGTGTGTCGCTTCGTGGCCCAGTGCCTCGACAGCGTGCAGCGGGCGTCCGAGGGCATCGATGTCGAGGTGTTTGTTGTCGACAATGCCTCCGCCGATGATACCGTGAGCCATATCGGTCGTCATTACCCTTGGGTCAGGCTGATAGCCAACGATGATAATCTGGGCTTCTCGCGCGCCAACAACATGGCCATCCGTCAGTCTCAGGGCGAATACGTGCTGTTGCTTAATCCTGATACCATTGTTGCCGGGTCCACGCTCCGCGAGTGTATCGGCTTTATGGATGTACATCCTCAGGCGGGTGGTCTGGGGGTGAGGATGCACAATGCCGACGGTTCGCTGGCTCCCGAGTCGCGTCGGGCCATCCCGTCGCCTTGGGTGTCGTGTCTGAAGATGCTGGGGTTTACCAAGCGTTATTATATGAGCCATCTGTCGTGGGACGAACCGGGCCGCATCGAGGTGGTCAGCGGGGCCTTTTTCATGCTCCGACGGACAGCCCTCGATCAGGTGGGACTTCTCGATGAGGACTTTTTCATGTATGGCGAGGATATCGACCTGTCCTACCGTCTGCTGAAGGGAGGCTGGGAGAACTGGTACCATCCTTCCGACATCGTCCACTTCAAGGGCGAGTCCACCCAGAAGTCATCGTTCCGATATGTGCACGTCTTTTATCAGGCGATGCTCATTTTCTTCCGCAAGCACTATGGGCATCAGAGCATCCTGTTCACTTTGCCCGTCAAGCTGGCTATCTATTTCCGTGCAACCCTCGCGCTGATTGATCTTGTCCGTAAAAAGCTTCATCTATGAGCACTCCATATCCAAAAGTTCATCTGCGTGCCATCGAGCCTGAAGACCTCGACATGCTCTATCGCATCGAGAACGATGTGAAATTGTGGAATGTGGGCATCACGAATGTGCCTTACAGCCGCTATGCCCTTCACGACTATGTGGCGAATGCCTCAGGCGATATCTATGCCGACCATCAGGTGCGGCTGATTGTCGAGAATGAGCAGCAGTCGGTGGTGGGCATCGCCGACATTGTGGATTTCGATGCCGCCAACCGTCGGGCGGAGATCGGGTTGGTGATCGAGCAGCCTTACCGCGGTCAGGGCTACGGCTTCTCTGCGATGCAGGAGCTGGCCCGCTACGCCCTCGAGGTGCTGCATCTGCATCAGCTGTATGCCATCATTGATGTGGGCAACGAATCGTGTCTGCAACTGTTCCGCCAACTGGGCTACCGAGAGTCTGCGCAATTGAAAGACTGGCTCTACGACGGCCGCAAATACCGTGATGCCATAGTGATGCAGACTTTTTTTTAAAAAAAGCCAGAAAAAGTTTTGTGGTTTCGGAAATATTTCATACCTTTGCACCCGCAAAAGAAGGAAAGGCTATCCGGTGCGTTAGTTCAGTAGGTTAGAATGCCTGCCTGTCACGCAGGAGGTCACGAGTTCGAATCTCGTACGCACCGCTTCTTTTTCCACTTTGCATCGAGGTGCGTTAGTTCAGTAGGTTAGAATGCCTGCCTGTCACGCAGGAGGTCACGAGTTCGAATCTCGTACGCACCGCAAAGCCATCGGAGACTCCGATGGCTTTTTGTTTTACATTCAAAATGAAAACAATGAAAAAGACCGCCAGAAGGGAGTCGTGAGGAAGGACTAGCGGAAATGATACCTACTGTAGGCGGTAGAACACGCCGATGGTGCCGTAGACAGGGTAGAGTGTCTGATCGATGGTCTTAAAGTCGGCGGGGAAGATGCCGGTCAGCCCCCAGTTGAGGTCGGCAGACAGGCCCAGGTTCTTACAGATCTGGAAGTCGGCGCCCACTGCGATGCCCATTTGCAGGCTGCGTATGTCATCGTTGAACTCATACGTGGCCCATTCCCCTTCCTTGTCGCCCATGAGGATTTTGACGCCGGTGGGATTGCCCTCGCGCAGATAGCCGTCGGAGGCGATGCCACTGAACTCCTTGCTGAGCAGTAGCGAGATGTAAGGCCCTCCCTTGAGGATGACTTTCTCGCCGAGCTGGAGCGTAGCCTGCACGGGAATGGTGAGCATCCATTGCTTCACTTGCTGACTGATGTGGCCGGTGAATCGTCCCGATAGCTTCGAGTCGCCCTTCACCACCTCCATCTGATAGGACTTGACCGTTACGTCACCATCCATGCCTTTATTCTCGAAGCGGATGCCCGCCATGATGCCCCACTGCTTCGAGAGCGGCAACCGTGCGTCGAGGCCCACCATCAGCGAGGGCGTCAGTCTGTAGCTGTTGATTCTGCGGATGGTCTCAGGCAGCGGAATGGGAGTCGTGCCTCCGATGTTGTAGCCTGCGCGGGCCCTGAGTTGCAGCTCTTCGAGGATGCCAGCCTTTACATGGCCAGCCGTTCCGAACGTCAGCATCATCACTCCCATCGCGAATATCCTAATTCTCATTGATATCATAAATCTTACCTCTTAACTCTTAACTTTTTCCTCTCAAATCACTTCTCAAATGACACCTCTACCTCGTCGACGAACAGCATACTGCCGATGGCCCCCTCAAACTGCGCGCCCCGCAGGCTCGACGAGAAGACGATGGCCAGGTTGAAGTCTTTCTTGGCTACCATGTCGTCGGGTGCATCCTTGCCCTCGAAGAACATTTCGAAGGGTGTCCACTCGTTCGTGGGCGGCAGCGAGGCCACGCTGGCCACCTTGTAGACAAGCGGGTGGTCCATCAGCCGGTCGAGATCCTCCACGTCGTCGCCATAGAGGAACGTGGTCTTACCCTTTTCGTCGAGTTTACGATAGAAGACGGCGTAGATGCTGGCCTCGTCGGTGCGGTCAGGTATCACGGTCATGTCCTTGTTGATAAACTCCTTGCCGGGCAGATACCTGTAGTAGCCTGTGATGCGTACGGGCTCTCGGTCCCATGCTACGCCGAACTGTGTCGTCTTCAGGGGGTCTTTGAGCACCATGTCGGCGTTGAATTTTCCGAGGAACAGGTTTCCTGCGGCGATGGGCTTGCCGACGAGTTGTCCCAGCGCGCCGGTCGACAGGGTCTGCATGCATGCGCAATGGCCCTCATAGCCGTTCTCGGCCCTGAAGGTGGGGAATCCGTAGGCAAGGACACTGCCGTTGCAGGTCAGTGCGAAGCCCGCATTGCCCGAGGCCCAGAAGTTCTGCTCCTCACCGTTTTGATCGTAGTCGAAGAACTGGTGGTATTCATAGCTGGAGCCGAACATATTTCCACCGGTTATCTCGGCTATATTCTCGAAGGAGAACTTATTTTTTGGCAGCACTGGCTCTGTGAAGCTGACTTTGTAGGTGCGCTTCCACTGGCGGTCCTGAGATGTGACGGTGTAGGTGATGGGGCCGTGCGTGAAGTCCTGCATCGAGCCGCTGGCGGGTTCGATGGTGGCGCCGTCGGTGATCCTGAAACTGACGGGTATCTGCCGGGGCAGCGAGAGCATCGACCGCACGGTGAAGGTAATAGCGACTTCGCTCGAGTTGATGTTGTCCTTGCGCATCTCGGCGGTCTGGTAGAAATTCTGCTCGTATTGTTCGCCTTCTATCCAGGCACTCTCAATGTCGCACTCCTGATTCTGTGCTTCGTCCTTGATGCACGATGTCATGAAGCAGCACAGGATGATGGCTATTATGTACTTTCTCATACCTATTGATTGTAATTGCGGGTGCAAAGTTACTAAAAATTCGCGAAACTGTGCTGGGCATCGGGAATTTTTTGTAGCAATCGTAAGCTACTATCCCTTTCTTCGCAATCTCAACAGATTCCTAATATTGGTTTTGTAAAAAAAAATTGAGAACATAACACTAATAGTAAAATACATAGAATTCTCTCGATAGTTTATCTCTGACTTCTCATCGCCAATAAACTTATGTCAATCGAATTTATTGCCTCTTTCAATAAATTCTGTACTGATTGTTTCACAATCCAATGAAGTTCTCCTTCAGTTAATCCAATTCTTCTTTTCATATATATGTATTTTTTTTTAATCAATACTTAGTTATTATTTAATAGTTTGTCTCATTTTGAACTACATAGCGCATATTGGACTGAGCACTTACCCTCTTTGGGACAAATAATGAGTGCCCTATTTGGGTGCAAAGATACGAACCATATATCAAAAACAAGAATTGTTGCACAAATGTTGCACCAAAAAGAAAGAAGATTGCTGTATCTATTTGATAATCAGCAATCTTCTGAAATTTTAAAGTAGTCGATAGGGGAATCGAACCCCTATGCCAAGATTGAGAATCTTGTATCCTAACCATTAGATGAATCGACCAACATTTCCAAGAACGCTTTCGCAGAGATCCCCTCGGTGCGGAAGGAGGGGGATTCGAACCCCCGGTACGGGAACCCGTACGGCAGTTTAGCAAACTGCTGGTTTCAGCCACTCACCCATCCTTCCAGAAGGAGGTTATTAAGCTTCAACCGTGGGGTTATCTCCTTGATTGCGGGTGCAAAGGTACTACAATTTTCCGAAACCTCCAAATCTTTTCCTTACTTTTTTCGAAAAAAGTTATTTAAAGGCAATAATGGCCGATAAATTCTTGTCGAAATAGAAGGTTTTAGACAGTTCCAAGGTATCTTTCTGATATCGCATGCGGATAAAAAGGAGGGGTGAAGAGGCTTTCAAATCGCTGAAATCGACGTCTTTGAAAAGGGGGTCCTTCGCTGCATTCTGCTGCATCGCCAGAAACACCGAGTCGCTGATGACCTTGGTGGAGTCGAGGTCGGAGAAATCGGTGATATGGAGTTCCTCAATGGCATGCTCCTTTACAAAATCTTTTACAAGGCTCTTGGCCTGATGCTGCTGCCCACAGCCAGTGAGCAACAGCACAGCCAATATACCTATCATAATATACGCGCGCGAAGGGTTCATTTCTGCGGAATGTTTTTGAGCACGTCGAGCAGATGATCCCATACCATCTGTACCGTTGGGATATGAAGACGTTCGTCGGGTGTATGCACAAAGCGCAGGGTAGGACCGAAGCTCACCATATCGAGGTTGGGGTAGCGCTCTGAGAAGAGTCCGCACTCCAAACCGGCATGAATGCCACGTACCACAGGCTTGTGGCCAAATAGCTTCACGTAAGACTTGACCACGATCTCCTGCAGTTTGGAGTTGGCTTTCATCTTCCATGCGGGATAACCGTCTCTGCTGATGGCTTCGGCACCAGCCAGTTCGAAGACGGCCTGGATGGTAGCGCACATGTTATTGAGATTGGACATCACATTCGAGCGCTGGCTGGAGAGGATGTCAATCGTGGTGTCGCTGCTGTGGATGCTGGCAATATTGCTCGAGGTTTCCACCATGCCGCCGAGGGCCTCGTCCTGGCAGATGGCATAGATACCATTGTCAACAGCCTGGATGGCCCAAACGAATTTCCTGGCCACAGCGGGGTCAATGACCGGTTCTGCATCGGTGCTCTCCATCGCAAAGACCATCTGGGTATCGGTCACATGGAATTCGTCCTCCACTTCAGCGGCAAACACGTTCCAGTCGGCACGGACATTCTCCTTCAGGTCGTTGGGGACAGCCATCACAAAGTAGCCGTCGCGAGGTATAGCGTTGTGGAGCTTGCCGGAGTGGAACTGCGCCAGCTGCACACCCTCGTAGCGCTTCATGGTCTGGAAGATGAAACGGCCGAGCACCTTGATGGCATTGGCACGCTTCTTATTGATGTCATCGCCGGAGTGCCCGCCAACGAGGCCTTTTAGAGAGCCTTTCAGATAGAAACTGCCAGCAGGGGCAGCCTGACGCTTGAAAGTGAACTTGGCCTGGGTATTACGTCCACCTGCACAACTGACGAAAATCTCACCCTCATCCTCAGAATCGAGGTTGATGAGATAGTCGCCTGTCATAAAGCCGGCCTTCATACCCTCAGCGCCTGTGAGACCCGTCTCTTCATCGCGGGTGAAGACACACTCTATCGGACCATGCTGAATATCGTCGGATGCCAGGATGGCGAGCTCGATGGCACATCCGATTCCATCGTCAGCACCTAAGGTGGTGCCCTCAGCAGTCAGCCACTCACCATCGACATAGGTCTTGATGGCGTCTTTGTCAAAGTCGAACTCCACATCGACGAGCTTGTCGCAGACCATATCCATGTGACTCTGCAGGATGACGGTCTTGCAATTCTCCATGCCCTTGGTGGCGGGCTTGCGGATGATCACATTGCCTGTTTCGTCGACTTGGGTGTCGAGATGGTGGCTCTCACCCCAGTTCTTCAGATACTCAATCATCTTCTCTTCGCGCTTGGAAGGACGCGGAATTTCGTTAATCTTCGCAAATTCGGCGAAGACAATAGCAGGTTTTAAATCGTTTTTATTCATTATTAATGTTATTTTTGATTGAATTCGTAATTAAATTCGTAACTTTGCAGCCGCAAAGATATAAAAAATGACGGAAACTCTGCTCATATCGACGTTAATAATTGCTATTGCGATGATTTTTTTCCTCGTAAGGGTGCTGTTTACGAAGCAGGGAACGTTTAAATCGCAGCATATTCACGACTCTGAGGCGATGAAAGAGCGCGGCATCCATTGCGTGATGGATCAGGATCGTGAGATGCGGGAAACAAGCAGGTTTGCGGTGAAGGAGAAGAGTTGAGGGGGGAGAGTTTATAGTTTACATTTAGAGTTTATTTTAAAAGTTTATAGTTTATAGAAATGAAAAAGTACATTATCCCGGCATTGGCCATCGCTGCTATGATGGTATCGTGCAACAATGCTGCTCCGAAGATGGACGAGCAGCCCGCTACAAGTGAGGCATCAACCACAGGCATGAAAATCGCTTTTGTTGAGGTTGACTCCCTGATGACTCAGTATACCTTTGCCAAGGACTATACTGTGACACTGGAGAAGAAGAGCAACAATGCCCGTAACACGCTGACCCAGAAGGGTAATCAGCTGCAGGCTGCCGTGAACAACTTCCAGCAGAAATTGAACAACAACGGTTTCCAGAGCCGTGAGCAGGCTGCCTCCGTACAGAATGCCATCCAGCGTCAGCAGAACGACCTCCAGCAGCTGCAGGCACGTCTGGAGTCTGAGCTCGCCAACGAGACGGCTAAGTTTAACGAAGCCCTCCGTGACTCGCTCAACAACTTCCTGAAGGCCTACAACAAGGATAAGAAGTATGACATCATCCTTTCGAAGGCTGGTGACAACATCCTGTTTGCTGATAAGAAGTACGACATCACCCAGGATATCATCAACGGTCTGAACAAGCGCTATAAGCCATCTGCTAAGAAGGCTGACGACAAGAAGGCAGAAAAAACTGACGACAAAAAGGTTGAGAAGAAATGAAACAGACCATATTAGTAACAGGTGGTACGGGCTTCATCGGAAGTCATACCACGGTGGAACTGCAAGAGGCTGGCTATGAGGTCGTTATCATTGACAACCTCTCGAACTCGAATGTGAATGTGCTCGAAGGCATCGAGAAGATTACAGGCATCAAACCCGCTTTTGAACAGGTGGACTGCTGCGATTTCGAGGCTCTTGAAGGTGTCTTCAAGAAATACCCGAAGATAGAAGGTATCATCCACTTCGCCGCCTCGAAAGCTGTGGGTGAGAGTGTTGAGAAGCCGTTGCTTTACTATCGCAATAACCTCATGTCGCTGATCAATCTGCTGGAGCTCATGCCCAAGTATGATGTGAAAGGCATCATCTTCTCTTCGAGCTGTACCGTTTATGGTCAGCCGGCTCAGGAGAACCTGCCTGTGACTGAGAATGCACCTATCCAAAAGGCCATGAGTCCTTATGGCAACACCAAGCAGATCAACGAAGAGATTATTCAGGACTATATCCACTCGGGAGCGCCCATCAAGAGCATCATCCTGAGATATTTCAACCCCATCGGTGCCCATCCCTCTGCCTTTATCGGCGAACTGCCCAATGGCGTGCCTATGAACCTGATTCCGTTTGTGACTCAGACGGCGATGGGTATTCGTGAGCAGCTGAAGATATTCGGACACGATTACAATACCCCCGACCGCACTTGTATCCGCGACTATATCTATGTAGTGGATCTGGCCAAAGCCCACGTGAAGGCTATGGAGCGTGTGCTCGACAAGCCCGAGACAGAGGCTGTGGAGGTGTTCAATATCGGTACGGGTAAGGGCCTCTCTACCTTAGAGGTGGTCGAAGGTTTCGAAAAGGCTACTGGTGTGAAGGTGAACTGGACCTATGCCCCTCGTCGCGAAGGTGATATAGAGCAGGTTTGGGGAAATGTCGATAAGGCCAATAAGGTGCTTGGATGGAAGGCAGAGACACCTACTGAAGAAGTGCTTCGCTCCGCCTGGAAGTGGCAGGAGAAACTCCGCGAGGAAGGAATACAATAATTGTTAATTCTTTATAGTTGACGGTTTACGGTTTACAGATGATTACTTATATAGGCGGAATGGCTTGCAAGGTAATCAACTGTAAACCGTAAACTATAATAGAATCATCGTCCTAAACATCCCTTCTTCATCAAACTCATCGAGGTCGATGGGGGTGCGGAAGAGGCCGAAGAGGGAGGAGCCTGAGCCGGACATTGCCGCATAGGTGGCACCTAACTCGTAGAGCCGTTGCTTGATGGCGCCTATCTCCGGATGAAGGGTGAAGACACTATGCTCGAAATCGTTGGTCAGTTCCTCGCGCCAGGTTTCTACGGGCTGCAACACGATCTCCCTGCAGTTCTTTTGCGGATGTCGGGGTGTGATGAGCGAAAAGGCCTCTTTCGTGGAAACAGGTATCGCGGGCCGTACAATGGCGATATACCAGCCCTTCAGACTGAGGTCGATAGGTGTGAGTATCTCACCGATGCCCTCCGCATACGCAGGCTGGCTCTGGATGAAGAACGCACAGTCCGCCCCCAGTCGTGCTGCATAGCTGATCATTTGCGCGTCAGAGAGTCCGAGGTGGAACATCTCATTTAATAGCGTAATCATGTAGCCACAATCGCTCGAGCCGCCTCCCATGCCGGCCTGCGTGGGAATGCCTTTATACAGATGGGCATGCAGACGGGGTAGCGTGGGGAAGTCGTGCTTCAACAGCTGATAGGCGCGCACCACAAGGTTACGCTGTTCGTCGCCCTCGATGCGGATATTCGTCACTTTCAGGTCGCAGTCATAGGGCGAGGGGAAGCCGTCGTCCATCTTGTATACTTCGAGAGCATCCTGAATCTTCACGGGATAGAACACGGTCTCGAGGTTGTGATAACCGTCGGCTCGCTTCTCCACGACATTGAGCCCGAGATTGATTTTTGCTATAGGAAATGTAATCATGTTGCAAAGATACTTATTAAAATTGAAAAATGTTCCTGCGGCAGCAAAATTTTCACTTTTCACTCTTCACTTTTCACTTCTTTTTTGTATCTTTGCAGCCCAAACCTAAACAAATTATGGCAGAACAAGATAACAACACACGTCGCAGACCGCGTAGACAACAGCTCGTAGACAATACCTACGGCCATCTTCAGCCCCAGGCGCTGGAGGTGGAGAAGGCGGTGCTCGGTGCCCTGATGATCGACAAGGACGCCTATGCGATAGTCTGTGAGACCCTTTATCCCGAGAGCTTCTATGAGCCTCGTAATCAGATGATCTATGCGGCTATCCGCGATCTCTCGATGGAAGAGAAGCCTGTAGATATCCTCACGGTAGCAGAGCGCTTGGCAAAGAAAGGCCAGCTCGAGGAGGTGGGCGGTCCGGGTTATATAGCCGATCTTAGTGCCCGTGTGGCTTCCTCTGCTAATATTGAGTATCACGCCAATATTATCGCGCAGAAATTCCTGGCCCGTCAGCTTATCTCCTTTGCCAGCGTCATTGAGACGAAGGCCTTCGATGAGACCAACGATATCGACGAGCTGATGCAGGAGACCGAGAACTCACTCTTTGAGTTGAGCCAGCGCAACATGAAGAAGGATTATACCCAGATCAATCCCGTCATCTCGCAAGCCATTCAGAGCATCCAGGCAGCAGCTGCCAATAAGGACGGTCTGACGGGTGTGGGCACAGGCTATCACAAACTCGATGATATCACTTCAGGCTGGCAGGCCAGCGATTTGGTGATTGTGGCTGGTCGTCCTGCCATGGGTAAAACCTCCTTCGCCTTGTCAATGGCCAAGAACATCGCAGCTGATTATCGGGTTCCTCTGGCTTTCTTCTCATTGGAAATGTCGAATGTGCAGTTGGTCAACCGCTTGATCTCGAATGCCTGTGAGATTGAGGGCTCGAAGATTCTCAACGGCCAATTGTCACCAGATGAATGGGACCGCCTCGACAAACGTGTGAACAACCTCTTGGATGCACCTCTCTATGTCGATGACACCCCAGGTCTCTCCGTCTTTGAGCTTCGCACTAAGGCCCGTCGTCTGGTGCGTGAGCATGGTGTGAAGATCATCATGATCGACTATCTGCAGCTGATGAATGCCAATGGCATGCGCTTCTCCTCACGCCAGGAAGAGGTGTCTACCATCAGCCGTTCGCTGAAGAGTCTGGCCAAGGAGCTGGATATCCCCATCATTGCCCTGAGTCAGTTGAATCGTGGTGTCGAATCCCGCGAAGGTCTTGAGGGTAAGCGTCCGCAGCTGAGCGACCTGCGTGAGTCAGGAGCCATTGAGCAGGATGCGGATATGGTGCTCTTCGTGCATCGTCCCGAATACTATCATATCTATCAGGACGACAACGGGCGTAATCTTCGTGGTATGGCGCAGATTATTATTGCCAAGCATCGTAAGGGTGCGACGGGCGATGTGTTGCTGACGTTCCGAGGACAGTTTACGCGCTTTGAGAATCCTGAGGACACCCATCTCGGACCCATGCCAGGCAATTTGGGGGGCGAGATCGTGGGTTCGCGGATCAATGGCGAGAGCGGTGGTTTTAACCCACCTCCCGCCGATCAGGACAATGACCCCTTTGCCAGTCTGGCAGCCATCCCGCCTCCAGACATGAACAATGGCAATCCTCCATTCTAAATTGTCTGAATCAACAAGGGCTGCGATCACCTCGCAGCCCTCATCATTTTATTTCGCATATTTCTCTATCACTTCATCCGCCTGTGGATAGCCCAGCTCCTTGGCCTTCTGCAGATTCACCAGTCCCTCTTTCTTCTTGCCTTGCATGCATTGCGACAATCCGAGGAAAAGGTAACCGTCGCTATTGTCGGGTTCCAGAGCCTGGATATCTTTAGCCGTCTCTGCCACTTGGTCATACAGCCCTACACGCAGTTCCAAAGATGCTTTTTCAGCCAGATAGAAGGTGTTCTTAGGTTCCATTTTCGAGGCTTGGCTGATATCGTTGAGGGCCTGCTGGTATAGACGGCCTTCGATTTCTGCCTGATGACGGATATAGTAGAAGTTAGCATTTACATCGGCTGCCATCAGCTGCTCGTAATCGTTCATATCGGTCACGGCCTCACGATATTTCCTGACGTCAAACTTCGTCTTGGCTCTTGCCCACAGATAGGGTGCAGCTTGTTTCAGGTAGGGCTTGGTGAACAGGTTCATCGCACTATCCAGTAGCGCCAGCATCGATGTGGTGTCCTTCAACTGTCCCTTGCAGAGGGCTGCACAATACCAGGTCTCTGCAGTACCCATATTGGTGCTGGTCAGTTCGATAAACCGGTCGTAAGCCTCCTGATAGTTCTTCTGGGCATAAAGGATATTGGCTTCCAGCTCTCTGTAGGCGGGTAGGGGATTGATCTTCCAAGCCTCGCGGGTCTCGCCAAGGGCCTTGTCAAGACTCCAGTTGTCATAGGGCTTGTCGGCCTGATAGAGCTCCTTGTTATAGATCATACGGGCATAGTTGAAGTGCTCGTTGTCTTTATTGGCAGCCAGTTTGATGGCTTCTTCCATGTCGCGCTCAGCAGCGGTGAAGTCGCCATAGCTGGTAGCAAACTGTGCGCGATAGGCATAGCCGTCGGGTGCAGCCGGGAATTTCTGTATAAACTCGCTGATCAGTCGTGCGTAATGGGCAGAATCGGTAGTGGCGCCTGCCATATACATCATCAGGTTAGCGTCCGACAGCGACTCCGGCATCTCCATTCTGATCTGTGTCTGTTTCAGGGTGGGGTCGTTGATGCTCAGACCTGTCACTTTCAGCGAATCGGCGAAGCGTGCGCTGATGGCATAGCAGAGCGAGTCAGTTCCTGTAGCAGCTGGCTGCAGAAGACCTATCACCTCACCGTTCTCGTTGAGCAGGGGTGAGCTGATATTCTTTTCCTCTGCCTTCATGGCAATGGTGTAGTAGGCGTAATCCTGTTGGAAGGTCTCTGCCTTGCGTACCACGCCGTTGCTCAGGTTCTTGGTTTCGAGATAGGGCAACAGCCATACGCGTTCTCCGCTCTGTGCGATGCTTTGCGCCACCACGAGGGCACGCGTCTTTCCTGCCACGCGGAACTTCGCCACGTCATACATTTCATTGGCGCCTATCATACCACTCACATTCATCTCTTTTCCTGCAGCATCGATGATCACCGCACGGGCTGCTCCTTTAAACGGTGTGAAGCTACTGATGGCCTCGCCGTTGCTGCCTGTAAAGATTCCGTTACTGCTGGCTATCAGGGAACCGTCAGCCGAAAAGGTCTTCAGGGTGAACACCGATTTGCTGGCGTTCTTCACCCACCCGGGCTGGGCAAACGTGAAGAGTGCACAATGAAGAATGGATACTATCAATAAACACTTTTTCATAATCGTAATAATTGTTTTGCGTTCTGGATGGCGGCATCCGTCACTTTGCTGCCACTAAGCATCTGCGCAATCTCCTTGATGCGCTCCTCGGGCGTCAGCATTTCCATCTTACTGGTGGTGCCTTGTGGCGTTTCCTCCTTTTCCACCTTATAATGGGCAGCGCCTAAGGCGGCTATCTGTGGAAGGTGGGTAATGCTGATCACCTGTCGCTCATAACTGCCCATCTCGTACATGATCTCCGCCATCTTCTCCGCGATTTTTCCACTCACGCCCGTATCGATCTCGTCAAAGATGATGGTGGGCAGTTTCACAGCGCCGCTGATCATCGCCTTTAGGGCGAGCATCACGCGGGCTATCTCACCTCCCGAAGCCACCTGCGACACAGGCTGGAGTGGGGTGGATGTGTTGGCAGAGAAGAGGTAGGCCACCTTGTCCTGACCGTTCGCTGCGAGGTTCTCCTGGCTGATGCTGATCTGGAAACGAATGTTCGGCATGCCCAGGGGTATGAGCCGTTGCTGCATCTCGCCTTCAATTTTCTTGGCGGCCTTCGTACGCAGCTTTGTCAATGCCTCAGCCTTTTGCTGACATTGTGCCTTCAGCTGTTCCACCTCTTGGTGAAGTCTTTGGAGTGTGTCGTCGCTATTGTCGATATGGTCTAACTGCTCTTTCAGCGAATCCCTCAGGTCTATCAGGGCCTCCATATCATCCGCATGGTATTTCTTCTGCAGACTATAGAGACGGTTCAGCCGTTCGTTGATGCTGTCGAGCTCATGGGGATCGAAGTCTACGTCCTCCAATAGTCCGCCCACTTCCTGTGCGATATCCTTCAGTTCAATATAAGTGCTGTCCATGCGAGTGGCCAGCTCCTCTGCTTCCGGAAACACATGTGCGATACCCTTCAGGGCGTTCATGGCGCTATGCAGTTGTGGCACGATGCCCGTACCTTCTGTCTGCAGGGCATTGTCGGCAGTATAGAGGGCGCTCTTGATGTCCTCTGCGTGGGTCATTGTATCGCTTTTCTGCTCCAGCTCCTCCAGTTCACCGATGCTGAGACGGGCGTCTTTCAGCTCCTGATACTGGAACTGCAGGAAGTCTACGTTCTGACGGTTGCGTTCTATTTCTTCCTTGATGGTTTCCAACTCGTTGGCAGCCTGATGATAGGCCTCGTAGGTGGTTTTATAGTCAGCCAGTTGCTTGGCGTCGTCGGCAATGATGTCGAGCACGCTCATCTGGAAATCCTGCTTGTTCAGTAAGAGGTTCTGGTGCTGGGAGTGTACATCCACGAGTCGTTCACCCAGTTCCTTGAGCATTGATAGCTGCACGGGTGTATCGTTGATAAAGGCCCGGCTCTTGCCCGCTGCCGTCAGTTCTCTGCGGATGATACAGTCGTTGGCATCGTATTCGATGTCGTTCTCATCGAAGAAGGGCTTCATGTCATAGTGCGACAAATCGAAGTGTGCTTCAATCACGCAGCGGTCAGCCCCCTGTTTCAGGGCCTTCAAGTCTGCCCTTTGTCCTAGTAGCAGTCCGATGGCGCCGAGTACGATGCTCTTGCCCGCACCAGTCTCACCGGTGATGACAGAGAATCCTGGATACAGATCGATATCCAGGATGTCTATCAGTGCGAAGTTCTTGATATAGAGATGCTTCAGCATATTGTTCAGTTGTTAATCTTCTCCCAAGACGTGTTCTGCGAGGCGTTGATGCTGCTTAGCAGGTCATACACAGTCTGTTTTTCTTTCTGGGTACCCTTGCCCTTATAGATGTTCACCAGCTCGTCTTTCTTGTAGTCAGTCCAGATCTGCGGCAACAGGCTCAGGGGTTTGTTCTCATGGGCTTTCTTCAGCTGCTCCTCAAGGGCGGTTGATATCTCTGTACGTCCGCGCTCCGCATTGTTGGCCATCTCGTCGAGGCCCTTGCGGTAGTAGTCGTACTGCAGCTGTCGGAAGGGTTTCATCTGTTCGTCCAGATAATCGTTGATGATGGCAAAGCGATTGCGGGAGTCTTCAAACGATTTCCATCCGGGATAACCCAGGTCCTGCGCGTTGTTCACCAGCTGCATGCATCGCTGCAGTACATCGGTACCGCCTAAGGGCGAGAAACTGTCGAGGTCGAGTCCGATAATCAGGTAGGCATAATAGGCCACGAGGGCCGTCAGTTGGTTGTCTACTGCCTGGTCGTTGTAGTTCAATTGGTCGAACTGTGCGAACTCGAAGTGGAAGTTGGCATCCCTATTATTATATAAGGTGGTGGTGTAGCTGGCGTTGTATACAGGACGGTTGGCCTGTATCAGCGCCGTACACTCAAACTTGTTCTCGTCGCGGTTGAATTTCGATACGGTGATGTTCAGGTTGCATTGTATGCGCTCGTTCTCCTGAAACTGCAGATCAGTCCACTGGCGCTCGTTGATAAACTGCTCCAGTGTCTGCTGCAGATTGTCGAACACGCTTTTGTCAGTACCCGTTATCTGGCTATGGTTGATGTTCACCTTCACCTGCAGCTCCTGTGAGAAAGAGAGAAGTGAACAGTAACAGGTGAACAGTAGTCCCAGAATGATGCGCCTCATACTTAGAGCTTAGCGTCGGCTAGACGAATACGTGTTAAGACCTGCTTGGTGTTGTAGGTGAAGTCTCCCTGAAGGATCCAGCCATAGTAGCCGGGATCGCGCTTGAGAGCCTCGATGACAGGTATCCCTTTGTATTTTCCGAAGTTGAATACCTCGATCATTTTGGGCTCGCCTTTCTCGTCGAGCATGGGGTTGCCTTTGGCATCCTTCATCTCGCTCCAGATAATGCGTCCTGCAAAGTCCACGTTCTTGTTCATCTTTGAGAAGTCGGCCAGCATCTGCATATCGTTCTCGAGCACCTTCTCCGGATCTTCGTTGGCGCCCGGGGCGTATTTGTCCAGCTGCCCCATCAGCACGCGATAGGTAGCCTCGGTATCCTGGTCGGCACGGTGGGCCTCAAAGTCTTCCTCCATCTTCCTGCCGCAGTAGAACTTATAGGCAGCAGCCAGATTCCTGCGTTCCATCTTGCGGAAGATGGTACAGGCGTCGATGAGCTTTGATTTCGAGAAGTCGAAGTCGATGCCGGCTCTCAGGAACTCCTCTGCCAGCAGGGGGATATCGAAGTTGTTGGAGTTAAACCCTGCGAAGTCGCTTCCGGCAAATTTGTCGGCCAGTGTCTGTGCCAGTTGCTTGAAAGTGGGTTTATCCTTCACGTCCTCATCGGAGATACCCGTCAGCTGCGTGATGATCGGTTCGATGTGCTTCTCTGGGTTGATCAGCTCATCACCCCGTTCCTCCTTGCCGTCTGGATATACTTTGATATAGGATATCTGTATCACCCGATCCTTCACCAGATCGAGTCCTGTCGTTTCCAAGTCGAAAATGACCAGCGGTTTATTTAGATTCAGTTTCATCTCTAATCTGTAAACTGTCAACTAGTCATTAATCAGCATTGGCATCATCAGCATCAGCACATCCTGGTTCTCTGGCTGTTCAGAAGGTAGTACCAGTCCTGCACGGCTGGGGTCGGCCAACTGGATGACAATCTCAGGACAGTCAAAGTTGCTGAGTATCTCGATAAACGATGAGCCCTTGAATCCGATGCTCATGGCCTTGCCGTTATATTCGCAGCTCATGCGCTCGGTAGCGGTCTTCGAGAAGTCATAGTCCTCGGCATCCAACTGCAGGATGTTACCCTCCACATGGAAGCGTATCAGGTTGCTCGACTCGTTGGCGAAGGGCTGCACACGACGCAGGGCGGCCAACAGTCCGAGACGGTCGACACGTAGCTCGTTGGGATTGTTCTGCGGAATCACGGAGTTGTAGTTGGGATATCTGCCCTCGATAAGTCTGCACTGGATGGTGCCGTCGCCGAAGTTCACCTCGGCATTACGATCGTCGAACCGGATGATCACGTCGCCGCCATCCTTGCCCAGCAGGCTCTTCAGCAGGTTAGCCGGCTTCTTGGGTAGGATGAAGGCCGCTGGCTGGTCGTTCTTGATGGTAAACACCTTGTTGCGCACCAGCTTATGTCCGTCGCTGGCCACCACAGCCAGACAGTCGGGCGTCAGGTCGAAGTAGATACCGTTCATCACGGGGCGTAGCTCGTCCTGTGCGGTAGCGAAGATGCTGCGGTTCACATTCTCGGCCAGCGTGACGTTGGGAATGGTGATGACGTAGGCATTGTCGCCGATGGGTTGTGCCATGGGGAACTCGTCGGCATTCTCGATGGGCAGCGAGAACAGACCGTTCTGATAGCTAATCTTTACGAGGCTCTGCTCCTGATTGACGTCGAAGGTGATAGGCTGCTCGGAGATACCCTTCACAGCTTCCAGCAGGTCGTGGTTGCCGATGGCGAAGCGTCCGTCGCCGTCGCTGTCGGCCAGCGGCAATGAGGTGCTCATGGTGTTCTCGCCGTCAGAGGCGGTGAGGGTGAGGTCCAGGCCATTGATATCAAACACGAAATCGCCCAAAATGGGGAGGGCGTTCTTGCTGTTAATCACTTTCGAAAGTGCTGAGAGCTTGTTGCTCAGTGCTGAGCTTGATAATGTAAATCTCATAATTATGTAGCTTTTTTGTTTTTAATTGCTTCTGATTTGACGACAAAATTACAAAAAAACGTTGTTATAAACAAAAAAATGGCGATATTTTTTCGAGTTTCAAACTATTTTTAGTAATTTCGCCGAGCGAAACAAGAAAAAAACAAATAAAAACAACTAAGTCAATGGAATTAACAGGTAGAATTATTGCAGTGATGGAGCCGCGTAGTGGTGTTTCGGCTCGTACAGGCAACTCTTGGATGACGCAGGAATACGTGCTTGAGGTTCCTGGTCAGTATCCTAAACGCTGTGTCTTCAACCTTTTCGGTGAGGACCGTATCAAGCAGTTCAATATCCAGAATGGTGAGGATCTTACCATTCAGTTTGATATCGACGCTCGCGAATACCAAGGCCGTTGGTTCAACGATATCCGTGCCTACAATGTCATTCGTGGTCAGGTGCCCCCTGTAGCCAATGTCGGTGCATCGCCGTTCCCGCCTGCACAGGCCCAGCCCGATGCGGCCACCTCACCTTTCCCGCCGGCACCAGAGACAGCCTCTGAGAGCAGCGCCGACGACCTGCCGTTCTAATCCAAAAATCCCCGAGCACCAACTCGGGGATTCATTTTTTCATCACAGCTGAAATCCTGTCAGCTTATAGCTTGCCAGCCAGAGCAGCTATCTTCTGTTGAGTCTCCTCGGTCTTCTGCTCATCGATCTTGGCGGTCACATTGCCCATGTTCTCTGCGCTCCAGTAGTTGCAGATGTCGCGGAACTCGGCTGTGGCGCCGTCGTAGACACCTGGCGAATAGGAAGACATGAGCAGCGCCATCTTCTTCACCTTGGCAGGCTTGTTCACGCTGTACATGCGCTGGATGGGGGCCTGAATCTGGGCGTTGAGCGTGAAGTAGTAGATGGGGGCAGCCAGCACCAGCGCCTCGGCCTCGGCCATCAGCGGGTAGAGCTCCTGCATGTCATCCCTCTGGATGCAGGCCCCATTGCCTTTGTTGTGACAGTATTCGCAGGCCAGGCAGCCTGCAATCTTCTTCTTCGAAACGTTCACCAGTGTCACCTCATGTCCGGCAGCCTCGGCTGCTTTCTTATACTCTTCTGCCATCCAGGCAGTGTTGCCGTTCGCACGTGGCGAGGACTGTAAAATCAGAACTTTCATAATCGTATTTGTTTAATTTGTGATTGTATGGTTCATTACCTTCTGCAAATATAGTAAAAAATCCCCAAGCCGATCCAAAATCGTCCATGTCTTATCATTTTTTTAGGATTTATTTCAGATTTCTAACAGGCCAGATTTTGATGGTATCGGAATCATTCGTATCTTTGTGGACGTAATGAAATATAGAATAGTAATGAATCAGAAGATGAATGAATCCTCGCCAGAGCTCTTGCAGACGCTCCGGATCCGACACCAGACCCTGATCTTGATATTAATTTAATGCTGGGGTCAGGCTCCGGCACTAAGTTTTTGAATTTCTTTGGAATTATCGGACTAATTATTTGCATATATCCGCAAAAATATCTAAATTTGCAGCGGCATATTGATCATAACTTAATTATCAACTTATGAAAAGATTCTTATTATTGTTTGCTATTGCAGCATTCGTTACGACTGGTTTCGCACAGAAGAAACTGGTGATTTATTTCTCAGAGACTAACACGACCAAGGCTGTGGCCGCGGAGTTGCAAAAACAGCTCGGTGCCGATATCGAGTGCATCGAGGCTGTGAATCCGTATTCCGGCAATATGCAGGAGACGATGCAGCGTGCCCAGCGGGAAAAGGAGCCCGAGATTAAGCCGCTCAAGGCCGATCTGAATGCTTACGACGTTATCTTCCTGGGCTATCCCATCTGGGGCGGGACTTATGCCGCGCCGATGGTCACGCTCGTCAAGAAGTACGACTTCGCCGGGAAGACCATCGTGCCTTTCTGCACGTTCGGTAGCGGCGGCCTGGAATCATCCTCAGCCAACCTCGTGAAGGCGCTACCCAAGGCGAAGATCCAACCGGGCTATGGTGTGCGTCAGGCCCGCGTAAAATCTGTTGCCAAGGAACTCGACCGTTTCCTGAAGGAGAACGGCTACAAGAAGGGCTCTGTGAAGCCGTTGCCGGCTTATTCTGCCCAGCAGCCTGTGACCGATGCCGAGAAGGCCATCTTCGACGCTGCCTGCTCGAGCTATCAGTTCCCGTTGGGTACGCCTCAGACCTTCGGCAAACGTACGACCGACGACAGCATCGACTATGAATTTAAGGTGAAGAGCCAGGGCTTCGGCGGCGGCACATCGACCTCGACTATCTATGTCACGATGGGGAAGGAAGCAGGGGCGAAATCGGAGTTTACGAGAGTTGTTAGGTAGTTTACAGTTTACAGTCTAGGGAGTTTATTGTTTTAGTTTATAGATATCAACTTAATTAATACAACTATTTATGAAAAAGCTTTTATTACCGTTGCTGCTTTTGATAGCAGTTTCTGCCGGGGCGCAGAACAACCCTGTGTTGACAATTGAAGGTGGTCAGGTGAAGGGCGTCGTGGCCGACGACCATCCTGACGTGTTTGTGTATCGTGGCATTCCCTATGCCGCTCCTCCCATCCGCGAGAACCGCTGGAAGGCCCCGCAGCCCGTTGTGCCCTGGAAGGGTGTGAAGATCTGCGATACCTTCGGACGTCCGAGTTATCAGGCCATCCAGTACACCGGTGGTTATTACACCGAGTGGGGCTATGGCAAGGAGGCTGCCTTCAGTGAGGATTGTCTGTATCTGAATGTCTGGACGAAGGCGCCCGGTCAGGTGAACAAGAAGCTGCCTGTGGCTCTCTGGATCCACGGTGGCGGCTATCGTGAGGGCTTCGGCTCTGAGCCAGAGTTCGACGGTCAGGAGTGGGGTGCCAAGGACGTGGTGCTCGTATCCATCAACTACCGTCTGGGTATCTTCGGATTCCTCTGTCATCCTGCCTTGGCTGAGGAGAGCCCCAACAAGGTTTCCGGTAACTACGGAATCCTCGACCAGATTGAAGCTTTGAAGTGGATCAAGAAGAATATCGCCCAGTTTGGTGGCGACCCCAACAACGTGACCATCTTCGGACAGAGTGCCGGTGGCGGTAGCGTTCGTACATTGTGTGAGAGTCCGCTGGCTCGTGGCCTGTTCCACAAGGCTGTGATCATGAGTGCTCAGGGCCTGAGCATCCCCAATCCCAACGGTGGTGGTATGATGGGTGGCCGTTATAGCGGCGGCTCAATCGAGGATGCAGCCAATAACGCCAAGAAGATGTTCGACTGGGCCGGCATGACCGATCTGCAGAAGATGCGTCAGGCCTCTACCGAGACGGTGTTTGCGCTGCCCACCATCTATCAGCAGGTGAACAGCGCCGGGCAACAGCAGCAGGGTGGCTTCGGCGGAATGATGCGTATGGGTATGGGCTTCATGCCGATGCTCGACGGCTATGTGAGTAAGAAGAGCTTCGACGATGCTACCCGCGAGGGCACGTTGGCTGATGTGCCTTATATGATTGGTTTCACTCTCAACGATATGGGTAATATGGCTCCTAACATCGCCGAGTTCTGTAAGGTCCGTGCGGAGAAGGGCGGTAAGGCATGGGCTTACGAGTTCGCCCGTCCGTTGCCCGATGACGGCAGCCATCCCGAGGTGACACAGCGTCTGCGTGGTGCTTTCCACTCTTCAGACCTCTGGTTCGTATTCAAGTCGCTGAAGCATTGCTGGCGTCCCTGGACCAAGGGTGACTGGGATCTCTCGGAGAAGATGCTGACCGCCTGGACAAACTTCGCCAAGTACAGCGATCCTAATGGCCCGAAAGGTGGCGCGTGGGCACCCTGCACAGAGAAGAATCCTAAGTTCATGGTGTTCAAGCTGAACGACAAGGATGCCGAGGCTTCTGTCTTCGGTGAGCCAGAGATTGCCCCGCAGCAGGGCTTCGGTGGCTTCGGCGGCTTCCCCGGCGGAGGCAGACCTGGTGGCGCTGGTGCTCCCGGCACTGGTGCTCCCAGAAGATAAGACTTATCTCAAATAGGGATTGTACCGGATTTCGTCGGCCATGGTTGTTTCCGGACCATGGCCGGCGTATATTTTTGTATCGGCTGGTAGTTGGGTGGCGAGCATGTGGAGCGAGGTGATCATGTCGGCATAGCTGCCCCGTTCGAAATCGGTACGGCCGATACTCATCCGGAAAAGGGTGTCGCCACTGAAGGCGATATGTTCTGTCGCATCGTAAAAGACGATGCCGCCAGGGGTGTGTCCAGGGGTGTGAAGAATCTGCAAGGTGTGAGAGCCGAACGTGATGGTGTCGCTATCGGTGAGATAGCGGTTCACGGGCGGCACATCCAGATGAATGGGGATGCCCAGTATCTCGCTCGTCTGCTGTTCCATCTTCTCCATGAGGAAGCTGTCGTCCTGATGGGCCTTTGGCTTCAGTCCGAAGGCACGGAAGATATAGCCGTTGCCCATGCAATGGTCGAAATGGCCGTGCGTGCAGAGCAGATGGCGAGGCGTGAGTTGATGCTCTTTGATATAGTTGACAATGGCCTGGCCTTCTTCCGGATAGTAGGCTCCACAATCGATGACGACGCAGTGGCGGGTATCGTCGCTGACCACATAGCAGTTCTCGGCGAGCATATTACAGGGGAAGCATTTGACAGTGAGCATAAGTCGGCGGAATTATCGTGGGAGATAGATGACGTATTTTTCCTTGAACCATTCTTCATCGAAGAAACTACTGATCTCGGTGGTCTGGACAATCTTCTTGAAAGATTGTGTTTCAGCTTGCAAATCGCCGCCTTTCATGCAGAGGATACCGTTGGGCAGCGCGTTCTGCTGATGCTTGGAGATGTTTTTCCGGACAATCTTCACAAGGTCGGGCAGAGGCATGACGGCACGGCTGACCACAAAGTCGTAGAGACCTTTTTCGTCCTCACCGCGCAGATGGGTGGGATGGCAGTTCTTCAGTCCGATAGCATTGCAAACCTCCTGGGCCACACGGATTTTCTTGCCCGTACCGTCGATGAGCTTGAACTGACATTCGGGGAAGAGAATGGCTAAGGGAATGCCCGGGAATCCACCGCCAGTACCGAAGTCGAGAATCTGGGTGCCGGCACGGAAACGGAGCACCTTGGCGATTGCCATCGAGTGAAGCACATGGTGCTCATAGAGGTGGTCGATATCCTTGCGGGAGATGACGTTGATCTTCTCGTTCCAGTCACGATAGAGGGCATCGAGGGCTTCTATCTGACTACACTGCTGGGGCGTCAGCTCGGTGAAGTATTTACTGATGAGGGGATGCATGGTCAGAGGGATTTGTTCAGAATATCATCGAGTTGAGAATAGGGGAGTGTCAGCTCGATGGCGCCCTTCTCATACGGCGCTATCTCATAGGGGTTATAGATGAAGGTGATGGTCTCTTTACCCAAGATATAGTTCTCGGAGGGGAACATATCCATAGAGTAGAGGTAACCCTGGTCTTTCAGTTCCTTGACACTGTTTACCCCGACATTCTCGCAGAGGGCTTCCTGGAGCTGGTCGCTCAACCGTTGCTCATAGCCAGGCACAAAGATGTCGGACAAAGCGAGCTGACGACCTGTCTGCTGCTCGAAGTTGAGCGTCAGGTGCTGGTTTATGCTATGTGCACCACCTTCGTAGTAGTCGAGGAAAACATGGTAGACGGAAGCATTTTTATAACCTTGTTCCACAGAAGTCTTGATGATATAATGAAAGTTATACCATTCTAATTTTTTCTCATCATTATGATCTTGGCGGTATAAGGGGAGGAGGTGAGTCTGGTAATTAGACGTATACTCATTGGCGAAGGAGTCGGCTGCCTGTTGCATGGTCAGATCCTGCATGTTGAGCAGACGGTCCTCGATGATATTATTGATAATTTCTGCCTTGTGGCCGTTGTCCTCCGAAGCATACGATAGTTCTACATGAACGCTGCATGAGGGAGAATTCGCATCGGATGACAGCTTGACGGCCTTATCGGCAGTGGCGACTTCAAACTTGGTGCTTTCATCGTTACTGCCACATCCCATGAGAAATAGAAATAAAGGCAAGAGAATAAAAAACTTCTTCATAAATACATCAATGACGTTATAATTGACGGCAAAAGTACACTTAATTTGGGAATTTCGCAAATTTCTCGCAAAAAAAACGTAAATTTGCACCCGAAATAGAAGAAGATATGCAGGAAAAGCGATTAAAAGCCGCCTTATTCGACCTGGATGGGGTGGTGTTTGACACTGAACCTCAGTACACGATATTCTGGGGTGAGCAATGCCGGCTCTATCATCCTGAGCATCCCGGACTGGAACAGGAAATCAAAGGTTCGACGCTGACTCAGATCTATGATTGTTGGTTCAGCGGTCCGCTCCTGAAAGAGCAGCCGGTGATTACTGAACGGTTGAATGCCTACGAGCAGCAGATGGACTACGACTATATCGAGGGTTTCATCACCTTCGTGGATGAGTTGCATCGGAATGGTGTGAAGACGGCTGTGGTAACGAGCTCGAATCTTCCGAAGATGGAGAGCGTCTACCGGAAGCAGCCCGGTTTCAAGCAGCTTTTTGATGCCATTCTGACTTCCGAGGACTTTGAGAAGAGCAAGCCCGATCCTGACTGCTATCTGAAAGCTGCCCGGAAATTGGGCGTGGAGCCGGATGAGTGCGTGGTTTTTGAAGACAGCGTGAACGGCTTGCGTTCCGGCATGGCTGCCAAGATGAAGGTAGTCGGGCTGCTGACGACCAACCCTCAGGATGTCGTTGCGCCGCTTTCTGACATTCAGAGGGCAAACTATACCGGTATGACGTTTGAATCCATTTCGCATTCACTTGATTTCGCAGACAAACGATGAATACACAGAATACACCTGTACATATCCGGTTATGGCACCGTGACTTCTGGCTGATGGCGATGGCGAATCTGCTGTTGACATTAGCCATCTATGTGCTCATTCCAGTGATGCCCGGGTGGCTGATGCAGACGGAGAACCTCACGATGCAGGAAACAGGCATGGTGATGGGGGCGTTTGGAATAGGTATCTTCATATTTGGCTCTCTGACGTCCTGGCTGATACAGCGTTTCCGTAGGAATATGGCTTGTATCTTTGCCATCTTGCTGATGGCGGCGATGTTAGGATGGCTCTACTATCTGGATTTACAGAAATCACAGTTCTTTGATTTCCCGATTCTGTTGGTTCAACGGTTGGCTCTCGGAGCGACCTTCGGCGTGGCTCAGATGATCCTGTCGAGCACTTTGATCATCGATACCTGTGAGTCGTTCCAACGCACGGAAGCCAATCATTCTGCCGCGTGGTTCTCAAGGTTCGCCTTCTCGTTGGGCCCCTTGACGGGTATCCTCGTCGACCGGCTGGCAGGCTTCAGCACCGTGTTGCTTGTATCCATCGGGTGTACGGTAGTTGCCATCATCTTTATTCTGATGGTGCACTTCCCCTTCAGATCGCCTGAAGAGCATGTCAGAGTTGTCAGTCTGGACCGTTTCTTCCTGCCACAAGGCTGGCCGTTGACAGTCAACCTGCTTGTCGTGACATTCGTCATGGGATTGCTGTTGTCTACTATAACGTCGGAATTATTCTTTGTGATGGTGATGGTGGGCTTTCTCTTAGCCTTGTTAGCCCAACGCTTTGTATTCCGTGATGCCGACTTAGAGAGCGAGGTTATCACGGGACTGCTACTGATCGGCGTCGCCCTTTTGATGATGCTCACACGTCATCAGACCATCGTTTCCTTCGCGGCTCCGATGTTTGTCGGCTTCGGACTGGGTATAATCGGCTCACGCTTCTTGCTGTTCTTTATCAAGCTGAGTCGCCATTGTCAGCGTGGTACCGCACAAAGCACTTTCTTTCTGGCCTGGGAGAGTGGTCTGGCCTTAGGCATCGGCTTTGGCTACGGACTTCTTGAGCAACAGATGGAATCTGTGCTTCAGGTTTCACTTGCTACAACCATAGTCGCGCTCTTGTTCTATCATTTCTTTATGCACGGTTGGTATATCCGGCACAAGAACCGTTAGGATATCCTACCGCAGAGTTGCGTATACGGACAATTGATGCATCGTTTCTGGTCGTCTGTAGGCGTAAAGTCGAGGTCTGGATTGAAGATGTCGCTGATGAGACCGGAGAGCTGTGCCATATACGGTTCTGAGACAGTGGCAATGTCGTTGACTGGTTCCCGACCCAGACAGAGCGTGGGATTGTAATCGTCGGCGCCTGCATGTTGGATAAAGAGCAAAGCAGGAGATACGGCTGTATCCTTATAACTGAGTCTGACGATGTGGCTATATAGGAACGCCTGCAGGTAATAGTCGCTATGGTCTTTCAGACTCTCCTGAGCAAAGATGGCATCCACATTGGCAAGCGCCTTGATTCGGCGGCTGCCAGTCTTGTAGTCGATGACGCGGATCTGTTCTTTTCCGTCAGGGGTAGTGATGCTGTCCAGACGGTCAATCTTACCGCCAAGTGTTGTGGTGATCGTGTCATTGCCGACAGGTATAGTGAAGTTCATCTTCACCGACTTCTCCAGTCCCAGAATGGTAAAAGGAGTCAGCTTGTGGTCTACTTCAAGTAGCTGTCGGATGTATTTGATGATGACTTCACGATTGATAATCTGCAGACCATCGAGCGGCGGCAACTTGCGGGCAGGATCTTTGATCTGGAAGAGTTCCTGTTTGAAAGCCTCATCGACGGCACGCTCGATGTCTACTTCTGTTTGAAGCAGATACTCTATGTCTTTGGCCATAATCAAACAGCTCTTTTGCTTCAGTTGCTCGTAGATGAGCTGAGCTGCCAGATGGAAGATATTTCCAAAGATGCGGTTGTCGATGTTGTTTTCATCATCATGGTCGGGTTCGATGATACCGCTCACATAACGATAGAAGAACTGTAGCTGACAGCGCATATAACGGTTGATGGCTGTCGGGGTGAGCTTGTTCTCTTCAAAATACTTCCGTAGGATTTCCATCACGGCACTGGTCTTGGCAATCGGCTGACGCGTCTTTGGTAATGGTGCCTGACCAGCTTGAAGGGTATGGGTCATGATTTTATGCCCGCTCTCGACCATCATCTGGAGCATGAAGCGCGACATCTCGCCAGTCTGACCATCATTGGTAGAGTTGTTGTAGACCAACGTGACATCGCTGGCACGTTGAATTAGCCGATGAAAATAATAAGCATAGATGGCTACTTTATGATCGATGGTGGTAAGCCCATAGGCCTTTCGGATGCTATAGGGAATAAAAGATGTGTCGCTGAGGCCTCTGGGCAGATTACCCTCATTGCAAGAGAGCAGCAAAACGTGCTCGAAATCGATGTTACGTGTTTCCAGCACGCCCATCATCTGGATACCTTCAATCGGTTCGCCGTGGAAAGGAATGCTGGTGGCAGAGACAATCTGTGTGATCAGTCGCTGAAGGGTGATGGTGTCGACTGTCAGGATGTCTTTTTCCACGAGATCGCTCAGACGGTTCAGCAGGGTATACATGCGGAACAGGCTCTCCTGAGTCAGCGGAGAGGGGTCTGTTTCATTTTGGCTGAGTGATCTGGCTATCCGACGGATGACAGACATCAGCCACAAGAGGAGAATGCTGTTGAAATGATCAGAACTGCCATGATCCATGCAGAAGAGCAATTGTAGACCTTCGTCCTTTGCGAGCAGAGTGGGAGAGGGATAGTAGATTCTCTGCTCATTCAGCTCGTCGTAAAGGCTGCTGTTGGCCGGAGAGACGTAACTTGAATAGGGATGCTTCAGTACAAGGTTGACATGAAGAAGACGGTAATGGCCTGTCTCTACGACATAGCCGTTGGTCTGTAAGCTGATAAGCAGACTGACAAACGAGGTGATAGGAGTCTGTGAAAGCGGATAGCCTGTGGTGATATTGACCTTTTCCACTTCTGTCGGGATGCAATGGATAGCGGTCTGTAGCAGGTTCTCGTTACAGAGCACTACGGCTGTCCGTTTGTTGTCGGCAATCCGTTTTTCTTGTCGCAGCCAGGTGCTGATATAGCGTGCCTGGATATTCTCCGTCGGGGCAGAGAAATAGGTGATGGTTTTGGGCTGGGTGAAGTTCCTGTAAATGTCATCTTCATGGTTGTCTAATTCGTTAGGGAAGTCACTGAGATATTGGGCAATAAAGTATCCTGCCTCGTTGTTTTGGAGGTAGTAGTGGTCGTAGTCCCAATAGAATCGGGCTTTCCCTTCTTTCTTCATGCGCCGGAAAAGGGCCTGTTCAACCTGCTGCAGCATGTTGAAGCCGATAAAGAGATAGTTGTCGTATTCGAAATCGATATCTTCACGTTCCGCCACCTCACGGTAGAGGGCTCCTTCATAAGCTAATCCCTGAGCCGATAACTGATGGTTGAAACTCTGGTAGATATCATAGATGTGACACCAAAGCTGCAGGAACCGACGCTTCAGTTCGCTATTGTGTTCTTCGCTGAAATTGCTGAAGAACTGTTGGAGGATGTTGCGTTGCTCTTCGCTCAGATAAGAGGTGTCGTCGTATTCGTGGATATCGCGGAGGTTGGCGAAGACATGCTCTGCAGAAGCCATGTTCTTGTCGAGGTCATCGAAATCAGAGAGCAAGATCTGTCCCCATCCGTAGAAATGGTCGAGGGTTTCGTTAATACCTGTACACTTGGTAAAGCATTGATGAAGCTCGCAGACCAGTTGGATGGGATCGGCTACCTGCCGCTGACTATGACTGCGGAACAGATCACTGATAGTGATATAAGCTGGGCTCCAGAGAGGCTTGCCTGCCAGACGAGCTAGATGATCGTTGAGGAAAAGGGCGGCTCGTTTGTTGGGGAAGACCACTGCGATGCGGGACAGGTTAGTACCGTATTTCCGGAGCAGGTCGGCTGCGACGTATTCAAGGAAGGATTTCATAGTGCGGATTTGCTGTTCGTTACTTCTTCGATCTTATTGGAATAGACAAACCAGAGATAGCCCTTGATATGGGTATGTCCCATATCGGCCAACAATTGCATATAGTCGCGTACCTGATCATAGTATTCGTCTTTTGGACTGCCGAATTTGAAGTCGACAACCACCCATTCCTTGCCATCAGTCATCACGCGATCAGGGCGTCGTTCTTTCACTTCATCGTTTTCAACTGTTAAGATGGTGCACTCATTGAATAGTGTCCAACGGTCTGAGAACCAGTCGGCTACATTTTTGTTGCTCAATCTTTTGTGGAGCATGGACGATATCTTCTCTGCTGTCACTTGTTCATCGTAGAGGACGCCTTCCTGTTGAAGTCGGTTCAATGCCCCTTCAATATCGGCAGACGTGCGGATGGTAGAGAAAATCTGGTGTAGGATGCTTCCCGTCTGGATGTATTGACGCTGTTGCTGTTCGTCGTTTTCTTCGTCTTGTTGGATGATAAAGTCCTTGCTTCGATTACTCTGACGGAAAGTCACGGAATGGTCGAACGTATGGATGTCAATACCTACAGGGGTAGTTTTCTGAAGGAAGGGATTGGACGATGTTTTGTGACGGCTCTCAGTCTCCTGTGGAAGAAGCGTGCCATAAGAGAACTCAATAGGTTCGTTTTCGTTTTCAATGCCTGAAAGAATGGCATCTGACTTCTCTTCAGCCATGAGTGGAAGTACCTGTTCGATGAGCATAGAACGGCTGTTCTTGGCATTGCGTTTACCAATGACGAAGAGACTCTGGCTTGCGCGTGTGAATGCGACATAGAGCAGATTCAGATTATCAACCATATTCTGCAGATGTTCATGTCGATAGTCATCTTCATAAATGGTGCCCATCATCTGCTTCTGACTATAGTCGATAGGGACTATGGGTAAATCGCTGAAGGGTGCTTCAGCAGGTCTGCACCATAGGATATTTCCTTGTGATTTCTCAAGTTGCCAGTCGCAGAAGGGGATGATGACGTGATTAAACTCCAACCCTTTCGACTTGTGGATGGATATCAGGCGTATGCCGTTGATTTCGTCACTCTGAATGGTCTTAGAACAAAGATTCTCTTCCCATTCTGATAGGAAGCCGTCAATACCCGTCACATTCTCGCTGGTAAAGGCAAGAAGCTGATCGTAGAAAGCACACAGATAGGCACTCTGACCTTCAAGACGATGGAGTTCAAAGATGGTGTAGAGGCGTTCTGTCAGTTCGTATAGCGAAAGGTTGATCAGTTCCTCAAAGTGGTTGATGTAGGCCTCAGGCAACTGCTCGTCGAGTTGCTTTGTGCTGAGCAACAACTCATTGTCAGCCATTCCTGTGTTCAAAACGTAGCATTGATACAGCTTGACGACATTGGCCTTGGTAAGGTTGTCGTCTGGGTGGGTAATGAGGTGTAAGGTCTCGATGAGCAGATTGACTGCAACGGAGGCATCCAGACGGAACGCTTCGTCGGAAACAATGCGGATATCGGGCAGTTGCTTGGTGAAATAGTCAGCGATGATTGGGATGTAGGCATTTGTTCGTACCAAGATGGCTATCTCAGAAGGCTTTACACCTTTGTCAAGTAGTGTACAAACGATGTCTGCGATGCGCGCGAAGGTCTTTTCCTGATAATCATCTGCAGGCAATAATTGTATGTTGATCTGTCCGTTGTTCTCCAGTTCTTCAGGTATGGTCTGTTCCACATCACTATAGGCACGCTGGAGGGCTGAGGCTTCAGGATCGTCCTGTAATGCCAGATATTCGAGCTGCGCAGCAGTGCGGAAGAAGGCATTGTTGAATTCGATGATGTGACGCTGCGAGCGGTAGTTTGTGCCGAGGGTACGGATATCGAGTTGTGTCTCTGGCGAAGAAAACTGTGCCTGGATGTCATTGAGGAGACGCCAATCGCCAGAGCGCCAGCGATAGATGCTTTGTTTGACATCGCCTACAATCAGGTTCTCGGCCCCTTCCTGACTCATGGCCTCAGACAGCAGCACCTTGAAATTCTGCCATTGAACTGTCGACGTATCCTGAAACTCGTCAATCATGACATGCTCCAGCTGTGTGCCAATCTTTTCAAAGATGAACGGTGTATCGCTGCCATCGATAAGGGCATGAAGCAACTGCTGGGTGTCGCTCAACAGAAAACGGTTGGCGCTATCGTTCAGTTCGCGCACTTTCTTCTCGATACTGCCTAATAGTCTTAATTGACTAAGATGACGCAAGGTAAGATCGGCTGACTGATAGAGCTTCCATTGACGGGGGCGCTCTTCCATCGCTTTATGGAGCAGGTTGCCAAGCGTGGTGTCGGCAAGGCTGTGGATGAGTTCTCTATGAGGATGAGTCTTCTTGCACCATTTCTCTGGGTCACCTATACAGTCTGTCACACGTTTGCCCACGATACTCTCATCGAAAACACTGTCCTGCAGTTTAAGGAAGAAGCTGCAGACGCCTGACTTTCCGTACGAGAAGTCTTCGACTGAAAGGCCTTCGTTGTTGATTGTCTCGAAGAAGTCTTGGGCCAGCTGTTTCATCCGTTCTTGTGCTGCCTGACGTAACTCTTTAAGGTGATTGGTGTATTGGTCGAAGAACCCTGGCTCTTCCATCTTCTGACGAAGCGTTTTGCTCACCTGTTTATAGTCATCATGGAAAATAGTCTTACCAAAGGTTTTGATCTGACTGATGACATTCCACGATTTATCGTCAGAGATTGTCTCCATAATGTACTTCAGGAGCCATTGCAAAATGACGTCTGTCGTATGCAGGTCTTGAATCAACTGGTCTACGGCCACTTCCTCTACCAAGTAGTCATTGAGTCCGATACGCAGGTTCGCAGTCAGGTCCAGTTCACGTGCCAGATTACGAAGCACCCCTTGGAAGAAAGTGTCGATGGTTTCCACACGGAAGTAATTATAGTTGTGGAGCAGATGGTTCAGGGCCATACCGGCACGCTCGCTGACAATGGTTTCCTGAAGTCCTGTCTTTTCACAAATCACCTTCATATATTTCCCAGAGTCAGGCAGTTGTTTCCAAATGCCATATAACTGGCTGAGAATACGCATCTTCATCTCTTCTGTAGCCTTGTTGGTAAAGGTCACAGCCAGGATGTTTCGGTAGGATAGGGGATTCTCTACTACCAGTTTGATATATTCGGTGGCAAGGGTGAAGGTTTTTCCGCTGCCAGCGCTTGCTTTGTATATTGTTAAGGGCTTGCTCATATCCATAAATGATTACCAACGTCTGAAAATCTCGAAATCGAACTTGAAACCGACACGTTCAAAATGGCTGTTTTTGAAACTTGCAAATCCTGCCACAGAGATGTATCTGTTGGTGAAGCCATAACCGATTTCAAAGTATGGGCGAGTACGTTCCAACAATACAGAATTGATGTAGAATCTTTCTTTCTCGATAAATTTTCCAACGTAAGGAACCCAGGTTGCAATCATCAGTGGCGACTCGTATGTCGCATTCGCACGGATATAGTAGTTGGAACGGTTAAATTCGCTGCCATTCAATAGCTGGAAGTCGCCGGTCCAGTCGTCGTCCCAGCCATCAGGCAGATTGGTCTCTTGGAAGTTGTCGAAGTCGACGAAATAGTTCTGTTCCCTATGGGAATAGGTACCGTAGCCCGCTCTCAGACTGAGTAATCGCAAGCCAGGCATACGGATTTTCCATTGGGCATCCGCCTCCCAACGTTCATATTTGATATTGGACGAGAAGATGTTCTTAATGCCTCGTTCCCAGGTGAACGTGAAAAGTGGTCCATTCTCCCATGGCATGATCTTGACGCCCATCATCGGTGCGAAACTGGTATAGACCACAGGCATCTTATAAAAATCCATCATGGCTTTGTTGACAGCACTGCGTCTGTGAAAAACAATACCTGACTCAAGGTCGAGCCAGTCGAAGAGCATGATGTTGTTGAAGGCACGGATATAAGTGTTCTTGAATTTGTTCATCTCCATATTCGAGAAGTCCAGAGTGTCGCCAAACTCCTCCTTGATCAATTCCTCCACCGTTGAGTTACTGATGCGGTTTCCATTACCGACAGTCAGCTCGGCATATCCGTTACGCTTCGGGTTATATGTCATACGCAAGGGGGCATCAAAGAAAAACTGTTTGATCTTGAAATTATAGCCGAAATAGGGATTCAGTGTTAAATAGCGGTGCTTTGAGAATGTGTATTGGAAACGCAGTTTCATTTTATATGAGAAACCTCTGCTGTCGCTATACCTGATAGCAAGGGGGTCGATAATGGGAGATAGTCTGAAATAGGTCTGTTGTGATTCAGCTCGGATAGGTGTGACAAGTGTCTCGCCAATGGTGTCCCAGAATATTTTTTTGAAGAAGTTCGGCTTCTTGGTAATCGTATCCTCAGGAACAGGTGGGGCTGGGAAGTAGTCCTCGGTCTTCTCATAAAGTTCTTCTTCTTCAACGGTCAGCGGTATCGGTCTTAACGTATCCATTGTGGCTTTGCCCTCTGCCCAGTGGATGCTGTCGGGCAGTTCTGCTTTGCAGTTGTGTACGGATGCGAGGTTGGCGGTGATACGGTTTCCTGCGAAATTGAAGGTAGCGGCCGTCGACGAGCGCCAGGGAGTGATAAACCGTCCGCCCTGATTGCTGTAGTTGAGTTCGGTACGGAAATTGATCATGTCAAACTCACCATTGAACACCGTCCTGAGGATGCGGCCCGTCTCCGTTTCGATGATGGCATAGCCGTCCAGCAATTGGGTGTTATAGAGTTTAGGGGTGAAGTCGATTCGGGTGGTACCATCATCAGGGTTGGTGTTCTGACGGTATTTGTATAGTCTTTTATTGGCCCGGTGAAATGGCGATAGAATATGCCCATCGTATATTGACTCGTCGTAGATTTTCGGGGTAACCATGTCTATTAAGGTCGGCATGGCATTCCGATTATGTCTGATTGTACCGGCTTTTACTTGACTGATAATGTCAAAGTTATGCTCATCGGTATACACAAATTTGCTGTATGTCTCACGGATATATTGCCGATCATCCTTAGCCAAAGAGTACATAGATGGGACAAGCCAGAGGGTGGCATTACGTTTTTGCACGTTGAAACGCAACTTGATATAGACATTGTCGGTGATGGTGTCGGTGTAGGGTTGATGATATTGTGGATAGGCATAGATACGCGGCAGGATTAAGGAGTCTTTCTTCTCCCGATCCCATCCAAAAATACTGCTGGGCATACTTGTGAGTATGCCCAGCACCACTATTCTTATCAGCGTTTTGCATTTCACAGCCCCAAAGGTACGAATATTTTTGGAGCTGCAAAAATTTTAGCCTAAATATTTCATTAAAATTTTAGCATTGCCGGAATCACGCAATTTGGCGATGCTCTTCTCACGAATCTGACGTACGCGCTCACGGGTCAGTCCGAGCTGATCGCCAATCTCCTCAAGACCCTTCTCGTGACATCCGATGCCGAAGCACTCGCGGATAATGGTGATCTCACGCTCCTTAAGCACTTTGTTCAGAACATTGTTCAGTTCAAGAGCCATAGACTCATGATCTACCTGACGGTCAGTACGGCTATCATCACCGCTGGCCATCACGTCAAGCATGCAGTTATCCTCGCCATCCTGGAAAGGAGCATCGATACTTACATGGTGACTGTCGGCCTGCATGGACTGACCGATCTTGTCCTCATCAATAGAAGTGGCTTCTGCCAACTCTGATACAGATGGATGACGCTGGTGCTCCTGCTCGAATTTGTTGATCTCGTGATTAATCTTATTGAGAGAACCTACCTGATTGAGTGGCAGACGTACGATACGGCTCTGCTCAGCAATTGCCTGAAGGATGCTCTGACGGATCCACCATACAGCATAAGAGATGAACTTAAATCCGCGAGTCTCATCAAACTTCTGTGCGGCCTTGATAAGTCCAATATTGCCTTCGTCAATCAAGTCTGTCAGGGTCAGCCCCTGATGCTGATATTGCTTGGCAACGGAAACGACAAAGCGGAGGTTAGCTGTCACCAACTTCTCTTTTGCACGCTCTCCTTCTGGACCTCCCTTGCGGATTTTCTGGGCGAGTTCGATTTCCTCATCAATGGAAATCAATGGTGCTCGACCAATTTCTACAAGGTATTTGTCGAGTGCCTCACTCGAACGGTTTGTGATACTTTTCTGAATTTTTAATTGCCTCATCTTTTTACCTTAATCCTTTCTAACTAATTGATTCTCAAACTAATATCCTAAATCTGTCTTCAAAAGCGGTGCAAAGTTACGAAAAAATTCAATACGTTGTTCTTATTTTAACAATTATTTTAATTTTTCCTTCAGATATTGACCTGTGATACTATCTTGGCATTGCGCTATCTTTTCGGGTGTTCCGGCTACAACGAGATTTCCGCCCCGGTCACCTCCGTCAGGTCCCAGGTCTATCACATAATCTGCACATTTTATCACTTCCATATTGTGTTCGATGATGAGAATGCTGTGTCCTCTGGCAATTAGGGCCTCAAACGAATTCAGTAGGCGCTTGATATCATGGAAGTGCAGACCGGTTGTCGGCTCATCAAATATGAATAAGGTTGGCTCCTGCTTTTCCTGGTTGATGTAGTAGGCCAGTTTCACGCGCTGGTTTTCACCACCGGAGAGGGTCGACGAGTTCTGTCCGAGTTTGATATAGCCCAAACCTACATCATTCAGTGCCTTCAGGCGTTTGACAATGGTGTCCTGATGGTGAGCAGCAAAGAATTCCAATGCTTCAGAGATGGTCAGATTCAGGATATCATCGATATTCAGACCTTCGAATCTCACGTCGAGGATGTCATGCTTGAAACGGTGCCCGTGACAGGCTTCACACTCCAACACGAGGTCGGCCATGAATTGCATCTCCACGGTAATTACACCGGCGCCCTTACATTCATCGCATCGTCCACCGTCGGCATTGAAAGAGAAATACTGCGCCGTATAGCCCATCTGTTTCGACAGAGGCTGTTCTGCAAACAAATCGCGGATGGCATCGTAGGCCTTCACATAGGTAGCCGGATTTGAGCGGGAACTCTTGCCGATCGGACTCTGGTCAACGAACTCAATGCGCTTGATGGCATCGATGTCGCCTCCTAAGCCTAAATATTCGCCTGGCGCATCGCAGACATCACCGATATGGCGCTTGATGGCTGGGAAGAGAATTCCCTTGATCAGACTTGACTTGCCACTTCCCGAGACGCCTGTCACAACAGTCATCACATTGAGGGGAATTGTCACATCAATGCCTTTGAGGTTATTCATCCTGGCACCTTTGATGTCTACATGTAGGTTCCAGGGCCTGCGGCTCTTCGGTACGGGTATGTCCTCTTGGTGAAGCAGATATTGTACCGTATGACTTCTTGACAAGTCTTTCTTCTTAGAGAGTCTGGTAATGTCGCCTGCGCTGCCTTCAAATACGATTTCTCCACCAAGTCTGCCTGCGTCAGGCCCTACGTCTATCAAATAGTCGGCAGCTCGCATGATGTCCTCATCATGCTCTACCACCACTACCGTATTGCCAATTGACTGGAGATCCTTCAGCACTTGTATGAGACGGTTGGTGTCACGCGAATGCAGTCCGATCGACGGCTCGTCGAGGATATAGAGCGACCCCACGAGGCTACTGCCCAGTGAGGTACAGAGATTGATTCGCTGGCTTTCACCGCCACTGAGTGAATTCGACAGACGATTCAAAGTAAGATAGCCGAGTCCTACGTTTAGCAGGAACTGCAGTCTAGTGCGGATTTCTGTCAACAGTCGCTTGCCTATCTCTGCATCATGGTCGTTCAATTGCAAGTGGTCAAACCATTCCTTGAGTCTCACCACAGGCATCTGTACCAGATTGGTGATGCTATGCCCGTCAATCTTCACATACTCTGCTTCTGGCTTCAGACGGGTTCCATGACATTTCGGACAGGTAGTCTTGCCACGATAGCGGGCCATCATCACCCGATATTGTATCTTATACTGGTTGTCCTTCACCATCTCGAAGAACTGATCGATACAGGGTTTCTCCTTCTTACCCTTGTCAGAGGGCAGTCCGTGCCACAACCAGTCTTTCTGCTGACGCGTCAGGTTCATATATGGCTCAAAAATGGGAAAGTCATCTTTGGCGGCATGCCTACAGAACCAGTCTTTCCATTCTTTCATCTTCTCTCCATGCCAGCAGACCACACAGCCGTCATAGACGCTCAGCGTGGTGTTGGGAATGACCAGTCGTTCGTCGATGCCGATTACACTGCCAAAGCCCTGACACTCTGGACAGGCTCCCGCAGGAGAATTAAAGGAGAACAGGATGTCAGTAGGTTCCTCGAAGGTAATGCCATCGGCCTCAAAGCGTTGCGAGAAATCATAGCTGATGTTCGAGGGCGGGAACATCAGTCTCAATTCGCCATTACCCTCGAAAAATGCCGTCTCTGCCGAGTCTACCAAGCGGGCGATGGCATCCTTGGAGTCATCTACGCTCATGCGGTCGATGACCAGAAAGAGGTTGGAGTGGTCTTCTGAAGCATCAGCGTCGTCCGACAGGAAATCATCGATTCTCTTGAAATCACCATCCACAAAAATGCGGGCATAGCCTTCGAGGACAAAAGCCTTCAGCTGCTGTGCCAGTGTCCTACCCTCAGGAATATGGATGGGGGCCATGATAACAAAACGTGTTCCCTTCGAATACTCCAGCGTCTTCTGCACTACATCTTCCGTAGAGTGTTTCTTCACCTCCTGGCCACTGACAGGCGAGAAAGTGTGTCCGATGCGGGCAAAGAGCATGCGGAGGTAATCGTAGATCTCCGTTGTGGTTCCCACGGTACTGCGTGGATTGCGGGCGATGACTTTCTGTTCGATGGCAATGGCTGGTGGAATGCCGCGAATGAAGTCGCACTCAGGCTTGTTCATGCGTCCAAGGAATTGGCGGGCATAGCTCGAGAGGCTCTCCACATAACGTCGCTGGCCTTCGGCATATAATGTGTCGAAAGCCAGAGATGATTTGCCGGAGCCACTGACTCCGGCAATCACTGTGAATTGGTTACGGGGTATCTTGACGTCAACGTTCTTCAGGTTGTTGACTCTTGCCCCTTTGATTTCAATCGCTTCGCTCATTCTTTTTGTTTACAGTTTACAGCTGAATACCCTATAAGCCATTCCACTCGTAGAAATACCGTCTATAGAAGTAATCATCTATAAACTGTAAACTGTCAACTATTAACTAAAGAATACTCTTCACGGCTTCCAGCATACCAACGCTCTGAATGAGGTCAAGGTCCTGCTTCACCATGTTGTTCAGACCTGGAATCTTGTTCAGGTCCTCCTGCCAGATAAACTCTGCCCCTAGCACGCCATCGGCCACCTTCTGTGTGTCGCCAGTAGCCCAGAGGTCGGCGAGCAGTTGCATGATCTTAGGATCGTCGTTGGGGATGATGTCCACACCATCAGCGCGCTTACCACCTTTATAATAGGTAATAATAGCAGCCAGACCGAATACGAGGCCCTTTGGCAGTTCGCCCTTGCGTTCCAGATAGGTCTTCACTCCGGGCAGGTCGCGAGCTTGGAACTTCGGGAATGAGTTGAGCATGATCGATGTTACCTGATGGTCGACATACGGATTGTCAAAGCGCTCCAACACGTCGCCGGCAAACTTCTCCAGCTCATCCATCGGCAGGTCAAGTGTCTGCATGAGTTCGTCAAACTGTACCTTGTGGATATACTTGCCAATCACCTCATGGTTGCAAGCATCGCGAACGATGTTCACACCACTGAGGAAAGCCACAGGACTCAGCACTGTGTGCGGGCCGTTCAGCAGGGTTACCTTTCTCTTGTGATACGGCTCCTCTGAAGGCACGAACAGCACGTGCAGGCCGGCTTTGTCGGCGGGGAACTCCTTAGCCACTTCCTTCGGAGCCTCAATCACCCAAAGGTGGAAGTTCTCGGCTTGTACCACGAGGTTGTCGCGATATGATATCTTCTCCTGAATCTCAGCAATCTCCTTGCGGGGGAAGCCCGGAACGATACGGTCTACGAGTGTAGCATACACGCCACAAGCCTCCTCAAACCACTTCTTGAAGTCGGCACCCAGGTTCCACAGATCAATATACTTATAGATGCAGTCCTTCAGCACATGACCGTTCAGGAAGATCAGCTCACAGGGGAAGATGATCAGACCCTTGGTCTTGTCGCCATTGAAAGTCTGGTAGCGACGGTACAGTAGCTGCACCAGCTTGCCAGGATAGCTCGAAGCGGGTTTGTCGTCAAGTTTGCAGGCGGGATCGAAGGCGATACCGGCTTCAGTCGTATTAGAGATCACAAAGCGGATCTCAGGCTGGTCGGCTAGTGCCATGAAAGCATCGTTCTGGCTATATGGGTTCAACGCGCGGCTGATCACATCTATACGCTCCAGTGTGTTCACGGGCTTGCCGTTTTCGCGACCTTGCAGGTTCACATGGTACAGACAGTCCTGACCGTTCAGCCATTCGGCCATACCCTTTTCAATGGGCTGCACAACAACCACAGAACCATTGAAGTCTGTCTTCTGGTCCATGTTCCAGATGATCCAATCTACGAATGCGCGGAGGAAATTGCCTTCTCCGAACTGAATTACCTTTTCAGGCATCACGCTCTTAGGAGCAAATTGTTTGTTTAGCGGTTTCATTTTTAAATATTGTTTTAATGTGATGATTTATTTTCGATTGCAAAGATAGTCATAATCTGCGATACTTCCAAATTTGAAGTGTCATATTACGTTAAAAATCCACGGAAACCTTTACGTAACAGAAGCACTCGACCAATATACGGGCATATTAGTTATTCCTCTGTGTAGTTTTCACGGATGTATTTGCCGAGATCATTATTTTTGTTGCGCTCCAAACAGTTGCGAATGGCCTGTTTCATGCGCTTGTCAATGCTGTCGATGTCGTGAAGAAGATTTTTTTGTGTTTCTTCAGTGGTATAGGGACTCTGGTGGATGACGTTGACGATGTTCTGGATCTTCTGACTACACTCCCTGATGGTATCGTTCAACGCCTGCCACTCTCGTGCCTGACGTTGCTTGGAAGAATACTGGCAGCCCATGAAAAAGATGCTCAAGGCTGCCAGTAGTATAGCTTTCTTAGATGAGGTATAAGTCACTGATACTCATATTGTTAATGACACGATGGATAGCCTCTGCAAAGGTGTCGGCCACAGAGAGCTGCTTTACCTTGGCGCAGCGGTTGGCATAGGGAATTGAGTCGGTGAACACAATCTCCTCAAGAGCAGAATCCTGAACGCGCTCGCTGGCTGGACCACTCATGACACAGTGGCTGGCGCAGGCTCGAACGGTCTTGGCACCATTCTCCTTCATCAGATCTGCTGCCTTGGTTATGGTACCTGCTGTGTCAACCATATCATCGACAATCACCACGTTCTTTCCTTCCACTTCACCGATGATCTGCATGGATTCCACCACATTGGCACGGGCACGAGTCTTATTGCAGAGCACAAGGGGACAGCCCAGGAACTTGGCATAGGTATTGGCACGCTTGGAACCGCCTACATCAGGTGAGGCGATCACAAGGTCGTCGAGCTTCAGACTCTGCAGATAAGGCAGGATGACGCTGGAGCCATACAGATGGTCGACGGGTACGTTGAAGAATCCCTGAATCTGGTCTGCATGCAGGTCCATCGTGATGACACGGTTCACTCCAGCCACACTGAGAAGGTCGGCAACGAGTTTGGCACCGATGCTGACACGTGGCTTATCCTTGCGATCCTGACGGGCCCAGCCGAAGTAGGGGATGACGGCATTGATGGTGCGTGCAGAGGCTCTCTTGGCTGCGTCGATCATCAGCAACAATTCCATCAGATTGTCGCTGTTGGGGAAGGTGCTCTGTACAAGGAAGATGTCGCGGCCACGGATACTTTCCTCATAGCTGACGGCAAACTCGCCATCCGAGAACTTCGTGATTTGCAGTTGTCCCAAAGGGCAGCCCAGACTTTGGCAGATCTTTTCTGCGAGGTACCTCGTAGCTGTACCTGAGAAGACCATGTAAGAGTTTGTATTGCTCATTTTTCTGATTATATATATTAGTCTATTTTATATATATTAGTCTATTGCTTTCTTCAGACGTGCGAAGTGGAGCAGCAACTCCTTATAATCGAGTTCGTTATGGATGTCAAAGCGGTTCCATAGGTCGCCGCAGATGACGACACCGCCAAATCCGAGGTCGCGTACCAGCTTGATTGTGTCAAGGTTCATGCCTCCGAGGGCATATACTTTCTTGTCGATAAGTCCCTGACGCGAAGCTTCTTTCAGTTCCTCCATCGTAAAACCAGACTTTTCTTCCTTAATGGTCTGACTGTCGAAGACGGGGTGCAGGAATACGTAGTTGCACTGCTTCTTGGCATCCTTGAGTTCTGAAATCGCATGACAAGTACGGCTGATATTACCCTTGTAGCCCGAAGGAGGCTCAGTAAAAGCATCATCGATGTGAATGCCGTGAAGACGGTATTCTTCTTTCAGATAGAAGTGGTTGTGGACAGTCGTCTTGCTGGCAATATCTTCTCCCAAGAGGGTTAGCAATCGCTCTGAGTACATCGGAGAGGAGCCAGGTTTGTGCAAGTGCAGGTTGTCCATTCCCTCCTCAAAGAGATTGGTAAGAATCTTGTCTTCCTCCACGAAAAACGTGGGTCTTGTCATAACAATTAACTTCATTTCTTCAGTCTCAACTCTTTCTCAAGTGCAAAATTACACCAAAAATCCGATATTCAGCTCTTTTTTGCGAAAAAAATAACTTTTATGGGTTATCTTTCGGAAAAAATACGTAATTTTGCACCTCGAAAGGGGAGAAATATAGTTTTTTAAAGTTTATAGTTAAAAGTTTATAGTTTATAGAAATGAAAGCATTTGTTTTTCCCGGACAGGGAGCACAGTTTGTTGGTATGGGTAAAGATTTGTATGATAACAACCCACTTGCAAAGGAACTTTTTGAGAAGGCCAATGATATTCTTGGCTATCGTATCACTGATATTATGTTTGAGGGAACTGACGAGGAGTTGAAGCAGACTAAGGTGACACAGCCTGCTGTATTCCTGCATAGTGTGATTTCTGCCCTCTGCATGGGTGATGCTTTTGAGCCAAAGATGGTGGCTGGTCATTCTCTGGGTGAGTTCTCAGCCTTGACGGCTGCTGGTGCCCTGAGTTTCGAGGATGGTTTGAAACTGGTTTATGCCCGTGCGATGGCCATGCAGAAAGCCTGTGAGGCTCAACCCTCTACGATGGCTGCTATTATTGCTTTGCCTTTTGAGAAGATTGAAGAGATTTGTGCTGAGATAAGCAAGCATGGCAAGGGCGTTGTGGTGCCTGCTAATTATAATTGCCCTGGCCAGTTGGTTATCTCTGGTAATATTGAAGCTATTGATGAGGCTTGTGAGCAACTGAAGGCTGCTGGTGCTAAGCGTGCTCTGCCTTTGAAAGTGGGTGGTGCTTTCCATTCTCCGCTGATGCAGCCTGCCAAGGATGAACTTCAGGCAGCTATCGAGAAGACGGAAATTAAGGCTCCGAAGTGTCCTGTCTATCAGAATGTTGACGGTAAGCCCCACACTGATCCTGCTGAGATCAAGGCTAACCTGATTGCCCAGCTCACCAGCTCAGTACGTTGGGCTCAGAGTGTGGAAAATATGATTGCCGATGGTGCTGATGACTTTACGGAGTGTGGCCCAGGGAAGGCTTTGCAAGGTATGATAGGCAAAATCAACAATGAGGTTTCTGCCCATGGTATCGAATAAGATTGTTATCTATCAGATTTTCACCCGTCTCTATAGTAATAGGAACACCACTCGTAAAGAGGGTGGAACGATACAAGAGAACGGTTGCGGAAAGATGAATGACTTCACGCCCACTGCCCTGAAACAAATCAGGGACATGGGCGTGAGCCATATTTGGTACACAGGCATTATCCGTCATGCTACCCAGACGGACTATACTGCATATGGTATCCCCAAGAATCATCCGGCTATCGTCAAGGGAATGGCCGGGTCTCCATACGCCATAACTGACTATTATGATGTAGATCCTGATTTGGCAACAGACGTTGATCGGCGTATGCAGGAGTTTGAACAGTTGATTGAGCGTACACATAAGGCTGGCATGAAGGTCATCATTGATTTTGTGCCGAATCATGTGGCTCGTCAGTATCATAGTATCTGTAAGCCTGAGGGTGTGAAGGATCTGGGTGAGGAGGATCGTCCAGAGTTGGGTTTTGACCCACAAAATAATTTTTATTATTGTCCAGGTCAGCGTTTTACGCCTTACTTTGATCTCTATCACGGTGAGGATGAACCTTATATTGAGGAACCAGCCAAGGCTACGGGCAATGATTGTTTCCACAATGCACCTGGTATTAACGATTGGTATGAGACAGCAAAGTTGAATTACGGCGTCGACTACTATGCTGGTTGCGTGGGCCATTTCAATCCTATTCCCAATACTTGGAGTAAGATGACGGACATCTTGCTTTTCTGGGCTAAGAAAGGTGTCGACGGCTTCCGTTGTGATATGGCTGAGATGGTTCCTGCTGCTTTTTGGCAGTGGGCAACGGATAAGGTAAGGTTTGCCTATCCTCAAATAGTTTTCATTGGTGAAGTTTATAATCCTGCAGAGTATCGCCACTATCTGGCATCAGGGTTTGACTATCTCTATGACAAGGTCGGAATGTACGACACACTGCGTGAAGTGATGCGTGGTTATCAGTCGACTTCTGCCATTACGGGTGCCTGGCAAGCAACCGACGATATCCGTGAGCATATGCTCTATTTCCTCGAGAACCATGACGAGCAGCGTATCGCCAGCAGTTTCTTTGCGGGCGATGCACAGAAAGGAGTGCCTGCATTGGTGGTGTCTGCACTTCTGCAGAAAAATCCGCTGATGATTTATTTCGGACAGGAGTATGGAGAGCAGGGTATGGATAAGGAAGGCTTCAGTGGCAATGATGGTCGTACCACCATCTTTGATTATTGGAGTGTGGACACAGTTGTTCGTGCTGCTCAGAAACAGTTGTCAGCTGGGGAGAAACAACTGAAAGCCATCTATGACAAGGTGATCAGCATTGCTACAACAGAGAAGGCTGTGGTCAATGGTGACAGTTTTGATCTGATGTATGTCAATGGTCAGTATAACCATGAATATGCCTTTATTCGCAAGGATGGGGCAGAGGTACTGCTAGTGGTGGCCAACTTCGCAGATTCCAATCAGGCTATTGGAATAACGATTCCTAGTCATGCCTTTGATTTCCTGAAAATGAAAGAGAAAAATGTTCAGGCTACAGATCTACTGTCAGGTGAAAAACAGAAACTTTCCCTGAAACGTGATGAGTCTGTTCTTGTCAATGTGCAGGCTAAAAGTGCCGTCGTGTTGAAGTTTAAAGCATAAGTATATGGATCCCATTCTTAATGATCACAATAAGGAAGAGTTCCCGCCAGCACATACGGCGGAGCATCTGTTAAATCAGACTATGATCCGTATGTTTGGTTGTGAACGGTCACATAATGCTCATATTGAGCGGAAAAAGAGCAAGATGAGCTTTTATCTTGACCATAAGCCTACTCGTCAGGAGGAGAAAGAGATAGAACGTGTGATGAATGAGTTGATTGACGAAAACCTGCCGGTATCTTTCGAGTTTGTGACACGTGATAATCTTCCTGATGGAGTCTCGGCTGATCGCTTGCCAGCTGATGCTTCCGATACGATTCGATTGGTACGTATTGGTGATTACGATGTATGTCCTTGTATTGGAAAACATGTTCGCAGTACCTCTCAGATTGGGCACTTTGAGATGCTTGGTACAAACTGGGATGAGCAAGAACGATCTTTCCGCGTGAGATTTAAGATAACCGTATAACGACTCATGTTGATACGCTTTTAAAACCAGTGGGCTATAGTCAATACCCTTTGGCATTTTTGCAGGTAGTGAAAATTTGTGATACTAAAAACACTTCATTGCAAAATATTTGATTTCTCTATTCATTTATTCATAATTGTATATAACTTGCTTATAATTAGTAAGTTACTTAATGAATGGTAATATGCAACTATTCATTGACTATTCATTATTTGCTAATTTTATAACGTATATTTTAGTAAGAGATATA
>Ga0247611_10000940_pt1 | contig 55238 bp, 39 predicted proteins | sample 177DNAGHGhighgp2_FD_192422 | JGI IMG/M metagenome (GOLD analysis project Ga0247611, IMG submission 192422) | Sheep rumen microbial communities from Palmerston North, Manawatu-Wanganui, New Zealand - 1770 DNA GHGhigh gp2 | ecosystem: Host-associated > Mammals > Digestive system > Stomach > Rumen... | reverse complement strand
AGTACTCCCCTCCCCTCGCGCCTCTGTGGAATGGATACCGGGTTGGAAACGCGATTTGTGCTTCCGTCTGGCGACGGGTCTGTACTACCAAGCGCCGTTCTATAAGGAGTTGCGCGACACCGTGACCGATGCACTCGGTATCACGCGTATCCGGCTTAACAAAGACCTGCGGGCCCAGCGCTCCGTGCATGTCGTGCTTGGCGGCGATTACTATTTCCGCGCGTGGGGACGGCCGTTCAAGCTGACTGCCGAGGGCTACTACAAATACATCGACCGGATGGAGAGTTACACCGTGGATAACGTCCGCGTGCGTTACTCCGGCCGCAATGATTCCAAGGGCTACGCCGGTGGACTGGACCTCAAACTATACGGCGAGTTAGTGCCCGGTGCGGACAGTTGGATCTCGTTCTCGACGATGGTAGCCAGACAGCGGTTTATCGGCTCCGATCTGTGGATCCCGAGTCCGAACGAGCAGCGATGGAACTTCTCTATGCTCTTTCAGGACTACATCCCGCAGCTGCCGCAGTTGAAGTTCCATTTGAAGATGCAGTTCGCCGAGGGCCAACCCTACTACGCCCCGCGTAACAACCAGGCTTGGGGACGCATGCCGACCTACAAACGTATCGATATCGGCGCCACGTACGCCTTCAATGCCCAAACGGCGAAGTTCATGCGCAAGCCCTCCGCCAAGCACGTCAAACAGTGGGCAATTCAGTTTGAGGTCTTTAACCTCGTAGGCTGGCGAAACGTGAACTCCTATTTCTGGGTAGCCGACGCGTACGGCAATCAATGGGCAAGCCCCAACTATTTAACGGGACGCAGATATAATTTGAAAATAACAGTAGATTTGAGATAATATGACAGAGGAATTAACACCGATGATGAAGCAGTTCCGCGACATCAAGACGCAGTACCCGGATGCGATGCTGCTCTTCCGTTGCGGCGATTTCTACGAGACCTATGCGGAAGATGCCGTGAAGGCTGCTAAGATCCTCAATATCACCCTCACCCACCGCTCCAACGGTGGTAGTTCGGCGGCGCCCGCGCTGGAGATGGCCGGTTTTCCTTTCCATGCCCTTGACACCTATCTGCCAAAACTCGTGCGGGCGGGTCTGCGCGTGGCGATATGCGACCAACTGGAGGATCCGAAGTTGACGAAGAAACTTGTCAAACGTGGTGTGACCGAACTCGTGACGCCCGGCGTCAGCTATTCCGACACCACTCTGACACAGAATGAGAACAACTGGGTGGCTTGTCTGCATTTTGACAAACACGTGATCGGTGTGGCTTTCCTCGATATCTCTACCGGTGAGTTCCAGGCAGCGCAAGGCGATAGCGATTATATCGACAAACTGCTGACCAATTTCGCGCCCAAAGAGGTGCTGCACCTGCGTGGACGCAAAGCGGAGATGGAGAACCTGTTCGGCAATAAATTCTTCACCTTCGAGCTCGAGGACTGGATGCTTGTCGAATCGACTGCTAAGGAGCGATTGCAGAAGTTATGGGGTGTTAGCTCACTCAAAGGCTTCGGATTGGAGAAGATGCCGGCTGGTGTGACGGCAGCAGGCGGTATTCTGATGTACCTCGACATGACTCAGCACCTGCAAACCGGACATATCCAGCACCTGAGCCGTATCGAAGAAGACAAATACGTGTGGCTGGACCGTTTCACGATCCGCAATCTCGAACTGACTCACCGTCAGACAGAAGACAGCGCGACCCTCTACGATATCATTGACCGCACGATCACCCCGATGGGCGGCCGTCTGCTGCATCGCTGGATGGCATTCCCGCTCAAGGACGTACGCCCAATTCGCAATCGGCAGACCGTGGTAGAACACCTCTTCCGTCACCCCGAAGACCGCGAGGCTTTGCGGGACGCATTGCAACAAGTAGGCGATTTGGAGCGTATCGTGAGCAAAGTGTCCACCGGACGCATCGGTCCTCGCGAGATGGTGCAACTCGGTCGGGCCCTCAAAGCCGTAAAACCGGTCAAAGAACTATGCGAGGCTGCGCGGGATAACTCTTACCTCTCGCTATTAGGCGAACAACTTGACCCCTGCTCCGAAATGCGCATGCGTATCGAGCGGGAGATCGTACCCGACCCGCCTATCGCACAGGGACGACCGAACATCATCGCACGCGGGGTGGATACCGAACTGGACGAACTGCGCGCTATCCAATCGGACGGCAAAGAGTACCTGTTGCAAGTACAGCAACGCGAGATCGAACGCACCGGTATCCAGAGCCTGAAGATCGGTTTCAACAATGTCTTCGGGTATTATCTGGAGGTAAGGAACACGTACAAAGACCAAGTGCCGGCCGAGTGGATCCGCAAGCAGACGCTCGTCAATGCGGAGCGCTATATCACGGAGGAGCTGAAGAACTACGAGGAGAAGATCCGCACCGCGGAAGAGCGTATTCAGATCATCGAGAACCGCCTCTATCAGGAGTTGATGCTCGCGCTCTCGGAATGGGTGCCTCAGATTCAGCTGAACGCCAACGTGCTGGCTCAACTCGACTGTCTGCTTTCGTTCGCTACCGTAGCTGCCGAGCACCGCTATGTCTGTCCGGACGTGAACGACAGCCTCGTCATCGACATTCATCAGGGACGCCATCCCGTGATCGAACAACAACTGCCGCCGGGCGAGCAATACATCGCCAATGACGTGCTGCTGGACAATAACTGCCAGCAGATTATTATCATTACCGGACCGAACATGGCCGGTAAATCCGCCCTACTCCGCCAGACCGCCCTCATTGTGCTGCTCGCGCAAATGGGCTCGTTCGTACCCGCAGAGAGTGCATCGATCGGTGTGGTAGATAAGATCTTCACCCGCGTCGGTGCGAGCGATAACATCTCGCTGGGCGAGTCCACGTTCATGGTGGAGATGAACGAAGCGGCCTCGATATTGAATAACTTGAGTGAACGGAGTCTGGTGCTGTTCGACGAACTCGGTCGCGGCACCAGTACGTACGATGGCATAAGTATTGCTTGGGCTATTGTGGAATATATCCATGAGCACCGCGGACATGCCAAGACGCTGTTCGCCACCCACTACCACGAGCTCAACGAGATGGAGAAGACTTTCGATCGGATTCGGAACTACAACGTGTCCGTACGCGAGCTGAACGGCAAGGTGATTTTCCTGCGCAAGCTCGTTCGCGGTGGTTCGGAACATAGCTTCGGTATCCACGTAGCAAAACTCGCCGGCATGCCGAACTCGATTGTGGAACGTGCAAATCAAATACTGGCGGACCTTGAACGGGCGGCGAAGAACGGCGATCTTGCCAAACCGACCGATCATATCGGCGAAAGCAGGGAAGGCATGCAACTGAGTTTCTTCCAACTCGACGACCCCGTGCTCGAACAGATACGGGATGAGGTGAAGTCGCTGGACATCAACAACCTCACCCCGCTGGAGGCACTCAATAAACTATCGGAAATCAAACGCCTCGTAGGAGGAAAATAATATGGCAAAATACGAATGGACAAAAGCCCGCATTCTTCGCTGGACATTAGGTGTATCGGGATGGATCTTCTGCATGATCCTTCTGTTCGTTACAGAGCAGTACTACCGTTGGCATGTATGTAACTTCGAGTCTTTTGACGGCGAGTCGCACACGTATAATATCTATGAGGGCGCGACCATTGATTCGCTGTTCTCGCTGCTGCGCAATGACTATAGAATCAGTGCCGAGACCGACCTCCAATGGCACATGCGCATTCTGCTCTTCCGTAATCCTGAACCGGGTCACTATACCGTGCCCGCGCAGATCGGTGACCGCGAACTGATTGAGAAATTCAAATACGGACGGCAGACGCCGGTCAATATCACATGGAACCATTTCGTGCGCACCCGCGAGGAGTTGGCCGGCAAAGTGACTACCCACTTGCAAATGGACAGCGTCACCCTACTCCGCCTGCTTGAAGACGATGCCTATTTGGCTCCGTACGGACTGAATAAAGAGACCAGCCGTTGCCTCTTTATCCCCAACACCTATGAGGTATATTGGAACATCACGCCCGACCAACTCTTCGCCCGCATGCAACGCGAGTTCAATACGTTCTGGAACGACGAACGCCGTGCCAAAGCCGATTCGATCGGGTTGACACCTATCGAGATTGCTATTGTGGCTTCCATCGTCGAAGGCGAAAGCACGAACAAACGCGAGCTGCCCCTTATCGCCTCGCTCTATCTCAACCGCGTGCACAAGAACATGCCGTTGCAGGCCTGCCCGACCATTAAATATGCGGTGGGTGATTTTAAGCTCAGACGTATTCTGTACAGCCATTTGGCGGTGGAGTCACCCTATAATACGTACAAGTACCCAGGCCTGCCGCCCGGACCGATCCGCTGTCCGTCGCCCGAGACCATTGATATCGTGCTCAATGCACCGAAAACCGATTATTTGTTCATGTGCGCGAGTCCGGAACTGAATAATACGCATATTTTCTCTTCCTCGTACCGCAATCATGCCGCCGCGGCAAGTCAGTACCGGCACATGATGGATACAATCAACTGGGAGCGCCTCAACGCTCCGCAAGAACCACTACCGACAGATGATCTGGGACAATAACGACGATATCCGGCTCATTGAGTGCGAGAACAAAGCCCGCACCATTCAGCACCACCTCAACGAATGCCGCGAGGAGCGCCGACCGTACGTGTTCATCACCCCGACGATGAACATCAAAACGCTGAACCGACTGCTGGTGCCTGTTTCGATGCTCGAAGAGGAGACCTACAAGGCGGAGATTTGTACGTATCTCGCCCGCAAAACCGGTGCCCATATCATCCTTCTGCAGGCCAATGACTACGGTTCGCACGCACGGCAGAACGTCAACCGGATCGTGACGCATATCAAGGCGGTAGCCGAAAGAACGGGGGAGAAGATCTCGTACGAGGTATGTATTGCCCGCAAAGACAGTTTCGGTCTTATCCGCGAAGCAGCAGAACGGCAACGCGATTTTCGGCATGACCTGCTGATCCTTACTGCGAGCCGCGATTACGGTCTGGATGACATTTTGTTCGGTCCACCGGAGCGCAAAGCCATTCAACATGCCCTGGTGCCTGTCATGTTGATTAATCCGAGGGAAGATCTATTCTCATTATGCGACTAAAGCCGAGCAAATGCTGCCATTTTGTCAACCGAAGATAGCAATTTTTAGATTTTTAACACTTTTTCTGGAAATTATTTGGTCATATCGTCAAAAAGCAGTACTTTTGCATCGTGTTTTTCATGGTATTAGATTTAAGGTTAAATGAAAAGGTTGGGTTGTCGTGAGACAACCTTCTTTTTTTATACTCGAATAAACATACAAAAAAGACACCTTTCGGCGTCTTTTTGCGGAAGAGGGGGGATTCGAACCCCCGGTACAGTTACCCGTACGACAGTTTAGCAAACTGTTGGTTTCAGCCACTCACCCACCCTTCCGTAAGCTTGACTGAAATAATAAAATCTCAAAGCGGGTACAAAGGTACTGCTTTTTTTTGATATACGCAAATTTTTTTGCTATTTTTTTGTAAAAAAAGCGAATTCCCCCTTATTGCACGCTCTGCCCAAGTATATTATACGTTTTTCCTTCGTATTCGATGAGCAATTGGCCGTTGCGGAGAACTTTGCGTGTCGGCATATTATTGGTCGGAACCAGTTCTACGCTTTCTTCGGTAGGTTCAATGCCCACTCCCCATCTGGAGTACAACCAGTTGACACGCCAGTTAAAACGATTGAGGAACTCACTCTGGCGCTTGGTCATATTGCTGTTATCGCAATAATGGGACGTGCCACGCCAGCGTTCAGCATCGTTCTTGGCCGCCTGTGTGATCTTCGCCGCGAACTCACCAATCGCTGAACGAGTCGTGCTGCGGTAGTTATGATAGAAGATATACCAGTACTCACGCACTTTCTTGTTGAATTCCGGCCATTGCGCCAACTGCCCCACCCAATGCTGGGAGAAAATGGGATTGTCGTATATCCATGTATCCTGATGGCGAATGTACGCATTGCCAAAATCCCATACCGGACCGAAGAACCACTTGGCTTTCAGACCATTGCGGTCACGGTCCTTATAGAGGAAACAGCTGCCGTGGTAACTCTCGCAGTCCTCCATGATCTCCTGAATCAAATAGAACTTAGCCGCCTCATCGATATCCAGCATGTTCCATAGTTGCGTTGCCGAACTGCCGTAGATCGCGTTATTGAGCGTGTTTAGCTGTGTCTCAATATAGTTACGCTGCTGCGCGCTGAGTAACTCCGGTTCTTTGGAGGTAATCATGACGCGCTCGCCGTTGGGTTCGTCAAACACAATATTGCCGTTCTCCTGATAATTGTCGATCTCCACCAGCCAACCGCCCGTCACCGAATCCGTCGCATAATCCTCCTGCTCCGTGATCTTGACGCGATTATCGGCAATACGGACATGCTCGGTCAGGAAATAGAGGCCCCAATACTGACCGTTCAGTACCAGCTCTACCGGCACAAAGCGCGGCGTCCATTTCATGCCGAGTTGCTCGCTGAGCAGGAAGCCCGTCATATTGCGCAAAAAGCCCATATCATCGTCCGCGTGAGCGAGCAGACACCAGTGCTTGTTTTTCGGCATGCCGAGCACCGACTGCTTGGCGTCGAACTTAATCTTATAGGGTTTCTTGTCAAAATCCTTCCAGGTATAGTTACCGCGTCCTTTGAACTGGCCGGTAACAGGTGCCGCCTCCGTTCCAAGTGCCGGATAACCGGTAGTCAAAGGGTCGATATAGAGCGAACCGGTGATATAGGTCTCCTTGCTCGTGATGGCGGTGTTGTTCGTCGTGTTGATATAAACGACCGGCAGCGTGCCGCTTATCGAAGCCGAAGGTTCGACAGTGCTCTGCGACGCTTCCCAAGCGCTCAGACTCATCCAACTGCCCTGCGCCCAGTTATCGCCGGATTCCGGCACGAAGATATCGCCCGCATTCATCTGCACCTCACTCGTCGCCGTGCGATTCATATTGAGGGTCTTACTGATATATTCCTTGAAATCACTGAACTTCTGCTCGTACGTGCCTTCGTCCAACGCGCCGCCAACAAAGGTGAAACGGTACATATTCTCCACTGTCTGCGGTATCTCCACCTTCCATTTATTGCTGTCCTGCGTCATCGTGACCACATAACTCACCGCAGGCGTCTCACTACCATAGACAAAACGCACCGTACTGTAGTTCGTCCGGCTGTTGTCAAAATAGAGCGTACCCGCAGGTATTGTGAGCGCGAAAGACATTGTCGCGCACAGCAGAAGGAGTATGAATGATACGTAACGTCGCATAAAATCACATGTTTGCATTGTAATACTGTGGATTACCCGTTACCTCTTTGCCTAACCATTCCGGACGCTCAAAGGCTTCGTGTTCGCTGCCTAACTCAATCTCTGCCAGGGTGTTGCCTTTCTGCTTGCCGCTATAGAACACATCCACTTCCCAGCAACGCGGCTGCCCTTCAAACGGCGCTGCCGGAATGATATAGCGCGTTTTGCGGATCGTCTCATTTTCGCACAGCAGCATCAGCTCTTTTGCATCTGCCATCTCGATCTCGCGCTCCCATTCGAATTTCGCCAAACCTTCGCGCAGTTTGCCGGACTTAATAGTAAGGAACGCCTGCGCGTCACGTATACGCACGCGAATGGTCTTGCCGGGTTCTTTGCACAAATACCCCTGCTCGATCTCATGTTGCGCAACGGCCTGCGTCTTAAAGGCTTCCGATTGGACTAAAAACTTACGTTCTATTTCTGTATTCTTAGGCATATCTTGTAATTTACGCGACAAAGGTACTGCTTTTTTTTGATATACGCAAGATTTAACTGATTTTTGTACAATTATCGCATAGTAAGCGTTCCTAAAGGACTGCCATTTTGTCAGTCTAAGGTGGTTTGGCGCATAGTTTGTAGGTTATTGGGTGAGATTTGATTATTAACTAAACGACATATAACTATGAACAACAACAATTCCAACAACGAAAACCTGCAGAAGTTTGCGATAAACCTCTGCGAGCGGGCCCGGGAGGGCAAGTTGGATCCCGTAATCGGAAGAGATGACGAGATCCGGCGTGTATTACAGATTCTGAGTCGTAGAACGAAGAATAACCCTATTTTGATCGGTGAACCGGGTGTCGGTAAGACGGCGATTGCGGAGGGCCTTGCCCATCGTATCGTACGCGGCGATGTGCCGGAGAACCTGAAGAAGAAACAGATCTACTCCCTGGATATGGGTGCGCTGATTGCGGGTGCGAAATACCAGGGCGAGTTCGAGGAGCGTCTGAAAGGTGTTGTGAATGAGGTCGTGGCTGCCGCAGGTGAGATCATCCTCTTTATTGATGAGATCCACACGCTGGTAGGTGCCGGCAAATCGAGCGGTGCTATGGACGCAGCAAACATCTTGAAGCCTGCGCTGGCACGAGGTGACCTGCGGGCTATCGGTGCGACCACGTTGGACGAATACCAGAAGTATTTCGAGACCGATAAAGCGCTGGAAAGACGATTCCAGAAAGTGATGGTCGATGAACCGGACGAGGCCGCGACAATCAGTATTCTGCGTGGTCTGAAAGAGCGTTACGAAACCCACCACAAAGTGCGTATCAAGGATGATGCGATTATTGCCGCCGTGACGTTGAGTGCACGTTATATCACCGACCGTTTCCTACCGGATAAGGCGATTGACCTTGTGGATGAGGCAGCTGCCAAACTGCGTCTGGAGGTGGACTCCAAGCCGGAAGAGATCGATACGCTGGATCGTCAAATCAAGCAGCTCGAGATCGAGCGCGAGGCCATCAAACGCGATAAGGATGATGCCAAGTTGAAAGTGATCGAGTCCCAATTAGCGGATTTGAAGAAACAGAGCGACGAACTGAACGCGCGTTGGAATAAGGAGAAGGGCTATGTAGCCACCATCCAGAACGAGAAAGCACGTATCGAGACGCTGAAGCATCAGGCCGAAGTAGCGGAACGCGAAGGCGATTACGGCAAAGTGGCAGAGATCCGTTACAGCCAGATTCCTGCCGCGGAAGCCAATATCAAGTCTGCACAAGACTCCTTGCACGCCATCAGCAATGAGGCGCTGATCAAAGAGGAAGTGGATGAAGACGATATCGCAGAGGTAGTAGCTCGTTGGACGGGCATTCCGGTAGCAAAGATGATGCAATCGGAGCGCGACAAACTGCTGCACCTCGAAGAAGAACTGCACAAGCGGATCATTGGTCAAGACCAAGCCATTGAAGCCGTCAGCGACGCGATACGTAGAAGCCGTGCAGGTCTACAAGACCCCAAACGACCGATCGGCAGTTTCATCTTCTTGGGAACGACCGGTGTTGGTAAGACGGAGTTGGCGAAAGCGCTCGCGGATTACCTGTTCGATGACGAGAACATGATCACGCGTATCGATATGAGTGAGTACCAAGAGAAGTTCAGTGCGACCCGACTCATCGGTGCGCCTCCGGGATACGTAGGTTACGATGAGGGCGGCCAGTTGACGGAAGCGATCCGTCGGAAACCCTACTCTGTCGTACTGTTCGACGAGATCGAGAAAGCCCATCCGGATGTGTTCAACGTACTGCTGCAAGTGCTGGATGACGGCCGTCTGACAGATAACAAAGGGCGCGTGGTGAACTTCAAGAACACCTTGATCATTATGACCTCGAACTTGACGGAAGAGCAGTTGCGGGCAAGCGTACGACCGGAGTTCATCAACCGTATTGATGAGATCATTCACTTCAGCGAACTGAGCGAGAGCGATATCAAAGCCGTAGTGGGTCTTCAAGTAAGCCGCATCCATAAGATGCTGGAGGCACAAGGTATTGACCTGCGCGTCACGGACGATGCAATCGCTTATATCGCGAAAGAAGGCTACGATCCGCAGTTCGGTGCACGGCCAGTTAAACGGGCACTGCAACGGTTGGTTCTCAACGAACTGAGTAAGTCGATCATTGCCGGAAAGGTCGATCAGAACAAACCGGTGATCGTCGAATTGAGAGACGGAGAGTTAAAGTTCAGGAATTAATGAATGAACGAATAAAAAGAAAAAGAGCGTTTCGGCGCTCTTTTTTTTGTATATATCAAAAAAAAACTGTACCTTTGCAGCGTTTTTTGAAACGATGCAACGAAACACATACATATTTGTGGCTTTGACAGCGCTGTTAGCGCTGCTTTTCTGCTTGGATGTATGTAGCGGAAGTGTGTGGCTGTGGCCGTGGGGAGAGATGAGTGTGATGGAGCAGAATATTCTGCATGCCATTCGTCTGCCTAAGGCGATTACCGCCATTTTAGCAGGTGCAGCCCTATCGGTGTCGGGATTGATTATGCAAACGCTGTTCCGCAATCCCCTGGCAGGACCTTATACGCTGGGTGTGAGTTCCGGCGCCAGTTTAGGAGTTGCGTTTCTCACGATGTGCTCGGCGACGCTGGTACTTATGTTACCGATCGCGGCGTGTATCGGCGCAACGCTGGTATTGCTGCTGGTGCTGGCGGTAAGCAGAAAGGTAACGAGCAATGTGAGTCTGTTGATCGTTGGTATGATGTTCGGGTCGATTGCAGGTGCGCTGGTGAGTCTGCTGCAGAACTTCGCCAACCCCGACGCACTAAAACTGTTTATCGTGTGGACACTCGGTTCGCTGAGCAGCGTCGGCTGGAGCGATATGCAGTTGATGGTGCCGATACTACTGGCCGGAGCGGTGTTTGTGCTGCTGAGTCTGAAACCGTTAAACGGTTTGTTGTTGGGTGAGGATTACGCACGCGGTTTGGGCATCAATGTAAGCAGAACGCGCTTGTTTATCGTACTGGCTACAGGACTGCTTGCTGGCGGCGTAACGGCTTTCTGCGGACCGATAGCGTTTATCGGCGTAGCAGTGCCCCATATTGCACGAGGCATCTTCCGCACATCGAACCACCGAGTAACGATCCCAGCGTGCGTGCTGATCGGTGCCTGCCTGCTGCTGGTTTGCGACGTACTATGTTCGCTGTTTATCTACCCGTTGCCGATCAGTACGGTAAGTGCGCTCTTCGGTGCGCCGGTAATTATTTGGATAATACTTAAAAATAAATAATAATGTCTGTACATGTACAAAATAGCCGAATGACGACGGCCAAGTTACGTCAAATGAAGGCGAACGGCGAGAAGATCGCCATGTTAACGAGTTATGATTTCACCTTAGCGAGTCAGGTAGATGAAGCAGGAATAGATATACTCCTGGTAGGCGACAGCGCCAGCAATGTCGTTTGCGGCAACCAAACGACCCTGCCGATCACAGTGGATGAGATGATTTTCCTGACCAAGGGTGTTGTCCGTGCCGCAGAACACGCACTGGTGGTATGCGATATGCCGTTCGGTAGCTATCAGGCAAGTGAGGAGGATGCCGTACGCAATGCGATCAAGATCCTCAAAGAGAGCGGTTGCGATGCCGTGAAGTTAGAAGGCGGCGAAGAAATCCTTCCTGCTATCCGCCATATGATCCAAGCCGGAGTTCCGGTGATGGGTCACTTAGGATTAACCCCGCAAAGCGTGAACCAGTTCGGCGGCTACGGGCTGCGTGCCAAAGAAGAAGCCGAAGCAGAGAAACTGCTGCACGATGCAAAACTGCTGGACGACGCCGGATGTTTCTCCATCGTCTTGGAGAAGATCCCTGCTGCGTTGGCAAAAAGAGTAACGGAAGCAGTGTCCTGCCCTGTGATCGGTATCGGAGCCGGCAACCAATGCGACGGACAAGTGCTGGTGCTGCACGATATGTTAGGCCTCAACCAAGGCTTCAAACCGAAATTCCTGCGCCATTTTGCCAAGTTAGCGGACGAGGTTAAGGGAGCCGTTGGCGAATATGTCGCTGCCGTAAAGGACAGCAGCTTCCCGAATACGGAGGAGAGTTATTAAAAAAAAGAGGCTCGCGTGAGCCTCTTATTTTTTTTATGGGATAAGCTTTTGGATTTCCTCGGCTATCTCGTCCATGTACTTGTTACCGGTTTCGGGGTTGATAGGCAGCGCACCGAAGTCGATCGTGATGAACGGATAGGTACTGTTGGAAGTAACGAGCTTAAGGTCCTTACGACCGTAACGCACTTCCATGATCTCCGAGAACGGAATGATAATACCTTGCGCATAGAGCAGACCGAGTTCGCGATTTGCCAGGACGTTACGTCCAACGAGTATATCGTGCTGATACCAAGTCTCGTAATTGTCTCCCAGCGCTTCTTTGATAACTGCTTGCGCTTGCGGGTTGAGGGTTTTCGCATCGTGTCTCCACTGCTCACGGATTTGCTCGCGCTGGAGAGCGGCTTCACGTACGTGCTCCTCGTTCTCGTTCACATAATCATCAATGGAAGAGAGGTACATCTTGGCACGTGCACGAAGGCCAAAGAGCATCAAGAGGTCGGCAATGATCACAACGCCCGGATAAGCCAGGGTCCCAAAGAAATCTTGCAACATAAAGGGAATAGGCACATATGCCAGCGCCAAAATAAGACTAACGTACAATAAGGCACGGCATTTATTGTGCGAATGGCGAATAGCGTGAATCGTCTGTTCGCGCGTTACCTCACGTACCACTTTGAGTCGCTCACGTGCATCAAACCACTTCCAAACGAGGAAGAGGGAAACCAACACTAGTCCTATAAGGACGAACAATAACGAATAGAGTAAAATTTCCAGTCTCATATGCGTATTGATTTAAAGGTTACACTATGCCTATTTTAAAGACGCTGCAAAGTTACTACATTTTTTTGGAATATGCAAATAAAAAAAGATGTTTTTCAACATTTTTACAGGATTTCCGGTAAGACGTGACTCAAACGTAGTAGAATGGTAGCGAGATGCTACCAATTATAACCTACTAATTACCTACTAACAACCTACTAATCACCTACTAATTACATACTAATATCAGGTAAGTGAAAGTACGAGGGAATTAGGAGAGAATTATGTAGGAAAGGATAAAAATAAGAAGAATACTGGAAGGATATAAAAAGAGCGGACAGGAAGGTTATAAAAAGAGAAGGACGGAAGGATATAAAAAGAGCGGACGGAAAACCGCCCGCTCTGAAATGAATCAATTCGATTGATTACTCAGCAGTAACAACCAAATCCTTCTTACCGGTCTTACCGTTGACAGAAGCCTTAATTGTGTAGTTACCATCAGCAACTGCCTTTGCATTTGCGCTGGTACCACCCTCGCCGAAGTCGAATGCAGCGATGTCACCAACAGGTTGTGCGCCCAGCGTACGAACTTTGAACTCACCACCACCAACTAATGCAACATGCTCTTTGGTCCAAACGAACTCGTCACCGTTACGAACCGGTGCGCCGATGTCCATCTTGTTACCCCATGTCCATACGTCATCCGGCTCTGCACCAGCCTGGTCAGCAATAGCGTTACCAACCAACTCTAATACAACAGCGCTGTAATCGATGAACGGAACATCACCAGTTCTCTTAGCTTCAGCAACAAAGCTCTCGCCAACAGCACCAGATTTCAGATTCCAAGTAAGGGTGATCGTATAGATACCAGATTTGATACCATAGTTCTTACCACCACCGAAGTTCTTTGTGGTCGGCAAGCACTCCTCATCACCATCATTAGAAGCGGTAGTACCAAGGCTGTTCTCAGCTTTAACCTTACCTTGCTTGTCAAGATTGTACTTCCAGCAGTTACCGTGACGGAACTTGAACGAACCATCCGATTGCTCCATTACTTCTTCCCAAGTCCAGGTCATTGTTTCCTTGTTGAAGGTAGCTTCCTTGGTCGGAGCCAGATTACCATTCCAACCGTTCATGTCACCGATAACGCCCCAGTTGCACTCAACAACGATGATCTGTGCACCATCAGCGAGGTCCTCTTTGAGGTTCAAGTCAAGAATGATGTGATAGAAACCGCTCTTAGTCACTTTCATTTTCTTGTCCTTAACCATCAAACCTTTTAGAACTTTTGCAGGAGCAGCGTCTGTTTCAACAGAGTCTTCCTTGAGGTCAGCACCGTAGTGCGTCTCTGCACCAGCTTTGTAAAGAACCAATTCAAATTCCTTTCCACCCTCGAGAGCGATGTACTTCTCATACATACCCTCACGATACTGTTTGTCAACCTCATTGAGTCCTTGCCCCATGAGCTCGATAGCAGCGTTAGCAGCCTTGAAGTCCGTAACAACGGAAGCCTCACCGATTACATAGAAACCATCCTCTACGATAGCCGGTTGGTCCGGAGTGGTACCATTAGCTGGGTTGTCTTTCTTACAGCCAACAAGAGTCATTGCAGCTGTAGCTAAACACATTACAAAAATACCAAGTTTTTTCATGTTCTTTTTGTTTTTTAAGTTAATAATGTTAATTAGTTGTTTATGAATTTATACTATTCGTTTCAAAACGAATGTTTCTTTATTAATATCCAAAATTCTGGGTCCAATACGGTTTACCGTTTTCATCGAGCGAGCTTTTTTGGATAACCGTTGCCGGAATCGGGAACCATTTACGGTAATCTTCATTACTCTCAGAATACTGAATAGTGCCGTATTTACCGAAACGGATCAAGTCACGACGACGTTGGTTTTCCCATGCGAATTCACGACCACGCTCGTTGAGGAAATCATCCACCGTCCAACTTGCAGGATCACCATAAGCAGCGATGAAAGCAGCCTTCGGATCATCCTCATAAGCGAAAGCACGGGTCAACATTCTTTGGAAGTCAGGAGAACTTATTCCGGAAGTACCGGCACCACCACGCTTGATAGCCTCTTCTTTAATCCAAAGGATATCTGCATAACGGTAGAGCACGAAATCGTTCTCACAGTATTTGTTAAGGGCTTGTTTGTCCACCTCATACTTAAGCAGACGCGCACCATCGTTCCAAGTTGCTTCATTGAGCGACTTCACACCTTGACGAATAATAACGAGGGAGTCATTAGCATCTTTGGCAACATTCTTTCCATCCGGTTTATAAACCGGACCGATGAACCAACCCCATTTCTTCACGTTATTTGTTCCATTTCCTTCATTTCCAGGACCACGAAGGTCTGCCCACTTCTCATCATTTCCCTTATAGATATCAAGGAATTGTGGACGTGCGCAGAATCCATTCCACGGAGTCTCAATAAGGTTCCAAACCTCTTTGTGCTGGTAGTGGAGAGTCAACATGGTGACACGCAGTTTGTTTGCCATCGAACCAGCATAGTCACGGTAGTCAAATTTATCATTACCGTTCTCTACAATCACAAAGATGTTCTCCTTACTATTCTCATTTTGGATGAGGAAGTTAGCAAAGAAATCGTTCTCAATGGAATATGCCTTGCCAATAACTCTATCACAACTCTCAACTGCCTTGGTGTAGAAATCCGTTGCCGAATTAATCTTAACGCCCACCGTTGCTAAATAATCAGCACAAATCACGTCCTCATACTGACGATTTTTGTTATTATACATAGCAATCTTGGTGCTAGCAAGGTTTTCGGGAGTAATACCGTAAGACTCAGCATTGAGATAGAGGTGTGCCAACATAGCATTCGCAGCGCCCGCTGTCATACGTCCGTAGTATTGTGCACGATCTGCATCGCCTTTCACTTCGTGAATGCTACCTGCTTGTACATTTTTCTCCAAGCATGTAACAAGCATGGACCAAACAGCTGGAACTTCCATTAACGGCATTTCCGAAGCGTATTTCTCTTTACCGCCATTCTCATTATCGATCGCATACTTCTCGGTATACGGAATACGTCCAAAGCACTCGAAAAGCATATAGAAATAGAAGGAACGCAGAACTTCCAACTCGGACACATACTGAGCAGTTACCTGTTCAGAGATAACGCCTTCTTTCATCTTGCCGTTCAGTTGGTCAACCAACTTGTTACACAATACGGCACCGGAAATTGTTGTATTCCAGATGTTTTTGAAAGCATCTGCATCCGCATCCCACATATGGTTATTTAATCTACGCCAATAACCACCATCAGCCCAGTGTGTACCCGGCATACGGGTCGGACACAAGCACTCATCAGCGGTCAGAGACGAAACGCCCCAATAACCCCAGTGGTCATGAATCCACTTGACGTCGGCATAAGCTTGTCCCACGAGCAGGGGAATATTCTCCTCACTGGTCAAGATCTCATCGACTGTCGCTTTACCATAGATTTCTTCCTCCATCATGTCCTTACAGGAGGTGAAGAGTGGCATAATAATCGCCACTACGACAAGGAATTTATTTATTCTTTTCATAATCGTATTATTCATTTAAAGTTTAGAATAAATTCAAGTTAACACCCAGTTGGAAGGCACCCGTACGCGGATAGAAGTCAGCGTAGTCAATACCCGGGCTCCAAACGCTGGAGGTGTTAACTTCAGGATCTTGTCCCGAATAAGCCGTGATGGTAAATACATTCTGCAGCGTGCCGTAGAGACGAAGCGAATTGATGTATTTATTCTCCTTGAAGCGGAAGGTATAACCGACCGTAATATTATCCAGTTTCAAGTACGAACCATCCTCCAGATAGCGGTTGCTAAAGAAACGCTTGTCAGTGTTATAGATTCCATTCTGATGATTCTTGATATCGTACATGAAGACATTGAGCGAAGTGCTGGTTTCTGCACCGTAAGCCCAGCGGGTCAAGTTCAGGATCTTATTACCTGCTACACCACGGAAGAAGAGGGTAATGTCCAAATCTTTCCACTTAATGGTATTGTTCCAACCGAAAGTGATCTTCGGTTGTGCGCTACCGACGATAACACGGTCACCGTCACTCGGAACCTTGCTAACACCGCCGGAAGCCAAACGATAGTAGATCTCACCGTTTTGGATCATCGGTTGGCCATAGTAGAAGTTCTCAGCTGCATTGTCAAGACCGGTCTCACCACCGATAGCAATCTTCTGACCGTAGAAAGCACCTACCGAACCACCTTCAACCAGGATCTGGGTATAAGTATTCTGTACACCGTTCTCACCTACCTGACCTGCTAAAGTCTGCGTGTAGTTAAAGCCTAATTCCTCGTTGGAAAGTTTCATAATCTTGTTCTGGTTCCAAGCCAAAGTCAGCGTAGATGTCCAATCCCAATGTTTGGTCTTTACCGGAACACCGGTGAGGGCCAACTCGACACCGTAGCTATTCATAATACCGGCGTTAGCCAAAAGTGTCGGATACTGACGCGGAGGAGTCGGAACGTCGTATTCCCACAACAAGTCACGTGTCTGACGGAAGTAAGCATCCAACGAACCACCGAGACGAGAGTTGAGGAACATGAAGTCGATACCGAGGTTGTACTCGAATTTCTTCTCCCATTGGAGATCCGGGTTCTCGTTACGAGCGACACTATAGGTTCCTACCCATTTGCCGGTTGCACCATCCCAGTAAGTACCACCGCTGGTCATGATCGGCATAGAACGAAGGTCTTCAGCCAAGTTATTACCGGTAACACCAAAACCGAGACGCAGTTTGAGGTCATTACACCAATCTTGGTCTTTCATGAAGTCCTCACCCTTGATACGCCAACCGGCGCTGACTGCAGGGAACCAACCCCACTTGTGGTTTGCACCGAAGCGCGAACTACCTTCGTAACGAACGGAAGCCGAAACGAGGTATTTCTCATCGTAATTATAGTTCACACGGAGGAAGCAACCTGCCAAGGTGTTTGCGTTTCTCCAAGAACCTGCGTTGAGTTTCTCTTTAGAAGCATCACCGTCACCGATAGAATAGAACATATACTGTGATGTCGGGAAGCCTTGGTTCGACATGCTCTCACCATCAGCCGTAAGATGCTGATAAGAGAAACCGAGCACACCTACCAAATTGTGTTTGCCCCACGAACCTACGTAGTCAACCGTTCCTTCGTACAATTGACGAAGCGAATTATCCAACTCACGACCGGCCTGTCCACTTGATGCGACGTCATTCATTACACCATTGGACCAGTAGTTTCGGTTGTCGCCTTCCTCGAGAGCTGCGAAAGCAGAAACTTTCAGACCTTCCACGGCCTTGATGTTTACCGTTGCCTTTACCGAGCCACGGAAAAAGTTACCGTCCTTGTAAGCATCACGACCTCTACTCGGGTCATTGAGTTGCTCCATCGGGTTGGTTTGACCGGATTCGTCGATCTTGAAGAAGCCACTCGGCTGCGAAGCATCATAAACCGGATATGTCGGGTTAACAATAGCTGCATTCTTGAAGGAAACCTGGCAATAGTTATTGCGATAGTGCATGTACGAAGCATCGTATTGCAACTCGAGCCAACCGTTGAGGGCTTTCTGGTTAGCAGCCAACTTAGCAATAACCTCCTCACGGGAGTTGAATTTTGCAATACCCTGTGCATTCTTGTAGTTTACAGAAGCACGGTAGCTGAATTTCTTATGCGAACCGGAGATAGCTACATTGTGGCTGTGCGTAACGGCTACATTACGGGTTACCATGTCAATGTAGTTGTTGTTCTCTTCCGGATAATCTTTACCCTCACCCGATTTGATCGACGGTTTTACGTGTCCGTCAGAGAGCTCGTAAAGGTTGCGGAACTCTTGCGGGGTAGCGATACCGAGATTGGTATTCTTATAACCAAGCGATACATAGCCCGAGTACTCTACATTCATAACCGGCTGGTCACCAAAGGCCTCACCACGCTTGGTGGTAATCAAGATGACTCCGTTCGTACCACGTGTACCGTAGATAGCGGCAGCAGAACCGTCCTTGAGGACGTCCATCGTTGCGATTTCATCCGGAGAGATATTATCGATATTATCCGTCGGAATACCATCCACAATATACAGCGGGCTGGTACCGGCACCCTTATCGAGGGTTGAGAAACCACGAATCTGAATGTTGTAACCGGTGCTGGTCGGGTCTGCAGAAGATTTACTGATGTTCAAACCGGCAACCTTACCTTGGATCAATCCAACAGGGTTGGATTTCACACCCGAGTTAAAGTCTTCAGCCTTAACGGAAGCGACAGAACCCGTTACCTCTTTCTTTTTCTGCGAACCGTAACCGATCGCTACGACTTCCTGGAGCACGAGGTTGTCTTCTTTGAGACGAATGACCATGCCCTTCTTCGCAGCTACCGTCTGGGATGCAAAACCCATGTAACTGAACTGAAGTTGAGCACCTTCGGGAGCGTTGATCTCGAAGTTACCGTCAAAGTCCGTAATCACACCATTAGTAGTACCGACTTGAAGGATGCTGGCACCGATGACCGGTTCGCCTGTACCATCTTCCAACACGGTACCCGTAATCTGCGCCTGCATAGCCACGCTAAACACCAGAATCATGGCCACCAGACTAAGGGAAAGTGTTTTGTTTTTCATAATGATTGTTAGTTATTGTTTGTTTTGTTAATCTTTTTCTTATCTCGTTATACTCGAACGATTAGGCTACTCCTTTTCCTTAATAGCAAAGACAGAAGCCGCACCGAGTAGGAGGAGCACACCTGCTACTACCAACATACCGGCTTGTACGTGCGCGCATATATATATAAGGAGAGATCTGCCGCACAGCGCTGCCACAATCTGCGGCACACAAATCGTGCAGTTGAACAGACCGAGGTAATAGCCCATATTTCCACCCTTGATAGCGTTGGTGACAATTGTGAACGGGAGCGCGAGCATAGCTGCCCAAGCCGCACCGATGAGTGCGTAACTGATCCAGAGGACGTATTGGTTGGTCACAAACCAAATGGAAATGAAACCGATAGCACCAACCACAAGGGAGATCGCATAAGCACCCTTATTGCCGAACCAATGCTCGAGTTTCGGGAGGAAAGCCGCCCAGAGGAGCGAACCTACTGCTTGGATGCAAAAGACAACGCCTACCCAACCTCCAGCATCCTGGAAGGCCGCATCCGCAGCAGAAACGCCATCCCAACCGAAGCAGTTGATAGCAATCGCGCCGTTGGAATAGGTCCACATATACATGAAAGCTGCCCAGCAGAAGAACTGCACGAGCCCAACGGTCCAGAAAGCAGAAGGAGCTTCTTTAAGAAGATCGATAAAGCCCTTCTCTTCCTCTTTCTCCTCTTTCTTTTTGGTGTCAATACTGTGGAACTCCGCATATTCCTGCGGGTTCAGCTCTTTCACCGTAGCGAAAGTATAGAGCGAGCAGAGAATCAAGATGGCTGCGCCGGCATAAAAGGACCATTTAACCGAATCCGGGATAACGCCTTCAGGAGCCGTATTCGCAATACCGATCCAGGTAAAGAAAATCGGGAAGAGGTAACCTACCACCGAACCGGCATTGCAGAGCGCCGATTGGATAGCATAAGCGGTTCCCTTCTGCTCCTCATTCACCATATCGCCGACCATCATCTTGAACGGCTGCATCGCGATATTGATCGAGGTGTCGAGGAACATCAAACTGAAGAGTCCGAACCACATCGCTGCATTGAGCCCGAGGAAAGCGGACTGCGCAAACGTAAAGTCACCCGCGTTCGGCAAAAGCAACATCACTGCGACCGCGATGAGCGCGCCCACGAGTAAATAGGGTTTACGACGACCCAGACGCGTCCAGGTCTTATCACTGTACTTACCTACGAGCGGCTGCACGATCATACCCATCAACGGCGGGAGAATCCAGAAGAAACTCAGCGTGTGGGGGTCTGCACCCAATGTAGCAAAAATGCGGGAGATATTAGCGCTCTGAAGCGCATAAGCAATCTGAACTCCGAAGAAACCAAAACTCAAATTAAAGAGTTGAGTGAACGATAAATTCCGTTTCTGCATAGTATTTTCCATTAAGCCTAAGATACGATTTTCCAAATCGGCTACAAAATTACTGCTTTTTTTTCATATACGCAATAGTTTTGTTCCTTTTTTCGTTTTTTTTCAAAAAAATTCCATAAATTATTGCATATATAAAAATGTTTTTGTATCTTTGTGCCCAAATTGGATTTTTTGTTATGAATATAACACATGAGGATTTAATCAAGGCGTTACAAACCTACTTCGGTTTCGACACGTTCAAGGGCAATCAGGAAGCTATTATCCGCAATGTTATTGACGGAAATGATACCTTTGTATTGATGCCGACGGGTGGAGGTAAGAGTCTTTGCTACCAGTTGCCGTCTCTGATCATGGACGGTGTAGCGATTGTCATTTCGCCGTTGATTGCGTTGATGAAGAACCAAGTGGATGCCATGCGTAACTACTCGGAGGAGGAAGGCGTAGCGCATTTTATTAACTCCAGTTTGAGTCGTGGGGAGATCAATGCGGTGCGGGACGATGTGGTTACTGGGAAGACAAAACTGTTGTATTTGGCGCCGGAGAGTTTGCAGAAGAATGAGAATGTGGATTTCTTGAAGGGGGTGAAGATCAGTTTCTACGCAGTAGATGAGGCGCATTGTATCTCGGAATGGGGTCATGATTTCCGTCCGGAGTACAGCCAGATCCGGAGTATGGTGCAGCGCATCGGTAAGGCGCCGATCATTGCCTTGACGGCTACTGCGACACCAAAGGTGCAGAAGGACATCCAGAAAAACTTAGGCATGCCGGACGCAACCGTTTTCAAGAGCAGTTTCAACCGGCCGAACCTGTATTACGAAGTTCGCCCGAAAACGGCAGATGTCGATAAAGACCTGGTGCGTTTCATTCGAGGCATGGAAGGCAAATCAGGAATCGTGTATTGTTTGGCGCGCAAAGAAGTAGAAGACTTGGCGCAGGTACTGCAGGTGAACGGAATCACCGCGCGTCCGTACCATGCCGGCATGGATGCCGCTACCCGAACCGCTAACCAGGACGCGTTCCTCATGGAAGAGGTGCAGGTGATTGTCGCTACAATCGCCTTCGGTATGGGAATCGACAAACCGGACGTTCGCTTTGTGGTGCACTACGACATCCCGAAATCGCTCGAAGGCTACTATCAGGAGACCGGTCGTGCGGGACGTGACGGAGGTGAAGGACAGTGTATCTGTTTCTACGCGCCGGAAGACATCGAGCGCCTGAGACGTTTCCAGCAAGGCAAGACCCCGAAAGAGATCGGTATCGGCAACCAGTTGTTGTTCGAGACCCAGAGTTATGCGGAGAGTACAATATGCCGGCGTAAACTGCTGCTGCACTATTTCGGAGAGGAATATACCGAGGATAAATGCGGTAACTGCGACAACTGCCGTAAGACTTACAAACAGGTGGACGCGAGCGAGTTGCTGCAATTGGCGTTGGAGACGATCCAACAAGTAAACGAGAAGCATAAAGCAGAACATATCGTTGATATCTTGCACGGTAACCAGACGGCAGAAGTAATGAGTTATCACCACGATGAACTCGACAACTTCGGAGCCGCGAGCGATGTGGAAGAGAGTACGCTGCACGCTATCCTGCGTCAGGCGCTGGTAGTGGGCATGCTCAAGAAAGATGTCGATTCGTACGGAGACCTCAAACTGACAAAAGATGGCACGAAATTTATCCGCAAGCCGGGTAAGTTTGAGGTGCCGATCGAGGTGCAAGACGAGGATGAGGACATGATGGATGGGGTTGGCGCAACTTGCGCTGCCGCCGACGAGGTATTGTTCTCTATTCTGAAAGATATCCGCCGTAAGGTCGCCAAGAAGAACGATGTGCCGCCGTTTGTTATTTTCCAAGATCCGAGTCTGGAGGCGATGGCCACCACCTACCCCATTACGATGGAGGAATTGATGACCATTCCGGGTGTGGGTGTTGCGAAAGCAAAACGGTACGGCGAAGAGTTCTTGAAGATTATCAAGGAGTATGTGGACGAGAACGAGATTATCCGTCCGGAAGATCTACGCATTCGCACCGTAGCCAAGAAATCTACCCGCAAAAAACAGATTATTCAGGCGATAGACCGTCGCGTGGATCTGGACGATTTGGCGGAGAGCAACGGTATGTCGATGGAGGAGATGATGGACGAGTTGGAAGCCATTGTATTCAGCGGCACGAAGATCAACATCAATTACTTCATCAAAGAGGTGGTGGATCCGGATGAGGAGGCAGAGATATACGATTACTTCAAGAACGCAGACGACGATAATATCAAAAAGGCCATGGAGGAACTGGGCGAAGATTACTACGACGAGATGCACGTACGGTTGGTACGACTCAAGTTCCACTGCGATTTAGGCAACTAATGAAAAAAGGGCAGGTTGATTTCATAACGCTCGGGTGTTCGAAGAACTTGGTGGATGCAGAGCGGGTTATGCGGCAGTTGGAGGCGGCCGGATGGACGTGTGTACACGATCCGGAGGAGCCGAAAGGGGAAGTGTGCGTAATCAATACCTGCGGATTTATCGGAGATGCCAAGGAAGAAAGCGTGAATATGATCCTGCAAATGGCGGAGCGGAAGAAAAAGAGCAAACTGCGGACGCTGATTGTAATGGGTTGTTTGAGCGAACGATACCGGGCTGAGTTAGAAGCAGAGTTACCGGAGGTGGATGCCTATTACGGGAAGTTCGATTTTGAGGAGATGGTAGAGCGGCTCGGGAAACCGGGACCCCGAGATACCGGGATACCGAAGAATTATGAGCGCAAGCTAACTACCCCGGCCCACTACTCCTATCTCAAGATCAGCGAGGGCTGTAACCGGATGTGTTCGTATTGCGCGATTCCGCTGATTACCGGCAGACACACGAGCCGACCGAAAGCAGAGATATTGGAGGAGGTAAAATGGCTGGTGAGCCAGGGCGTGAAAGAGTTGAATGTGATTGCGCAGGACTTGAGCAGCTACGGATTGGATCTGGAGAAACGGCACATGCTACCGGAACTGGTGGATGAGATGGCGCAGATAGAGGGTGTAGAGTGGATCCGATTACATTACGCCTACCCCACCGATTTTCCGGAACAACTGCTAGACGTGATGGCGAAGCATTCGAACGTGTGCAAATATCTGGATATCGCCTTGCAACACTGCACGGATCATATGTTGAGCTTGATGCGGCGGCATATAACACACGCAGAACAAGATGCACTAATACGAAAAATACGGGATCGCGTGCCTGGCATTTGTATTCGCACGACCTTGTTAGTGGGTCATCCGGGCGAGACAGAGGAAGATTTTGAAGAGTTGAAAGCCTGGGTCAAAGAAATGCGCTTTGAGCGGATGGGCTGTTTCGCCTACTCGGACGAGGAAGGCACCTACGCCAACAAGCACTACAAAGACGACATCCCGCAGGAAGTGAAAGAGGCGCGTGCATCGGAACTGATGGCTATCCAGCAGGAGATAAGCGGGGAGTTGATGGCCAAATTAGTCGGTACCACCCAACGAGTGATCATCGACCGCATCGAAGGTGAGTACGCAATCGGAAGAACCCAATACGACAGTCCGGAGGTGGATTGCGAGGTGCTGATAGCAGTTACGGCTGACAGATTACCAGTTATGGGCGACTTCGTCAATGTGAAGATCACCAAAGCAGAAGAATTTGATTTATACGGAGAAATCATATAACAATATACCATGCTAACAAAAGACTTTATCGGCTTGATCTCGAACGCTTCGGGGTTGAGCAAAAAAGAAACAGAGCAGTTGCTGACGACGATGAATGCCATCGTACGTGAGAACCTGATGGCAGGTAAAGCCATTCAACTGCAAGGCTTAGGCGCGTTAGAAATCAAGGAACGCAATGAACGCGTGATCGTACATCCCCGCACCGGAGAGCGAACGATTGTTCCGAGTAAAAACCAACTGGTATTCAGACCGGTGGCTAACCTGAAAGACGAACTCAAAAAGATCTAATTATGGAAGAAAAATTGAGTTGGACGGAATTACGCCGTGCGTTAGCAGCACGTGCGGGCGTAAGCGAGAAACAAGCAGGTGCTTTTCTCAATGCAATGCAGGCGCAGTTAGTAGAAGCGCTGAAGAGTGATAAACAAGTGAAGATCAACGGTCTGGGTACGTTTAAGTTACAGGCTGTCGCTCCGCGTAAGAGCGTGAACGTCACAACCGGCGAAGAGATTCTTATCGAGGGCTATAACAAACTGGCCTTCACGCCCGAAGCAGGTGTGAAAGAGCTTATCGAGAGCGGAAAAGCGGAAAGCAGTGAGCCGGCAGCAGCAAGCGTGCCGACCGATCCGATCCAGAAACTCGGGGCACAGGCCGAAGAGATTGTAGATATCTTGGGTGAGCTGGGTCAGAGTCCGGTAGAAGCACCGGAAGAGCCCAAAGCACCGGAAATGCCGGAACCGGAACCCGTATTCATTCCCGAGCCCGAGCCCAAACCGGAACCCGCATTTATTCCCGAACCAAGCTTTGTGCGTGAACCCGAACCGATGCCGGAACCACCGAAGAAAAAGAAGAGCCATTTCCTGCGCGACACCTTGATCTGCGTAGTAATCCTGTTGATGCTCCTCGCCGGAGGCTATTTCTTCCTGCGCACTGAGCTGACCACCATCATCATGTCCTTCATCAAACCGGAAGAGACCGAGATCGTTGTGCCCGTAGCAGCGGACACGATTGCAGTAGCCATGCCGGAAGAAGAAGTGATCGTAGAAAAACCGATCGAATCGGCACCGAAAGTAGAAGAAGTTGCATCGGAACCCAAACCGGAAAGCAAACCCAAGGCAAAAGCAAAGAAGAAAAATACATTAACGGAGGATCAGATTCTGAAGGAGTTCCTCGAGGCATCCGGCGAATTGGCGGGTCCGACAGCCGAATACCCGGACTTGATCACCACGGAACCGATGCACCAAGACAGCCGCTTAACTTGGATGTCGAAGCGTTTTTACGGTACCAAGGCATACTGGCCGTATCTTTACGATGCCAATAAGGACATCATCTCCAACCCGAACGATATCGAGGTAGGCACACCGATTCGTGTTCCGCGGCTCACCGAAGCACAGCGGGATACCACCTCGGCGGAGTTTGCCCGTATCAAACAAGAAGCTGAAGCAGCTTGCATGAAGTAATCCACATAGAAGGAGCAGACACTCACAACCTCAAACATATATCCGTTGATATACCACGTAACCAATTGGTGGTGGTGACGGGCGTGAGTGGTAGCGGCAAGAGTTCGCTGGCTTTCGACACTTTGTATGCCGAAGGTCAGCGACGCTATGTGGAGAGCCTCAGCGCGTACGCGCGCCAATTCATGGGGCGCATGCAGAAACCGGAGGTGGAAAAGATAGAAGGCATACCGCCGGCGATTGCGATCCAACAGAAAGTAACCAGCCGTAACCCCCGATCAACGGTGGGGACGGTGACGGAAATATACGACTACCTGAAATTATTGTACGCGCGTGTAGGTCACACCTACTCGCCCGTGAGCGGAGAAGAAGTACGACGCAACACCGTGCGCGATGTGGTGCAGTACATGGAAGCGCAACCGAAAGATACGCGTTTGTACCTGCTCAGCCCTATTGTGCCGCCCGAAGGTCGCACGTTACAAGAGCAACTGGCGCTCTGGCAAAGTCAGGGTTTTAGTCGCTTGCTCATTGACGGCGATACCGTACGCTTAGACGAGAACACTTGGCAAAAAGCGGAGGGACATGAAGCCTACCTGCTTGTAGATCGTATTATGGTTGATCATGAACCGGCAACCAGTAACCGCTTTGCAGACAGTGTCCAAACGGCTTTTTTTGAGGGCAACGGAGAATGTCGCATATGGGTTAACAAGAGAGAGAAAGTCTTCTCCGAACGCTTTGAGGCAGACGGAATACAATTCATAGAGCCCTCCGAGCACCTGTTCGATTTCAACAGTCCGGTAGGCGCATGTCCCGAATGCAAAGGCGTCGGCTCGGTCATGGGTATTGACCCGGATTTGGTCGTACCGGACAAGTCGAAGACCATATATGAAGGTGCGATTACCTGTTGGCAGAGCGAGAAAATGAAACCCTGGCAAGATGAATTGATTTTCAACGCCGCCAAGTTTGATTTCCCGATTCACACGCCGTTCTACGCCCTGACCAATGAACAGAAACAACTGATCTGGCAGGGGAATGACTACTTCCGTGGCTTGCACGCTTTCTTCAAAGAGTTGGAGCGGGAGCAGTACTCCAAACTGCAATACCGCGTCATGTTAGCGCGCTTCAAGGGAAAAACCATTTGTCCGGTCTGCAACGGATTCCACCTGCGCAAGGAAGCGGAGTACGTGCTGGTCAACGGCAAGTCCATCCAGCAGTTATGCGCGATGCCTATCTCGGAATTGGACGAGTGGTTTGAGAACTTACAACTGCGAGAGGTGGAGATGCAGACCATTGATATCGTGCTCAAGGAGATACGTGCTCGCTTACAGTTCATGAAAGATGTCGGCTTGAGTTATCTGACGCTCAACCGTCAAAGCAATACCCTTTCCGGCGGTGAGAGTCAGCGTATCAGTTTGGCAAAGTCGCTGGGCAGCAGTCTGGTCGGATCGCTCTACGTATTGGACGAACCGTCTATCGGTCTCCACCCGCGGGACACGGAGCGCCTGATACGCGTACTCAAACAGTTGCGCGATTTAGGCAACACCATCGTGGTCGTCGAGCATGACGAGGATATTATCGCCGCAGCCGATTACATCATTGAGATAGGCCCTGCTGCCGGTCGGCATGGCGGTGAAGTGGTGTACCAAGGCCGTCCGCGACCGGAGCTATTCACCTTTGACATCCCCACCCAGAGGCGGCATTGGAACAATTATATTGAGGTGGAAGGTGCTTGCGAGAACAACCTCAAGAACCTCATGGTGCGTTTCCCGCTGCATGTAATGACCTGCGTAACAGGTGTGAGTGGTAGTGGTAAGAGTTCGTTGGTAAGCAAAGTACTCTACCCTGCGCTCAAGAAACATTACGGCGGTGTCTTTGCCGAGCACACGGGTGACTTCGGTCACTTGCACGGTAGTCTGCAACTGATGCGGGATATTGAGTTTGTGGATCAGAACCCGCTTAGTCGCTCCAGCCGCAGCAACCCGGTGACTTACCTCAAAGCCTACGACGAGATACGGCGTCTGTATGCCGAGCAGCCTTTAGCCAAGCAGTTAGGCTATACCCCGGCCCATTTCTCGTTCAACACTCCCGGTGGGCGATGCGAGACCTGCCAAGGCGAAGGAACGATCACCATCGAGATGCAGTTCATGGCGGACCTGATTCTGGAGTGTGAACAATGTCACGGACAGCGGTTCAAACAAGATGTACTCGACGTACACTACCGCGGCAAATCGATCTACGACATCCTTTGCATGACGGTGAATCAGGCCGTGGAGTTCTTTAGCGAAGACCCGAACTGTGCACATATCGTCAAACGTCTCAAACCGCTGCAAGATGTCGGAATCGGCTATGTGCAATTGGGTCAGAGCAGCAGTACCCTTTCCGGCGGTGAGAGCCAGCGTGTGAAGTTAGCCTCTTTCTTGGCGCAGGAAGACAACACGCCGACGATCTTCGTCTTCGACGAGCCGACTACAGGTCTCCACCATAAGGACATTGATGTGCTGCTCAAAGCGCTGAACCGGCTCATCAGCAAGGGACATACCGTCATTATCATTGAGCATAATCCTGCCGTCATTCTGGCCGCTGATCATGTGATCGACTTAGGTCCGGAAGGCGGAAAAGAAGGAGGAAATATCGTTTGCTGCGGGACACCGGAAGAGGTGGCGCAATGCAAAGACAGTTATACCGGCAAGTACCTTGCCCAAATCATAGAAAGAAATAGAAAACAAGCATATGAAACGAAGTAATTTAAAGGAACTGCGCAACTCGGATTTGTTTGCGCGTATTCCGCAGATGAGTTATGTACCGCGTTGGGGCGTGCTGCTCATGGACTTAGTCTTATGTTCCCTGGCTTTCTGGCTCAGTGTTTGGATCTGCAACGGATTCTTATTCGAATTGCATCTGGACAAACAGATTGTGCCGATCGGCATCCAGTACATAATTTTAATGAGTGTACAGATCGTCGCTTTCTGGACCTTCCACACCTATTCGGGTATTCTCCGATATTCGACCTTCATCGACACGATCAAGGTGCTGCTGTCCAATGCCAGCGCCGGTGTGATCTTGATGCTGTTTAACATGATCATGGACATTTCCGTAGGCTGGCACCCGCTGCTCAATACCGTACTGGCAGTCTATATCCCCACCTCGTTCGTACTGCTATTTGTGTTGCGCGTCACGGTGAAAACGCTGAGCGAGGCTTTGGAGCACGGTAACGGTAGTCCGCGTGTCATGATCTACGGTACCCGCGATGCCGGTATTGCGATTGCCAAGATGCTCCGTACGGCTGGAAATGCGCCTTACCGTCCCGTCGGATTCATCGCCGGCGAAGGGGAGCGTAGCGGCTATGACCTTGCGGGGTTACGTGTCCGTCCGCTCAACGAGAAACTGTTCCTCTGGATGAACCAGCGCGATATACGGCACGTCATTGTATCGCCGATAAAGATGAAGGAACTCAACCCCGCCAAGGATCTGCAGGTCTTCATCGACAACAATATACGTATCCTCACCACGCCGTATTTCACCAAATGGGAGAACATCGACGAACTGGATACCCAACGTATCGGTCGCGTCGAGGCCATCCGCATTGAGGACCTGTTAGAGCGTCCGGAGATCAACGTGGATACGGATAACGTACGGCAGATAATTCAGAAAAAAGTCGTTCTTGTCAGCGGTGCAGCCGGCAGTATCGGTAGCGAACTCGTTCGTCAAGTGCAGCAGTTTGACCCGCAAGTAACGATTCTGCTGGAGATGGCGGAATCGCCTTTACACGATCTGGCGCTCGAATTGCGCAAGCAATTCCCTCAAGCACGCTTCATTCCGGTGATTGCCGACGTGCGTAACCGCGAACGTATTGAGCAGATCTTCAGCGAGATGCGTCCGGATGTCGTTTACCATGCCGCAGCCTACAAGCACGTGCCGCTCATGGAGAGCTTCCCCAACGAGGCCATCCAAGCGAACGTATCCGGAACGAAGAACATGGCGGATATGTCCGTCAAATACGGAGTACAACGTTTCGTCATGATCTCCACCGACAAGGCGGTGAACCCCACCAACATCATGGGTGCCAGCAAGCGTATCGCGGAGATCTACGTACAATCGCTGTTCAAGAAACTGCATGCCACAAACCCCGATTGCACCAAGTTTATCACCACACGTTTCGGAAACGTCTTAGGCTCCAACGGCTCTGTGATTCCGTATTTCCGCAAACAGATTGCTGCCGGTGGTCCGATCACCGTCACGCACCCCGATATCATTCGTTACTTCATGACCATCCCGGAGGCCTGCTGCCTCGTCATGGAGGCCAGCACGCTCGGTAACGGCGGTGAGATCTTCGTCTTTGACATGGGTAAACCGGTCAAGATTCTGGATTTGGCACGTAACATGATTCGCCTGGCCGGCTACACACCGGAGAAAGACATCCAGATTCAGTTCACCGGATTGCGTCCTGGTGAGAAACTGTACGAGGAATTACTCAACCAGAAAGAGACCACCCTGCCCACCACCAACGAGAAGATCATGGTGGCGCGGGTACGCGAGTTCGATTACGACCAGGTAAGCAAACAAGTGGACGATCTGATTGCCATCAGCCGTTCCAGCAAACCGTTTACTACCGTCAAACAAATGAAACAACTGGTGCCTGAGTTCATCAGTAACAACTCCGTTTACGAGCAGTTAGATCCGCAATAATGCTCACCGTTGACCACATATCAATGGAGTTCTCGTCCCGCCCTGTGCTGGACGATATCACCTTCCTCATCAACCGCAAAGAGCGTATCGCTTTGGTGGGTAAGAACGGCGCCGGCAAGACTACCTTGCTGCGTTTGATTGCCGGTGAGTACCAGCCCACTTCCGGACGGATATCCAAGGAAGCAGACATGACCATTGGTTACCTGCCGCAGGTAATGCTCTTCCAGGATGACCGTACGTTGCGCGAAGAAGTAATGACCGTCGCCCATGAGGACGAAGCTCGTTTTGTCGCCGAGATGGACCGAACCATCATTGGCTTGGGCTTTGAGCGCAAGGACTTCGAACGCCCCTGCTCGGAGTTCTCCGGCGGTTGGAGAATGCGTATTGAGTTGGCGAAAATCCTCTTGCGCCATCCGGATCTGTTATTGCTGGACGAGCCGACCAACCATCTGGACATCGAGTCCATTCAATGGCTCGAGGACTTCCTCAAGACAAGTCCTTCGGCTGTACTCATGGTCAGCCACGACCGGGCGTTTATTGACAATGTGTGCGGGCGAACCATTGAGATCACCTTAGGGCGTATATATGATTACAATGTTAATTATTCTCGCTTTGTTGCGCTACGTAAAGAAAGGCACGAACAACAAGTGAGAGCCTACCAGAATCAACAGAAGATGATTCAAGACACGGAAGAGTTCATCGAACGCTTCCGCTATAAAGCAACCAAAGCCGTACAGGTCCAAAGCCGCATCAAACAACTCGAGAAACTCGAACGTTTGGAGGTGGATTTGGAAGACACCTCGCGGCTTAACCTCCGTTTCCCGCCGGCTCCGCGAAGCGGCGATTACCCGCTCATCGTAGAGGATCTGCGTAAGGATTTCGGCGAACACAACGTTTTCCATGACGTGACCTTCACCATCAAACGCGGCGAAAAAGTAGCCTTCGTCGGCAAGAACGGAGAAGGAAAAACCACGCTTGTCAAATGTATTATGGGTCAACTCGACTACCTCGGAACACTCAAGATCGGCCATAACGTCAAGATCGGCTACTTCGCGCAGAACCAGGCGGCGCTGCTCGATGAGAACCTCACCGTCTTCGATACCATTGACTACGTGGCGGTAGGCGATATCCGCACCAAGATACGCGATATCCTCGGCGCGTTCATGTTTGGCGGCGAGGCGTCCGAGAAGAAAGTGAAAGTGCTCTCCGGAGGCGAAAGAAGCCGTCTGGCGATGATACGTTTGCTACTCGAGCCCTGCAACCTGCTCATCCTCGATGAGCCGACCAACCACCTGGACATGCAATCCAAGGATGTCCTCAAAGCGGCTTTACAGGACTTCAACGGCACCCTGATCTGCGTCAGCCACGACCGCGATTTCCTCAACGGACTCGTGAACAAGGTCTATGAGTTCGGCGGCGGACACGTCAAAGAACACCTCGGAGGCATCTACGACTTCCTCCGCGCAAGACGTCTGTCCAACCTCGATGATCTAAACCGTACCAACTCAGATAAACCAAACCGTACCAACATAGATAAACCAAACCGTACCAACATAGATGAACGAAGCCGTAAAATGCCTTCCAAAACCGACGGTCAAACGACAGTCAAACGACAGTCAAACGACAGTCAAAGCCAAGGTCAGGCTACTGTCGAGCCAATCTCCGGCGCCCAAGACTACGCCGCTCAGAAAGCCGCAGCGGCAGAACGACGTAAGAAAGAAAAGCAGATTGCACAGATAGAGGAAGAGATTGCGGCGCTCGAAGCCCAGCAAGCACAGATAGAGCAACAATTGGCAATCCCTGAAAACCAAACGCAGGAATTGTTCCACAAATACGAATCTATTAAACACCAAATAGAACAACAATTATATGTATGGGAGCTACTAAACGAGGAATAAACGACATTGTCGATTACATCATTACCTGGCTTTGCTACGGAGATGAAGAGGCCGCAAAGCGTGTTGCATACACTACAGACGAAAAAGCGCTGGAAGACCATGATGTGATTATCGTGCCTAACGGGTATCTGGGCAATCATATCGCCCTACCGGACATGGGACGTGTAGTGGTGGAACAACCTGCCAAGGACAAAGCCATCATTCGCACGGACATTGTGTACAATACGTTCTTTTTCACATCCCGTGCCGAAGAGACGTTCAATACCCAGCGCGATGCGCACGACCGTTTCTTGGCAGAATACTCGATCTTAGGGCAAAACAACCGACTACAGATACCGAGTCTGGATGAGCATGCACGTCTGTTACTCAAACTACTTAATCTCCCCGTTCCCTCTCCCGGTTTCGGTCATATCTACCTTACCCACGACATTGATGCCATCTCCCGTTATCGCTCCTTGCGTGGTGCTTTAGGCGGAATCAAGCGAGGAGAAGCAAAAGCGGTACTGGCCTCGCTACATGACATTCACAATGACCCCATCTACACCTTCCCTTGGATGATGGAACAAGATGCACGCGTACCGAACGCAGAAGTGATCTATTTCGTCAAACGCACCTCCGGCAAGGGGTATGACTACCCGCAGTATCCGTTGTGCGGACGCGATTGGAAACAACTCAAACATATGCTACGGCATAACAATGTCTATCTGGGAGTGCACGGCAGCTATTACTTAGATATCCCCAAGATCCAATACAGCCGCATGTTCCGCACCCATTACTTACGCGGCTCCATCAGTCATCTCAAACGTCTGGCTGCTGCCGGCTATACGGATGATTTCACAATGGCTTTTGCAGATCAGGCTGGTTTCCGACTGCAGACCTCCCGTGCCGTTCGGTGGATCAATCCCTATACCTACAAACTGACGGATCTCACCCTTCATCCGCTCATTGTGATGGACAACACGCTCAGTCAAGAGAACTATATGGATCTTACCGAAGATGAGGCGTATTTCCTGTGCGAACAATTGATTGCCAAGGTCAAGATGCATCATGGCGACCTCTGCCTGCTATGGCATAACAGCATCTTCACCGACGAAACCTACCATCGCAGTTTATATCCCAAGTTACTGGCGCTGCTCTCATGAAAATCATCACCGTCATAGGCGCTCGTCCGCAGTTTATAAAAGCGGCTGTCATCAGTCACGCTATCCGACAGATAGCGGCGACCGGTGCGGATATTGAGGAGTACCTCCTTCATACCGGGCAGCACTATGACCCGAACATGAGTGCACTTTTCTTCACCCAACTCGACCTGCCTGCTCCCAAATGGCACCTTGCCTGCGGAAATGACATTTCTGCCATGAAAAAGGCGATTACGCCTATTCTGGAATCCGAGCGACCGGATATCGTTATCGTGTACGGAGACACGAACTCCACCCTCGCCGGAGCAGAAGCCGCACACGAATTAACTATTCCCGTCGCCCATATCGAAGCCGGACTGCGTAGTTTCAACAACTCGATGCCCGAAGAGAATAACCGTATTCTCACCGACCGTATCGCTACATGGCGATTCTGCCCCACCAGCACAGCGATGACAAATCTCCAAGCGGAAGGGCTGACAGAGCAGAACTACTTGGTCGGGGATGTAATGTACGATGCCGCACTGCTTTTTATGCCAGACGAACAGGAACAACGGGAGTTACTCAAGCGTTATGACCTGCAATCTAAACAGTTTGTTTTAGCCACCATCCACCGCGCTGCCACGGCAGAGAACGTACCGGCATTAACCGCGATTATACAAGCACTCGCACAAATCCCGATGTCGGTTCTCTTACCTTTGCACCCCCATACCGCCAAAACTGTCAACTCGTCACCGGCTCTGCAACAGTTGCTGGCACAAGCCACGAACATCCGCATTATTGAACCGGTCGGTTATCGGGAGATGTTGGCACTCGAACGAAACGCGCGATACATTATTACCGACTCCGGAGGCATGCAGAAAGAGGCCTATTTCCAACGTACTCCTTGCATCACGCTCCGCGAACAAACCGAATGGACGGAGACCGTTCTAGCAGGCTGGAATCATTTAGCCGGTACGGATACCCAAACCATCCTACAAGCACTAAATCAATCCTTTGCGCAACAACCCATTGACGAATATGGCGACGGGCATAGCGCACAACAGATACTACGCATCCTATGTCCAAACGCATTCTGATACTAACCGACAGCATTGCCCCGCCCGCATTCGCGCCCCGCGTGGTCAGCCTTTGTCACTACCTCTGTGAAAAGGGTTACACCTGCGATGTATTTAGCGACCGTGAACAGGGAGTTCAAGCATTCTCAACAGACTTCGGGCATTGGTATCAAACAACTTATTACCAATCCGGTAACAAGCATTGGCGTTATATGGCAGACAAACTATTCGGTGCACGGGAACGTCATTTTCAGGCGTTCATCGAAAAGACCGTAAACGTGGCACAATACGATACCATTTTCTGCAGCAGTTGTTACTATTTCCCGTTGCAAACGACCTATCGTCTGGCAAAGAAATACCATAAGCCCTACGTTGTGGACTTGCGCGACATTGCCGAACAATGGGGTGCTATTCCCTATAATACGCATACCGTCTCGAACCTCAAAACTATCAATACGTGGGTGCATCGGCTTTTCACCGCGCATAATCTTCGCTTGCGGAATCACGTACTAACAGAAGCGAAATCCGTCATTACTATTTCTCCTTGGCATCAGAAACTGCTCAGCCGATATAATCCGAATACCCACCTGATTTACAACGGATTTGACGAGATGGAGTTCTACCCCGAAACGATCAAAGAGAGTAAGTTCATCCTCTCCTATAGCGGCAAGATCTATGATCTCGATTTCCGTGATCCGCGACTGTTATTGGAAGCCTTGCAGCAACTACTCGCCACAAAGCAGATACAGCCATCCGATATTGAGTTGGTTTTCCATATCGACCAAGCTTCCATTACGCCGCTAACCGAACTTGTACAAAAATATCATCTGCAGAACATATGCTCCATTAGCGGGTATATTCCCAAAGACCAATTACTACCACTCTTGCACCGTTCGTCAATACTACTTGTGCTGACTTGCCAAAGTACTCCTGAAGGAGCACACGGCATCATGGGCACCAAATTCTATGAGGCACTTGGCGTTGAGAAACCCGTGCTCTGTGTGCGCAGCGACGAAGAGTGCTTGGCGCAGGTGATTGAAGAGACCCACGCCGGTCTTGCAGGAACCAATTTCCGAGAAGTGGCTGACTTTGTGTTGAACCAATACCACGAGTGGCAACGCAACGGCTACACACGCCAAGCGGTGCAAAACAAACAACTTTTTACCCGTCAATATCAATCGAAACAAATAGAAGCCCTCTTATGATCTCTATCATTGTTCCCATATACAATGCCGAGCGCTATTTGAAGACCTGCATCGACAGTCTGATTCATCAGAGTTATGCCGATCTGCAAATCATCTTGGTGGATGACGGAAGCACCGACGGGTGTTTGGCGATAGCGCAGGAATACGCCCGGGAAGACCCGCGTATTGAGGTCTATCACCAATCCAACGCCGGACAATCGGTTGCACGTAATACGGGTATGCAACATGCAAGGGGAGAGTTTATTGCTTTTGTCGATGCCGATGACTATATCACCTCCGATTGGTGCGAGCGCCATCTGAATGCCATAGAGGGTGTCGACTATGTGCAAAGCGGATATAATGAAAATCATGTTCCTTGCAACCGCTATCAGTTCACTTCCCCTTGTATGCGTCTGTACCGCAAGCAAGTGATTCGAGATGCCGTCTTTACCCCATCGATGATTTATGAAGATGTCGTTTGGTCTATCGATCTGTGGTTACGAGATACTACTTGTCGGCGTATCCGATATGCCGGCTACCACTACACCACTAACCCCGAAGGTACCACCTCCCGACGACATCCAGAAGCTGAGCAACGTCTCTATCAGGCACTCAAAGACCGCTTGCCCGGAGCTTCTTTTAAAGGGAAGATGATTATCCTGTACACCCTTATACGTTTGAAACTCCATTTTTTAAAATCATGAAACGATATCTAACGCTTTTTGGTGCCCTGCTTTTCACCATCAGCCTTTTGGCAACTACCTACTACGCTTCACCGAACGGAAACGGAGACGGTTCTTTCAATAATCCCTGCTCCTTCTCCGCGGGTTTAGGATTATTGCAAAACCCTGGAGATACGCTTTATCTGTTCAGCGGGCAGTACGATTTGTTGACCACTAATATCCAAAACCTCAATGGAACTTCCTCCAATCGCATCGTCATCTCCGGCTACGAAGGAATCAATCGCAGCGGTAAGTATGCGGCCATCCTGGATTTCCGCCAAACGGCCTACGGAAAACGCGGACTGCAAGTACAAAACACTTGTACTTATATCCATATCAAGAACCTGACGCTGCGATACTCGGGCAAGAACAACCTGATCAACTATGGCAGTTATAACCTCTTTGAAAACCTCGATATCTATGGTTCTGCAGACACCGGTTGTCAAATGAAAAACGGAGGCAAAAACATCATTAAGAATGTGGATAGTCACGATAACTTCGACTACGAGACCATGTCCGGTTCGACCGCTAACTTTGGTGGAAATGCCGATGGCTTTGCCGATAAACAGTTCACCGGCGATGGGAACCACTATATCGGTTGCCGCGCTTGGAATAACTCCGACGACGGCTGGGATTTCTTCCAACGCGTCAGCAACTCCAACACAATCATCGAGAACTGCATCTGTTTCACGAATGGTAAGCCCTATTACGACATGCATAATCACCCGCGCGCAACCGGTGTGGATCAGTCATGGTTTGACTCCAAAGTAGGAACTACGGTGACCGACCGTTATGGTCAGACTGTTACGATCACGTTAGCCAAATACCCGTGCCAAGGTAACGGCAATGGCTTTAAGATGGGCGGAGGTTATACCAACCATAAGATTCTTATCCATCATTGTCTTGCTGTAGGAAACTACGCCCGCGGTTTTGATCATAATAATAACGACGGCACGATGTGGCTCTATAACAACTCTGCATATGCCAATGCCTATAACTATGGCTTCACCACCGCGTACGGCGTCAACACTATTCAAAACTGCATTAGTCTTGCTTCTCAGAACAACGACAGTTACAGATCGAAGAATGTCGTAACAATCGATCATAACACATGGAATAACGGCTTCTCTGTTTCGACCGCAGATTTCCGTTCGCTGGACACCACTCTCATTTTGGCTCCTCGTAACGGTAACGGAGACCTGCCTGATAATGATTTTATGCATCTTACAGAAGGATCAGGACTTATTGATGCCGGCATAGATGTCAATCTCGGATATAACGGGTATGCACCGGATCTCGGATGTTACGAAGCCGCCGGAGAGCACCATGATCCGGAACCGGAAGATACGATCCCTTCCGTTCAGCCCGAAGGCAGTCACGCGATTGCTTATGTCACCCTTCCCGGAGCCGCAGCGGATAAAGCGCTACTCAGACATCTGCGCAGTAACGACTCCTTGTGGATCGTAGAGACTGATGCCACCGATGCTTCCGTGGATTATAATGCATATGAACTGCTTGTTATCAGCCCAACACCTAATTCATCTGCTGCCGGTTTGGCTACTCTCCGAGACTACCAAAAACCGATGGTGCTGCTCAAACCTTTTCTGCTAAAACCGAACGTTTGGTCATGGGGCACGGCAATCAACACCCAAGACTTGAGTATGGCGGTCTCCCAACCGCAACACCCGCTTTTTCAGGGACTTACCATCACGAATGGTCAACTGCAGGTCTTCGCACAATGTAACACCAATGCAGTCACGGCTATCACCGATTGGACGCTACCCCAAGGAGCACCGCAGACGTTGGCTTCACCGGTATCCCAAACAACTGCCTCTTCCGTGGCTATTCTTCCATCGAACATTATCATGATAGGCGTGTCCGAATACTCCACCGCCTATCTCACTTCGGACGGCAAACAACTCATCGAGAATGCCATTCTCTATCAACTGGGAGTAGATATACCCACCCGCTACGAAACAACAAAATCACCCTTCATAAATCAAAAATTCATTCACAATGGAGTGCTCTATATTCAAACAGGCGACGCTGTTTATGACACTTTTGGTCGCCGTACTGACCGTTGATGCGCAAGATGCACAGTATCAGGACATTCACTACACCGTTGATGAGAACCATCTGACGGCAGAGGTTGCGTTGAATCCCAAAGCCGGTGGTGAAATTCTCATTCCTCAGACCATTGTCGTAGGGCAACATTCCTACACTGTCATTGCCATAGGCGATAAAGCGTTCAAGGGGTGCAAGAGTCTCACGAACATCGTGTTGCCTCGCACCATCCAACGGGTGTACCGTTCGGCATTCGACGGCACGGGTATTATGCTCGACAAAACCAATTGGGTTGACGGATGTCTATGGATTGACTCTATACTCATTGCCACGGACAAGACTATTAAGCCGCGATTCATCGTACCCGAAGGAACCCGACTCATTGCTGCTGGTGCGTTCCAAGGTAATAAAGCCATCCAGCGCGTCGAACTGCCAACTTGCATCTCACGCATCGACCATGAGACGTTCCGTGACTGTAAGAACCTGCAGAAAGTTGTTATCCCCACCACTATCACTTCCATCGGCGAGGATGCCTTTACCGGTTGCGGAATCTATCTCAATGAGAAGAAATGGAAAAAAGGAGCGTTCATTATTGACGACTGCCTGATTGCCACCAACAACGACCTGCCGGCGAAATATATTTTCAAGAACAAGCTCCCCATCCGCTTGATCGCTGAGCGGGCTTTTGCCAATCGCAAGACTCTCAAATCGGTAACCATTCCTGAAACGGTCACCACTATCCCGACGGCTGCGTTCTACCAATGCGAGAATCTGACGGACGTCATCATTCCCGCTTCTGTTCGCAGTGTCGGTAACTTTGCTTTTTATAACTGTCCGCTCCTTAAGAACGCCCTTTTGCCACGTGATCTCGAATCACTCGGAGCAGGTGTTTTCTATGGTTGCGTCAATCTCAAGGAGCAGATCTTGAGCGACAAAATAGAAGTACTTGAACGCGCACTGTTCTTCTCTTGTCGTGGTCTTAAAGCCATTACCCTTCCTGCGCATTTAAAGCGCATCGATGCCGGCGTCTTTGCAGGATGTTCCAATATCGAGTCTATCGAACTGCCCCCCACCCTCAATTATTTGGGAGAACAGGCTTTCGCAGGTTGTGCGACATTACGCAAGATCGTTATTCCTGCCGGCATCAATGCACTCCCCAAGCAGGCATTCCAAGGTTGTACGCGTCTTTACCGTATCGACCTGCCGGATGGACTGTATGCCATCGGAGATGAAGCTCTCGACGGTTGCCTGGCACTGGAAAAGATTAACATCCCTATCTCCACATTCCGTATCGGCGTGCGGGCTTTCCGTAACTGCCAACAACTGCGCGGCATCGCACTCGTCGATCATATTCATATGATTGAACAGGAAGCGTTCATCGAATGTAAGATGCTCGAAGAAGTCCAACTGCCCGCAGCCGTCCAACGACTCCAGAGCGGTGCCTTCGCGCATTGCATCAACCTGCAGAAAGTGACACTTAACGCATCTCTCAAGCATATCGAAGACGGGGCCTTTTATAACTGCCGCAGCTTACGCGAGGTACAATGGAACGATAGCCTCAAGACCATCGGAGCGGAAGCATTCCTGGATTGCAAATACTTACGGACGCCGGTATTGGCGCCCGCAGTAGAGGTTGGTAAGAATGCGTTTAAAAACTGCCGTTGATCACTTGATCGGCAAGAGGCTGATGAACTGATAATTCACCTGCTCGCCTATATCCATTACCATGTAATACGGATCCGGTTCGGCATCCGTACTGGAGTCTACGGTGATATAATGTACCTTGCCATAGTCCGTTACTTCACGGCTATGGTCATGCCCGCAAATATAAAACTTCACTCCGGCTTCCGTCAAAACAGATGTCAACTCATAGGTCTCTTCCAATGAGAGATTGGACGTGTGACCTTGCGAGTTATCCTGTTTAAACAAGTGCGTGTGAGTAAAGACAATCATATGTCGATACCCTGCGCTCTTCTTTTGAGCCAACAACTCCTTCAACCACTTCATCTGATCCGTTCCTAACGTACCTTCCGAAGTATCCAGGCATATGTACAGGTCCAGCAAATCCTTGCCGTTGCGGGTATCGAACCAATAGGTCGAACTGCCATAATATTTTTGCCAGTTATGCCATTGGTTAAAGTAGATATCGTGATTGCCGCAGGTCATAAAAATGGTATCCTTACGATTCGTCATCACGCCCTCCAAATGTAAGATGCTATCTGCATGGGGAAAATAGCCTTGTGCATTAATCAAGTCTCCCAGATACAGGCACATATGCGGCATCGTATCAGCCTTATAGAGGTGAATGAACTTTGCCAATCCGTAATGCGTAGAGTCGATATGACTGTCCGTGCAAACGAAAATACGGTAATTCTTCGGCATCTGTAGGTGCACTACACCCACCGAATCGCTGAAATGACGCGATTCCTTAAAACGTTGCGCAATCTCCGGACTCGTGCCGTTGATCATACCTATCATATCGTAGTTGGGGTTACATGCCACACATGCGAGCCCCAATAATGCCATATAGTATATCTTTTTCATAGTTTAGAACTGATAAGTGAACCCTGCACGCAGGTAAGCTGCGTAAAAAGTAGCGTTCAAGTGAAACATACCCGTTATCTTCATCTGACCGTCCAAGTGTACACGCCAATGATCATCGATATCGTAGCGACCACCTAACAGAAACATAGGTTGCCACATCCGCTCCATCTGCCAATCATCTTTATTACTCAACCCGACAGAGATGTTCCAGTTATTCGTTTGCGGACGGCAGAAAACTTCCAAACGATACAGCAGGTTAAACGGCTCCGCCTGATACTTATCCGTTGAGTGCCAATCATAATCCCAACTGTCCATCACGCGGGCAAAACCACCGATCTGCACCGATACATAGTCAAAACGCCAACCCACGGACAAAGCCGCACAATAATCGCTCATCCGATTGCGCATCACGGCTTCGCACAACAACTCCGTCTCGGCAAACAACTGTCCTACCGGCAGATCTATCGTCGGTCGCAACACCACCGCTCCGGTAAACACATTTGCAGACTGGTACTGCATCCGCGCATCAAGTTGAATGTTTTTTGCTACCGGCATATGAGCCATCACATCCACATTCGCCATATGCTCCCAAGTTCGGTTATACGCATACTCGGCCGCGAAGGACACACTGTACCGTTCTTCGCCAAACCCGCGTAAGTTATGCCCACCGTCGATGGAGATATACTCTTTCGCCATCATCGGAAGGGCCGCCACAAGGGCTAATAAAAGAAAGATTTTTCTCATATCTATAATCTAAATTTTGACCACCGTTAATCCCGCACCACCATGATTCACGTCTCCGTCCCCGAAATCCAAAGCCACTAATCCGCGTTTACGGCGTTGTCTATTCAAGTTATTCAGGTAATCACGCGTCAACTGTTTCAATGCGCCTGTACCTGTGCCATGCAGAATAGTCACCTCTCCCGCACCTACCATCAAGGCATCGTCCATATATGCAATCAGTTTCTCCAGGGCCTCATCAGCACGATAACCCCTCAAATCCAAGGTGCGCACGAAAGACAAGGTGCGCTGACGAACGATAGAAGCGGTAGAAGAAGGCGCAACAGGAACAGTGTTCTTCAGCACCTTCAGATCTTTAAAGTCTTTAAGCGCTTTCGGTTTCCCTACTTGCTCTTTCATAGCTTCTACCTTGGCGCGTGCCTCTTTGGTCTTTTGTTTATCCGCCTTCGCTTCTTTTATCTCGCGAATAGTGCGTTCAATCGTCGCATTGGATTGCTGTAACAACTCAGCTGCCTCTTGGCGCGCTTGTTCCAAGATTGCTTTCTTCTGCTGGTTGACCCCAGCCAAACGTTCTTCATAGTCAGCTATCTTCGCCTCCAGTGCTTTCTCTTTTTGACGTATCGCCTGACGCTTATTCTCCCAGTACCGCTTGTCTCGCGCGATATCCTGCAGCTGCTTGTCGTAGTCGATATGTTCTTCACCTACCAGTTCCGTTGCGTATTGGATGATGGACTCTCCCAACCCGGTCTGACGAGCTATCTCGATGGCAAACGAACTGCCGGCTTGACCTATCGATAACTGAAACAGCGGACGCATCTGACCGCGGTCATATAGCATCGCACCATTCACCACCCCTTCCGTCTCTTCGGCAAAATGCTTTAGGTTCGTGTAGTGCGTGGTGATAATACCGAAAACCTGCTTCTGCACCAATTCCTTTAATATCGCCTCGGCAATCGCCCCACCTATCAACGGTTCGGTACCCGTTCCCATCTCATCAATAAGAATCAGGCTCCGCTCATCCGCTTGTCTCACGAACGCCCGCATGTTTCGCAGGTGCGATGAATAGGTCGATAACTCATCCTGTATCGATTGTTCGTCTCCGATATCAATCATTAGCTGCTCAAACAAACCGGCCCTACTCTGTTCCGCTACCGGCACTAAGAGCCCGCATTGTAGCATGTATTGCAACAAAGCCACCGTCTTCAGGCATACCGACTTACCTCCGGCATTAGGACCGGAAATAACAAGCATTCGGTTGACCGCACGATTAAGTCGTATCGTCAGCGGCACCACGGTCTTGCCTTGCGGCGCATAGTGCAACCATAACACCGGATGACGGGCTTCCGACCATTCCAAAAGCGGCTCATTAATCAACTCCGGACGAATTGCATGCAGCGTTTGCGCCAGACTCACTTTAGCACGCAAAAAATCCACTTCTGCCAACATTCGTTGACTGGCCAGAATCAAATCCGTATTCGGTCGCAGACTATCCGTCACAGCGGTGAGGATTCGTACGCGTTCACGACGTTCCGCACCTTCCAACTCACGGATATGATTGTTGGCATCCACCACCTGTTGTGGTTCAATATACACCGTCTTACCCGTTGCGGACTCGTCATGCACGATACCGCCAACCTTCCGTTTGAAAGCCGGTGATACCGGAATCACCAATCGCCCTTCACGGAGCGTCGGTGCCGCATCCGCTTCTACAAATCCGTCTGCTTTTGCCTGGCGTAATATAGATGCCAACGTTCGTCCTACCGAACCCTGCAGGTTGGTCATTTCCCTGCGAATACGCGCCAACTCAGGAGAAGCATTATCTGCTAACTTACCATATCGATCTAAGATACGGTCTATCTCTTTGACTAAAGAACTCAGATGATTCGGAACACTCTGGTTATTCAGATTGTTCGGAAGTTCCTTGAGCAATGCGTACTTAGCTTCATCCAGTTCGCTAAAGAACCGCTCCAACTCTACCGCATAGGAAAGTGTCTTACGCAAATCATCCAGTTCGGCTTCGTCCAGGAACAAACCCGCAATACGGATACGCGCAATCCCTTCGCGCATGTCGCGGATATCGCCACGCGGGAAAGTCAGCATCGGATCGGATTCCGCTGCGCGCATCTGATCCGTCAACAGCAACAAACGGCACACCGTGTCGTAATCCGTCTCCATCTGCATCGCCTCCACCCGCTCACGGCCTAAGTTCGAAGTGCAACGACGGTTCAACTCCTCACGGATCACCGTGAAGTCAATCTTTTGCTCTATGTTATTCGGATAAAACAAGTCAACGAATTAACCCAAAATACGACAATCACGTATCGCCTTGGCGCCTACCGCTTCATTCAACTTACGTACCATCTCAAAGCGGTTCTCAAACAACTGCGTCTTAAGCGCCGCGGAGTTAACGCGCACATACAACACCCCGTCACGCACCTCTACACTTCGCGTGAGACGAGTAACGACATCCCCCATCACTTGTGGCCACACTTCCTCGATCTGTACATCCAGCACAGACTGTTCCAAGCCGCTCTCTCTCAAATAAGAGACCAGCGCATCGGAAATAGATTGTGTCTTAGCGGAAGTCATTCTCCTGCTTCACTTTACGAAGATAGATACGTTGCCGAGTACGGAAAGAACGAATCTGAGGATCCAGTTCATTCAGTTTCTGAATCGCTTCAAGCGATACTCCTTCCTCTTGCGACAACTGCCATACTGACAGTCCTGTATGCGTCCAGACAAAATCTTTATTGCCCACATTCTTCTTGGCAGACAGATAGATACGGTCTCCCGGCTTCAACTCACGTCCCAGGGCATCGTTATCTTCGCGCAAATCACGCTCGCGCACGTTCAAACGGAACGCCACGTTCGCGTACGTGTCACCCTCACGCGCAAGCACATAAGCCACACCGTTATAGCGTTTCTTGGGGTGCATAATCAAAAAACTATCGCGCTCCTCTTTGGCCGTCAGTGGCACTACATACTCCGGTTCGGGATCGTTATGAATAACCATAATCGGCTCTGAACGACGAACCACTTCTGCCTTCAAAGGACGCTTTCTTTCCGGCATTGCCTGCGCTGCAGCAGCTCCTGCAACTGCGGCTCCACCGGCTGCGATATGTTCTTTCGACGCGGCAGCCAAGGTATCAAGACGATAATCTTCAATGATCTTGATCAACTTCGGCGCATAGTTCGGATCGGTGGCATAACCGCAGGCTTTCAAACGGTACGCCCAACCCTCATAGTCCGCAATCGTAATCTCAAAACAGGTCGTGTAACGCGGGCGCTGGAGAAACAACGCATGATCCTTAAAAGACTCCGCAGCGTTACCATACTGACGGAAACAATCGCCTTTACGGTCATCATCTTTGTAATACACACCGCCAAACCACTCATTCGTACACTTGATTCCGAAATGGTTGTTTGCATTCACGGCTAACTCACTCTGGCCGGCACCCGATTCTAACAGTGCCTGCGCCATGATAATCGAAGCCGGTATACCATAGTCCTTTTGATTCTCTACCACCGTCGATTTCCATTGGTCAATATACGCCAAATACGCTGTGTTCTGTTTCTGTGCCGCCAGCGTCATCGTAACACCCAATGCGGCGAAAATTATTGCTTTTCTCATATTCTTAAACGTTCTATTTTGCTCAATTCAGGCATCATTTTTCAAAAAAACGCTGCAAAGTTACAAAAAAATTTGCACATATCAAAAAAAAAGTGTAATTTTGCACGCTTTTTTCGTCGAAAGCAGTAATGCTTGAGAAAAAATAGCAATTTATGCTTTTCGCGGATAGGCTTAGATTAAGTTCTCGTCAGAGTACGGGACGCCGCACCGCCCTAATTAAATACAGTATTGTACACATGTACGCAATTGTAGAAATGAAAGGCCAGCAGTTTAGAGTAGAAGCTGGCAAAAAACTGTTCATCAATCGAATGAACGAGCTCGAGAAAGGCGCAACCGTTGAATTTGAGAACGTACTGCTCCTGGACAACGAGGGTAAAGTAAAAGTAGGTGCTCCTTATGTAAAAGGTGCGAAAGTAGTTTGCGAAGTGCTCGACAACGAGTGCCGCGGCGACAAAGTGCTTGTTTTCCACAAGAAACGTCGTAAAGGTTATCGCAAACTGAATGGTCACCGTCAGGATCTCACCAACGTAATTGTTAAAGAAATTGTTATTGCTTAAAAAGAAAGGACAACCAGTATGGCTCACAAGAAAGGTGTCGGTAGTTCTAAGAACGGCCGTGAATCAGAAAGCAAACGTCTTGGCGTGAAGATCTTTGGTGGTCAATTCGCAAAGGCAGGTAACATTATCGTACGTCAACGCGGTACGGTTCACAACCCGGGTGAAAACATGGGTATCGGTTCCGACCACACGTTGTTCGCTCTCTGCGACGGAATCGTAACGTTCCGCAAGAAACGCGACAACAAATCGTATGTTTCCATTCAACCGGTAGAGGCGTAAATATGTTAACTCTTAAACAAATTTACGACGACAAGGCGAAAGTCATTGCCGGTCTCAACAAGAAGCACTTCTCAGGCGCCCAAGAGGCAATCGACGAAGTGCTTCGTCTTGATGGAGAGCGTAAGTCGGCGCAGCAACTCAAAGATGCGGCAGCTGCTGAAATGAATAAGATCAGCAAGTCGATTGGTATGCTCATGGCGCAAGGTAAGCGTGACGAGGCGGAAGCAGCCAAAGCGCAGACCGGTGCACTCAAAGCACAGATCGCCGAGTACGACGAGAAAATGGCCGCAGCGGAAGAGGCGCAAACCAAGTTGCTGCTTACCATTCCGAACGTACCCTACGATATTGTGCCCGAAGGCGCATGCGCAGAGGATAATCTCGTGGTCAAATCCAACGTACCTCACCACGGTGGTGACACCGTAGGTACCTGGGTAGGTGAGGTCAACAACGACGAAGCAAAGCTTCCCCACTGGGAGTTGGCAAAGAAGTACAACCTCATTGATTTCGACCTCGGCGTCAAGATCTCGGGTGCAGGTTTCCCCGTTTATATCGGTCAAGGTGCACGTCTCCAACGGGCGCTCATCAATTTCTTCCTCGCGGAAGCCAACAAAGCCGGTTATACGGAGATCATGCCGCCGACCGTTGTCAACGCGGCTTCGGGTTACGGCACAGGTCAGTTGCCGGACAAAGAGGGTCAGATGTACCACTGCGAAGTGGATGACCTCTACCTTATCCCGACAGCTGAAGTACCGGTTACAAACCTCTATCGCGACGTCATCATCGACGAGGCACAACTGCCCATCAAGAACTGCGCCTACACAGAGTGTTTCCGTCGCGAGGCGGGTTCGTACGGCAAGGATGTACGCGGTCTGAACCGTCTGCATGAGTTCTCCAAGATCGAGATCGTACGTATCGACACGCCCGAACATTCGGACGCTTCGCACAAAGAGATGCTTGAGCACGTAGAAGGTCTGCTCCAGAAACTGGAACTGCCCTATCGTATCCTTCGTCTCTCCGGTGGAGATATGTCGTTTACGGCGGCGCTCTGCTATGACTTTGAGGTGTATTCCGAAGCACAACATCGTTGGTTGGAGGTATCCTCAACGTCTAATTTCGACACCTATCAGGCCAACCGCCTCAAGTGCCGTTACCGCCGTGCAGAGGATAAGAAAGTGCAACTTTGTCACACGCTCAACGGCTCTGCCCTCGCACTCCCGCGTATCGTAGCGGCGCTGCTCGAAAACAACCAATGCGAAGAAGGAATTCGTATTCCGAAAGCATTGCAACCGTTCTTCGGAGACGATATGATCCGTTGATTTACGAGAAAATTTTCAAAAATTTGGCATACACTCTTGTGTATGTCAATTTTTTTTTGTAATTTTGCAGGCAAAATTGAATAAGTACGTTATGACAACGACAATTATTGCAATACTTCTAACTATCGTAGTACTGATTTTCGGTTTTTGGCTGATTCAGTACTCGGGGTTTCGCAACGAGGAAAAGAAACGTCAATGGGAACTGAAACGGGAGAGCCAGAAGAGTATCTCCCCTATCCGCTTGCGTGCCTACGAACGTTTAGCGCTACTGTTGGAGCGTACCAAACCGGAGCATATGCTCATGGAGTTGCGGCAGAACCAACCGGACGCGCTGACTACATGGAGCGTGTTGCAGGTACAGCAGTACTTGCTCCAGACTATCCGTGCGGAGTTTGACCATAACCAGAGTCAGCAAGTCTATGTCTCCGAAGAGGTATGGGACATGATCATCAACGCCCGAGACCAAATGGCTGCTTTCGTCATCGCTATGTCGTCGCAGCTCCCGAAGGATGCTACGGCACAGGTGTATGCCACCACGTTGATGACCGCCTTTAACAGTAATGGAACGACTCCTACCGACAAAGCCCTCGAAGAACTGAAACGTGAAGCGAAAGAGCTTATGTAATATCGTGATGGCTTTGCTGCTAAGCGTAGCGGCATATGCGGAGGACTCCATCATTGTGACGGTGGATACGATGACCATCGATTCGTCCCTAATCGTGATAGATACGGAGATCATGGATACGGTGGTCGAAGATACCCCAAGGCCGACAAAAGAGAAGAAACAAGTGTACGGCGGTACACAGATCAAATTCGACATCCTCTCGCCCATCCTTACGCCGGCGCTCAATAACTGGAACATGCAGCATTATGAGCTGGCGGTAAACGTCCAACTGGCACGGCGGTTCTACCCCACTCTTGAGTTGGGATACGCCGGCGGTAAGACGCATAACGACTCGGTACAGTATAACGGTCAAGGCGGGTTTGCACGAATCGGTTGCGACATCAATCCGCTCAAGAAACATCCCGAGTCACCCCATGCACTGCTCGTGGGTATCCGTGTCGGAACGGCCATACAGAACAACTGGGAAACAGATTGCTGGGGAGAGATCATCGTAGGCTGCCAGGTCAATATCGCGAAAGGCTTCTATATGGGTTGGATGGGCAGACTGAAATTGCTCTTCACCCGTGAGAAAGAAGAGCAAAGTACGCGACCGATATACATCCCCGGATTTGGCGAACGATCCAATGTCGGATGGGGAGCAAACTATTATTTGGGATACAAATTTTAAAAAAATATATTACTATGAACAAGACACAACTTTTGAATCGTGCAGCGGATAACATTCGTATCCTGGCTGCCGCAGCAGTAGAAAAAGCCAAGAGTGGTCACCCAGGCGGTGCAATGGGTGGCGCGGATTTCATCAACGTCCTCTTTAGCGAGTTTTTGGAATATGATCCGGAGAATCCGGGTTGGGAAGCACGGGACCGTTTCTTCTTGGATCCGGGCCACATGGCTCCAATGCTCTATAGCCAATTATGTCTGGCCGGTAAGTTCACGCTCGAAGATCTGGCTAACCTCCGTCAATGGGGTTCTGTAACGCCCGGTCACCCGGAGCGCGAGATCGAGCGCATGATTGAGAACACCTCCGGTCCGCTCGGTCAGGGTCATACGTTTGCTGTTGGTGCTGCCATTGCCGCCAAATGGTTCAACGCCCGTTACGGCGAGATCCATAACCCGACCATCTACGCCTTCATTTCCGATGGTGGTGTACAGGAAGAGATCTCGCAAGGTGCAGGTCGTCTGGCCGGTCACCTCGGACTCGATAACCTCGTCATGTTCTATGACTCCAACACCATTCAACTCTCTACCGGTTGCGGTGAGGTAACCAGCGAGGACGTAGCTGCTAAATACGCGGCATGGGGTTGGTACGTGCAGGAGATTCCGGGTAATGATCCCGATGCGATTCGCGAGGCCATCATCAAAGCGAAAGCCCACAAAGGTCAACCGTCCATCATCATCGGTCATACAATCATGGGTAAGGGTTGTGTCACAGCTGAAGGAGCTAACTGGGAAGGCAAATGCTCAACCCACGGAGCCCCGCTCAGCAAAGCCGGTGCTTCCTTCGAGAAGACCATCGAGCATCTCGGTGGTGATCCGACGAACCCCTTCCAGATATTCCCGGAGGTACAGAAACTGTACGAAGAGCGCGCGATTGAGTTGCGTGACCTGTGCAATAAGAAATATGCGCAATACCACGACTGGAAAGAGAAGAACCCGCTCGCTGCCAACGAGTATGAGACCTTCATGTCCGGCGAGACGCCATGTGTAGACTGGAGCCTCATTGAGCAGAAAGCAGGTGACGCTACGCGTAACGCCAGCGGTAAGGTGCTGTCTTTCCTCGCAGAGAACGTAGGTAACATGATCGTTTCGTCTGCCGACCTCTCTAACTCCGATAAGACCGACGGCTTCCTCAAGAAAACCCATGCCTTGACCAAGAATGACTTCAGCGGTCAGTTCCTCCAGGCCGGTGTTTCCGAACTCACGATGGCATGTGTCATGATCGGTATGGCGCTTCACGGCGGTATCATCCCGGCTTGCGGTACGTTCTTCGTCTTCAGCGATTATATGAAACCTGCGGTACGTATGGCTGCCCTCATGGAGTTACCGGTGAAGTTCATCTGGTCGCACGACGCTTTCCGCGTAGGTGAAGATGGTCCGACCCACGAACCCGTAGAACAAGAAGCACAGATCCGTCTCATGGAGAAACTGCACAACCATAGTGGCAAGCCGTCGATGCTCGTGCTCCGTCCGGCGGACGCTGAGGAGACGACCCTCGCATGGCGTTTAGCGATTGAGAACACCAACACGCCGACGGCGCTCATTCTCAGCCGTCAGGACATCGCTCCGGTTCCGAATGTGAACCTCGAAGGTTTCCGCAAAGGTGCATACATCGTTTCAAAAGACGAGAATCCGCAAGTAGTTCTGCTTGCTTCGGGAAGCGAAGTTTCTACCCTGCTCGCAGGAGCCGAACTGCTCCGAGCAGAAGGAATCCGCCTGCAGATCGTCAGCGTTCCGAGCGAAGGTCTGTTCCGCGAGCAAGATAAGAAATACCAGGACGAAGTGCTGCCGAAGGGTATCAAGCGTTTCGGTATGACCGCCGGTCTGCCTTGCACGCTCGAAGGACTCGTAGGCGAGAACGGCGCTATCTGGGGTCTGGAGAGTTTCGGTTTCTCGGCACCGTACAAGGTACTCGATGAGAAACTCGGCTTCACGGCACAGAATGTTTACGAGCAAGTAAAAAAACTCTTATAATATAAATGGATTACAATTTTTCTGATATTGAGAGCCGTTGGCAAAAGGCCTGGGACAAGGAAGGCGTTTATACCGTCTCCAATGAGTCCGACAAGCCCCATTACTACGTGCTCGATATGTTCCCCTACCCTTCGGGTGCCGGCTTGCATGTCGGCCACCCATTAGGGTATATCGCAAGTGATATCTATTCGCGTTACAAACGTCTCAAAGGTTTCAACGTCCTTCACCCCATGGGCTTTGACTCCTATGGTCTGCCGGCAGAGCAATATGCCATCCAGACCGGTCAACACCCGGAGAAGACCACCTTCGAGAACATCGACCGTTATATCTCGCAGCTCAAGAAGATCGGTTTCTGCTACGATTGGAACCGTGAGGTGCGCACTTGCGATCCGAAGTTCTATAAATGGACCCAATGGGCATTCATTCAGATGTTCAACTCATATTTCGATCCCAAAACCCAAAAGACACAGCCGATCTCTAAACTCATAGCAGAGTTCGAGGCCAACGACCCGAAATGGGCTACGCTCTCCGAGCGCGAGAAACAGGAGCGGCTGATGAACTACCGCATTGCGTACCTCGCAGACACCAAGGTCAACTGGTGTCCGAAACTCGGAACGGTGCTTGCCAACGACGAGGTTTCCGAAGGACTATCCGTCCGCGGCGGTTATCCCGTGGAGCAGCGCGTCATGCGCCAGTGGTGTCTGCGCGTGAGCGCTTATGCCGGACGTCTATTGGAGGGCTTGGATCGCATCGACTGGACAGAATCGCTCAAGGAGACCCAACGCAACTGGATCGGTCGCTCCGAAGGAGCAGAAATGCAGTTCACCGTCAAAGGCCAGGACGCACCGTTCACCATCTTCACCACCCGTGCGGACACGATTTATGGTGTGACATTCATGGTGCTGGCACCGGAGAGCGAGTATGTACAACGGGTGGTTACGCCGGAGCAGAAAGAGGAAGTGGAGGCTTACCTCACCCGCTGCAAGAACCGTACGGAGCGCGAGCGTATCGCCGACCGTCGTGTGACGGGTGTGTTTACGGGTTCGTACGCTATCAACCCGCTCACGCAAGGCGAGATACCTATTTTTATCTCCGACTATGTGCTCGCGGGCTACGGCACAGGTGCTATCATGGCTGTACCGGCGCACGACAGCCGCGACTACGCCTTCGCCAAACATTTCAACCTGCCGATCATTCCGTTGATTGAGGGCGCCGACGTGAGCGAAGAGTCGTTCGACGCGAAGGAAGGTAAGATGATCAACTCGGGTTTCCTGAACGGCATGGAGGTCAAAGAGGCTATTCAAGCCATGAAGGAATATATCACGAACACCGGCATCGGTCGCGTGAAAGTCAATTACCGTCTGCGCGACGCTATCTTCAGTCGCCAGCGTTACTGGGGCGAACCGTTCCCTGTTTATTATAAAGACGGCATGCCTTATACGCTGCCCGAAGAGTGTCTGCCGCTCGAACTGCCGGAAGTTTCGGACTTCAAGCCCACCGAGACCGGCGAACCACCGTTGGGAAATGCCGCTATTTGGGCATGGGACGAGAAGAACAGAAAGGTAGTAGATAAGTCGCTGATTGACAACAAGACCATCTTCCCCTTGGAACTCTGCACGATGCCGGGCTTCGCAGGCTCGTCGGCGTACTACCTGCGTTACATGGACCCGCACAACGACAAAGCGCTGGTCGATAAGGACGTGAACGCTTACTGGCGGCAGGTGGACCTCTATCTCGGTGGTTCCGAGCACGCCACGGGACACCTGATTTACAGCCGTTTCTGGAACAAGTTCCTCTACGACCTCGGCTATATCTGCGAGGACGAACCGTTCAAGAAGTTGATAAACCAAGGTATGATCCAGGGCCGCTCGAATTTCGTGTATCGCTATATCGGCGAAGGTGCGACGGGCAACCTCTATATCTCGTACAACCTCATCGAGAACCCCGAATACAAGGGCAAAGTGCAACCGATTCACGTAAACGTGAATATCGTCAACAACGACGTGTTGGACATCAACGCGTTCCGTGCATGGATGCCGGAGTTCAAGAACGCCGAGTTCGTCTTTGCGGACGGTACGTCGTCCGAACTGACGGGCTACACCGCCGGCGCAAAGCAGTATATCTGCGGCTGGGCGGTAGAGAAGATGTCGAAGTCGATGTTCAATGTGGTCAATCCCGATGACGTGATTGCCAAGTTCGGCGCCGACACGCTGCGTCTGTATGAGATGTTCCTTGGCCCGCTGGAGATGTCCAAACCATGGGACACGAACGGCATTGATGGCGTGCATCGTTTCCTCCGCCGCTTGTGGAACATGTACGAGACGATCACCGACGAAGAACCGACAAAAGAAGAACTCAAGAGTCTGCACAAGCTCATTAAGAAGATCACGTGGGACATCGAGAACTTTTCGTTCAATACTTCCATCCCTGCCTTCATGATCGCGCAGAACGAATTGAGCGCGCTCAAGTGCAACAAGCGTGCTATCCTGGAGCCGATAGCGGTTCTTCTCGCTCCGTACGCTCCGCATATTGCAGAAGAAATGTGGCATAGATGCCAAGAAGTCGAAAGTCAAAAGTCGAAAGTCGAAGGCCAGTTTGTGGTAAACGCCTCCTGGCCGGAGTGCAACGAGGCGTACTTGGTTGAGGACACGCAGAAGTACCCTGTTCAGTTCAACGGCAAGGTGCGTTTCACGCTCGAGTGCCCGAAGGACACTCCGAAAGAAGAAGTGGAGAAACTTGTCCTTGCGCACGAAGACACCGCTAAGTACCTTGCCGGCAACGCGGTGAAGAAAATCATCGTTGTGCCTGGGCGAATTGTCAATATTGTGATGTAATCGCAAGTTATGACAAAGAAGGCGGACATATAAAGAAGAGGCAGAACTTTCAAGATCGCAATTTGCGACCTTGAATGATGATTCCAAAGATTTGAGATCGCAATTTGCGATATCAAGTGAAGATTCTTCAAGGTCACAAATTGCAACCTTGATTGGACAAGCGACCTAAAGGGGTGAAAGCAATTTTGTGCATCGACAATACCGTTTATCATATCGGAGCGAGCCTCAAAGACCTCGGCAAGAAATGGTTTGCCTTCGCCAAGATGGAATTAACAACCGACGAATTATTAACTAAGTAAGATATAACCTCCGCGCGGAGTGCCGCGCGATTACATATTGATTAAAAGAAGCGTTTGCTTTACTCTTTGCTTGAAAAACTAGGAATCTTTCGAAACGGGAGTTTTGCAAATAGGCTTCGCGCATCAGCGTGAAGTTACTATGTGCATACTTGTTTCACGGTTTTCCTAGTACCCTCAAGCAGAGTGTGTGGCATAGCAGCCTCACGCTTTTGTTAGTATATTATTTAACCGCTTTGTCCATGGCTGTTGCAGAGCAAGAAAAACAATTTATTATGAAAAAGTATCTTTTATTGCTTATGGCTATGTTTTCTTGTGGTATGTTTGCACAAAAAAATATTGCGATAGCAGAGCAAGTGGGAGGAGTGTATATTTTCAATGATTGCACCCCATTAGGACAATACGAAGTATTAGAGGATGTTACTTTTAGTGGAAATAGTAGTTCTTCATTTATGGCCATGCCTAATGGTTTAGGCGGGACAACAATGATTATGTCTGGCGGTGGGACTCCCCAATATACTTCAATACGAAATGGATTAGTAGCTAATGCAGTAATGGCAAATAGAGCAGTTGAAGGGATTCTCATTCAAATTCCAAAAGAAGGAGAGGGAAGAGCCACAATGATTAGATTCTTGGAGGGTGAAGACAAATCCAAATGCAAAGTAAATCGCCAACAAGGACTTTATGTATTTTGCGATTGCAAACCTATTCAAGAATACGATAAATTGGGTGAAATTGTTGGAGCCGGAGGGTTGTCTTCTTTATATAGCGATTTAAGGAACCGCCTTATTAAGAAAGCGCTAAAGAAATACAAATCAGCAGACGGAATTATCATTAATCTCGTTGAGGGAGGACGTGACCGCGCCGATGCAATCCAAATTCAGTAATAACCAAGTATAAATATGGAAAAATTAGAAATACCATCAGTTAAAGATATTATCAAACTAATTTGTGAAGAGATTCGAGCTCCACGCCATGCATATTATAGAGATGAGAATCCTGAAAAAGCGATGGAGAATGCCTTAGCGAAGCAGTTTGCTGAAAAATATGGGAAACAAAATGTCACACAGCAATATAGTGTTGGTGGGTTCTTGTCACTGAAATGCGATATTGACTTATTTGATAAAAAGTGTTGTGGAATAGAATTGAAACTTGCAAAACAGTTGA